>Ga0138256_10000912_pt1 | contig 31837 bp, 21 predicted proteins | sample KNB2016incub_MG_FD_105486 | JGI IMG/M metagenome (GOLD analysis project Ga0138256, IMG submission 105486) | Active sludge microbial communities from wastewater in Klosterneuburg, Austria - KNB2014incub_MG | ecosystem: Engineered > WWTP > Activated sludge > Unclassified | place: Austria... | reverse complement strand
TTTCATAACGTTATTCTTCAATCTGTAATTAGCCTAACAGCATTTGCACCCGATTCTCCTACCTTTGCACTTCGAAAATTTATTCGGACAATAATTATTTTGTACAGTACAAAACAATTATTAAACATTTAAAATAACACACACATGAAAAAACTATTTATTACAGCCATTGCTGCCTGCGGATTATTTATGGCTGAAGCACAGTTAAAAACTCCGGCTCCGAGTCCGACACAAACTATTAAGCAAGATTTTGCGCTGTCTAGTGTTGAACTTTCATATTCCCGTCCGGGTATGAAAGGAAGAACAATTTATGGAGAACTTGTTCCTTACGGAAAAGTATGGCGTACTGGTGCTAACCAAGCAACAACACTTACTTTCGGCGAAGATGTAATGATCGGCGGAACAAAAGTTAAAGCTGGTAAATATGGCTTATTGACTATTCCTGAAAGGAAAGAGTGGACAATTATTATCACCAAGCAATTAGATGTAACAAGTCCTGCTGCTTATAAAGAAGATATGGATGTAGTAAGAGTAATTGCTTCCACAGAAAAAATGAGCGACAAAATGGAAACGTTTACTATTGAATTTGCAAACGTTACTCCTAACAAATGTGATCTTGAAATGAAATGGGAAAACACTGCGGTTAAACTTCCTATATCTGTTGATGTAGAAACAAAAGTAATGGCACAGATTGATCAGTTAATGAATAAAGACAATCGTCCTTATTTTAATGCAGCTATGTATTATATGGATAATGGCAAAGATTTGAACACTGCTCTTGGCTGGTTTGATAAAGCTGTAGAAGCTCAGCCAACGGCATACTGGATTCAACACCAAAGAGCTAATTGCCTTGCAAAACTTGGTAAAAAAGCTGAAGCAAAAATGGCTGCAGAAAAATCAAAAGAATTAGCTGCTGCTGCTAAAAATGATGACTATGTGAAATTGAATGAGAAATTATTGAAAGAATTGAAGTAATAGCCCCAAAATCCCCTAAAGGGGACTTTGTAGTCTTTATTAAAAAAATAGTCCTGTTAGTTCAGGACTATTTTTTTAGGAATAATTTTATTGAGAATTAAACTAAATAGGATTACGCCAAGTGCTCCAATCGGATTTAACCAAAGGAATCCCATTTTGAAAACTCCCACTTTGGTTAATATAAAAACAGTCAGCACCAAAACCTCTGCTAGCACAGCACCCCAGAAAACAACATGACCGCTTTTAATATTTTTAAATATAAACGCAACAAGAAATACACCAAGTATTACACCATAGAAAAGAGAGCCCAATACATTTACCGCTTCAATTAAACTGTTGCCGACATTATAAGTAAACATCGCAACGATAATGCAAAAGATTCCCCATGCCAATGTATATTTCTTTGAAAGCTTATATTCCTGCTCCTCTGTATCTTTTTTCTTTGTAAATCGTCTGTGAAAATCAATCATAGTGCAAGATGCCAGTGAATTAATAGCAGCCGCAATACTTCCCCATGATGCGAGAAAAATAATAGCTATCAACAAACCTACAAGACCAACCGGGAGATTGTCCACTACAAAACGAAGGAAGATATAATTCGTATCGTTGTTATCACCTCCTACTTCTTTTGAACTTAACCAACCTTTTACTGAACTTCTTAAACTGTCAGATTGCTTTTGCAGTCCTTCCAATCTATTCATTGAAGTAGCTTTTGCATCTTTATCATTTATGTCAGAAGCAGCAGAATAATCAACTACCGCTTTTTGTTTTAATTCAGTAATAGCTTCGTACTGTGTAGTTGCAATTGCCAACGAGTCTTTATACACAGAAGATTCCAGCTTTTTCAACTGCACATCATTAAAAAATATCGGCGCTTTATTGAATTGATAAAAAGAAAAGACCAAAACTCCAATCAATAAAATACCAAACTGCATTGGTATTTTTACAAAGCCATTCATCAATAATCCCATGCGGGATTGCTTTAATGACTTAGCAGTAAGATAACGGCCAACCTGCGACTGATCTGTTCCAAAATAAGAAAGTGCCAAAAAGAATCCACCAATTAAACCGCTAAACAAATTATATTGATCACTCCAGTTAAATTTTCCGTTTTCAAATCCCGTTGTAATTACATTCAGCTTACCCATTTTACCACTTACTTCTAAGGCATCTGTAAAGCTCACATTGTCCGGCAACATATTCACCACCATATAAGCCGCCAGAAACATACCTGTAAAAATGATAATGAGTTGTAGCTGCTGTGTGTATGCCACTGCTTTGGCTCCACCACTCATTGTATAAATAATAAGCAAGCCACCCATTAATATATTCGTGTAATAAATATTCCAGCCAAACAATGAAGAAAGAATTATCGAAGGAGCAAATACACTGATACCAGTTGACAGACCTCTTTGCAATAAGAAAAGAAACGATGTAAGAGTTCTTGTTTTACTATCAAACCGATTCTCTAAATATTCGTAAGCTGTATAAACTTTTAAGCGACTGAATATTGGAACGAAAAAAATACAGATGACAATCATCGCCAATGGAAGACCAAAATAATATTGAACGAACCGCATTCCATCTGTGTAAGCTTGTCCCGGTGCTGAAAGAAAAGTAATGGCACTGGCTTGTGTACCCATGATGCTTAATAACACCAATCCCCAAGGAAGACTTCGGTTGGATAAAAAATAACCATCGAGATTGCGGGTAGTACGACTTTTATATAATCCGTAGGAAATAATGCAGAGCAATGTTCCAATTAATACTATCCAATCAATCTGGCTCATGCAAATCGTTTAGTGAACAAATAAAATAATACGATTAACAAAACCAGGAAAAGAATCAAGGAAAAATACCAGCCTTTCCAGCTTCTAAAAAATGGTGCTTTATCGTTTTCAGTTTCCTGCATAATTTATTTTCGGGTTGTTCGCAGCCATCCTGTAAAAACAATCGCTATTCCCAACACCAGACCAATCAGTAATCCAATTCTTACTTTCTTTATTAATACACCAATTACTAATCCTAATATAATGGCAAAAATAAATGCCATTTCTCCTCTTTTTACATCTGGCTTTTTATCTTGTGGCATTAAAATCCTTTTTTCTTATTCAATGCAATCAGGTTTGCTAACAATCTATAAGCTCCTGGCACACCAGCAGGCAATTCCCGGAAGAAAACGATGCCTGTATAACTAAAATAACCTTTTCCATGCTTTGCAATAATTAAGCTTCCTTCATCCAGTTTTTCTCCTGCATCATTCATTGCAAAGATTGTTTCAAACTTATCTTTATCCCAATTGGATGCATGATAAATACTTCTTTCCTGTATCCATCCTTTAAAGTCTTCTTCTGTTATTTTATTGGGAAAATTCATTACCTGATGCTGCGGTTTTAAAAAAGTAACGGCTGCATTCTCATCAGTAACTCTGGTTCTGGAAATATCGAAATCATATGGACCAATCTTCTGGCTTACCGGACCAACACGGTTGCTGGTATTATACTGTACAATTACATTACCGCCATCTTCAACATATTTCATCAACTTATTATAATATTTACTCATCCAGTCATTCGTATTATAAGCTCTTACACCTGTAATAATTGCATCGAATTTATCCAACCCATTTCTCGCCATTTCTTTTTCTGTCAACAAAGTAACTTCGTAACCCATTTGCTCCAATGCTTCAGGCACTTTATCTCCAGCCCCAACTATATAACCAATTCTTTTATTATAGGTTTTAACATCAATCTGAATCAGGTTGCTTGACGCTTCTTTAAAGTAGGTAATGTATGGAATATGATTATAGGAAATAACATTTTTCTTTCCAGCAAAAATTTCTTTATTACTCTTACTTACAGTAAGCGAAATAGTTTCTTTACGGCTTAACCCTTTCTCTTTGGGACGAAAATATGCAGATGCATAGTTGTTATTATTTGCCCATGTCCCATAACTAAAACTACTTCGCTCAGCAAACCAGCCATTTGGGTATTTAAATAAAACATTATACACAGACGAATCTTTCAAATTTGATTTGAAATACACTTGTGATCTTGCTGCACTATCATTTATTGAAAAATTATTATCGTTAACAAAATTAAATTCAACTGGCGGCAAAACTACCAACGGCTCGTACAACTCTCCTCTTACAGGATCTGTGAATTTATATTTAACAGGCACAGAAAAGTTAAACAACTCACCATATACATTTACTCCAACATTAGCTACAAAAGACGGGCTTACATCTGGTTGCCCAATCAACAATTGGTCAGTAACATTAAAATATCCATCTTCCATTTTATTTGCTAACCAATACGGCTGTGTAATCGGCTTATCGGTAGTAACAGAAAGTGTTTTAGAGAAATTCAGGTTACGATTTGGTTCCAATTTTTTAGAAAATGTAGAATCAAAATCATCAACCGCAACTTTTTGAAGTGTAGCATCTGTACCTAAGCGGTTATTAAATGAGAAATTAATTTTTATTGAATCTGTCTGTACAGCAAATTGTTGCGATGTTGTTGCATCCAAAAACAAACCACTGCATTGGGCAATCAATTCTTCTACTTCTTTTAATTTCTTATCTCTCCAACTTCCGGGAGCTAGAGCAAACATTGACTTGTGCAGTTTTACCAGGCTTTCAACAGATTTGTCAGGATGCAACAAATCAAAAGCAGCAGCAATATCATTAATCATTTTTTCAATAGAGGTTCCTCCATCAACTTTACTCCATGATAGATTTACACCATCTAATATATCTTTTGACGGTCTATCGCCTTTAGTTGTACTGAAATATTCCAATTGCTCACCCCTTGTTGCAGCTGAACCAAAACCCTGACTTTTATGATTACTTCTGCTCTCCGCAGCTATTTCGCCATAACTTTTTCCCAGTAATGGATTATATCCACCCACATCAATTTTTAACTGATCGTCTCTCGTTGTATTGTTGCCTCCAAAATTGAATGTATTCCACATTATCCTTTTCACTTGCCACGGTTTTACATATTTCAATTGTTCTGGAAAACGGTTTGGATTTGCTGCTGCTTCAAAAGCTTCATTGGCTAAAATGGCTGAAGCCGTATGATGACCATGACCACCTTCGCCTGTTGTAGGAAACCTTGTAACAATCACATCTGGTTGAAACTTTCTTATCACCCACACCACATCACTCAATATTTTTTCTTTGTTCCATTTATTAAAAGTTTCTTCTGGTGTTTTTGAATAACCAAAATCATATGCTCTTGTAAAAAATTGTTCGCCGCCATCTGTTCTTCTGGCAGATAATAATTCCTGTGTTCTTATTAATCCCAACTCAATACCTTGCTCATCTCCTATTAAATTTTGACCGCCATCACCTCTTGTCATAGATAGATAACCAGTACGTAACATTCTGTCCTTGGAGAGATAAGCGATCAGTCTTGTATTTTCATCGTCCGGATGTGCCGCAAGGTATAGCACCGAACCCAGCACATTTAATTTGCGGATAGCAAGGTACATATCAGCAGAAGTCCAACTTGGAGGAGTTTGCGAATAAATACTTCCACTAAAAGAAATTATGGATATTAAAACGAGCAGGACAAATTTCTTCATTATAAAAAGATTATTCAGCGAATATACTGTTTGTTGAAAAAGCAGCCTTAACCATTTAAATAAAAAAGCCTGTTTTAACAACAGGCTTTTACATAATATTATTAAAACGAACTATTGACCTACAAAAAACACCGCATTACACAACATCAACTTCCCATTCTCCCAAAAATTACGGAACATAATATTATCTGTTAAATAGGTAACTGAACCACCTCCCATTTGTTGCACCCCAAATATGAGTCCATCATGTAATTTTTCTTTTAGTTTAGAACCAACAAATCCAGCTATCTGGTTATCTTTTTTTATAACACCTACATTCCAGCCATCTTTGATGAATTCATAAACATTATCATCCATTTTTAATGTATAATAATAATTAGGATAACCATATGCCAACGGATGTGTATTGTCCATCTCCACTTTGTAAATGGAACCCGGTGTAACGTTTGGAATATAATCTCTTTCTCTGTCCTCAAATTTTTTCAATATTTCATAAGATACTTTTTCATTCTTATCATCTTTTTTATCTTCCTCTTCGCCCTTTTTCATTTTAATACCAAATTCTGCTTTGGCCAATACACTAACAGCATTTTCCAACGCAATTAGTCTTCCTCCCTTACTAACCCAATTTTTTAGCGGCTCAGCTTTTGCTTTATCACTTAGAAAACGGTAATTACCATCTGGCATAATTAATACATCCACTTCGTTCCATTTGATTCTGCCAATATCATCTAGGTTTACCAGTGTGATTGGAAAATCAATTTGCTGCTCAAAGAAATGCCATATCTCTCCTGCCGCATTTGAATTAACACCTTCGCCTGTCAGCAAATAAACTCTGGGTGCTTTAAATGCATGCACTTTTGGACTTCCAAAATCAGCTCCTTTATCAACAAATCCGGTTTGAACAGGAAACAATTGTGTATTATTTGCATTAGCAATTTTTTTAATCAAAGGCATTAAGTTGTTGCCAAACGAATTATTTCCTGTTTTCAAAATAATAACCGCACCACTCTCAAATTTATTACCATTTACTTCAAAAGGACTTTCTGCATAACGAAGTAAAATTCCTTTTTGTAGTAATTGTCCTACTGTTTTTGCTGTTTGTACTCCATCCCATGGTATTACATAGCCGTATGAAGTTTCTGCATTTTCTGCAGTTACTTTATTAATAGTGCCGCTTCCATTTATTTTTTCACGGCTGGCAAAACCTTCTAAGCCGTAGGCGTATGGTAATGCCCAAGCCGTTATATCATAGGTAACAGAATCTACCAATTTGCTTTTGGGTTCAAACAATACTTTTACCATTGCCGATCTCGGCTGCAAAGCACTTATCACAATATCATTATTAAAAGAAAAAGATTCTTCTTTACCAGAATTAAAACTGTATCCTTTGCCAGAGCCGGTGCCGAGTCCATATTGAATACCATTCTTACTTAGCAAATCAAGAAAAGATTCAATCCGTTCTTTATCTTTTTTATTATTTCTGATTACATACGATTTATATTCTCCAACTCCGGATGACACGGCTTCATTAAAATATTTTCGGAATTCTTTTACCAGTTTGCCATTATTGACTGATGAAACTTCAATCGTACTTAACGATGTAGTGAAATGATGATTGGCTCTGTCAAACAATGTCAACGTATCACCATCTGCTTTAATAGCAGTACTGCCGCCCATACTATGTCCAGCCTGCTCATAAGTCATGCCGATTGCACCATTATACGTAGGCCATGTATCTCCGTAAGAAGGATAAAAAAGATCAAACACTTCTTTGGTGAAATAAAGCCAACTATTGGCATCAAAATATTTTGCATGATTTTTCCCAATCATTGTCTGAAAATCTCTTTGCCAGGGAGTAATCACTTCATGAAAAGGCTGAGCAGCTGGAGCAAAATAATATGGGTTATTTATAAACTGCTCATGAAAATCCACATGCACTTGTGGCATCCATTCATTGTATACTTTAATACGTTGGCGGCTTTCAATCTGTGTTTGCCATGCCCAATCTCTGTTCAAATCAAAATTATAATGATTTGTTCTACCGCCTGGCCATGGTTCATTATGTTCTCTTGCAATCAACTGAGGATTGGCATTTTTCCCTACAACAGAATTAAACCAATTCACATAACGGTCTCTGCCATCCGGGTTAACGCATGGATCCATTATTACCACAGTATTTTGCAGCCAGTTTTTTGTTTTTGTATTCGAAGGATCTACCAAAGCCCAAATCGTCATCAATGCTGCTTCGGAGCTTGAAGTTTCATTTCCATGCACATTATAACTTAGCCAGACAATGTCCGGTATATTTTCTTCTTTTGGTGCGGCTTTATCTTTAGCAATATTTGCCAACCGCAGATTATTCATACGTATCTGTTCAAGGTTATTGATATTATCCCCAGATGAGATAAAGGCTAACAAGAGTGGACGGCCTTCATTGGTTACACCATACTGCTGCAGTTTCATCATGCTTGATGCATTGGCAGCCACATGATTAAAATAATTTACAATCTTCCAATGTGGTGTAAACTGACTTCCGATCTTATATCCCAAAAATTCTTCAGGTGATTTTAGCTGCGCAGAAACAGCCGTGGTAATTAAAATCGTAACAAGAAAAATAAAAGTTTTTAAACGCATAGTATAGTTTTAAAGTTGAAAGTTAACAAAGGACAACCGATTTCCCATTTTTATTGCTGCGTCGAAAATGAGCATATTTATGTAGTTTTAATTCTCTAAAAATTACAGATGAAAAAATTAATTGTTGCATTAATCTGCATTTCACCTTTATTACTATCCTGCAATGTCCAAAAGAAAAATTCAGTTGCTGCAGAAATAAATCCGTTTAGCTATACTAGTTCTAAGAAAGTGATTGCAGAAAATGGTGCAGTCGTTTCTGCACATCCGCTTGCAAGTAAAGTAGGAGTTGCCATTTTAAAAATGGGAGGCAATGCTGTAGATGCGGCTATTGCAACACAATTAGCATTGGCCGTTGTTTATCCCGCTGCAGGCAATATTGGTGGTGGTGGTTTTTTGGTTGGCCGGTTAAGTAATGGCGAATTAATTTCTATTGATTACCGGGAAAAAGCTCCCGGCTCAGCCACCAGAGATATGTATATTGATGAAACAGGAAAAGCAAGAACTGACCTAAGCCAAAATGGCCATCTTGCTGGTGGTGTTCCGGGCACAGTGTCTGGCTTATTTACTTCGCATAAATATGGAAAACTTCCTTTTTCAACATTAATTCAGCCAGCTATTGACCTTGCTGAAAAAGGATTTGCTATTACTTCTGGCGAAGCCCGGACTTTTAATAGCATACAGGAAAGTTTAAAGAAGTATAATTCAGTAATGCCTGCTTTTGTAAAACAAACTCCCTGGAAAGAAGGTGATACATTAATTCAAACTGATCTTGCCAATACATTAAAAAGAATTCAGAAAAATGGCGCAGCCGGATTCTACGAAGGAGAAACAGCCAATTTGATAGTGGCCGAAATGAAAAGAGGTAATGGAATAATATCATTGGAAGATTTAAAAAACTACAAAGCAAAACCAAGAACTCCACAGGTATTTAATTACAAAGGATATAAAATAGTTGGAATGGGTATGCCAAGCAGTGGCGGATTATTGATGGCTCAGATGATGAAAATGATTGAAGGCAGAGGAATTGAAAAAATGGGTTTTCATTCTGTGCAAGCTGTTCAATTAATGACTGAAGTACAAAGAAGAGCTTATGCAGACCGTGCAGAATATATGGGCGATGCCGATCATTACAATGTTCCGGTAGAAATGCTTTCGAGTGATAAGTATTTGCAAGAAAGAATGAAGAGTTATAAAAGTGATAAAGCAACACCGAGTACCGAAATCAAGCCCCGCATAAACATTGACGCAGAAAGCGAAGAAACAACACATCTGAGTGTGATAGATAAAGAGGGAAATGCAATTTCTGTTACTACTACATTGAATGGCGGTTTTGGAAGCAAAACGGTAATTGGCGGTGCAGGATTTTTTTTAAATAATGAAATGGATGATTTCAGTATTAAACCAGGAGTGCCTAATATGTTTGGTGCTGTTGGTGGCGATGCTAATGCTATTAAAGCAGGAAAAAGAATGTTGAGTTCGATGACGCCGACATTAGTTTTAAAAGATGACAAACCTTTTATTGTTGTTGGTACACCAGGTGGCACTACTATTCCCACTCAAGTTTTTGAAACATTGGTGAATATTCTTGAATTTAATATGAGTACGGAAGACGCTGTGTATAAACCAAAATTCCATCATCAATGGTTGCCGGACAGATTAGATGTAGAAAAAGGATTTCCACAAGCAGTGCGAGATGCTTTGCAAAAAATGGGATACACTATTTATGAAAGAGGAAGCATTGGGCGAACAGAGATAATAAAAGTATTACCGAATGGAAAGTTTGAAGCTGTAGCAGATAACAGAGGCGAAGATGCAGCTGAAGGCTATTGATTAAATCAAAAGATTATGAGTTCGCTAAGTAAAGATTTCTTAAACAGTTCAATCCGCAGGTTCAAGTACTACAAAGAACTTGGCGATAAAACATTTGAGCAATTAAATGATTGGGATTTTCATTATCAGCCTAATGATGAATCCAACAGCATCGCAATCATCATTCAGCATATGGCCGGCAATATGCTCAGCCGCTGGACCAATTTTCTTCAAGAAGACGGCGAAAAAGAATGGCGGCAAAGGGATGATGAATTTGAGGTACATGAATATTCCAAAGAACAAATAATGGAAGTGTGGGAAAAAGGGTGGCAATGTTTTTTTGACACAATGGAATCGCTAAAGAAAAAAGACCTTAAGAAAACGGTACATATTCGCAAGGAACCTCTCACAGTTGTTGATGCTATTAACCGCCAGCTTGCCCATTATCCTTATCATGTGGGGCAAATTATCTACATCGCCAAGATTATAAAAAGCAACAATTGGAAAAGCCTCTCCATACCAAAAGGAAATTCGCAGACTTATAATAATTCAGCAGAAATAAAAGACCCTGCAAAGAAGGTCAGCTAATTTTTTACCCCAACAATTATTACTTTGCTCTTCATTTGAATTCACGGAATATTATCTCTATTTTGCGCCACTATCCAACCCAATCCGTTGCGGATTTTGGTTTCATCCTTCTAGAAAAACTATAAATTATTTTTGCCTAACATTCTCATTTTGAAGCATTAAAACCTGTACATGAAAATTTTTATTTCAATCGTAATTGCGTTATTTATTACTAATTCTGCCAGCAGCCAGATTCAATTTGGCCTCTTTGGCGGCCCGCAAGCTACTTCAGCCTCGTATAAAATTAAAGACGTAAAACAAAAGACTGATTACAAAATTGGCTTTCAAGCAGGTGGAATGATGAAAGTACCTTTTGAAGGAAATCTCTATTTTGCCCCGGCAGTTTTTTATAGCATGAAAGGCTACAAAGCCGCATTTAATAGGGTTTCTTTGCCGCCAGATAGTTTTGCTGTTGACAACAATACAACCTTCCACAACTTCGAACTGGCTGCTCTTTTGCAATATGATTTTGGAACAAAGCCAGGCCACTTTTTTCTAAAGGCTGGTCCTTCGCTGGAGCTTCAATTATTGGGAAACGAGAAATTTAACCGCTCCAATAATGTAGCAGTGGACAGAAAAATAAAATTCGGATTTGCAGACTATGGCCGTTACCTTTTCAACTTCCTGACAATATTGGGGTATGAAACCAGCAGCGGCTTCACCATCCATGGACAATATTCACTTGGGCTTGCAAACATGATTAATACTGACGGCGGCCCTACAGTAAAGCACACCGCATTTGGCATTTCTTTTGGGAAATATTTTAATCGCAAAAAAATCATTATCGATACAAGAAATGTCGAATAACGGTTACTGTATAATCTTTTGTTAACGAAAACCATTTCGCAACCTCGGCAAAATGGTTTTCGTTTTATGATACATCAAAAAAAGGTTTTCGACCACACATCTCTGTACCGCTGTTATTAACACTTATTATTGGTATTGAATTTGCCCTACAGCTACGATTACCTATTTTTACAGCTTAAATAATTGAACCTGAGGAGATTTAAAAAAATACTGAAATGGTTTTTTCTGTCCCTGCTTTTTCTTATCGCAGCGGTCTATATTTTCATACAAACACCCTTTGGACAAAACTGGATTGCCCGACAGATTACCAAAAAACTTTCTAAGGATTTGAATACAAAAATCAGCATTCAACATGTTGATTTTTCTTTACTAAACAAGATGCACTTGGAAGGTGTGTTAATCGAAGACCAGCAAGGCGATACTCTTTTATATGCCAACGATATGAAAGTACGCATCACCGATTGGTTTATTTTTAAAAAACAAGCAGAGCTTAAATATGTAGGACTTGATAATGCTATAATTAAGTTTCAACGAAAAGATTCTGTCTGGAGTCAGCAATTCCTTTTCGATTATTTTTCGTCACCATCTACCGGTGCTTCAAAAAAGAAAGCTGGCATTCAACTTAACCTGAAACAACTGGAATTCAACAACGTTACTTTTATAAAAAAAGATATTTGGCTTGGAGAAGACATGACTATTAAGCTGGGCAAACTCGATTTGAATGCAAACAACCTCAGTTTTTCTGGCAATCAATATGAAATAAACTCTTTAATACTCCGTGACCCGATTGTTGCCATTAACAGCTATGGGAAACTGAAGCCAAGCGAAATTGAAACAGTTGAAGATTTAGGAAATGAAATAAAAAAAGCTGCCTCCTGGAATGCTGGAAACACCGTTTTCAAAATAGGAAATCTTAAAATTATAAACGGCACTTTCAAAACTGATAAAGAAACTGAGAGAGCAGCGTTTGACTATTTCGACGGTAAACATATTTTATTTACAGAAATTAATGGTGATTTTAAAAGCTCCAATTTTATTGGCGATACCATTTTTTCTAATCTAAAATTAACAGCAAAAGAAAGAAGCGGACTTGAATTAAAAAACCTTTCGGCAGATGTAAAAATGACACCGCAGGGAATGTTTTTCAACAACATGGATCTTTCTCTCAACAGAAGCACTATCCGGAACTATTTTTCTATGACCTATGACGATTTAAGCGACATGGGAGATTTTATTCATAAAATAAAAATGTCTGCCATTTTTGAAGACTCCTATGTTGACAGTGATGATATTGCTTTCTTTGCTCCGACGTTGAGAACATGGAAGAAGGAAATAAAACTGGAAGGAAAAGTAAAAGGGACAGTAGATGATATTAGCGGCCGTGAAATGATGATCCAGGCGGGAAACAATACTTTGCTTAATGGAAATATATCAATGACAGGCCTGCCCGACATTAACCAGACTTTCATTGATTTTAAATCGAATGATTTCAGAACAACGTATGGCGATGCTGTTGCCATTGTGCCTGCATTAAGAAAAGTAACTAATCCTGATTTACGCAAACTACAGTATGTTGATTTTAAAGGAAGCTTCACTGGCTTCATTCGTGACTTTGTAACCTTTGGAACCATACAAACAAATCTTGGAACACTTATTACGGATTTGAACATGAAACTTCCAGTGGGTCAGGATCCTGTTTATTCAGGTAAGATTGCTACTGATAATTTCCGTTTGGGAGAATTGCTTGGCGATAAAAATCTTGGTGCCATTTCCATGACAGGAACAGTAAAAGGAAAAGGTTTTAATGAAAAAAGTGTAAACACTTTAGTAGATGGAACTATTAATTTTGCAGACTACAGTGGTTATCGTTATGAAAACATTACTGTAAAAGGCAAACTGGAAAAAAAGCTCTTCGAAGGAATAGCATCATTACAAGATAAAAATGCTGATCTTGTTCTTAACGGAATAATAGATTTTAATGGCCCTGCCCCACGATTTAATTTGATTGCTGATATAAAAAAAGCTGATTTCAAAAATCTCAACCTTACAAAAGACAGCCTGAGCTTTATCGGAAAACTGAATTTTAATTTTACCAGTAACAGCATTGATAACTTCATTGGTGAAGCAAGAATTACGGAAGCTGAAATTTCAAAAGGTGGACTTAAAATACCTTTTGATTCTTTAGTAATTACTTCCAGAGATATTGATGGAGGAAGAAAACTTGATATTCTTTCCAATGAATTTGAAGGAAGTTTCACCGGAGATTTCAGCCTTACAGACTTACCCAATGCATTTACATATTTGCTAAATAAATATTATCCTGCCTATGTAGCTGCTCCAAAAAAGCTTCCAAAAAATCAGGATATCACTTTCGATATAAAGACATATTATGTTGATGATTATTTGCAGATACTATCTCCAGCAATAACAGGTTTTAACAACAGCACATTAGAGGGAAATTTCAATCTTGCTAAAAATGAGATAAATGTGTTGGCCAATGTACCGCAGGTAAAATTCAAAAAATATAATTTCGATAATGTCACTCTTCAGGCAAATGGCAATCTATCATCACTTGCCGTTACCGGAAAGGCGTATAACATACAACTTAATGACAGCCTAAACATTCCAATGGTTTCTTTTTCTGTTGATGCAAGAAATGATTCATCCATTGTAAAAATAAAATCCGGTGCGAACAGAACGGTAGACACCGCTAATTTGAATGCATTGGTTCTTACCTATAATGATGGAGTAAAAATAGAATTTGACCCCTCCACATTTACCATCAATAGTAAAACATGGGCAATTGATGAATCCGGCGAATTAGTTTTTAGAAAAAATACTCCTGCCAGTGGTTTATTATTATTAAGTGAAGGCGATCAAAAAATTTCTTTGCGAACAGAAAAATCAGCGAAAGGAAATTGGAATGATGTAAAAATAAATCTGACCAAAATTAATCTTGGCGACTTCGGACCATTCTTCTTGCCAAAGAACAGGCTTGAAGGCTTAGTATCCGGCGACATACTTGTAGAAGATCCTACAGGCGACATCAATGCGTATTCAGATAATATTGAAACAAAATTACTGCGGTTGGATAACGACTCATTGGGGGAATTAAAAACAACTTTGTCTTATCAAAATAAAACCAAACTACTTAAGATAAACGGCAGTACACTTAATCAGGAAAACTATCTTGGCTTCGATGCAAACATATATATTGGTGATGCAGAAAAAGCAAAAAATAATCTGATTGCAATAAAGGCAAAGCAATATGAAATAAAAATTCTAGAACGTTTTCTTGGCAATCTCTTTTCTGATATGCAGGGGTATCTAACGGGAGACATAAATTTATCAGGCGACTTTAAAGAACTTACCGTAACCGGAAAAGGAAAATTGAAAGATGCAGGGTTAAGAGTAAATTTTACACAATGCTTCTATAAAATAAAGGATACTGAAATAGAACTTACTTCAAAGAAAATAGACCTTGACGGAATTGTACTTACCGATACTGTTACGAATAATCCAATCTATATAACAGGTGGCATCGATCATGAATCATTTAAAGACATGTTCTATGATCTTAGTATTTCTACACAAAAACCTAAAACGGTTGGCCCCGAAAATAATAAACCAATATTATTATTAAACACAACATTTAAAGACAACCAGCAGTTTTATGGTTCTGTAAAAGGAACAGGGTTATTACAATTAATAGGTCCGCAATCCGATATGTCTATGACGATTAATGCTGTGGCATCAGATAAAGACAGCAGTAATATTACACTTCCGCCTACCTCAAGCCGTGAATCAGGCATTGCCGATTTTCTTGTGGAAAGAAAATACGGTAAGGAAATGGAAGAGGTTCAATATACAAGTAATGCCACAAATATTATATATGATGTGGACATAACTGCTAACCCTATGGTGACAGTGAAAGTTATACTCGATGAACTTACAGGAGATGAAATAAAAGGAAAAGGAACTGGCACATTAAATATTCGCTCCGGTTCCTCCGAGCCATTATCATTACGGGGTCGATTTGATATTGATGAAGGAAGTTATTTATTTACATTCCAATCCTTTTTCAAAAAACCTTTCGAACTCAGAAAAGGTGGTAACAATTATATAGAATGGAATGGTGATCCGTATGATGCCAATATACAATTTGATGCCATCTACACTGCGGAAAGAGTAAGCTATGCTCCGCTTGCCAATTTATTAAAAGTAAATACCGCTGCTTCAACCTCCAGAGGCGATGTTTATGTAGTAGCATCTTTGACGGACAAATTGTTTAAACCTCAGATTAAATTCTCGCTGGATTTTCCAAGCACAAGTGCTGCGGCTACTGACCCCGAACTCGCATTGGTTATACAACAACTGGAAAAAAATGTAAATGAGCTAAACCGGCAGGTTACATACCTTATCGTATTCAATAGCTTTGCTCCAAGTGAATTAGCTGATAACGAAACAGGTGGCAACTCTGTTGTTAATACGATTTCAGGAATATTTTTGAATGTAATTAATGATCAAATCAATAAGATTTTAGGTAATCTCTTGAAAAATGATAAATACAATATCAGTTTAAACACTTCTATTTATAATAGGAATATTATTGACCCCAATAATAAGACCGCATTGAATCTTGGTAGCAATGTAAACTTTTCAATTGGTCGTTCTTTCTTTAACAACCGCTTCATTATTTCAACTGGAGTTGGTTTTGATGCAGCTTGGCAGCAAACAGATGTGGCGCAAAGCTTACAGTTATTGCCAGATGTAACATTGGAATGGTTAATAAACCAATCAGGAAGTTTAAGAGCATCTTTCTTTTACAGAGAAAATGCAGATTACCTAACAGCAACTGTAGCTGGCGGCTCCGGAAAATCTACCAAGAGGTTTGGTGGCAGTCTCTCCTACAGAAAAGATTTTGATAAGCTTAGCGACATTTTTAAAAAGAAGAAAAAGAATCCGCCTGTAGAACCTGAGCCTGAAGCTGATGCTCCAAAAAAAGAAAATCAAGACCCCGGCAATTAATCTTATCAAACTTATATTCCTTCATGTCTTACCGGACTTGATCCGGTATCCTTCTCTAAATTATATATTAGTATTGCCCCGATATTTGTCGGGGCATCTTTCTCTTAACAAAAAACAACATTTTACTATAAAGACTCCGGCTCAAGGCCGGAGTGACAACAATATTTTCAGAGCATCTTTCTCTAATAAAAAAGCAATTAGCCTTTATCTAAAATCTCATGCCCCAGCTTATCTCTCTTCGTTTGTAGGTATTTTTCATTATGTGGATTAGGAAAAATTTCAATTGGAATATTTTCTACTATTTCTAAACCATATCCAATCAGTCCAACTCTCTTCTTCGGATTATTCGTCATCAATCTTAATTTATTAATGTTTAAATGACGAAGCATTTGTGCTCCTAATCCATAATCCCTTTCATCCATTTGAAATCCGAGATGAAGGTTCGCATCTACAGTGTCCATCCCTTGTTCTTGTAAGCGGTAGGCTTTTAATTTATTTAATAAACCAATTCCTCTACCTTCCTGATTCATATATAATATTGCCCCCTTGCCTTCTGCCTGTACCATTTTCATTGCTGCATGAAGCTGTTCTCCGCAATCGCAACGAAGAGAACCAAGAATATCTCCTGTAAAACAAGAAGAGTGTACTCTTGTTAATACTGGTTCATCTTTTCCCCATGTTCCTTTTATTAATGCAAGGTGTTCGTTTGTAGAATTCTTTTCTTTAAATGCCACCAATTGAAAATCGCCAAACTGTGTTGGCATATCCACTCTTACGATTTCTTCGATAAGCGAATCACTTTTTATTCTGTATTCAATAAGGTCTTTAATTGAAATTATTTTAAAATCAAACTTGCGGGCTATTTCCATCAATTCGGGTAAACGAGCCATTGAACCATCATCGTTCATAATTTCCACCAACACTCCTCCTGGCTCAAACCCTGCCAAACGGGCAAGGTCAACTACCGCTTCAGTATGTCCGGCCCGGCGAAGCACTCCGCCTTTTTTAGCCCTCAAAGGGAATATATGCCCGGGTCTACCAAGATCTGCCGGTGTGGTAGAAGGGTTAATCAAAGCCTGCAAAGTTTTTGCCCTGTCCTGAGCAGAGATGCCTGTTGTACAGCCAAATCCCAATAAATCAACAGAAACCGTAAAGGCAGTTTCATGTAATGCTGTATTATTATTTACCATTAAATCAAGCCCCAACTCATCACATCTTTCTTCAGGCAAAGCGGCGCATATAAGGCCCCGCCCATGTTTGCTCATAAAATTGACTACCTCGGGAGTAACATTTTGGGCGGCGGTTACAAAATCTCCTTCATTTTCACGGTCTTCATCATCCACTACTACTACCAGTTTTCCTATTTTAATATCCTCAATTGCACTTTCGATAGAATCTAACATTATAACAATTTTCTGCAAAAGTAAAACAAAGAAATTGCCCAAAATAGTTAAAGGCTTAAAAGCAGCAAAATCCCCTTTAAAACTGTCATTCTATTGGAAAGTTCAAAATCATAATTTGTTAATATTTACATATTATTTATTAGTAAATAATCCTTTTCTTTGCCCGAGTTAAAACTAAAAAAAATGCTTAAAAAATTCTTATTATTAGTAACCATTGGATTAGCTATATGCTTTTCTATGGATGCACAGGTAACCACAAGTGGGATTATCGGTACAGTAAAAGGTGCTGACGGAACCGGACTTCAGGGAGCTAGTATAAAAGCCACCCACACCCCGTCTGGTTCAGTTTATACAACAACTGCCACTAATTCAGGGACATTTAACATTCAGGGAATGCGACCTGGCGGCCCTTATACGATTGAAATTTCTTTCGTAGGCTTTCCTACTCGAACATTACAAGACATTTCCCTTACTCTGGGAGAATCTTATGTTATTAATGAAAAATTAAGTCCTACTGGAACAGAATTATCAGAAGTTGTTATAACAGGTACTGCTAGTACATCGAAACTCAATCGTTTTAAAACAGGTGCCTCAACAAATATTTCTACCAAGGAAATTAATTCTTTGCCTACAATTAGCAGGAGCATTACTGATTTTACTCGTTTAACTCCCCAAGCGAATGGAAATTCTTTTGGAGGCCGGGATGGACGTTATAATAATGTTCAGGTAGATGGTGCAAATTTTAATAACGGTTTTGGACTAAGTGACGATCCATTGCCAGGCGGCGGTGGTTTATCGATTGATGCAATTGAAGAAATTCAGGTAAACATTGCTCCGTATGATGTACGTCAGGGAGGATTTACAGGAGCAGGCATTAATGCAATAACTCGTAGCGGTACAAACAAACTTCAAGGTTCAGTTTATAATTTCATCAAAAATCAAGACTTACAAGGGGAAAAAGTAAATGGTGATAAATTATCAGGGATACAGCAAAGTTCAGTGAAAACTTATGGTGCTAGGTTAGGTGGTCCGATTATCAAAAACAAACTTTTCTTTTTTGTAAGTGCTGAAAAGATTAGTTCTACAGGCCCAAGTGCTGGTGCTGTTAACTTATGGAAAGCTTCTGATAACGGAATTGCAGATGCCAATAATAATATTACAAGGGTAAAAAGAAGTGATTTAGATGCAGTTAGTAACCATTTAAAGAACCAATGGGGTTACGATCCCGGAGCCTATGAGGGATATGCAAATGGAGAATCAAAAGTAACTTCTCTTTTAGGGAGGATTGACTGGAATATCAGCAATAAACATAAACTAGCCGTTCGCTATAACAGAACCACCAATGACGTTCCTTCCTTAACTAATGGTACTTCTGGAGCAAACCCAAGAGCAAGTAATACTTATTCTAGAGTTTCTCAGAATGCAATGTCTTTTGAGAATTCCATGTACTTTACCTCAAATAATGTTAGTTCTTATACTTTAGAATTAAACAGCAGGTTTAATAATAGATTATCAAATCAGTTTTTAGCAACTTATAGTAAAATTCAAACAGGAAGATCTTCACCAAGTGCTGAATTCCCTTTTATTGATATAGGAGATGGCTTGGGTACAAGTAGCGTTTGGCAAAATTACATCTCAGCTGGTTATGAATTATTTACTTATAATAACGCAGTAATAAATGACAACTACACCATCGTCAATAATCTTACTTATACAGCAGGTAGGCATAGCTTGCTTTTAGGGGCAAGCTTTGAGTCACAAAAATTTGCCAATAACTACATGAGAAATGGTACATCATACTATCGCTATAAATCTGTAGCTGACTTTTTAACTACTGGTACTCCTGGCGAAGTAGCTCCGATTCAGTTTGCACTGACATATCCTTATGAAGGAGCTGATCCTTTTGCAATCGTAAAATATAATTTACCCGCTGTTTATTTGCAAGATAATATTTCTGTAAATGACCGTTTTAATCTGACATTAGGACTTCGTGCAGAAATCCCAACGTTTGCAAAAAATTTAATAGCAAATACCGTTGTTGACAATTTGGATTTGTTGAATACTAGTGGTGGTGTTACTAATTATCCTTCAGGCGAATGGCCTAAAACCAGGGTTATGCTTTCTCCAAGAATTGGTTTCCGTTGGGATTTGGAAGGAAATAAGTCATTAATCATTCGTGGTGGTACTGGCATCTTTGCTGGCAGGGTACCATTTGTTTGGATGACTAATCAACCTTCTAACATTGGAACTCTTCAAAACACAATTGAGCCTGGCAGTTATGCTGCATCAGCAGCATGGATTAATGACATTCGCTTTAACCCTGATAAACTTTACTGGTTCAATAATACACCAGCAAGTGCTGCTAATGTGTTTATCAAATCACCAGGAAACGGTGTTCCCGGGACTCTTGCTTTAGTTGATCCTAATTTTAAAATGCCGCAGGTTTTCAGAACCAATATTGGCTTTGATAAAAAAATAGGCAAATCTCCATTTACATTTACAGTGGATGCGATGTACACTAAAGATTTACAAGCGGTTTATCAATTTGGCGCTAATAGACTTGCCGCATCACAAAAAATGTATGATGGCAGAGATTATTATCCCAACTCGGCTTCTTATACTTTCAATTCCCTGCTAGGAGGTAATTCAGGTAGTGTTTTGAGTAATACTACAATGGGACACTCATTTAATTTAACAGCCGGGATTAATATGACCCCAAGAAACGGATTCTTTGGCTCTCTGGCTTACAGTTATACATTTGCTAACACAAGTACTGATAACTCAGGCTCTAATGCGAGTTCTGCTTGGGGAGCTACTCCTAACAGAAGCAACCCTAACGATATCTTCCTTGCTTCTTCAGCAGATGCACTACCACACAGAATAGTGGGAGTCTTTTCTTATCGTAAAGAATATCTTAAGCATTTAGCTTCAACAATTTCTGTTTATTACAATGGGGCAAATCGTTACAGATATTCATTTACATACAATGGTGATGTAAATGGTGATGCTATTTCTGGTGATTTGTTATATATACCAAAAGATGCCTCTGAAGTAAATTTTGTAGCATCAGGAGGTTTCACTGTTGATCAGCAACGGACTGCATTTAATGAACTTTTGAAAAATAGTAAATATCTTGATAAACACAGAGGTAGTCTTGCGGAAAGGAATGGAGTGTTAATGCCTTGGTTACATAGATTCGACGTTAAGTTTCTTCAGGATATTTTTGCCCAATTTGGTAAACAAAAACACACTTTGCAGCTTAGTCTTGATATTGTAAACTTCGGCAATATGCTCAATTCAAATTGGGGTATTCAAAAAACCCTTATTAACAATGCAAGCACACCACTTTCCGTAGTTACTAAAGGAATTAACCCAACTTTCAAAATGAATACAGCTTCTATTGATGGTCAGGTAGTATTACCTACTGAAATGTATCAGGATGTGAGAACATTCGGCACAACTTGGAGTATGCAGATTGGTATTCGTTATTTATTTAATTAATATACTTTCTTAATTAAAAAACCTCTTAATCTTTTATGATTAAGAGGTTTTTTAATTTCCTTACTTGGGAGACAAATTTCATTTACCAACCACTTGCCAGCACATCAGCTAGATGTATTCTTTGAAAATATATTCTTTATGATTGATATAAACTCGCAATGTATCAGGCAGCATCATCTTTGCTTTTCAAAACCCCATCTCAAAAAATCAGGAAAAGCCCTTGCCCATGTAGGCACATCATGTAAGCCATCTTTCATTTCCAGATAATGAATATCAGTTTCCTTATTATAACCCTTGGCTTCAAGTTCTTTTATGAGGTCTAATGTATCGTCGATAGAATCTATAATTCCGTTATTATTTCTATCCTTTACTTCATCCATATTACCGCACTGAAAAAAGAATTTAAGCCATGGAGCATACTGCCCGTTTCTTATTTCCTGGTGCATGATGCGGTGCTTATCATCATCGTATTTCTCATCAATCTGGTCAATACTTCGCCACCATAATGAACCAGAAAACACTCCCACTTTTGAAAACTCAGCAGGATGTTTCCAAACAATATCCAACGCCGTTAAGCCACCAAGCGAAAAGCCGGCAAATGCTTTTTCTTTAAATGAGGCGATTGCAAATTTCTCTCTTACAAAAGGAATCAGCTCTTCAAAAATAAATGAGGTGTACAAAGAAGCCTTCGCTCCTCGACCAAGATAATCTGGTTCACCAGCAATGCCATACTCCATTCTTCTGTCTGCACTACAATGTATGCCTACACAAAGCAACGGCTCTATAAGAGCTTCCGCACTATATAACTTATCAAGAATAGACTCAAAATCCATCTTGACTAAATCTTGGCCATCATTTATTAATAAAAGATTAAGGGCTGAAGTGTCATCCAGCTTTCTTGGCAAATAAAAATCAACTTTTACAGTTCTTGCTAAATAAACAGACTTGAGTGTCGTTTTTTCGCAGAGTACACCGGATACATTTGCAAATTGCATGACTCCAAAAGTAAGGATTTCGTAATAAATTCTGCTTTTATTGCCGATTCTTCAACAAGCTAATAAAACAACCCTTTTAATTTGTTTTATTGATAGCTTAAAAATAAATTTGAGTATAGCCGCTTAATTGTACAATTTCCAATACGGCTATTTCAAATCATTCACTTAAACAAAGAATATGAAAAAAATTGGCATTCTGCATGGTAAAGAGAGGTCTTTTCCTGAAGCATTCGTAGCAAGAGTAAATAGTAAAAATGTTCCCGGTGTAATGGCCGAGCCTGTGCAAATCAGTAAAGCAATGCAAGGCGAACATTGTGGTTACGATGTAATTATAGATCGTATATCACAGGACATTCCTTTTTATCGTACCTGGTTAAAGAATGCCGCCGTTACTGGCACAGCCGTTATCAATAATCCATTCTGGTGGAGTGCTGATGATAAATATTTCAATAATTGCCTGATGACGAAGATTGATGTACCCGTTCCTAAAACAGCCATTCTGCCATCAAAGGAATTACCGCCTGATACCACTGCAGATTCGTTCAGCAATCTTACTTATCCATTGGATTGGGATGCTATTTTTAAATACGTTGGCTTTCCGGCTTATATGAAACCTTATGCAGGTGGCGGATGGAAAAGTGTTTATAAATTAGAAGATGCAGAAGACTTTTTTAATAAACATACAGAAACAGAACAGTTGGTAATGCTGTTGCAGGAAGAAATCGTCTTCACTGAATATTATCGTTGTTATTGTATTGGCGGCAAACATGTACGCATCATGTCGTACGAACCAAGAAATCCGCATCATCTTCGCTATGTAGCAGACTTTAAACCTTCGCCAGAAAGATTGAAACAAATGACTGATATTGTTCTTCGCATCAATGAATATCTGGGTTATGATTTTAATACAGTGGAATTAGCCGTAAGAGATGGTGTTCCTTATGCTATCGATTTCTGCAATCCTGCACCGGATGCAGAAAGAACAAGTGTAGGTGACGAAAATTTTGAATGGGTAGTGGAAACTGCTGCTAACTATGCCATTGAAAAAGCTTTAGAAAACAAAGAAGGTCAAGACAACCTTACTTGGGGCGAATACATAAAAAGAAGCAGCAACAAACAAAGTCTTATCTAATCAAAACAATAATTACTAATTCATAATTAGTAATTAGTAATTAGTAATTATGAACCTGAACTATAAAAGCTTTACCCTCGGCGTAGAAGAAGAGTACATGGTGCTAGATAAAGAGACTTTTGAACTAAAGAGTCATGAGCAAAAAATTGTACAGGAAGGGCAAAAAATAATAAAAGACAAAGTAAAAGCGGAGATGCACCAGGCGGTGGTAGAAGTTGGTACAGATATTTGTGCTGACATTGATGAAGCTTTTACTGATGTATCTACCTTACGAAAGACAATCGGGGGCATCGCTCATGATCTTGGTTTTACCATGGGAGCATCCGGCACTCACCCATTCAGCCATTGGGAAAGCCAGTTGATAACAGATCATGCACGGTACAGTGAAATTGTAAATGAATTACAAGAAGCTGCCCGAAGCAATTTAATTTTTGGATTACATGTGCATGTAGGAATGGAAAACAGAGAAATGGCAAATCATATTGCCAACAGTACCCGTTATTTTTTACCGCATGTATTTGCACTCAGCACCAATTCTCCTTTTTGGGAAGGAAGAAAAACAGGTTATAAATCATACCGCACAAAAGTATTCGACAAATTTCCCCGCACCGGCATACCCGGCACATTTGAAAGTATAGAAGCCTACGATAATTATGTAAAACTTCTTATCAAAACAAATTGTATTGATAATGCAAAAAAAATATGGTGGGATTTAAGAGTACATCCATTTTTTAATACAGTGGAATTCCGCATTTGCGATATTCCGATGACGGTGGATGAAACTATTACCATAGCTGCTTTGTTCCAAGCAATTTGTGCAAGAATCTATATGCTTCGTTCCAAGAACCTGAATTTTATTCAATACCACAGGGCATTGTTGAATGAAAATAAATGGCGGGCTAGCCGCTATGGTGTAGATGGTTACTTAATTGATTTTGGAAAAGAAGAAGAAGTAAACACAAGAGCATTGATATATGAGTTGCTGGATTTTCTTGACCCGGTACTCGATCACTTAGGAAGCAGACACAGAGTAATGAATGTAGTAAAGATGTTGGAAAATGGAACTGGTGCAGACAGACAATTAAAAGTGTACGAAGACACCAAAAGCCTGAAAAGCGTAGCAGAGTTTATTCAAAGTCAGTTTTTGTTGGGAGTGTAATTTTCTTTCTTGCATAAATTTCTATTGAGTATCAGCTAAATTTTATACAAGGAGTTGCGTAAATACAATCGTTAGCGGTCATTGTAGGGCGACAGTCTTACAATCAAACCAACCGATAAAAATTAACTTAGACGAATAATAGTTAAAAAAAATATGAGTAGAATAATCTTTGACAGTGGAATATCTCTTGACGGTTTTTTTGCAGGAGATAACAGAGGTCCTAAAAATCCTATGGGCGGTGTTTCAGGACAAATTCATTCTTGGATGTTTAATCAAAAAGCTTTTTGGGAATACCTAGGTTTTGAAGGAGGAAAAGAAGATGGTGCTGACGGGAAATTTATTAGAGATACAATTGAACGAACAGGTGCATTCATTATGGGAAAACGTATGTTTGAAGAAGGAGAAGCAAGTTGGCCAAACGACCTTTATAAAGCTGACGTTTATGTATTAACTCACGAAAAAAGAGAACCTTGGGTTCAGGAAGGGACAACAACTTTTTACTTTATAAATGATGGATTGGAAAGTGCATTAGAAAAAGCAAAACAATCAGCAAAAGAAAAAGACATTAGAATACAAGGTGGTGCAAACACTATTCAACAATTTCTAAATGCAGGACTTGTGGACGAATTTTTCATACACATTGCACCAGTTTTTTTAGGAAGTGGAATTCGACTGTTTGACGGAATTGACAAGGACAAGTATGACCTTGAAATTGTTGAAGTAATAACGTCAGGATTGACAACACATTTGAGATATAACCTGACTAAAAAAGAATAACAACTAACCGCTAACATTGGGTTTGCCAAAATACGGGCATGACCTGGTTATCTTCAGCAGCGGTAATGTCTTGTCCTGATATAGGTTGACCACTAATCAACCAAAATCTGATCTTTTTTATTGCTTTGTTAGTTGTTGTACAAAACATTTCTACGGAACAAGGAGTGTGATTATTGGAATGCCCAGTAGAATTACCGAGTTCCCGATAAGTATCGAGATGCTGCAAATTGCCGAATAGAATTCATGCAGCACAAGAGTGCGACGCAAGAGCCGATGCCATGAAATACTGAAGCCGGGCTAGTAATTTTTATTTTCTTTTATTACCGAAGGAGAATTTTTCTTTTATAACATCCTGTACATTCACTCCGCTTATTTTACTTTCAAGCCAGGAAATAACATCGAGATAAACAAAGGCACGGCTTTCTAATGGATTGCCCTCGTACTTTTTAAGCTTCGTTACTAATTTTTCAAATTCTGGTTTCAAGGCTTTGGCTCCAACATGGAAGGAACGGCGGAGGAATGCAAACATCTCCTCCTCTACCTTACTCAGGTTTTCCATTTTTGCCATGTAGCGATATACAGACTTTATTAAATACTCCAACAAATCGAAATTGCCAAGTTCATAATGTGCAATCAGGTGTAATAGTCGGGAATAACATTGTAAGTCTGTTCGCAGATCGCCTTTCTGGTTGATAATACGGTTGAGATAATCAATCGCCTTTTCATTATCGCCACTACCAAAATACAGACAGGCTATTTTATAATAGAATACTAATACACGGTGTGTGTCTAAATACAAACTATACTCTTTCAACATTTCTTCCAGAAACGGTACAAGTCGAATTCCTTTTGTAAAATTGCCTTGCAGAAAATATAAATTGATTCTTGCAGTATATAAATACTGGTAAGCAAGAATCCTGTTGTTCTCATTGTCTTGCAAAAACTTTTGCTTTGTGAAATTTTCAAACTGCTTAATACTCTTCGCCAGTTTATCCTGACTTAGTAAGCTGAACTGTGCCGTCATCAAATTGTGTACACCTTTTATATAACTGGCGGTTTCTGTTTTTAATAATTCCGGGTACATTGTAAATACATCCACCCATTTTTGCGAATAACGGTAATACTGTAAAAAATCCTGGCGAATAAATGCATACCATACATAACTCTGGTACAAATACAGTTTCTCATAAAAGCCAGTTGCCTTTGCAGCATTTGCAGGAAGGTTCGTCTCAAAAAAACTTCGCAACTCTGCAATGTCTTTGCTGTTTCGGGCATGGCCGTTCTTAATATACCAGCTATATAGTTGCAACGAAAGATTGGAAAGATGGTTAACTAACGTAAGCTGATTTGTTACGGTGTCGGATTCCGTAGTTAGCAAATCGGCTTTGTTCTGAATGCTTCTGGTAATGTATAACGATTCTATCTTTTTTTCGAAGAATAAAACCTGTTGTAAAAAAGTAAGCTGCTGATGTGCTTTGGCTGTTTCTTTTAACCGTTCCAGCATTTTCAAACTTTGCAGATACAATCCTTTATTGTATAAGATACGGGCATGATCCATCATCTCATGCAAATGAATATCAATATTAGCTTCATCTCTTATCAATCGCAGGCTGGAAAGTATTTGCTTGTATAAATTCGCCTTTATATTTGATAGTTGTTGCTTCTTTACACTCTTTGTTTTCTTCAGTAATTCTTTTTCATTGTAGTCGGCCATTTTATCCAACGCATCAAAAAGCTGAACCACCTTCAGGTCTTCAGAAGATGAGTTTCGCTTAGCATATAGCTTAAAATTGCGTTTTTCACTCTTTTCCAGCGATTTAACCAATTGAAACAAGGCATCTGTTGAGCGGTTGGGCATTGTAATTTTAAAGTTTAAAATCCTTACCAGTAAAGGGTTTCAGCGTAAAAGCGGTCCTTTAAGGGCTGTAAAACCGGGATCATTATGATTTCTACTTCCATTTTATCCATTCTAATTTAGTAGCGCAGGATAGTTTATCCGGTCGGACAGCCGTACAAAAATAAGCAGCTTGCAATCTTAACTCACTTATTTATCAATTTATTATGGCAGAAGGTAAAGTTCAGATTTTTGACACCACACTACGGGATGGCGAACAGGTGCCCGGTTGTAAATTGAATGCTGATGAAAAGTTAGAACTGGCTTTACAACTGGAACACTTAGGCGTAGATATTATTGAAGCAGGTTTTCCCATCTCCTCTCCAGGCGATTTTGATTCTGTTAGTCAGATTGCAAAAACAATTAAGAACGCAACTGTTTGTGGCTTGAGCCGTGCTGTTCAAAAAGATATTGAAGTAGCAGCGGCAGCGGTTAAACATGCTGCCCGTCCAAGAATACATACTGGTATTGGCACTTCTGATCTGCATATAAAAGCAAAATTCAATTCTACACAAGATGAAATTTTAGAAAGAGCAATCCAGTGTGTAAAATGGGCAAGAAACTTTGTGGACGACGTTGAGTTCTATGCAGAAGATGCTGGCAGAACAGATAATGAATATTTAGCAAGAGTAATTGAAGCCGTTATCAAAGCTGGTGCTACAGTTGTAAATATTCCGGATACAACAGGTTATTGCTTGCCACATCAATATGGAGAAAAGATTGCTTACCTCGTTAATAATGTTCCTAATATAGATAAGGCGATTATTTCCTGCCATTGTCATAATGATTTAGGTTTAGCAACTGCCAATTCTATTGCTGGTGTTATTGCTGGTGCAAGACAAATAGAATGCACCATCAATGGTTTGGGTGAAAGAGCTGGTAATACTTCTTTGGAAGAAGTAGTGATGGTTATTAAACAACATAAACACCTTGGGTTATATACAGATATTAAAACGCAGCAATTAAATCCAATCAGCAGGCTGGTATCTGATACAATGAGGATGCCAGTACAACCTAACAAAGCAATTGTTGGTAGTAATGCGTTTTCACATTCATCCGGTATTCATCAGGATGGCTTCTTGAAAAACGCTGACACATATGAAACAATCAAACCAGAATCTGTTGGAGCTGATAGTTCAAAAATAGTTTTGACTGCCAGAAGCGGAAGAAGCGCATTGGCATATCGTTTTCAAAATCTCGGATTTCAATTTGACAAGCAGGATGTGGATGTATTGTATGATGAATTTTTAAAAGTAGCAGACAGTAAAAAAGAAGTACAGGACAATGACCTTATTTCTATTGGAAAACAATATCAATCGAAAACAGCAACAGCATAATTACAATGGGCAAAACATTATTTGAAAAAATCTGGGAAAAACATATTGTCAAAACAATTGACAACGGCCCGTCTGTATTATATATTGACAAGCATTTTATTCATGAAGTAACCAGTCCACAGGCTTTTACGGGATTGAATAACAGAGGGATTAAAGTTTTACGACCTAAGCAAGTTGTAGCAACCGCAGATCATAATGTACCAACGCTAAATCAACATTTACCTATCAAAGAAGAATTAAGTCGCTTACAAGTTGAAGCTTTAATAAAAAATTGTGCAGAGCATGATATTGAATTATATGGACTTGGTCACCAATACCAGGGAATCGTACATGTTATTGGGCCAGAATTAGGATTCACTCAACCGGGAATGACAATTGTTTGTGGAGATAGTCACACTTCTACACATGGAGCATTTGGTGCAATTGCTTTTGGTATTGGTACAAGCGAAGTAGAAATGGTGATGGCTACGCAATGTTTATTGCAGAGCAAACCAAAACTGATGCGAATAAATGTAGATGGTGAATTAAATAAAGGTGTCGTTTCAAAAGATATTGTATTATATATACTTTCAAAAATTACGGCAAGTGGCGCAACAGGATATGCTGTTGAATTTGCAGGTTCTGCAATCCGTTCGCTTTCTATGGAAGCCAGAATGACCATATGCAATATGAGTATTGAAATGGGTGGACGTTGTGGATTGATTGCACCTGATGAAACGACATTTGAGTATATAAAAGGAAGAGAGTTTGCTCCGAAAGGTAATGATTGGGAAAAGAAAAAAACAGAATGGTCTGCTTTATTCTCTGATGGTGATGCAAAATTTGATAACGAAATATTTATTAATGCCGCAGAAATAGAGCCGATGATTACTTACGGCACCAATCCAGGAATGGGAATTGGCATTTCAAATAATATTCCAACAACAGAAACGATTAATGATAATGATAGATCAGGATTGTCAAAATCATTAGCCTACATGGGATTGGAGCAAGGCCATGCTATAAAAGGGCAGAAGATAGATTATGTATTTATCGGTAGTTGCACCAATTCAAGAATAGAAGATTTACGAATGGTGGCTTCTTTTGTAAAAGGTAAAAAGAAAGCAGCGGATGTAGAAGTATGGATTGTTCCTGGAAGTAAGCAGGTAGAAGCACAAGCTATTGCTGAAGGCATTGATAAAGTATTTGAAGAAGCCGGTTTTATGTTGCGCCAACCAGGTTGCTCTGCATGTTTAGGAATGAATGAAGACAAAATTCCAGCTGGTAAATATTGTATCAGTACCAGCAATAGAAATTTTGAAGGAAGACAAGGCGCCGGAGCAAGAACATTATTGGCAAGTCCATTAACAGCAGCAGCAGCAGCAATAACGGGAGTAGTAACTGATGTAAGAGAATTATTAAACTAACATGAAAGCATTAACAACTATAAAAAGCCGCTTCGTTCCAATTAACATTGAGAACATAGACACCGACCAGATCATTCCTGCCCGTTTTTTAAAAGGAACAACAAAAGATGGTTTTGGAAAAAATTTTTTCCGGGATTGGCGATATGAGAATGACGATGAATCCAAAACCATTGCTCACTTCCCATTGAATATGTCACAGTTTAATGGTGAGATATTAGTAGCCGGAAAAAACTTTGGCTGCGGCTCTTCCAGAGAACATGCAGCTTGGGCAATACTCGATGCAGGATTCAGAGTTGTAGTATCGAGTTTCTTTGCAGATATTTTTAAGAATAACGCCTTGAACAACGGTGTGCTTCCGGTACAAGTAAGCGATGCTTTTTTACAACGCATTTTTTTACAGGATAATAATACTGAATTAACTGTTGACCTGGAAAATCAAAGCATCACTATTAACTCAACCGGAGAACAGGAACATTTTGAAATCAATCCTTACAAAAAAACATGCCTGTTGAATGGCTATGATGATATTGATTATTTATTAAGTATAAAAGAAGATATACAACAATTCGAAACCCTGACAACATAACCTACGATGAAAAAGAAAATAACAGTTATTGAAGGCGACGGCATCGGCCCCGAAGTCACAAAACAATCCATTCATATTTTAAATGCGATTGCAAAATTTTATAAGCATGAGTTTGAATACACTTATTGTCTAATGGGTGCTGTTGCAATAGATAAAACAGGTGACCCATTACCAAATGAGACAATTGAATCTTGCTTGGAAAGTGATGCTATATTGTTTGGAGCAATCGGTCATCCAAAATATGATAATGACCCGAATGCAAAAGTGAGACCTGAACAAGGTTTACTGAAACTTCGCAAGTCTTTACAGCTTTATGCGAATATCCGTCCGGTAACAACTTATTCATCATTACATCACTTGTCGCCGTTAAAGACAAAGAATATTAAGGATGTAGATTTTGTCATCTACCGTGAATTAACTGGCGGTATTTATTTTGGTAAAAAGGAATTATCAGAAGATGGTACTCAAGCACTAGATGAATGCACCTATACAGTTGAAGAGATTGAACGAATTTCTCATTTAGCATTTCAGGCAGCACAGCAAAGAAAAAAACACTTAACGTTAGTGGATAAAGCAAATGTGCTGGAAACATCAAGGCTATGGAGAAAAGTAGTACAAGCAATGTGTGCTCAATATCCTGACGTAACGGTTGATTATTTATTTGTTGACAATGCAGCGATGCAAATCATTGTAAATCCAAAACAATTTGATGTAATACTTACTGAAAATATGTTTGGAGATATCATCAGCGATGAAGCCAGTGTAATAAGCGGTTCATTAGGTTTATTACCTTCTGCATCTATTGGCAAAGGCGCTGCTTTATTCGAACCAATACATGGTTCATATCCGCAGGCGGCAGGAAAAGATATTGCCAACCCGATGGGTTCTATTCTTTCTGCGGCTATGTTACTTGATCATTTAAAAATGAAAGATGAAGCCGCTTTAGTAAGGCAAGCAGTTGAATGGACATTGTCAAATGGATTTGTAACAAAAGACATTGATAATGTAAATTTTTATTTCACATCAACTCTTGGCGAATTGATCTGTGATTATATAAGTGGAAATGTTCCGGGAGCAGGAAAAAAAGAAAATATCGAGTTGAGAAAATCAACTATTATATAAATAGAACAGACGAATTACTAACGATGGTTCGTCAGAATTGAAAATAATTTTTGCT
>Ga0138256_10000911_pt1 | contig 31838 bp, 29 predicted proteins | sample KNB2016incub_MG_FD_105486 | JGI IMG/M metagenome (GOLD analysis project Ga0138256, IMG submission 105486) | Active sludge microbial communities from wastewater in Klosterneuburg, Austria - KNB2014incub_MG | ecosystem: Engineered > WWTP > Activated sludge > Unclassified | place: Austria... | reverse complement strand
TTGATCGTGCAGGCTTCCTCATCGTCGCAGGCCGTGCCGGGCTGGGCCGGGCCGCCGGGGACGCCTTCGCAGTCGTCGCCCAGCAGGGTGCCCACACATACGCAGTCCACCACCGTGTCGTCGATCGTGAAGGCGTTGTCGTCATCACAGGGGTCGCCGTTGACCAGATCGGCCAGCGCGGGGCAGGGATCATTGCCGATGAGCTCCGCATCCCCACCGACCCGCGCCATCTGATGCGCGTGCTCAAACGCTGGCGGCGCGTCAGGTCGCTCGATCCGGGCGCGTCAGTTTTCATTGCGGCCGCCAAGGATCCACCCCCATGGTCATTCATCAACCAGCTGATCCGCCTCGACCTACGCGTGGTGATGATCGGCGTGGAAGGCGCATACGCAGCGGCCGACCTGGCCCGCCTGGCGCTTGACCCGGAGGTGCCCCAGGAATCCTTCTCGATGGACCGGTTGCGGGCACACCGCCTGCTGCACCTGCGACAGCGGCGCGATGAACTGGCCGCGCTGCGCGAACGGCTGAACAGCGCGCCGGGTCACATGCACCGGTTCGGACAGGAGATCGACCGCGAATTCGAACGGATGGACCGGAGCCACTCCCAACTGCTGGACCGCCACATGGCGCGGTTGGACACCTTGATCCGCCTGCAGTTGCGCGGGGCCTCGTAACCCAGGGCTCAGCGCTTGTCCACCACCTTCGGCACCTTGAAGTAGTCGCTGTCCTTCACCGGTGCGTTCATCAGCGCTTCCTGCTTGCTGAGGCCGGGCAGCGCGATGTCCTCGCGCAGCACGTCCTGTTCCTCACTGATATGGATCAGCGGCTCCACGCCCCTGGTGTCCACCCCGTTGAGTTTCTCCACGAAATCAAGTACCCGCTGCATGTCGGCCAGCAGACGGGTGCGCTCGGCCGGGTCGCTCACGTCCAAGCGGGCCAGTTCGGCAATACGGTCGAGGGTGGCGTCGTCGATCTTCATGTTCGTGGCCGTGCGTGCAAAGGAAAGGCGATCGGCGCGTTCAGATGACCAGGGGCGGGCCCTCGCTCAAGGGCCCGTATTTCCGCAGTGGCGCCTCGATGGTGTCGTGCACGCGGCGGCGCAGCGCCTCCTTGTCCGCCAGCGTCATACCCGCAGTGGGGATGAACGGATGCCGCACCACGTGCGCGAAACCCGGGTGCCCACGGCTGAGCAGTTCGCCCGGTTCCCCGAAGAGCTTCCAATGGTCAAGGAATGTCACCGGCACGATGGGCACCTGCTTCTCGATGGCCAGATTGAAGGCCCCGTCCTTGAAGCGTTGCATGCGCGGCGCGGTGGCCGGTATGGTGCCCTCCGGGAAGAGCGCCACACAGATCCCCTTGTCGATGGAGCGCGCCGCATGCACCAGGGCCTTGACCGCCTCGGTGCGGTTCCCCCGGTTCACGGCGATGTTCATGCGCCGGAAGAACATGCCCAGCAGCGGCCATTTCAGCAATTCATACTTGCCCATGAAGAGGAAGAAGTCCAGCCCCGTGCTGTACATGTGCAGGATGTCCAGGTAGCTGCCGTGGTTGGCGCAGATCACGTACGGCGGCGGCGGCAACGGCGCCATGGACACGCGCTTCACCGGTACCAGCAGGAACACGTTGAGGAAGCGGTTCCAGGCGTTCATCAGGTGGAACGCGCGCGGGTGGTCCTCCTCCCTGCGCAGCCGCAGGCGGAACGGCACATAGAGCACGGCCAGCGACGCGAAGAAGACCAGCGCGCACCACAGCTTGAACACGATCCGCGCCGGGAAGAAGAGCCACTTGAGCAACGGCGCGCGCATCGCTTCCCCATCGCAGACGACAGGCTGGTCATGATGTTCGTACGGGACCATCGAAAAGGGCCGCGAAAGTAGAGCCTCGTGCCCGGCTATCTTCGGCGCCCCTATATCAGCATGCCCCGCATCCTCACCGGTATCCAGAGCACTGGCACGCCCCATCTCGGCAACCTGCTGGGCGCCATCCGCCCCGCCATCGGCATGAGCACGGCGCCCGGCAACGATGCCTTCCTCTTCATCGCCGACCTGCACAGCTTCACGACCGTACGTGACCCGGCGGTGCTGCGCGAGAACACCTACGCCGTGGCCGCCGCCTGGCTCGCCTGCGGGCTCGATGTGGAGCGGACCACCTTCTACCGCCAGAGCGATGTGCCCGAGGTGACCGAACTCACCTGGTACCTGGGCTGCCTGACGCCCTACCCCATGCTCGCCAACGCCCACTCGTTCAAGGACAAGAGCGGGCGCCTCAGCGACGTGAACGCCGGGCTCTTCTACTATCCGGTGCTCATGACGGCCGACATCGTCCTGTACGACGCCGACATCGTACCTGTTGGAAAGGATCAGAAGCAGCACCTGGAGATGGCCCGCGACATCACCTCGGCCTTCAACCGCGCGTACGGGGTGGACACCTTCGTGGTCCCCGAGGCCCGCATCGATGCGCAGGTGATGACCGTGCCCGGTACCGACGGGCAGAAGATGAGCAAGAGCTATGGCAACACCATCAACGTGTTCGCCGATGAGAAGGAGCTGAAAAAGCAGGTGATGGGCATCGTGAGCGACAGCCGCACCCTGGAGGAGCCCAAGGACCCGGACAACGACAACACCTTCAGGCTGTACGCGCTTTCGGCCACGCCGGAACAGACCGGCGCCATGCGCACCAACTACCTGCGCGGCGGTTACGGGTACGGACACGCCAAGAAGGAACTGCTCGCCGTGCTCACGGAAACATACGCGAAGGAACGTAATGCCTTCCGCGAGCTGATGAACGACCGGGGCGAACTGGACCGGCAACTGCGCATCGGCGCGGAGAAAGCCCGCGAAGTGGCCAGCGCGACGCTCAAGCGCGTGCGCGATCGGGCGGGCTACCTGCCGAAGCCGTGACCCTCAGGGCTTCGCCTTCGCCGTGTTCTCGTCGCGCGTGAGCGTGAGGTCCAGCGGTATCTCACGCAGCCCGCCCTGCACGCCCACGGTGCTCAGCGCGTCGGAGCGCGGGATGAAGCCCGGAGCCTCCACGGTCATATTGTACCGTTCGCCGGGCTTCACCACCATCAGGTAACGGCCCGTGCGCGCGTTGCTGTTGTAAACGCCGATCATCTCCCCATCGGCCTCGCCGGTAAGGACGATACGCGCCTGCACCGGCTCCTCCAGTACGTCGGTCACCACGCCGCGCACCACCAGGTGGTCCAGCTGGCTTTCCGGGAATACGATGCCGTAAATGTCCTGGCCCCCGATCCCGCCCGCACGCTCACTGCTGAAGTAGCCCGTACGACCATCCTCGCTGAGACAGAAGAAAATGTCGTCGTTCACGGTATTGAGCGGGTGGCCCATGTTCTCGGGCGGTGTCCAGCCGTTCATGTCCGGGTCCACGAGCGTGCTCTTGAATATATCATACCCACCCATGGTGGAATGCCCGTTGCTGCTGAAGAAGAGCGTGGTGCCGTCGCTGTGCATGAAGGGCGCGTCCTCGTCGTACGGCGTGTTGATCGCCGGCCCCAGGTTGAGCGGCAGGCTCCACTCCCCCCCGGGCAGCTTGCGGATACGGTAGATGTCACGCCCACCCATGCCGCCGGGGCGGTCGCTGGTGAAGTATATTTCCGAGCCGTCGGGCGAGATGGTGGCGCTGGGCTCGTGGTTGGCGCTGTTGACACGCTCGGTCATCTTAGCCGGTGGCTCCCAGGCGCCGAGGTGCTTCACGCACTCGTAGAGGTCGCCGCTCACCAGGTTCTGCGCGGTGCGGTAGATGATCATGGACCCGCCATCGGGACTCAGGCCCACGGTGGCGTCATGGACGAAGGTGTTCAGCGGTGCACCCACGTTCGCCGCGTTCCCCCACGCGCCGTTCTCGCGGCGGGCCACGTAGATGTCCTCCAGGTACTGCCCGCTGGGGTCGCGCATGCCGCCCGTGCTGCCCGTGCGGCGGCTGGTGAAGTACATCGTGGTCCCATCGGCCGTGATCACGGGGCTGTAGTCGTTGGCCTTGCTGTTGATCCGCGGGCCCATGTTGGTGATGGTCACCGGTACCGGATGGGCCAGCAGCTGGCGCGCCGTGGTCGTCATGCGCGCCTGGCGTCCTATCTCCTCATCGGGGACATCACGCTTCAACTCCTTCCTGTACGCGTCGAAGAGGGCCACGGCCTCGTCGAACCGCTGCTGACGGTTCCGGGTAAGCGCCAACTGGTACTTCGCTTCCACGCTGCCCAGCCGAACGGCCCGCGCGAACCGCTCCGCGGCGGCCTCACGCTCGCCGGGGATATGGCCCAGGCATACGCCCATGCCGTATGCCACCTCGATCGACGCGCTGTCCATGATCTCCAGACGCCGGTACACTTTCACCGCATCCTCCCAGCGCTCCGCGCTCTGGAGACCGCTGGCGTCGTCGAGCATGCGCGCGAACGCGTTCGAATGGACGGTCTGCCCGTTCGTCGCGAGGGCGGCGATGAACGCGCAGAGCGGGAGGGTGAGGCGGAGCCTGGTCATCGGTGGTCGTATATCCGCGGGTGCGCCCGTGCGCCTGGTCCAAATGGATGACGCTGCGGGAGAAAAGGCCGCCACGCTCATACGGTGCCCGCATCACCGGAGTTACCCTGCCGGGTGCCGGGCCCGTCCGTTGAACCATCGGCCGCCGCAGGCGTATGAACCGGCCACTCCGGACCATGGAACACTTCGACCTCTGTGTGATCGGTGGTGGCCCCGCAGGCTACGCGGCGGCCATGCGCGCGATCGACCTCGGCCTGCGCACCGTGCTCGTGGAGCGCGACCGCATCGGCGGCACCGGCATCTTCAACGGCGCGCTCATGAGCAAGACGCTCTGGGAACTGAGCCAGCGTGTCACCAGCGCCAATGAGGTGATCCGCGAGCGCGGCCGCCAGCCCTTCCGCCTCTCGTGGCGGGAGATCTCCGGGACGATGAACGAGGCCGTTTTCGAGCGCAAGTATCTTTATGCCTGCCACATGCAGCTGCTGGAGAACGCTGGCGACCGCTTCAGGCATGAACGGGGAACGGCCCGCTTCACCGGCCCGCACACCGTGATGGTGGACCGCCCCGACGCGCGCACCGCCATCCGCGCCGACCACTTCGTCATCGCCACCGGCAGCCGTCCGCGCACCATGCCGGACATCCGGACGGATGAGCGCCGCATCCTCTCCAGCGACGGCATCTTCGCCATCAACGACCTGCCGGAGAGCATCGTCATCGTGGGCGCCGGCGTCATCGGCTGCGAGTTCGCCACGATATTCAGCAACTTCGGGCGCACCCGCGTGCACATGATCGACCGCGCCGACCGGATCCTCCCTTTCGAGGATGCCGACGTCAGCGGCACCATCACCCGCGAACTGGAGCGCAAGGGCGTCATCATCCACCACGGGGCCCGGCTCGAACGCATGGAGGCCATGCCCCACGGCGTGGAGTACACCATCAACGGGCCGGACGGCCGCCAGACCGTGACCACGGAACTGGCCCTGCTCTCCGTGGGCCGCGTGCCCAACACCGACGGTCTCGGGCTGGAGCACGCGGGCGTGGAACGCGACCCCACCACGGGTGCGATCCTTGTGAAGGACACCTGCACCAGCGTACCGCATATCCACGTGGCCGGCGACGCCACGGGCTCCCACATGCTGGTGAACCTCGGCGAACTGGAAGGCCGTCACGCGGTGGAACTCATCCGCGGTGCTTCCGAACGGCCTCTCAGCTACGACAACGCCAGCACGATCATGTTCCTGGACCCCGAGGTGGCCGGGGTGGGGCTGAACGAGCAGGAATGCGTGCGGCAGGGCATCGCGCACCGTGTGGCCCGCATCGATTATGCGTGTATCGCGCGCGCCATCGCCATGCGGCGCACGCGCGGCTTCTTCAAGCTCATCGTCACCGACGACGACCACATGCGCGTGCTCGGCATGCGTGCGGTGGGCGAACACGCCAGCAGCGCCATCCAGACGGTGGCCCTCATGATGCGGACCGGCCTCGGCGTACTCGAACTCGCCGCCCTCACCCACCCGCACCCCAGCATCACCGAGGGTTTGCAGGAGTGCGCCCGCATGCTGCTGGGCACCTCCATCTTCAAGAGCCCGGTCTTCGGTGACAAAATGTACCTGGGCACCTGGCGGCCCGGGCCCGGCGCCAAAGACAGCAAGGCGAAGGCCGCCTGATAGGTCCCTACGGCCAATGCGGAGGCCCGGGGTCGGCGAACGCCGGATCCTCCACGAACTCCGTGTCCGTGAGCGTGTTCAGGAAAGCGATGATCTGCGCCCGCTTCTCCGGTGTCAGTTCCAGGGTGAGGTCCTGGTCCGTGAACTTCATGAAGGGATCCACCGTCGTGCTCGGGTGACCACCGTCGTTGTAATGGTCAAGCACCTCGTCGATGGTGGCGAAACGGCCGTCGTGCATGTAGGGCGCCGTGAGCATGATGTTCCGCAAGGTGGGCGTCTTGAACTTGCCGTTGTCGAAGGGGTCGTTGGTGATCGCGCCCCGGCCAAGGTCCGGGAAGGGCTCAGGGTCCAGCCCATTGTTGTGGAACTGCTCGTCGGTGAAGAGGCCAGCGGCCTCCACATGGCAATGGAAGCAGTCCGCACCGCCCTGGCCGATGATGGTCGAATCCATTCCCGGCAATTGGAAGGGCATGCCGACCGGCCCGCCCTCCATCTTGAACAGGTCGTAGCCCACTTGCGCCTCCAGCGGAATGGTGCCCTCGAAGCGGCGCCACTTGTCCCACGGGCTGTTGGCACTGACCATGGTGCGCAGGAACTGGGCGATGGCCCGGGCCGCCAGCAACGAATCGACCGTGCTGGTGCCGAACGCGTCCCAGAACAATTTGGCGTACCCGGTATCGGTCTGCAGCTCGGAGACGGCGTTGGGCCAAGTGTCGTGCATCTCGATGGGGTCGCGCACGGGGCGCAGGACCTGCTCCTCCAGGGTGGCCACGCGGCCGTCCCAGAAGAAGCTCTGCGCGTAACCGAGGTTGATGAGCGCCATCGCGCTGCGGGTGCCCGCGATGCCGTCGATGCCCGTGCTCACGGCGTTGCCGTCGGTGAACGCATTGGCCGGGGCATGGCAATTGGCGCAGCTCTGGGTGTTGTTCCCGCTGAGACGCTCCTCGTAGAAAAGATACCTGCCCAAGGCTATGCCTTCCACGGTGAGCGGGTTGCCCGGCGGGATGGCCATCGGCGGCATGTTCGATGGGATGTCCAGCGTGAACGGCACGGGAACGTGCGGCTCGAAACCGTAATCGTACCCGCCCCCACCGTTGTTCGGCGGATCGGGCACCACGGGCTCCTCCTCGCCGCATGAGGCGGAAAGCAGCAGCAGCGCGATGACGGCGACGGGCAGAGGATGGCTGTTCTTCATGGCACCTGGTCCAAAGATCGGTCATCGGTGAGTGCGCGCAGGAAGGCCACGATGTCGGCCTGGTCCTGGGCATTCAGGTCCAGCGGCCGCACCAGCGGGTCCTTGAGCGGGTCGGCGGTACCGCCGTTGGCGAAATGTGCCACTACGTCCTCCAGCGTGGCCAGCGAACCGTCGTGCATGTAAGGCCCGGTGAGCGCGATGTTGCGCAGGGTGGGAACCTTGAACTTGCCCCGGTCGGCCGGATCGAGCGTGATGCGCTGACGGCCGGGGTCAGCTTCCGCGTCCAGCAGGAAACCGACATTCCGGTAGCTGTGGTCGCTGAGGTCGAAACCACCGTGGCAGCCGGAACAGCCCGTGGCATCGCTCATGAACAGTTCGTGGCCATGGCGCTCCTGCTCCGTCAGCGCGCTTTCGTCACCTTCGTACAGGAAACGGTCGTAGCGCGACCAGCCGCTCACGAGGGTGCGCTCGTAGCAGGCGATGGCCCGTGTGATGACGAAGGGGTCCAGCTCGCGGTCGTAGCCCAGCCGGGCCAGCGACGCATAACGCGCATCGTGCTTCAGCACGGCGGCGGCCTCCACGATGTTGCTGGCCATCTCGTCCTCGGCATGCACCGGCGCCAATACCTGTTGCTCCAGGGTAGGGATGCCTCCGTCGCGGAAAAAGGCCGGGTGCCAGGCGGTGTTCGCCAGCGTAGGTGCGTTGCGCAGGCCATGTGCGCCGCCCGCGCCGATACTGAGCGGCACCGTGTCGCTGAACGCGCGGGACACGTGGTGGCAGCTGGCGCACGAGAGCCCGTTGCCCATGGACAGCCGCTCATCGAAGAAGAGCGCCTTGCCGAGCGTTACCCGCGACACGGTAGGTTCGTTGCCGGGCGGCACGGGCAGCGCCGGCGCTCCGGGCGGCATGTGCACGATGAAGGCCTCGTCAACCTCCTCCACCTTTGCAGCGTCGTCCTTCCGGCAGCCTGTGATCGCCACGGCGCAGAACAGCGGGAGAAGGAGCCGCCCATGCATCGCTCATTCGGCGTTGATGGCCTGCACCGCCAGGTCGCTCAGGCGCAGTGCTGGCGTCAGGTTCTGCGCCTCGCCATGCGATTGCGGCCCCTGCGACAGGTCCAGCACCTGGTCCCCGTCCGTGAAGAAGTGCGCGATTTCCACGTCGATCACGAGATCCGTGGTGTCGCCGTCCAGCACCGCCATCGGCGTCGCGATCGTCCGTTCCCGGTAGCATTCGTCGCGGCCAGTGTGCAGGCTGAACTGGTAGGGCGGCGTGCCCGTGCCGGCCGGATCGGTGTCGTACCGCCCCTCGAAGACCATGAAACGGTACATCGTGGCCCACGTCCAGTACATGCCCGTGCCCGCGCCCAGGTCCGACGCCGGATCGATCCCCGTGATGTCGGCGTGGTTCAGACCGTAGGGCAGCCCGAGCCCGAAATGCAGACTGTCGTACGTACCCGGGGGCAGGTCGAAGATGCGTTCCACCGGCCCGTCCACCACGTTCAGCAGCACGGCCTCGCTGGCGGTGACGGCTGTATCGCCCGTGAACACCAAGGGGCTCAGGTAGAATTTCACCTGCTGGATGAGCACCCGCTCGTTGGCGGCGCTCAGGTAAACGTTCGTCTTGTCGAAGTCACCGCCGTCCCACAGCGGGCGGAAGGTGATCCGCAACGTGCCGCTCGGCGTGTCCTGCCCTCCTCCTCCCGGGGGTTCCGGCTCCACGGGCGGATCGTGGCGGCACCCGGCAAACGCTGCCAGCGCAAGGAGGAAAGCCGCTTGCCTCATCTATTCCACGTGGGTGAGGCCGACCGCGAGCCGGTGCATCAGGCCCGCCGTCACGGGAGTCACCGTATGCTCAACGGGCCAGGTCCGGATGTTCATGTGCGCCATCAGCGTGTCGATGTTCAGGGCGAGCGGTAGCACCACGTCGCCGCCCTCTTCGGCGTCGGTATGCACGTGCAGTTCCACCGGTGTGTACAGCGTGTCCATGCCGCAGTGGTAGCTCAGCGGCAGGTCGTCCGCATCCACCGTGCCGCTGCTGTCGCTGTCGTAGCGCCCTTCCACCGTGAGGAAGAGGTAGCCCTGGGCCCAGGTCCAGAACATGCCGTTCACGCCCAACGGCGCGCTCACCAACGAAGGGTCGGTATGGTTCAGCACGCTGTCCACGCCCAGCCCGAAGCTCATCTCGTGCAGGTGCCCGTTCAACTGCCCGATGTTGCGGATGGCGCCGCCCTGCCACAGGTCCACCAGCAGGTACTTTTCCGGGAAGGCCGCTACGAGCGAATCGAGGTCGTCCGTGAAGCTGAAGCCGCCCATGTAGAAGCGGATGCGGTCCAGCTTGAACGGAGTGCCCGCCGCATCGGTGAGCGTCATGCTCGTGTCGAAGGCCGCGCCGTTGTGCGTATACGCCATGCTCATAGCCACCACGGTGTTGGCGCCATCGGGGCCCACTATGTTCTCGTGGGCCTCTTCCAGATCGTCCTTGTCGCAACCGGCCAGGAGGACCAACGCTGCCAAAGAGGTCAGGATCGTCTTTTTCATGTTCGCGTTCTCGGCCCCGTCATCCGCGCACGCACGCATGGACGTTGCCATGAGGAGAACGGCGCTCGGCGCTAAAGTAGCCTCAAGCCCTGCCCCTCGCGCACTGATGGGCATCACTTTTCAACGGTGGGCGGGAAAGCCAACGGCGGACAGGGAGCCCTGGGAACCATTCCACGAGAACACGGCCGTCCGGCAGCGACCGGCGGGATGCCTGTCCCACTACTTTGCCGCCGTGTTCCAAGTGCTCCATAGCTCCGCCGGTGCGGGCAAGACCCACGCCTTGGTAAAGCACTATCTGCGGCTGGCGCTGAAGAAGCCCGAGCCCGCGGCCTACGGGCGCATTTTGGCGCTCACCTTCACCAACAAGGCCGCCGGCGAGATGCGCGAACGCATCATCGGATACCTCGAAGGGCTGGCTGCCTGCGCAGAGCCCACCGGCGCCCTGGCCGATGTGCGCGACACCCTCGTGCGCGAGGAGCGCCTTTCGCCCAAGGCCGTGCGCGAGCGTGCTGCGAACACGCTCACCCACATCCTGCACCACTGGCCGCAACTGGCCGTGAGCACCATCGACGCCTTCACCCGCCGCGTGGTGATGCCCTTCGCCCGCGACCTGCGGCTGGACAGCGAGCTGCGCATGACCACCGAGGAGGCCGACCTGCGCGCCAAGGCCGTGGAGCGCCTGCTCGAAGAGGCCGGCAACGAGCCCGCGCTCACGGCCCTGCTCACCGCCATCGGATCGGACCTCGTGGAGAACGAGAGCGCCTGGCGAGTCGACCGGCCCTTGCTGGACCTCTCCGACCAGCTCACGAAGGAAGCGGCCATCGGGCATCTGGGAAAACTGCGCGATACCAGGGAAGAGGAATTCGTCGCGGTGCAACGGGCGCTGCGCGACGCCACGCGGGACTTCCGCGACCGCCTGCGCGCCCTCGGCCACAACGCGCTCGACGCCCTCACGCGTGAAGGCATCACCATGGACGACCTGGCCAACGGCAAGGGCGGCCCCTGGTCCTACCTGAACAAGCTCGCCGTGTTCGACGACCAGCTGGACGAGAACCGCAACGTGGCGAAGGCCCTCGAAAAGGACGTTTGGACCAGCGGCAAAGCGTCCCCTTCGGCGAAGGCCGCCGTGGAACGCATGGCTCCGCTGCTGCGGCGAACGATACAGGAAGTGGGGGGTCTGCGCGCGTCCGGCGAGCTGGGCCGCCACACATTGCGCTGCGCGGTGCTGCGCGACCTGCTGCCCTCGGCCGCCCTGCACCTGCTGGACGAGCGGCTGGAGACGGTGAAGCGCGAGGAGGCCGTCACCTTCTTCAGTGACCTGGTGAAGAAGGTGGCCGGCATCGTGCAGCTGGAACCCGCGCCCTTCCTGTACGAGCGCCTCGGCGAACGCTACCGGCATTTCCTGATCGACGAGTTCCAGGACACCTCGTTGCTGCAATGGCACGCCCTGCTGCCACTCATCACCAACGCCCTCAGCACCGTGGACGCGGACGGAGACCCGGGCTCGGCCCTGCTCGTGGGCGACGCCAAGCAGGCCATCTACCGCTGGCGCAACGGCGAGGCCCGCCAGTTCATCGCCCTGCCGGGCCTCTTCGGCAAGGAGCGCATGGCCGGTGGCGACGGGCACGAGGGCATCCTGCGGCGGGCCTGGGCGCCCATCGACCCGCTGACGGAAAACCGCCGCAGCGCGCGCGTCATCATCTCGTTCAACAACGACCTTTTCGCCGCCCTGCGCGATACGCTGCCCGAAAAATACCGTCCGGTATACGACGCGCCCGGCCAACTCGCGGTGAAGGACGATGAGGGCCTCGTGCGGGTCCAGCGCTTCGCGAAACCCGAGAAACGTTCCGCCCCCGATACCGGAGAAGAGGAACAGGACGACCCAGCGCCCCTGCGCTTCACCGCCGAAGCGGTGCGAGAGGCGCTGGAGGACGGCTTCGCCCCCGGCGACATCGCCGTGCTGGTGCGCTCCGGCAAACAGGGCAACGCCGTGGCCGCGCACCTCGTGGCGCAGGGGCACCAGGTGGTCTCGCCCGATGCGCTCACCCTCGGCGCCGACCCCGGGGTACGCACAGCCATCGCCCTGCTGGCCTGGACCTGCTGGCCCGACGACGTGACCGCCGCGAAGGCTGTGCAACTCCTCGCCATGCTGCGGCCCGCCGACGGCCTCGCACCGGCGCACGGGCACCCCGGAGCGCAATTGCGCGCGTGGCGCGAGGCCCGCCCGGGCATCCACGCCCGCGCGCCGCTCAACGCCCTGTTGCACGCCATCCTGCGCGCGCTGGAACTCGTCCCCTCGCGCGACGCCTTCGCCCTCGGCTTGCTGAACGAGGCCCACGCCTTCGCGCAGGAACACGGCGATGCCATACCGGCCTTCCTGGAGCATTGGGACCGCGTGGCCATGAAACGCTCAGCAAGCGGCACCGCCAACAGTGACGCCGTGCAGGTAATGACCATCCACAAGAGCAAGGGCCTGCAGTTCCCGGTGGTCATCGTACCCTACGCCGACATGGTGACCACCAGCAAGCGCGACCACCTCTGGATCGATCCGCGCCAGTCGGTACCGGAACTTCCCGCCGCGCTCGTGACCCCCAACGCCGCGCTGGACGAGCTGGGCATTCCCGAGATACAGGAAGAAAAAGAACTCGGCACGCTCGACGTGATGGACCTGATCTATGTGGCCTTTTCCCGGCCCGTGCTGCGCCTCTACGCCGGATTCGACGGCGGCCGGAAGAGCGGCCCCGGACCCGAGGCCTGCAAGGTGCTCGGTCTGGAGCCCGGCGACCGCACCGAGCGCGGCGTGCGGTCGCCCGCGCCCGCGAAGAAGACGAACGCTGATGACGGGCTCTGTGACCTGGACGCACCGATGCCCACCGGGCCCGCGCGGATCCGCATCCGGCAGGAGGCGCCCACCAACTGGGATCCCGCCGACCCCGATCCCTTCCGCTCGCGCGGCAACCTGCTGCACGCCATCCTGGCCCGCACGCACGTGGCCGGGGACCTCGAAGCCGCCGTGGACGCCGAAGCGGTGGCCGCCGGGCTCCGCGACGAGGAAAGCGCAGCCATCCACCAGCGATTGGCCGCCCTGCTCGCCCGCCCGGACATCGCGCCCTTCTTCGCTCCAGGCCTGCGCACACGCACCGAGGCCACCCTGATCGATGCCCACGGCCATGCCCACCGGCCCGACCGCATCACCACCGACGGCACCGTCACGCACGTGCTCGACATCAAGACCGGCGCGCCTTCGCCCATGCACCACGAACAGGTGGCGCTGTATATGCACCTGCTCCGCGATCTCGGCGAGGAGCACGTGACCGGGCACCTGCTGTACGTGGGCGACGGTATCCTTGTGGAAGTGGACCAGGCGGGGACCGCGACATGAACGGGATCATTTGGCACGTGGAACCCTTCGCGCGGCTCACGGGCCGCGAGGTGCATGACATCATGCGCCTGCGCGTGGACGTGTTCGTGGTGGAGCAGCGCTGTGTGTATCCCGAGGTGGACGGGCAGGACCCGGGCGCCACGCACGTGATGGGCATCGCACCGGATGGGACCCTGGCGGCCTACGCGCGCATCCTTCCGCCCCACGGCCCCGAGCCGCCGCACATCGGCCGGGTGATCGTGCATCCGGACTTCCGGGGCAGGCACCTCGGGCGGCACCTCATGCACCGCGCGCTCACGGCCCTGGAAGAGCGGTACGGCAGCCGTAGCAATGCACTGGCGGCCCAGCAGTACCTCGTGGACTTCTACGGCTCCTTCGGCTACCGCGCAACCAGCGAAGTCTACCTGTGGGACGGCATTCCGCACGTGGACATGCGGCTCGATGCGGCGTGAAACGCACACCCGTTGTTGACAACTGCTCCCCGCGCACCGTCATCCGGCCCGCATCGCTGGCCTACATTGGCTGCACGAACCCTCCGTGCGCCCGCTTCCCGGGCGGCGGAACAACACCCGAACGTACCATGGCCGTTGAAGGATACTGCGTGAAGTGCAAGGCGAAGCGCGAAATGAAGGACGCCAAGGAGAACACCATGGCGAACGGCCGCAAGGCCATGAAGGGCACGTGCAGCAAGTGCGGCACGGGCATGTTCAAGATCCTGGGCAAGTAGGCCCGGCGCACGCCTTTCAGCCCGCTACCAGCGCCAGCGTGCCGGTGCGGTCCACTTTTCCCGTGCCCGTGCGCGTGAATTCACGGAGCGCGAAAGCCCTTCGGGGTCGTTCGTGCTCGTACAGCACGCCCTTGAGGCTCTCCAGTGTACCGGGAGGGATCCGGTCGGCGCCACTTCCTGTTTCCAGTACCAGGACCACGGCCTGACCGAGGCGCTGGTCCGGCAGCGCGGCGAAGAAGTGCGGGTACGGAATGATACCGGCCGTCATGGCCTCGAGCCGCTCGGGGTGGATCTTGCGCCCGCCGCTCAGGATCACATTGTCGCGGCGGCCCAGCCAGCGCATGCGCCGCTCGTCCAGCACCTCGGCCGCGTCGTTGGTCACGTGCTCCTTCACCGAAAGGTGCGGCGTACGTATGACCAGACGGCCGTCCTCGCTTTGCGCGAAGGTGACATCGCCCTGTGCGGTGTACAATTCCGAGGCATCGGGGCCGTTGAGCGGGCGCAAGGCCACGTGGGTGAGCGTTTCCGTGCTGCCATAGCCCAGCACCACACAAGTGCGCAGGTCCCGCAGCATGGCGATCAGGTCCCGGCCGACCGGGCCTCCTCCTAACAGGATGGTATCGAATCGCTCTTCCACGAGCGCACGGTCCTGCTGAACGGCGGTGTACAACTGCATGGGGATCAGGGCGGCGAAGCGGAACCGGTCCATTGTGCGCAGGTTGCGCAGCACGCCGCCACGCGGGTCGTTCGCGTGCAGATCGAGGCCCAGCAGCATGGCGCGCGCCAGCATCATCTTGCCGCCCACGAATTCGCACGGCAGGCAGAGCAGGGCCCGGTCGCCCGGCAGCAGACCGAAGGCATCGCGTGTGAGGTTCGCGCTGGCCACCACGTCCGCTGCGCTGAAGGCATGGGGGCGCGGAGCGCCGGTGGTGCCGCTGGTATGCGCCTTCAACTCACCCTCTCCGACCAGGCCGCGCAGTGTTGACCGCACGTCCGTGGTCCATACGCCACCGCCATGACCCTCCACCAGTTCATCGGCCCATCGCAGCACATCCGCGTCGCGATGGGTGACACCATCGACGGTGATCCTGTTGAATGGGGAGGACATCAGGGGAAACGGCGCCCGTGGCCGCTGCCGAAAGTAGTTCAGCCGGTGATACGCGACACGTCCCATGAACGCTCGGGACGGTAATACAGGGCGCCACGCTCCACTTCCAGCGGTGCCGGGATGTTGTCCGCGTACACGCCGCCCGTGCCCAGGCCCTGCGCGCCTCCAGCACCGGTCACGGCCGTCCATTGCGCGATGGCGTTGAGCCCGATACTGCTCTCCAGCGCACTGGTGATCCACCAGCCGATGCCGCGCTCCCTGGCCAGGGCGATCCATTCCTCCGCCGCTGCCCAGCCGCCCACCAGGCCCGGCTTGATCACAATGCGCCCTGGCCGCACCGTGTCCAGCAGGTCGCGTTTCGACTGTACCGTGTTCAGGCCGATCAGGTCCTCGTCCAGCGCTATGGGGAGTGGTGAAGCCGCGCACAGTTCGGCCATGCTTTCATACAAACCGGGTGGTATGGGCTGCTCGATGCTCTCCACGCGCAGGTCCGCCAGCCGCGCCAGCACGTCCGGTGCGGTGCGCGCATCGAAGGCCCCATTGGCGTCCACCCGCAGGATGATGTCGTCCGCGCTGAATTCGCGGCGTACATCCTTCAGCAATGCAAGCTCCTCGTCGATGCCGATGGCGCCGATCTTCATCTTCACGGTGGTGAAGCCCGCATCGATCCGCTCCCGGATGCGCGCGCGCATGACGGCCTTGTCGCCCATCCAAACCAGCCCGTTGATGGGGATGCCCGCGCGCCCCAGCGTGAAATCCGACGGGAAGAGGATCTTGCTTCCGCCCGCCTCCAGGTCCTTGAGGCATTGCTCCACGGCGAAGCGCACGCTGGGCACGTGCACGAGGTCGCCGTTCAGCCGATCCTTCCAGTTCGCGGTGTCCGCGCACAGCTCGATCAGCTTCACGCGCACATCGGCCGGGAACTCCTTGCTGTGGCCGGGGAAGAGCGCGGCCTCGCCGATGCCCTTGATATGCGGCCGTGCACTGTCCCACGCGAAAAGGTACCACACGGTGCGCGCGGTGATGGTTCCTTTCGAGGTGCCCAGCGGAAAGGCGGGCGTAAGAACGAATTCCTTCCAGGCGGCGTGGATCATGATGCCGCTAAGATGAGACCTGCGGCGATCAGCAGCGCGGTGAGAAAGGTGCCCATGGCCAGCACTTTCAGTTGTGGGTCCAGATCGCGCGGCTCAGTGGTGCGCCACACGCACCGCAGGTGGACGATGAAGCCCGGCACGGCGAGCAGGAACGGCCAGGTCCGCCATCGCCAGAAGAGCCACGCGAACACGGCCAGACCGGCGAGCCCGCCCAGCACCAGGAACAAGTGGTACACCTTGGCCTTGGCACTGCCCATGCGCACCACCAGGGTGTGCTTGCCGCTGGCCGCGTCGTTGGCGATGTCGCGCATGTTGTTCACGTTGAGCACGCCGGTGCTCAGCAGACCGAAGGCGATGGCTGGCAGCAGAACAGGAAGCTCAAAGGTTCTGGTGTGCAGGTAGAAGGTGCCGCACACCCCAACGATCCCGAAGAAGAGGAACACGCTGATGTCGCCCAACCCCGCATAGCCGTAGGGGTGCTTGCCGAAGGTGTACTTCACCGCCGCGCCGATGCACAGCAGGCCGAGCAGCAGGAAGGCCAGCGTGTCGAGGGAGAAGCCCAGTGCTACCGTGATCAACGCGCAGCCGCTGAGCAGGGCAAGCAGACCAAAGATGAGCATGCCACGTTTCATCTGTGCGGGCGAAATGGCGCCGCTCTGCACCGCGCGCTGGGGCCCGATACGATCGGCGTTGTCGGTGCCGTGCTGGTGGTCGCCGAGGTCGTTGGCCAGGTTGCTGAGGACCTGGAGCAGGATGGCGGTGAGAAGCGCCAGCCACAGCACGGACCAACTGAACGCATCATACCGCATGACCGCCTTTCGCCCGTACCAGGCGAGCGCGCTCCCCACGATGATGCTGCTCACGGCCAAAGGCAACGTGCGCAGGCGGAAGGCGTGTAGCCAGGGCTTCACCTCAGATGCGGTATTCGAGGCGGCAGGTCATGCGGATGCGCGGTGTGTGAAGGTTGTATTCAGGCCCTTGGCGGGGTTCTCGCGCCTCGACGATCCCGTCGAATTCATAGATCGCGCCCTCGGGCGAACCGCGCTTGTCACTGATCGTCCTGAACGTGTTCGGTACGGCCCAGAAGCGGAACCACACAGGACCTTCGGGCGTGCCGTGCGAACAGGTCACCGTGAACACGCCGTTCGCCGGATCCCACACGACTTCGCTGCAGTCATCGCCATCCTCCGCCGGGAACTCCTGCACCGCACCATCGATCACGAGTCTTCCACCCTCGAACATCCCGATGATGTCCTGCAGGTAGGCGGTGAACGTGGTGCTTCCGGAGGTCGAACGACAGGTGAGTGTGGCCGTACCCGACCCCAAACCCGCCGCAGAGAACAAGGACGATGTGGCAAGCAGAACGATCGTGTGGAAGAGCCGGTTGATCCGCATTGTCCGGAAAATCACGGGAACTTCGGGAACTTCTGGAAATCCGGCGTCCGCTTCTCCAGGAACGCATTGCGTCCCTCCTGCGCCTCGTCCATCAGGTAGTACATCAGGGTGGCGTCGCCGGCGAACTCCATCAACCCGCGCTGGCCGTCCAGTTCGGCGTTGAGGCCGCGCTTGATCATGCGCAGGGCCAGCGGGCTGCGCTGCATCATGATGCGGCACCACTCCACGGTGGTGTCCTCCAGTTCGGCCAGCGGCACCACCTTGTTCACCATGCCCATCTCCTCGGCCTCGTTGGCGCTGTACTGCAAACAGAGGAACCAGATCTCGCGGGCCTTCTTCTGCCCCACGTGTCGCGCCAGGTAGTTGCTGCCGAAGCCCGCGTCGAAGCTGCCCACCTTGGGACCGGTCTGGCCGAAACGCGCGTGCTCGGCGGCGATGGTGAGGTCGCACACCACGTGCAGCACATGCCCGCCACCGATGGCGTAGCCGTTCACCATGGCCACCACGGGCTTGGGCAGTTCGCGGATGCGCTTGTGGAGGTCCAGCACGTTGAGGCGCGGCACGCCGTCGGTGCCTATGTAGCCGCCGCGCCCTTTCACGTTCTGGTCGCCGCCGCTGCAGAAGGCCTTGTCGCCCGCGCCGGTGAGCACCACTACGCCGATGTTGGGATCCTCGCGCGCGATGTCCATGGCATCGATCATCTCCTTGTTCGTGTCCGGGCGGAAGGCGTTGTAAACCTCGGGCCGGTCGATGGTGATCTTGGCGATGCCCTCGAAGAACTCGAAACGGATGTCCGTGTATTTCTTGATGGGGGTCCAGGTCCTCATGGTCGTTGTCATCCCGGGCCTGACCCGGGATCGCGATGGTCGGTCAGCTTGTGCCGAGCTGTTTGAAGTAATCGCGCAGCACCTTCGGCGAGGTCTGCGCGCCGGTGGTGATGTGCAGGACGGCGGGGCGGCCGTGGTCCGTGTACAGTTCGTCCAGCCCGGTGTTCAGCGTGGCGGTGTCCTCCGCATGGATGTAATGCAGGCCGAAGCCCTTCACCATGCGAGCGATGTCGCGGCCGTGCGGCGCCTCGAACCATTCCAGCAGGGCGGGATCCTTGTCGGGGCCCTCGATGTAGCGGAAAATATTGCCGCCGCCGTTGTCGATCACGATAACCCGGAGATGCGGCGACAGGTGCCCGTTCCAGAAGGCGTTGCCGTCGTAGCAGAAGGCCGTGTCGCCGGAGATGAGCGTGGTGAGCTTCCCGGTGGCGAACGCCGCGCCCACCACCGTGCTGGTGCAGCCGTCGATGCCGCTGGTGCCCCGGTTGGCGAAGTAGCGCAGGCCGCGCACGCGGTCGAAGAGCTGCGCATAGCGCGCCGGGGTGCTGTTGGCCAGGTGAACATCACTGTCCGCCGGTATGCGGTCGTTGAGCACATTGAACACCGTGAGGTCGCAGAACGGCGAGCCGGCGAGGATGCGCTCGTGTGCGCCCCGCATGCGTTCCTCGATCATCTTCCACGCCTCACGGTAGAAGCTGTCCGTGCGGCCGGCGGATGCGGCGACAACGGCATCGGCGATCTGCGCGAAGAAGACCTCGGGGCCCACGGCGATGTCGTGCGTGAGGCTCCGGTAGGTATCAAAATGCCGCTGGCCGATGTCCACGTTCCAGTGCTGCGCGGGCCGCCATTTGCGCAGCAGGGCCTTGATGCGCTTGCTCACGATGGCCCCGCCGAAGGTGATGAGCAGCTCGGGCCGCAGGCCGTTCTCGTTACCGGCATGCACGCCCTCGATGGTGCGGTCGATCGTGGTGATGAAGGCGGGATCGTCCAGGTTGCTCGTGGCCTCGGTGAGCACCGTTACCTGCGGCAGTGCGGCGATCCGCTTCAGCTGGTCCTTCAACCCTTCGCTCCATGTGCCCTGTCCGGCCAGTATCATTACCCGCAAGCTGGTGGACAACTGCTGGATGAGCCAGCGCGCGTGCCCCGGCAGGATGAACGACTCGGTGAGCACCTGGGCGATGGCCTTGGGGGGCAAGGGGGGCAGGCTTCCAGCCTGTCCTTGCGATACCTCCTGGGGTTGATCGAACAGGTTGGACGCCTGTTCTCCCGAACTCTCCGCCCGTCCTTCTTGGAACACACGTCCGTACAGCGGCTCGGCGAAAGGCACGTTCACCTGCACCGGTCCCGGCACGGGCAGCAAGGTGGCGTCGATGGCCTCGTTGATGAGGCGTCCGCAGTGCCAGCGCGAAAGTTCATCGTCCGTCCTGCGCGGCAATTGCACGCTCTTCTTCACGTGCGGTGCCAGTACATTTTCCTGCCGGATGGCCTGGCCTTCACCCTGGTCCACCCATTCCCCGGGCCGGTCAGCGCTGATCACGAGCAGCGGTACGCGCTGGTAGAAGGCCTCGGCCACGGCAGGCGTGTAGTTGAGCACGGCACTGCCGCTGGTGCAGATCAAGGCCACCGGCGCGTGCAACTGCTGCGCAAGGCCCAGCGCGAAAAAGGCGGCGCTGCGCTCGTCGATCACCCGCAGGCATTCGATGCCTTCCTGCGCGGTGAAGGCGATGATGAGCGGGGCGTTGCGGCTGCCGGGGCTGATCACCGCGTGCTTCACGCCCTTGGCCGCGCACAACTGCGCGAGGGCGGCGGCGGAGAAGTGGTCGCTGCTCATCGGGCGGCGAATCTACCCGGCCTGTTCCCGCGCTGTGTCCGTCCCCGTCCAGATGCTCGCCTTCTGCTCCGTCTCCGCCCATTCCCGCAGCGGATCGGAGCCAGCGGTGATGCCCGCCCCGACGAAGACCGTGGCGCGGCCACCACCGTGCCGGAAGCAGCGGATGTTGACGTACAGCTCGGTGCGGCCATCGGGGCACCACGGCCCCCAGAAACCGGTGTACAAACCGCGATCGTGCTCCTCGTTCTTCCCGATGAACGCGCGCGCGGCCTCGCGGGGCGTGCCGCACACGGCGGGCGTAGGGTGCAGCGCCAGCACCAGGTCGCTCAAGGGGTGCTCGCCGAGGTCCGCCTCCACGCGCGTGCGGAGGTGCGCCACCTCGCCGGCCGCCACTACTTCGGGACCGTGCGATGCAACGTTGAGGGCGCCCGTGTCCGTCAGCACAGCGGCAACGGCCTCGGTGACGAAGCGCTGCTCATCGTGCTCTTTGGCGCCCCAGGCGGCGGGATCCACCGGCGCGCTGGCGGCCGCCAGGGTGCCCGCCAGCGCGTCCACCCGCAGATGATCCTCTTCACAAAGGATCAGCCGTTCGGGCGAGGCACCCAGCCAGAGGCCGTGCTCCGGCGTGCGCACCAGGGCGACGAAGGCGCGCGGCCGCTCCCGGCAGGCCCGCAGGAACCGGGGGATAAGCTCGGCCTCCGGCAGCGGCACTGTCAGCGTGCGCGAGAGCACCACCTTGGCGAAGCGGCCCGCCGCGATGTCCGCTTTCGCCGCCATCACCGCATCGGTGAAGGTCTTCTGTGCCGTTCCTGCGGCCTCCGGGACCTGTGCGGTGCGTTCATCGCCCCGGCATTCGAACAGCGTGCTGATGTCCGAACCGAACTCCCCGAAGGAAAGATCCACGTCGGATCGGATCATGGGGATGCGCCCGGTGTCCAGCGCGAACGGTGCCGCCAAGAACACGTCGTTCAGTTCCCACAACAGCGAGCCGTCCACCGTTTCCAGGCCCGGCTCGCGCTGCGCCCAGATGGTGACCGGGGCGCCCGGCCTGCGGAAGGCCGCGAAGGTGAGCCGCTTGTCCAGGCAGCGGGCCAGCGCTTCGCGCAGAAGGGTATCGTTGCTCATGGTTCGCGGTCGATGACCATGTTGGTGAGGCGGCACACCGCCGTGAGCTCGCCGCGCTCGTTGGTGACATGGATGTCCCACACGTGGATGCTCCGGCCCCGGTGTACCAGCTTGCCCACGGCTTTCACGATGCCGCTGCGCACGGCCTTCAGGTGGTTGGCGCTCACCTCGATGCCCACCACCGCCCGCCGCGAGCCCTCCAGGAGCATGTAACTGCTGGTGCTGCCGAGTGATTCCGCCAAGGCCGCCGTGGCCCCGCCGTGCAGCAGGCCCATGGGCTGGTGGTTGTGCGGCCCCACCGGCATGGTGGCGGCCACCTCATCGGGGCCATCGGCGGGAACGAACACGATGCCGAGCGTTTCCATCAAGGTGCCTTTGCAGAAGGCGTTCGCGCGGTCCAGTTGTTCGGGAGTGAACATCGGGCGCAAGGTACCCCTCGGCTCCAAAGTGGCACCGGCCATCCGAGCCCCGATCTTCGCCCCCACATGGAAGTGGCCAAACGCCTGCTGCTGGTGGAGGACGAGGAGACCCTGCGCTCCTCCCTGCGCCTGAACTTCGAGCTGGACGGCTACGACGTGACCACCGCCGTGCGCGGCAGCGAGGCCTTGGAACGCATCCGGGGCGCGCGGTTCGACGGCATCGTGCTTGACGTGATGCTGCCTGATGTGGACGGCTTCACTATCTGCGAGACCATGCGGTTGGAAGGCAACACCACGCCCGTGCTCTTCCTCACCGCCCGCACCGTGGCCCAGGACCGCATCCGCGCCCTGCGCTCGGGCGACGACCACCTCGGCAAGCCCTTCGAGCTGGAAGAATTGCGCCTGCGAGTGCAGAAATTGGTGGCCCGTGGGACCGACAGCGTGGCTGCCGCCAGCCCGGCCAAGCGTGCCTTCGGCAGCAACACCGTCGATTTCGACTCCTATGAGGTCACGGGCCAGCGCGGATTGCACAAATCGCTGACGCAGCGGGAGATACTCCTGCTCCGCCTGCTCATGGACCGCGCGAACGAGGTGGTGAGCCGCGAGGAGATCCTGCAAAAGGTCTGGGGCTACAACGTGTTCCCCACCACGCGCACCATCGACAATTTCCTGGTGGCCTTCCGCAAGTATTTCGAGCCCGATCCCCGCGCCCCGCGCCACTTCCACAGCATCCGGGGGGTGGGCTACAAGTTCACGCCCTGATTTTTTTCTGATCGAGCGGCAACCCTTCCGCGAAGGCCCCGTCTTGGTGTTGTCAATGGTCTTCCTGATCGACTGTTGACAACGGTTCCATAATCCTTGCAGGTTTCCGGGCAGGGGCTTCTTCGGAGGCCCCTGTCCGGTTTCCGTACCTCCCGGTGGTGGCCGGTGCTCTTCCGGTCGAGATCTTTGGTTACCCCTGTTGCACAAGCTACCCCCGCTGACATACTTTCACCGGCCGAACGGAAAACCTCCAAACGCACATGGTCCGCAACCTCGCCTCCGGCATCGCTATCGCGGCGCTCGCCAGCCTTCCCTTCGCCACCAACGCCCAAGGCACGGTGGACATCGGTCTGTACCAGCACAACGGCAACCTCGAAGTGAAGGTGCGCCCCACCTCCGAGTTCGACGGGGTCTTCAGCAGCGTGGTGTTCACCCTGCGCTGGGACAAGAGCACCGGCATCACGCTGGGTGAAGCCGTGGTGCCCGAGGGTACGCCCATCCGCACCACGCGCTCGGGCCAGACCCACGAGGAAGGCGTGTTCAACTACCTCGTCTTCGCGGGTTTCGGCTTCGATGTGATGAGCGCCAGCGGCCAGCGCTACGAGGCGGGCAAGGAGTACACCATCCTCACCATCCCCGTGCAAGGCAAAGGCGCGGTGGAACTGGTGAACGATACGTGGACCAACGTGCCCACCAACAACGCCGACTACTACGTATCGCTGGGCGGGTATGATAAGACGGGCACCATCTACAAGAGCCTGGCCGCCACCACCGACCTGGACGGCAGCGTGACCATCAAGCCGAACCCCAACAACGGCCTCTTCCAGTTCAGCTTCATCTGCGATGAGCCCAGCGACCTGCGCGTGGAAGTGGTGAACAACCTGGGCCAGACCAGCTTCAGCGAAACGCTGCGCGGCTTCAGCGGCAGCTATGTGAAGGACATGGACCTCACCCGCGAGAGCGAAGGCGCCTACTACCTGAAGATCACGCGCGGCGCCAACACCGGCACGCACAAGATCGTGTACCAGCGCTGAGCGCTGCGAGCGGGTATCATACGCTTCTTTCACACCCCTTCGCAGAACACACAATACCCGCTTTCCGGGTCGTGCGCATACGTGGCCGCCGGATCCAATAAGGCGCGCACGGCCTCGGCGAACACGGCGGAGATGGCGGGCAGGTCGGCGCGGGTGATGCGGTCGCTGCCGCCGATGCGCAGGTAGCTGCCCGCGCTGGCCGATGCGCGCCGCAGGGGTTGCAGCCCCGCGCGCACTTCGGGCACGCCGGGGTTGTTCAGCAGGTAGAGCCAGGCATACATGAGCAGTTGCGCCGCGTAGCCCTTCTTGCCCTTGAGCCCGTCGAGCACGAGTTCCTCCACCATGAGGTCCTTGTCGTCCGCCCCGCCCGTCTTCAGGTCCAGGATGCGGATAACGCCGTCGCGCTCGTCCACGCGGTCCAGCCGTCCCTTGAAAACGGGATCCACGCCGGGGACCGGTCCCTTGAGGATGCCTTCGGCGCGCAGTTCCGTTTCCAGCGCGAGCGGCACGATGCGCTCGCCTTCGCGCACGGCGCGCGCCTCGGCCCGCAGGTAATTCTCCGCGGCCCGCACGGCCATGCCGGTCTGCAGGAGCGGCTGCCCCTGGGCCAGCATGTCCGCCGGCAGTTCCTTGGCCAGCCGCGCGATGATGGCCTCCCGGATCCCCGGTATCGCCTGCTCCACCGCGTCCGCGTCCAACGGCTGGCCGAGCCAGGGCCGGTGCGTGTCCTCCATCACCTTGTGCAGCGCGCTGCCCAGCTTGTCGGCACCGATGGCCGCGCCGGGGACCTCGGGCTCCTTCAACCCACGCACATAGCGGAACCAGAAGTCGAGCGGACAGCGCAGCCAGGTGCCAAGAGCACTGGGCGAGAGCCCGCGCTCCAGCAGCGCGCGCACCCTGTCCCGTGATTCCTCATCATTCGGTACCGAAAGGGGATCGGTGGCCCGGGCGGGCACCGGCACGCGGACCGTGGTGGTGGTCATGGCCCCGGGCCGGTCCTTGTAGAGCCCATGCGCCAATTGCGCGATGAAGCGGCTGGGACCGGCGGAACCCGCGTCGTCCACATGCGTGAGCACCACCTCGTCGGCCCGCTGCAGCAGGCGCAGGAAATTGTACGCCTGCACGGCGTCGCCGCTGTCGCGCAGGGGCAGGCCATGTGCGCGCCGCAACTCGAAGGGGATGTACGAGCGCTCCAGCGACGCGGCGGGCAGGGCGCCCTCCTGCGCGCCGAGGAGTATTACGCGATGCGGATCGAGGCCACGCGCTTCGAGCAGCCCCATGATCTGCAGGCCGGTGAGCGGCTCGCCGAAAAAGCCGATGCGCGCGCTGCGCAACAGGCGGGGCAGCACGGTGGACCAGCCGGTGGGCGATGCCGCATGGCCGTAGCGCTCCAGCAGTTGCGCCGCGCGGCCCGCCACGAGGGACGCCTGGTACACCTGCTCCGTGGCGAAGGGGTCGCCCGCTGTGCGGCGCTGGGCCCAGGCCAACAGCGCCATCAGGCGCGCGTGCAGGCCGCGTTCCGCATCGCCGGCGAAAACCGCCTGTGCGAACACGGCCGCTTCCGGGTCCGCCTTCTCCAGCGCCGCGGCGATGGTGTCCGCGCCGATGCGGAGCACGCGCAGGCCGGACAGCTCTTCCAGCGCGTGCTCCAGGGCCCCGCCGGCATTCGCGGGGCGCAACAGCGGGTGGCGCAGCACGCGCTCGAGGTCCGCCAGGGGCCAGCCGCGCGCATCGGCATGGGCGGCGGCACGCAGGAAGGCGGTGATCAATGATCCCACGGGCAAGGAAGCGACGGAGAGGCCCATGGTGACGTTCACCTCGCCGCTGTCGGCCGGCAGCGCTTCGAGCAGGGCGGGCAGCAGGCTTTCGTCGGCGAGCACGATGGCCGTGGCGGCGCGCTCCTCGGGCGGTAGGGCGCGCAGGCGGTCGGCGGCGCACCAAACCTGGGCCACGGCGTTGGGCGCGCGCATCACATGCAGGCGCGGACCGCCCCCGGCCAGGCGGTCGCCCACCGGGATGACGCCGGGGCCGAAGACGCGCACGGCCTTGCGCAGGTGCTCACCCGCCTCCTGAATGCTATCATCCAGGTAGTAGCGGTCGGCGTCCCATGCGAAGCGCGCGATGCCCGCCTCGCGCGCGGCCACAAGCACCTGCTCCTGTGCGCGGGTGAAGGCGTTGAGCCCCGCGAACCAGATGCGCTCCCAGGCGAAGGCGCCGGGTACGCGCTCCACGGCCTTGCGTTCCACGAGGCCCGCCGTGCCCGCGCCCATGGCCAGCAGCCGCTCGTTCAGCGCCGCATGCAATTTGCCGGTGCGGGCCCAATAATGGACCATGCGCTGCTGCCCTTCGCTCAGCGGGTCCTCATTGAAGCTCCAGTCCAATTCCTCCCACGAGCGGAGGTCGCGGTAGAAGCCTTCGAGACCGACGAGGTGGGCGTCGGCCTCGCTCATGTCGGCCAGCGTTACCGGCGCCCACTCGACGAAGTCCTCTAGCGGCCGTGCGTTGGGGCCTTCAACCGTGCGGTAAGCCTCGTACGCCTCGAAGAGCAGCTCCTCCATGGGGAGCTGACGAAGGCCGCTGAGGCGGGCCATGAGGTCGGGCAGGGTGAGGATGTCCGGGCTCCACAGAGAGCCGCCCGCCTTGCGCGCCAGGGCTTGCCGCAGGTGCAGCCCCGCGCGACGGCTGGGCAGCACCACGGCCACGCCGGCCAGGGCGCGGCTGTGTTCGGCGAGCAGCGCATCGGCCACCTGTTCCAGGAAGGTTCCCATCGAACTTCGCCGCGCAAGATGGACACTGCGGCCTTTCCCGTGTATCTGCGGCTCACCGGCGGGCACAGCCTGTACCGCATCGAATCGGACACGGCCTTCACGGAGGTGCAGGTGGTGGGCACGCGGCACATCGCCCACCGGATCGTGGCCCGCACATGGCCGGAACGCCTGCGCATCGCGGACATGCTGGCCAACAGGGATGGCCTCTGGGCGCCCATCAACGCGGCGGAATTCGAGGCATGGCTGGGCCGGGCCGAGGGCGGCTGACCGGTCCCCGGGAGCATCATTTGGCCACTGGGCAACCTGAACACCTATCTTCGGGGTCATTCGGCCATGCGGAAGCTCGCCGCTCTCCTCACCTTCCTGCTCATGATGCATGTCGTGAGCGCCACCCACCTGATCGGCGGGGTGATGTTCTATGAGGACCTCGGCGGGGGGCAGTTCCGGGTGACGCTGAAAATGTACCGCGACTGTGGCCCGGGCAACACCAACCAGACCGGCTTCGACGGCTCGGCCTCCATCGCGGCCTTCGGCGCGAACGGCCAATTGTACCAGGACTGGTCCGTGCCCCTGGGCCCGGTAACGGACGTGCCCATCGTGTGGAACAACCCCTGCCTGAGCCCGCCGTCCACGATCTGCGTGCAGGAAGGTGAATACACGCAGATCATCACGCTGCCGTCCGGCACCGGGGGCTATACGCTGAGCTACCAGCGGTGCTGCCGCTCGCCCGTGGTGATCAACCTGTTGAGCCCCGGCGACCAGGGCCTCACCTGCACGGTAACGATACCCGATACCGATGTGAGCGGCCCCAACAGCAGCCCCGCCTTCGACGCGTACCCGCCCATCGCCCTGTGCATGGGCGAGGAAATGGCCTTCAGCCACGCCGCCACCGACGCGGACGGCGACGAGCTGGTGTACGACCTCTGCGCACCTTTCGTGGGCGGTACCGCCCTGGCCCCCATGCCGATGCCGCCGAGCGGACCGCCCTACGACCAGGTCACTTGGGAGGCTGGCTATTCAGTGGCCAATATGATCGACGCCGCACCGCCGCTCACCATCGATCCCGCCACCGGATGGATGTCCCTGACGCCCACCATGATCGGCTCCTTCGCGGTGGGCGTGCGCGTGAAGGAGTTCCGCAACGGCGTGCAGTTGAGCGAGGTGATCCGCGATTTCCGCTTCGACGTGGTGCCCTGCCAGGCCGCCGTCACCTCCACCATCACCCCGCAGGCCGAACTCAGCGGCAGCACGGGCCTATGCGACGGGCTCACCGTGGACATGGAGAACGAGAGCACCGGGGCGGACGAATACCACTGGGATTTCGGTGTGACCGGCACGGCGGGCGACACGAGCGACCTGGAGGAACCCGCTTTCACCTACCCGGCCGCAGGAACCTATAACGTGACCCTGATCGCCAACCCCGGTTGGCCCTGCGCCGACACGAACACCGTCGCCTTCACGGTGGCCCCGCCTGTCACCGTGCAGTTCGACCCGCCTGCGATCACCTGCCTGGACGAACAGCCGCTGACGCTCGCCGCCTACGGCTCCTTCTCCAGCGGCGCCACGGTGACCTGGGACCCCGGCAGCGGCAGCGCACCGGACACCGATGCGCACGTCATGCACCCCACCTTCCCCGATGCGGGCACCTTCGCTGTCCACGTGACGGCCACGGAATACGGCTGCACCGGTACCTTCACGGACAGCGTGACGCTGCACCCCCGGCCGGCGCCCCTGTTCACGGTGGACACGGCGGGCTGCATCCCCCTGGACGCCCAGTTCGCGAACGAAAGCACCGCGTGGACGCCCTTCACCTCCAGCTGGACGTTCGGTGATGGCGGCACCAGCACCGACGCGCAGCCCGTGCATACCTACATCACGGAAGGTTACCATACGGTGAGCCTCACGGTGAGCACCAGCACCGGCTGCATCGCGACGGAAACGCTCGTTCGGCCCGGTCTCATACAGGTGTGGCCCCAGCCCACGGCGCGCTTCAGCGTGCTGCCCTTGGTGACCGACCTGATGGCGCCCACCGTGGACGTGCTCGACCTCTCCACCTCGGCCTACGACGTCACCTTCACCGTCGCCGGCCAGACCTACGACAGCACGGCCTTCACGCACACGTTCGAGGACGCGGGCTGGTACACGGTGACCTTGTTGGCCACCAGCGGGCTCGGCTGCACGGACACCACGAGCACGGACGTGTTCGTTGGCGGCCACTTCTTTTATGCTCCCAACGCCTTCACCCCCAACGGCGACGGCATGAATGATACTTGGCGACCGGAAGTGAAGGGCGCGCGCTTCTACGCACTCGACGTCTTCGACCGGTGGGGCGCCAAAGTATTCAGCACCACGGACCCGAAGCAGGGCTGGGAAGCGGGCGGCTACCCCGACGGCACTTACGCTTTCAAGGCCTGGCTGAGCGAATGGGGGCCGCTGGAGAAGGAGTACAACGGCTCCATCCAACTGCTGCGCTGACCATACGCGCAAGCGGACGGCGCTCTCAGGGTGTGATCACTTCCAGCGTCCTCACCTGCCGCACGTAGCGCCCGGGCTTGAGGTCGCCGGGCACCACCAGCTGCAACGGGCCGTGCCGCTCGCTCAACGGCTGCCCATTGCGGCCCCAGGCGAGCAACACCGGCTGTGCGCGGAGGCCTCCACGGCTTCGGCCATGGCCACCACGGCGGTGAAGCCATCGGTGGCCGTGATCTTCACCACAGCGCGCAACGCACCATGCTTGTCCAGCCGCGCGGTGCTGTCGCAACCCCGGTCCAGCACCTCGCCCAGCCAGGCTCCCTGGTAGGTGGCGTTGATACCATCGCGTTCGGTCACCGTCACCTCCCGCAGAGTGAGCGCGCGCAGGCGTTCCACCGTGAGCATCACGTCGCAATTGCTGCGCACGATGTGGATGGTGGCGGTGTCGGGCTGCGCCGCGGCCATCATGCCCAAAAGCAGGCCGAGGGTGAGGAGGGTCGAACGCGGGATCGTAGCCATGGGGTAAAGGTCGGGGTGGCGAGCCATTCGGACAGTTACTCCCGTTTCCTTTGCCCTATGCAATTCGGCACGGTGCATTCGGTGGAAGGCCTCAACCTGTCCTTGCCTCCGGACCACCCTGACACGGCGCGCGTGCTCGGTACGGGCCGCCGCAGAGGCGCTCCGCGGATCGCTGTGGGCTGCGCCAAGTGGAATCGCCAGGACCTCGCGAACTTCTACCTGCGGGGCAGCAAGGACGATCTGGCCTACTACGCCACGCAGTTCAATGCCATCGAACTGAACGCCACCTTCTACCGCTTCTTCCCGCCCGAGCAGTTCGCCGCATGGGCGAAGAAGGTGCCCGACGGCTTCCGCTTCTCCCCGAAGGTCACCCAGGACATCAGCCACTTCAAACGCCTGCTGGGCACCGAGGCCATGGTGGAGGGCTACGCCGAAACGGTGCGCGAACTGGGCGATCGCCTGGGGCCGGTCTTCCTGCAGCTCCACGAGAACTTCGCGCCGAAGGACCTGCCGCGCATCAGACCTTTCCTTGAAGCCTGGCCGAAGGATATCCCGCTGGGGATCGAGTTCCGCCATACCGATTGGTACAACAACACGGTGGTGGCCGGGCAGCTTCATCCAATGCTGGAACAGTACCGCGCGCTGAACATCATTATCGACGCGGCCGGACGGCGCGACCTGCTGCACATGCGGCTCACCACCCCTTCGGCCTTCCTCCGCTATGTTGGCACCAACGACCCGAAGAGCGACCGGTCACGCCTCGATGACTGGGTGGAGCGCCTGTGCACATGGGTACAACTCGTCATCGAGGAGATCCACTTCCATGTACACCAGAACCACGAAATGGAATCGCCCTTGCTCGCCGCTGAGTTCATCCGCAAGTTGAACAAGGCGCTGGGCACGAAGCTGAAGGTGCCGCGCACGTTGAATGGTGAGCTGTTCGAATGATCGCGGCCGCTGACCCGGACGGGGGAGCGCGCAGGGCACACAGGGTCCACTACGTGAGACCCTACGGGAGGTCAGCCAGGCTTCAATGCAGCAACTTCGAGTTCCCTCACCTCATCATCATCGTACAAGCGTGTGCGGGTGCAGATGTTCGTCCAATAGATCCCACGCCCATAAAGCGGTTTGTCCGCCATGGAGCCTTCGGCCATCGCCGCGTCGCGGTCACCGTATACGATGAAACGCTCGTTCAGTGTGAACCGAAAACCACAATCACCACCACCAAGTCCGGTGTACACCACCACTTCATCCGCCACCATCCGGCCCTTGAACGAACGTTCGACACGCAGCGTGTAGCGCATCACATGCACGGGGAAATACTCCAACCCGTCCTTCGACTTCAGTTCAAGTTCCTGCGCACCGATCACGGTACCGATGAAAACCGCATCGGCCACTTTCCGTGCATCCTTGACGTCCTGTCCGCCGATGCATGAACAGGGCCAAGCCGCGTTCGTCGCTGAACCGACCATGGCCAAGACCAGCATGCCGCGCTTCAGGAACATCCGACGGAAGTTCAATATCCACCACCACCACCCTGCCCGCGTTCGATCGGATGCCAGGTGGTCTTCACCTCCTGTGTATCGAGGATCAGATAGGGTGACTGCCCTTCGTTCGTTGTCCAGTCGGCCTTGGGATAGACCATGCGCTTGAGGTTGCAGGTGGCTTCGGTATCGAGCATCTTGCGTTCATCAGCAGTGGCATCGGCCACAACCACGGCGTTGATGTCCATATGCGACACCAACGGCTTAAGCAATTCGCTGCGGAAGCCGGTGAGCAGGTTCACCACGCCGCCGGGCAGATCGCTGGTGGCGAGCACTTCGGTGAAGGTCACAGCCGGTAGCGGCATGCTCTCGCTGGCCACCACGATGCTGGTGTTGCCGCCCGCGATCACGGGCGCGATCATGCTCACGAGGCCGAGCAATGCGCTGCCCTCGGGCGCCATGATGCCCACCACGCCGGTGGGTTCGTACACGCTGAAGTTGAAGTGCGAACTGTTCGTGGGGTTCACGCTGCTGAAGACCGCTTGGTACTTGTCGCACCAACCCGCATAGTGGATCCAGCGATCGATCGCTGCGCTCACTTCTTCGTTCGCCTGTTGCGCTGTTGATCCATGCAAGGTCAATTCATGCACGAACTGCATTCGTCGCCCTTCGAGCATCTCGCCGATGCGGTAGAGGATCTGCCCACGGTTGAAGGCACTGCGACCGGCCCAACCGATCACCGCGCCGCGCGCGGCGATCACGGCATCGCGCACGTCCTTGCGGCTGCTGCGGCAGATGTTCGCCAACGGTTTGCCATCGGTGCCCTTGGGCTGGTAGTAGCGCCCGCTCTCGGTGCGCGGGAACTTGCCACCGATGAAGATCTTGTAGGTCTTCATCACGGGGAGACGCGGCGCTTTCTTGGCAGCGCCGTTGGAGCCATGGCCGTTGAGGGAGGCTTTGACGACGGCGGGTTTGGACAGGGTCTTGCTCATG
>Ga0138256_10000910_pt1 | contig 31853 bp, 20 predicted proteins | sample KNB2016incub_MG_FD_105486 | JGI IMG/M metagenome (GOLD analysis project Ga0138256, IMG submission 105486) | Active sludge microbial communities from wastewater in Klosterneuburg, Austria - KNB2014incub_MG | ecosystem: Engineered > WWTP > Activated sludge > Unclassified | place: Austria... | reverse complement strand
TGATTTCCAGCCCCAACGGGGCGGCACTAATTTTTGCAGTGACCAGCTCGAATCTGTTTAGGTCCGCCCCGTTGGGGCTTTTTGTGCCTGACATCCCCAAACCCAGGGCGTTGCCCTGGGCTGGCTTATGGCTGGCCCGTTGGGCCGGAACGCAAACGGAATTGCACTCAAACGCTGCGTACTGGGCCGCATCCAATTTCAGCGACACACACACTGCGGATGATTCAATCACGCCTGTAATTCATCGAGCGGTCCTAAACAGGTCGGATTACCGACTTCGAACTGTGAATTTCGCCGTGTACAGATTAAAGTCTGCACTCTGCTGTAATCCACCTCGCTCGGAGGGCTGACGCCCTGCCGCTCGCCTGATTGTCTTGGAACATTGCCATGAGCATCGCACTTGATCCCATCGTTGCCAATAAACTGAATCACTTTGCGCGGCGGCGGATGTGGCTGATTATTGCCAGAGGGCTGTGTGCCGGGATCGTGACGTTCCTGCTGTGCATCGCCATCGTGGCGGCGATTGACTGGTACTGGCTGCTGAGTGACCGCGTTCGCTGGGGCCTGAGCGCTGCGGTTTATCTGCCGGTGATTGTTGTGGTCTGGATGACGTGCCTGCGACGGATGCTGCATCTTCCGGCCAGAGAAGAGATTGCCGCGCAGGTCGAACAATCTGAACCGCAGTTGCGAGAGAATCTACTTTCAGCCGTTGAACTGGCAACTGACGATCCGGGGTCGCTGCACGATTCGCCCGTGTTTCGTGGACTGCTGCAGGGCAAAGTCGCACAACAGATGGGACGAATTCAGGTTCCTAATCTGCTGCCCATGAAGCTCGTCGCGAAATGGTTTCTCGCGGCCGTTGCGGTTGTCGCCGTCGCGGCGCTGCTGATGATGTCGGCTGACCCGAGATTCCGACAACTCGCTGCGCGGGCGCTGATGCCGGGAGCCAACATCGCGCGGGTGTCCCGCATTCATGTCGAGATCCTGCAACCGACACCGCATTCACTGATGCTCGCAGAAGACGAGACAATCGCCATCGTCGCTGAAGTCACCGGCGGACGATTTGATGAAGTCACTCTGGAAACGTTTACCGAAAAGCACGGCACCACCAGTCAACCCATGCGCGGTCGATCTGACGCCGAGTTCGCCTCCAACATTCATGTGAAAACCGAATCCGTTGAATACCGCATTCTGGCTGGCGACGCCGTCACGCAGAGGTTCCGTATCGAAGCGCGGCCACGTCCTCGCGTCACGGCGTTTCAGAAAACTTACGAATACCCCGAGTACGCGCTGCTGCCAGATGAAACAGTCACTGAGCCGCATGGTGACCTGCTGGTCCTCGAAGGAACAAAGACGGAACTCCTGCTGGAACTGGATCAACAAGTGTCGGAAGCGGAACTGCGCATCGATCCGGCAGGTTCCGACGAATTGAAGGTCATTGCTTTGGTACCGGATCACGATGATCCGACAGGACTCCGCTGGAAAGCGACGGTGCCCGTTGATGAAGCCGCCATTTACAAGGTGCATCTGGTTTCCAAAGAAACGGGCTTCGAAAACATCTTCAGTCCGAAGTACGAAATCCGCCCGCAGCCGGATTTGATCCCTCGCGCGGGCTTTGTGGATCAACAGGAAACTACGCTGCTGCTGCCGCCCAATGATATTCTGGCCCTCAAAGCGATGGCTGAGGACGACCTGCCGCTGGATCGCCTTGAACAGCACGTTTCCATCAACGGGCGAGACTGGATCGCGCTGCCGCTGGATGCCAAACCAAGTGACGACACCGGTGGTCGTCATATCGCGGCAGAATGGAAGTGGGATCTGCTCAACCACAAGCTCAAGACCGGCGATCAGGTCGTGACAAAACTTGTGGCCACAGACTGCAAAGGAAACATCGGTGAATCCATTCCGTTGCGAATCATCGTCGCCGCGACGGACTTCGATCCGGAACGTCACACGCTGATGCAGCGCAAACTGGGTCTGTACGATGAGTTTGCAAAGTTCTCGACGTCGCTGCAGGAGCACAAAGTCTCGGCTCTCGAAGCCATTGAACGTCTTCGCAAGCCGGATCAAAGCCTCGAACAGGCAGCTCTCGATCGCGCAACACTCACGGACCTGGCTGGCAAGCAGCGGGAACAGGCCGAGCAGTTGCTGTCGGAAATCACAAAAGTCGAACAGGACATGCCCGCCGGTGCCGACGCCTACGAACTGGATCTGACCGGTCGCGTGATCGCACGAATCCAGCGTGAACATGTGAACGTTCCATCGTTTGCTTTCAAGGCCATGCAGTCTGCGACCGACGAAAATCAGCGAATCGGTTTTCTGGATGAAATTAAACGCACATTTGAAGGCACGGCGGATACGGCAAAGGTCGTCGCCGAGCACTACCAGACTCTGATGGCTCATAACTTTCTCAGCTCAGTGGCGACCGATCTGGACGCGATGCTGCGCCAGCAAAAACTGGTCGTCAACAGTCCGACGCAGTCGTGGGATCGTTTGCTTCGTCAGGAGACGGTGTCCATCAACCAGATCAAGGTTCTGGAACGTCTGCTGCGGGATGAGCGCCAACGTCTGCCCAACTTTCTGGAGGGACATGTCAAGAATCTGCTCAACTGGTCGCAATCGCAGCGAGAACGACTCCAGGACTCGATGGAGTCAGAAGAAAAGCTTCCCCAACTGCAAAATGTCGCAAAGGATTTTTACAACCAGCTTCAGAACCAGCAGCGTTTTGATGTCATCGATGGCGGAATTCCTGGACGCATCGTCAATGCCTGGCGAGATCTGGATAATCGCGCGGGCAGTCTCTACGTGCCGATCGAACAAATCGCTCGGGCGACTCAGCAGGAGAATCAGCTGACATCGCAGGCATCAGGTTCGTCAGATTCGGTGGATAGTAAGAAGCTGCTTGATCAGGCGGAACGGTTTGTCGCTGAAGTCGATTTGAAACTGTCTCGCAGTCTCGACCAGCTTCGCAGCCGACGCGAATTGACTCAGACTCGAAAAGACGGCGATACACAGTACGCATCCGATGCAGGACTAACGCATCGAGCCACCACTTCGCTGTTGAATCAGCATCGCGAACTACCGCCGCAGGAATCCACGATTCCTGCCAACCTGCTGGAAATTGCTCCGGCCTATCGCATTCTGGAAGCCGGTCATGAACTGATCACCGCCCGTGACACGCTGAACGTGCTGGTCAACATGGAACGCTGGGATTCACAGAACTTACAGTCGCGCATCGATCATCCTCGACAGTGGGACCTGATTCAGCGCGGATTTGAACTGGCCAGCCAGCGACTCCGCGAAGCAGGCGTGAAGAATGAGATTGTCGGTCCACTTGATCAGCTCCGCTGGGGCACACCGATGCGTGATGCCGGTCGCAAGATCACCGAACGACGCTGGAAACGTGACGCCATGATCGGGGCAGGGCACGAGGTGGCCGAACTTCGCGACGAACTTGCGAAAGTCCTGACAGACCTAAAGCCCGTGATGGACGAAGCTCGCGCTGTGATCGCGAAGTATTCGCCAACAATTCCGCAGATGGCTCAGCAGGCCGCCGAACAACTTCGCAAGATGGAAGAAGCGACAACGGAGACTGCAGATGCCGTCGAAAAGGACGAGGCGGCAAAGACGCCTGAGTCACCTGACACAGCTCAGCAACTGGCCGCACTGGAACAGCAGCAGGAGTCCATCAATCAGCAGATCGAAGATCTGATGGAGGCTCTTGTTGAAGACGCTAACGCTCAAAACGTCCTCGAAGAATCGGAACGCGAGCGGGCTCGTGATGCTGACGACAGCATCGCCATGATTCAGGAACCTGCTACGGAGATGAATCGCGCGATGGAGAAAGCGCAGGAAAGTCCGTCGAACGAACAGCAGGCAAAAGATCTGGCTCAAGCCGCTGAGCAACAGGAAAAAACGGCACAGGCTCTGGAACTGGTTGCCGAACATTTCGGCAAACTCGACGAGGGTCAGGACGTTGCAGAAACCCGCGCGGAACTGCGACAGGCCGAACGCGACATGGGTATCGCTCGTCAGATGGATCAGCAGTATGAGGACTCCGAGCAGCTGGCGCAGATGGCCAATCAGGATGCGCAGCAGTTGATGGCGGAACTCGAAGCAGAACTGAAGCAGAATCCTGCCATGCAGCAGGCGCTGTCGGAGATCTCGCAGAACACACTGCAGGAAGCTCGCAACGCTCTTGAAGATGCGGCGCAGAATGAACAAAACCTGCAGCAGAACAACGAACGGTCGGATGAAGACTTCCAGGCGAAGAAGCGTGAGCTGGCGGAAGATTTGCGAGAAATGGCGGCCGAGGCATCGCAGCTTTCCGGACAACTGGTCGCTCAGGCAAATCAGTCGGCCGCTCAGGGGAAGACACCGGAAGCCCAACAAAAGTTTGCAGAGGCTCAGCAAAAGTTGAACGAGGCGGCTGCGAAAGCGAACACGGCACGCGAAGAACAGTTGCTGGAGGATCTGGCCCAGACGGCTCAGGAAACCAAAGCGGCGCTTGCCGAGGCAGCGGAGACGTTAAAGCAGGCTGAACAGCAGACGGAGACTGGAAAGAATGCTGAGGTTCACGCCGACAACAACGCGCGCGAGGCACAGAAGAAGGATTCCGAAAATCGTCGCAACCAGTTTAATGAACAGCAGAAACGCATGGCGCGTGATCAGCAAAAGCGAGCGGAAGATATTCGTCGTCGAAACGAACAGCAGGCGCAGAATGCTGAGAAAGAACTTAACAACGCCAACAACCGCGTTGAACAGGCACAGAATCGACTGGACAAAAAGCCGGACGACACCGGACTCAAGCAAAATCTCGCCCAGGAACAGAATCGGCAGACGGCAAGCCAGGACAAAGTTGAGGCTGCGAAAGAGAGTTTGCAGAAAGCTGAGCAGCGGGTTCAGCAGGAAAACAAACACGTCGAAGAAGTGAATAACCGACCTCAGCCCGCGCTGGACGCTCCAAACCCTGCGACTCAACTCGCCGATCAGTATGCGGAGCAAGCGATCAAGACGGCAGAGGAACTGAATCAGCGGGCCGAACAATTGGCTGCCGCCGCGGATTTCGGCAGCGAACTCAACCCGCAGAAGAGTCAGCTGGCCGCCGCCGAACAGCAGCAGCATGAAGTCACTCAGGACGTCGCCAACACCGCCGAAGATGTGGCCCGTGCTGCGCGTCATGAACGGCGACTCGAAAACACGAACGCAGCTGAACCATTGCAGGCCGCCGCAAACGCCATTCAACAGGTGGCGCAAAACGAAGCGACGAATGCTGAACAGCAATTGAATTCCGCAACCGCCGAAGCAGAGCAGGGCGAAGCGAATGCACTGGCGAATCCTCAGGGCAATCAGCCACAGCCAAACGCACAGACTCTGCAGGCGCAGCAGGGTCTGGAGACGGCGGAGAATGCAATCTCTCAACAAGCCGATCAGATCGATGCCGTGCTTGAACCACTGCTGGCCGCAGCGGAAGCCGCCGCCAATCAGGAAGCCGGTGAACCGCCGAATGGGCAAACTCCATCCGGTCAGCCAACACCACCAGCAGGTCAGCAGAATGGCGAACCTGCACAGAATCCACCAGCGAATGGAGAACCGGCAAGCGGTCAACCGGCGAACGGCGAACCCGCATCCGGTCAGCCTTCTCCACCTTCATTCACGCCGGAGCAAATGGCGCGCGGTCAGCAGTTGGCGCGAACACTCGACGAACTCGACCGCCAGCAAGCGGCAGCAGCAGCGAATGCCGCGCAGCCGGGACAACCAGCTCCGCCAAGTCCACCGAGTCCTTCGCGTCTCGACAGCCTGGCACAGGCCGCTCAGGCACAACAAGCCGCCCAGGCCGCCGCCAGAACGCAGGCTCAGCAGGCCGCCGCGATGGCGATGAGCGAAGGCGGACAGGAATCGTCCGATTCATCTTCGAACCCGCCCGGAGTTGCCGAATTCGGTGTGCTTCCAGTCAATCGCGACGAAGCCACCCAATGGGGCAAGCTTCGAAACAAAGCCGCCGAAGACCTCACCAAAGGCCGCTCCGAAGCCGTGTCAGAAGAGTACCGCAAAAGTGTGGAAACCTATTTCCGCGTCCTGGCGGAACGTGCAAAGAAGAAGTAGGCATAGTCGTCGTTCGCTCCGCGAACGAATCGTGATTCCTGATGCGCGGTCCGATTCGTTCGCGGAGCGAACGACGACTATGGCTTTCCGAAACAACGCCGCGCAGGATCCTACCCGCTTCTTTCACCAACTTTGCAAAAATTCCGTAACTTCAGCGCAGCAAAAGTCCATGGCAGGACACTTTAATGTCAGCCATGACACATTCACCGAACAGCAACGAGACCAGCACTGCGTTTCCATCAGATCGTGACCTGCTGCGGCGGTTCATTCACGATGGGGAGGAGGCTTAGGAGATGGAGCGGCAGCCCAAGCCACGCAGGCAAATTCCTTAAATGCTAAGCGGGAGAATCCAACTCCCGCTCCTCGCCTGCTCACCTGGGAAGCGAGCCTCATCGCGATTGTAGACGCAATGAGTTCCCCTCCGTGCCAATGGTTTGACTCGCAGGGCGAAGGTGGCCGAATGAACGTGGCCGGAAATCGCCTCCTCGTCCGCCAGACACGCATTGGCCATCAGGCGGTCATTGAAGTCCTTGAACAACTGGAAATCGCCGCTGAGGAAGCGGAAGCAGAGTAGGCTGCGGACGCGCAGTGAGTACCTGTCCAAATTCAACTTCGACTTTTTCGCCCTATCAAACGCCGCAGCGAAACGATCCCGTCGGCGGAGCGACGGGTGTACAGTAAACCCGTCGCTCCGCCGACGGTTTTTTGCAGCTTTCAGGCGAGTGTCATGCGTCGTCCAAATCGCGAATTTATTCGTGGACAGGTTCTAAGGGGCGAAAACCAGCCTCGTACTGTCAAGTGAAGTGACACAAAAGTCCTTGAGAAGTGATCGGCGTGAAGCAAGAATCTGCAATTCCAGCCTTCGATTGAAATTTCGCCCGGAATTGTTTTGCGGAAATTCGTTTTACCGTCATCCTGAGGCGTCGCCTTCACCAACGGCACGAGGCGGTTGGGGGTCGAATTCGGGGCAGTCGAAACAGAGTCACGGTTTCTAAATTTTTGGGGATTCCACTGATGAAAATATCGGGCCGGATGATCATCGCTGTCTGTGCTGTCGCAACGGGGTTCTGGGGCATGTCCCACGTTGCCGCGCTTCAGGATGCAATTGGTGAAGACGCTGCTGCGGCAATTGACAACTCAGATGCGGAGCGGGGCGATGGAGCACCAATCGATGTCTCGCGGCGATGGAAACGAGATCAGGAGCGGCGACTGAATGAGATGATGGAGTCGCATCTCATCGAAAACCTGTCGTTTCCGGGAGACAATCCACTGAGTGATATTTTGGAACAATTGTCGGCAGATCTCTCAAAGACACAGGGCGAACGAGTCCGCATTTACCCTGACACTCCCGCACTGGAATCGGAAGGTATTGCTTCGCTTCAGGACGTTATTATCAAAGACGTTGAACTCGACCGCGTTCCAGCAGGCTCTGCATTGGATCTAGTGCTGCGCCAGACAGATCCACCGCTGACATGGAGAATCGGTGAAGGGTTCCTGTTTATCACCACGCGCGCCTTTGCGGACACGGACGAGAACCTGATTCTCCGGAGCTATGACATCTCGGGGCTGCGAGCGATTCCCAAATTGACTGTCGCGGTATCGGAAACGACGAGCGGCCATGGTGGGGGCATGGGCGGAGGAGGAGGAATGTTCCAGTTCGGCGATGGCAAAGGTCTCGGTTACATAGGCGGTGGAATGGGGTCAGGGCAGCCAGTCCAGCAAACCGAGCCCAAAACTTCGGGAACCGGAAACGTTGCAACAGCCGCTGAAAAAATGCGTCCACTCACATGGGAAGAGAGTCTGATCGTGATTGTCCAGGACATGACTTCCCTTCCATGCCGCTGGTACAATACAGATGGTGAAGGTGGCCGAATGAACGTGGCTGGAAATCGACTTCTGGTCTTGCAAACTCGCACCGGACATCAGTTGGTGATCGGAGTCCTTGAACAACTGAAAATCGCTGCGGAAGACGCTGCCAGGAATTCTAAGAGCGGCCATCGCGCGGGATCGACTGGCACATCAGAATTCGCACGTCGTTCGTCGCAGGACGCGGAACGTGAGTTGAATCAAATGATGCATGAATTGCCGAATCCAGAATTGGCGTTTCCTGGTGAACACCCACTCCAGGAAATCCTCAAGCAGATCGAGTCGCATCTTTTGGAGTCACAAGGCAGGCCGGTCCTGATGATCACAGACTTTGCCGCGCTGGACGAAGAATCAATCCATTCACTGGAAGATGTCATCGTCAAAGACATCCAAATACCAGCGGGCGTGATGACCGTGGGAAGTGCTTTGGATCGCATTATGACTCAGACAGATCCATCACTCACGTGGATCGCGAAGGACGAAGTGCTGCTCATCACTACTCAATCCTCCGCAGATGCGGAAGAACACTTGACGCTTCGAAGCTATGATATTTCTTTGTTGCAGACGATCACGCAAAGGCCAGACTCAGGTTGGAATGCCGTCAGTAATGGAATCTTTTTTAGTGGTGGCATGGGTGGTGGCTCCACTGGGCAGAACCAGCAGAACGCATCAGCAACGCCGCAGGCCAGTCATCCTGCACCGGCGGCCCAATGTGACAAACCGGTGTCCCTTGAAGATTCCAGCCTGGTGATGATTGTCCAGGAATTGACCGGACCGCCAGCTCGCTGGTTTGACATCGATGGAGAAGGCGGGAGGATGCGCGTGGCAGGAGATCGACTGCTGGTGCGTCAGTCTCGCGCTGGTCATCAGCAAGTCGTCGAAGTCCTGCTGCAGCTTGAACTGGCTGCGGAAGCCGAGGCGGCGTCTGGGCTGCGCGACCATTAGCAAGTTGACTGTTTTTTTGCATGGACGATTTGTGACGTTCCTGTTCCATTCATGCCAGGCATAGGCTCCATGAATGAAAGGACTGAAAGTGAAACACGGCACGAAGGTCGCCAGCTAAAGTCCCCTCTCCCCCGGCGAACACCGAAACCACTTTCAAACAGGTATCCACCGGGGGAGAGGGCCAGGGTGAGGGGGAATTGCCGAAGCCATCGTCATTCTTTCAATAGCATCATCTCATGGTCAACCCCTCATCCGGCCTGCGGCCACATTCTCTCCCGATCTCGGGGGAGAAGGGACTTCAGTCGTATCGTCCGGAACAAGAACAACGTTAAAAATTATTACCAAACTTGCTTCCGTGAAGTCCCGCACGGCAAACCAGACGTGCGAACAATCGAGGACAATCGTTCTACACTGAGTTCAAAGAATCCCGCACCCTTTTTCGAAAATCACGTGGAAGGATTCAGCGGAAACCCGTTTTGCTGAATCCAGAGACCGTCAATGAGTTCCACGGGGATCAGGCCCATGCGCAGATTTGGCTTTGAGATTGCATCAGGCGTCGCGATGGCGATCGCACTCTGGGGCATGGCGAATCTGCCATTATCTGAGACAGTGGTCACGCAGGCGACTTCACAGGGCACGACGGAAAACTCATCGTCTGCAGCTGCAGCGACTACTAATGGATCTCAAGCAAACCCTCGTGTTTCCTGGATACCGACCTCGGAATTCTCTCGCCAGGCCGAAGACGAAGCCGAACAGCGGCTCAATCGAATGATGCAGGAAACTCGCGTTGGATTGATGAACTATCCGGGTGACACCCCGCTGTCGGAGATTTTGGACCAACTGGGCACTCATATTTCGCTGTCTCTGGGACAAGCAATTCAATTCCGACCGGACGTTAGCGCTCTGGATGAGGAATCGATTTCTTCGCTTCAGAATGTGCTAATCAAGGACATCGATATTCCCGCTGACATGATGACTGCAGGAAGTGCGCTGGACTACATTCTTTCACAAACAGATCCACGACTGGCGTGGATCGCCAGGAATGAACTGCTGTTAATCACGACGGAGACATATGCCGAAGCAGAAGAAAACCTGCTTCTGCGCAGTTACGACATCTCGAAGTTGTGTAACGTTGCTCGACGCGGCTCTGGAGTCCGGAATAACAGTGGAGGCCAAGGCGGTGAATTTTACCAAATTTTGGATAGCGGCGGAGCTGTTCCGAGTGCCCAGCAGTCCAGGCAAACTCCGCTCTTCGATTCTCCTCAGAGTCTGATGCAGGCTGTTGTGGACTTGACCTCACCGCCATGTCGCTGGTTTGAAATCGACGGCGAAGGAGGCAGGATCGTGGTGGCTGGGAATCGAATGCTGATCCGCCAGGCTCGGACAGGGCATCGCCTGATCGGACGAATCATTGCGGAATTGGAGACTGCGGCAGCGGGCAACTAGGCGAGCGGCAGGGCGTCAGCCCTCCGAGCACACGACCTCCAGGTCCTGTTGCGATACGAAGATGACACAGGAACGGATTTGGCAACGGTCAGAATTGGGACTGGGAACGCCTCGGTGGGCTGACGCCCAGCCGCTCGCCAGATGATCGGATAATCGGATTTTGTTTGTTCCGCATCTCGCTCGTACTCCCAAAAAACGGCCTTGGCGGCTTTGGAATCGGCTCCGGGACTGTACAATTTGGACGCCTCCTGACCGGACGTCGGTGTGTACCGATTGCCCGGTTTCTTTTTGCAAACGCTGCACAGCCAAGCATTGTGCAGACATCAGGAGTGACACGTTCTTTTCTTGGCGAGCGATTCAGTGCCGGCAACATCAGTGATTGGGCTACAGTGGGGTGACGAAGCCAAAGGCAAAGTCGTCGATCTTCTCACAGAAAAACACGACATCGTCGTTCGCTACCAGGGCGGAAACAATGCCGGGCACACAGTCAAGTTTGGCGGAAAGACGTATAAGCTCAGCCTGCTGCCCACCGGAATTTTGCACAGTCATGTCAAGTCCGTGATCGCCCCTGGCGTTGTCGTCAACCCGCACGCCGTGCTGAAAGAACTGGATAGTCTGGTGGCTGGCGGTCATGATTGCGGAGATCGACTGATGATCAGCGATCGCGCCCATGTGATTTGCCCGTGGCATATGCTCGAAGAAGCCGCGCTGGAAAAATCTCGCGGAGCTGACGCGATCGGGACCACGATGCGAGGAATCGGGACTTGCTATCGTGACAAGGCTGGACGGTCTCATGCGATTCGGATCGGTGATCTGATCAATCGTGATTCCTTCGCCGCGAAGGTGAAAGAAATTGTTCCGTTCAAGCAGCTTATTCTTGATGCCCTCAATCCCGGTGGCGAAAAGATGGACGTCGATGCGATCATCGCCGACTACTCCGCCGCTGCCGACAGAATTCGTCCGATGGTAGCCGATTCGACGACCTATCTGCTGGACGCGCTCGAACAAGGAAAATGGCTGCTGTTTGAGGGGGCTCAGGGAAGTCTGCTGGATGTCGATCACGGCACGTTTCCGTATGTGACATCGTCGAACAGTTCCGGCTGCGGAATCCACAACGGCAGCGGTGTCCCGGAACGCGAAATCAAAAAGATGATCGGCGTGGCCAAAGCCTACACGACCCGTGTTGGCGGCGGACCATTTCCTTCAGAACTCGACAACGAAATCGGCCAGAAAATTCGTGTTGCCGGAAACGAATTCGGCACCATCACTGGACGACCGCGACGCTGTGGCTGGCTGGACGCCGTCGCGACGCGCTACAGCGCTCGCATCAGTGGAGTGGACTCAGTTGCAATCGCATTGTTGGATGTCCTGAGCTGCCTGGATGAGTTATTCATCTGTGAGGCCTATGAAATCAACGGCCAGGTCACGCGAGATTTCCCAAGCCGATGCGAAGATCTTGCGGCTGCTAAACCGGTCCTGCGCCGCGTTCCCGGCTGGAAGGAAGATATCACCGGAATCACAAAATTCGGCGATCTCCCCGCGACTGCTCAGCAGTATGTGCATGATGTGAAGCAGCTGGTGGGCAAACCGATCGAACTTGTCTCGGTCGGCCCTGATCGGTCTCAGACGATTCGGATGTGATGTGGTCGGGCCTGATGTTCGCAAACTGGCAGCAATGCTCAATGAGCGTCGAGATCAAGTTGCTGATCGTATCATCGCCGCTGGTCCCGGCATGTTCATAGTCGCATACGCGGGTTTGATCGGCGTTGTTGATCGCTGGCCACAAAAAACGCAAAAAGTCACAAAAGAAATCCTCTTCGTGCGTTTTTGTGGCCATTCAAAATCGACGAGACCAAACACCGGGGTTTCGAGCTGCGCTCTCCAACCCCGGCCACCCATTAACCTTCAATGAAAGATCACTAAAACATCACGGGCTTGCCCAGTTTGCGGCGGACGACGGAGGCCTGACCGAGATGCATCATGATGTGGTCGCACAGCATGCTGAAGATGGTGCCGAGCGTGGGGAAGAACTGAGCGAGGTTGCCCTGTGTCTGACGATCGAGGTCGGCCTCTTTCAGTTTGCCGAGTTCCGCGATGGTGGCTTCGCGAATCGTCCCCAGCAGCGACAGATATTCCTCTTTGGAGCGAAATCCCGCTGCGTCGTCGGACGTGGCTTTCTCTTTGTTGTGGGCTTCTGCGAACCCAGCGGGCAGTTCCGGTAGTTTGGCGTCCGGAAGTTGCTCAAGCAGGATGTTGCGTTCGGCGGCAATCAGATGTCCCAGTTGCCATGCAAAGTGGTTTGCGTGCGGGACCGGGCGGACCATGAGGTCGGCGTCCGACAAGTCCGACAGGATCATTTCGAGCATCATGCGGGAGGAATTCAGGGAGGATCGCAGCACGTCGATGGCGTTCATTGCATTGTCTTTCTTCAGGACAGGAATTGAAAGTCGTTCCAATCGTACATCTTCCAGTCCCGAGACGACAAATCCAGTCAGCCGCCCCAAGAGTTCCTGGAAAACTCACACATGCGTCCTCCATGATGCGATCGCTTGTCAGTCGGCAGTGAATCGCTGATCATGCCCCGTTCCGATGTGGGATAAGAACCCGTCCAAAAACAAATCCGTGGAGCCGCGCCCGTCAGGAAGCGGATTCAAGCCCCGCTTCCTGACGGGCGCGGCTCCGAATCACACGGTTTCAAATCGCGGACTTGTTTCTGGACAGGTTCTAAGCTTCCAGCTTATCCCACTCTCAAAAACGGATCGACAATTCATTCATCTTGAGATTCCGGCATGAAGCTGCTGCAGACATTGACACAAACTCCTTCCGTTCCAGGTCGAGAGGACCGTATTCGGAAAGTCATTCAGGACTATGTGACGAAGCATAAACTCTTCGACGAAGTGACCGTCGATTCGATGGGATCCCTCATTGGTGTTCGCAAGCCGCGACCGGAAACCGGCAAAACGCCAAAGAAGCCGCTGAAGGTCATGCTGGCCGCGCACATGGATCAGATTGGTTTTTTGGTGCGGCATATCGACGAATTCGGCTACCTGCGGCTGAATCCGGTTGGCGGCTTTGATCCTCGCAATCTGTTCGCCCGCAAAGTTCGGGTTTGCACGGCGAAAGGCGACCTGCCGGGCGTCATGAACGCTTCCGGCAAGCCCATTCATATCGCCAGCGAATCGGACAAGAAGAAGATTCCGGAAGTGACGGATTTCTTCGTGGACCTCGGCATGAACGGCGATCAGGTCCGTGGCAAAGTACTCATCGGTGACATGGTCGTCCTGGACGGGCCATTTGAAGAGGTCGGCAACTCAGTCGTCAGCCAGTGTCTGGACAACCGAGTCGGCTGCTGGGCTCAGTTGAAAACGCTCGAGGATCTGACGCATCACAACTGCGAGATCCATGCTGTCTGGACTGTGCAGGAAGAAGTCGGCCTGCGTGGCGCTCAGACTGCGGCGTTTGGCGTCGATCCAGATATCGGCGTGGCGTGCGACACGACGCTCTGCTGCAAGACGCCCGGGATTCCGGACGAAGATCGCGTCTCTGTTTCCGGTGATGGGGTTTGCCTGCATGTCATGGATTCGTCAATGATTTCAGATATCGGTTTGGTGGAACAATTCGAAGCCGTGGCGAAAGAACATTCCATCAAGTGCCAGCGAGCCATTCTTCCACGCGGAGGTCAGGACGGTGCCGTGATCCAGCGGAGTCGCAGCGGTGTGCGAACCATTTCACTCGCGTGCCCCGTTAAGTACATCCACACCGTGACCGAGATGACGCACAAGGACGACCTGAAGTCCTATCACACGCTGCTGACGGCGTGGCTGGAGTCATTGTAGCACGATTGTCCCAATTGATTCCTGGAGCGCATCGACCAGGACAGGCGACGGCACTCAGAAAAATCAAAATCCTGGTTCACAGAGCTGGAGTCAGTTGATGACTGTCCTGAGATCAGAACTGCACAAGGAACAGTTGGGACAACTGTTCTGCACTGTCGCTATTCTGCTCCGTCTTCAAGAAGCACTTCCGTGCTGCTGCCGTTGCACAGGACAACGCTATTCTGTCCGATCGCGTTCATCACCATCTCGTCATAATTGATCACGCGCTTCAGCATCACGCCACGCTCGACATCAAACGTGAGAGTTCCTTTTGGCGTGGCCTTGATGAGTTGTGATCGCAGTGTTGGGCTTTTGATTGCCGCTTCCACCGATGAACGGAACGAGATCGTCGCAATGCCATTTTCGACGGACTCCAATCGAAACGTGCGGAGGATGTTGACCGTGCGATTGATGTCCTCTGTCACTCGGACGCTGACAGGAATGACCTCACGCCACGTTTCGCCGATCTCGACGGCCTGTTCCGGCAATGGCATCAGGAAGGTCACGGCGGTGACTGCCTCTGGCTTGTCCGTTCTTGCTGAGTCAGGAGTCTGTGAATTCGGCTCGGCTGTCGTCGCACTGACCTGCTGAATATCGCTCGCTGAGGACTCTGATTTCCTGGGGGTCACAGTTACATTGCCAGCTCGGGCCACCGCTGTCGATGTGGGGGCACCACCGTTCGTCAGGTCTGATTCCCGCAGTGGGCTGCCAAGACTCGATATCCAGAATCGTGGTGCGCTGCCCTGAAGCGCACGCGCGGTGTTGCGAAACGATGGCGGAATTTCTTCGGGTTTCATGGTCGTGTCGAACACCACCGGTTCGAATTCGTTGGTCTGAACCTGCATCTTCACGAATTCATACTGCATCGTGAATTTGGCGGCATTCGCGTCATCGACCGACGTCACAGTGAAAACCCGCCGCTGCTCAATTCCGGTGACGTCCACTTTGCGATTCTCGCCAACCATGGCGTCCAGAGTCACGGATTCCGTGCTTTTGTATCGCAGCTTTTGATCGGGCAGGAATTTGTACCGCAGGGTCCATGCTGGCGGGGCAGGAGAGTCAGTTTCTTTCGATACCGGCGCGTCTGCGGGAGCCTCGGCAGCCTTCTGAACTTCCGCAGTCCGTTGCGTCTGCTCAGTTGTGTTCGCGTCATCCGACAGGCAGATTGCCAGTCCGGCTGAGCAAGTTAAACCAATCGACACAATAAGATGAATGAGCATCTCCCATGACCTCATGAGTGAACTGCGAAGATCAAGCGATAAATCTGAACCTGCGAATTTCATGCAGGGCCGTTTGGCGAAATCGTAGCAGAACCGGTGACTTGAGGGCAAGGTAGTAATTTTTGGGCTGCGGGAACAATTCCGTCGTGGGCCGGAATGCAGATCAGCGGATCCTGCTGAAGTCCCTCCAGTGGAAGAAAACGAGATTCCCGACTGTACCGACTCTGCCGCCCGTGCCGATCAACGATACAAGCGATGGTTCAGTAACAAGAGCGGACAACAAACGTCCGAGCAGCAGCCTGAACTGAGACGACAGGGGCTTTCGGCTCTTGTGTTTTGTTGGCTACGATTGGGGGCGATCAGATGGAAGCTCACGCGGTTGATCACGAGCAGAGTGGACAAGGCGAGCAGGGTGGACAGCAGAATTTTAAGCGTCGGCTGGGTCGCGGGCTCAATGCGCTTCTGGGCGGTGGATCAGACGAAAACGGCGGTCCCCGTCCGGCCACAATTCCAATGCATGCGACGAGCGCGCCGCCAGCACCGGCATCCGACGAGATTGCCATGGAACTGATCGAACGCAATCCATTTCAGCCACGACGTGAATTTGAACAGGCTTCGATTGACGAGCTGGCGGACAGCATCCGCAAACACGGGATCCTGCAGCCGCTCCTCGTGCGGGCTCGTCCTGATGGCGAAGTCGGATATCAGCTCATCGCCGGCGAACGCCGCTGGCGGGCGGCGCAGCAGGTGGGGATCGAAACCGTTCCGTGTCGCGTCATTCAGTTTGAAGATCGTCAGGCCTGCGAAGCGGCGCTGGAAGAAAACCTGAAACGCGAAGATCTGAATGTCCTGGAGAAGGCCGCCGCGTTCAAGGATTACTTGGACCGTTTCGGCGGCACGATTGAAGATCTCGGTCGCCAGCTCAGTCTGAATCGCGCCACAGTCAGTAATATGATGCGATTGCTCGAATTGCCGGAAGCGATTCAGCAACTTGTGCGGGAAAACAAGATCACCGGCGGACACGCCAAGGCACTGCTGCCGTTGTCAGCAGTTCAGCAGGCGGAACTGGCGAATCAGATCGAACAGGACCAACTGTCGGTCCGTCGCGTCGAAGAAATCGTTCGCGAAACACTGCGCGCGGGAACTCTTCCGCTGCCCAACGGGACGGAAACGACAGAACAGGGCGAGGCTCCGCAGAAGCCGGGCCTGTCCAATCATGTGTTGTCGCTGCAGGATTTTCTGCGAGGGCATTTGGGTGCGAAGATCGACATCAAGCAGAAGAAGAACAATGCTGGCCAGATCGTGATTCACTTTGCGAACAGCGATGACTTCGAACGCATCGTCGGTCGGCTTCGCAATGCGGGCTGAATTGCACCGATGACCAGTGAACCTGCGACGAATCTATCCAGCGCCGTTGTCCCAACGACCGACGGCGTGGTGATTCGAGTCCACGTGCAGCCAAAAGCGCGGCGCGAGCAGTTGATCGGCATGCACGGGGACCGCATCAAACTGGCCGTGACGGAACCGCCGGACAAGGGCAAAGCGAATGACGCCGTTATGCGGCTGATCGCGGCGACTCTGAATCTGGCTCCATCCGGCGTTCTGTTGCTCCGGGGCGCAACGAGTCGACAAAAAGATCTGCTGGTTAGGAACCTTGACGCTGAACAGATTGCGGAATTGCTCGTGGCGGCGATGAAGTCGTCGTAGCAGAAGTCGTGAGACTTCTGGTCCGAATCAATCTCGTTCCAGGGCTCTAGCCCTGGAACGCACTGCCTTCGAGGCTCCTGCCTCGCAAATGCTGCCCAAACGCTGGAGGCAGGAGCCTCCGTGCAGTGTGTTCCGAGGCAGGAGCCTCGGAACAAGTCAGCGTAGCAGGAGTCGTGAGACTTCTGGTCCGAACCAATCTCGTTCCAGGGCTCTAGCCCTGGAACGCACTGCCTTCGAGGCTCCTGCCTCGCAAATGCTGCCCGAACGCTGGAGGCTGGAGCCTCGGAACAAGTGAGAGGCTGTGAGACTTCTGACCCGAACTCTACCGCTGGTTCTTCAGCTGCCGGTATTTTTCGCTGTACTTGTCATACAGCTGCGTGTGGCGACTTGTCAGGTCCACTTTACGGCCCTGAATCCATGCCGCGTTGATTTGGGTTTCTGTTTCGAGTGGATCGCCATCACTGACAAACAAGGTCGCATCCTTGCCCCGTTCCAGTGAACCCACGCGATCGGCAATGCCCAAAATCTCGGCCGGGTAGAGCGTCACGGATCGCAATGCGTCCTCATACGGCAGGCCATAGGCTGCGGCGGTTGCGGCCTGATATGGCAGGTTGCGCGTATTCCATGTTTCGGATCGACCGGTGCTGGAAATACAGAACCTGATCCCTGCCAGACGCAACCGATTCGGAAGTGTGTACGCTGAATCGTAGTCTTCGTGGTTTCGTCGCGGATCTTTGTGGACCGCATCGACGATGACCGGCACGTCGTAACGTCGCAGAAGTTCGGCGCACGATTCGGCATCATGCCCGCCACGCAGGATGATTTTTACGTTTTGTTCCACACCAAACGCGACCGCCGCCTGAATCTGGCTGGCACGATCCGCAGCGATGAGCAGCGGAATTTCACCTTCAACCACTGGAATCATGGAGTCCAGCCGACTGTCGAATGGCTGATCGGCGGGATTTGCAGCGCGGGCTTCCAGATAGGTTCTGGTGTTTTCAAACAGTTCACGCAGTCCTTTGACGGCACGGTGCGGGTCTTCCTTCGGCGTTTTTGTTTTCGTGCCGGGTGGGTGTGTCATCGACGGCGAAGATCGTGGCCAGTTGATGACCAGAGCACAGTCCGGTTTCAGCGTCATATCTTCGTTCGTCCAGCCGTCCAGCTGCAGCACGCTGGCCTTGCCGCTAACGAGACCACTCGATGGCGCAGTCACGGCGATCAGCACGCCATTCGCGCGAGTGACCGGAATCAATTCGCTGTCCGGGTTCACGCCCACATGTGCGCGAACATTGGGATTGATTGATCCAGCTTCCGCCATGTCCAGAGTCGCCCGAGTGGACGAGATTTCTGTCAGACCAAGATGGGAATGCGATTCGATCAGGCTGGGGTAAACATGTTGGCCCTTGAGATCAATGATCTCCGCGCCGGCCGGAGGTTTCACTCGGCGTCCCAGATCGACGATCTTGCCATCGTCGAACACCAAAGTACCGTCTTCAATCGGCGGACCGATGATCGGATGAATGACCCCGTTGACGAGGGCGATGGGCTTCTTTTGCGGAGCCCCAGGAATCTGGTCGGACGCGAAGGCTGCGGAAGATAAGAGAGTCATTACAAGCAGCAAACCTGTTGCCTGAATTTGTCGCTGCACTCTAAGCATGGAAACGGACCGTAAACTGAAAGGAGATAAATGTCTGTTAGAGAGATCAGAAATAGTCGTCGTTCGCTCCGCGAACGAAACGCCTGTATCGCCCCAAGACCGTTTCGTTCGCGGAGCGAACGACGACTATGACACCTATTCACGAATCTTCGCATCATCCTGATGATTAAAATGATGGCAAAACTCATCATGACGTGGCCAGAGCGCCGCAGAATCAAAATCGCGTTCTCCGACTTTTCGCATTTCGTCACCAGACTGCAGAATCTTCTGAATCAGCGTGTTTCGTTTCTGCAGCGATTCCTGCCGCATTTGGTCGTCATCTTCGCGCTGAAAATAACGGCGACCATCGATCCATGTTTGTTCGCAGCGCGTGAAGTTTGACAATGGGTCGCCATTCCAGACCACAAAGTCCGCGTGCTTACCAGCCTCCAGAGATCCGACAAGATCATCGATGCGCAACTGCTTTGCCGGATTCAGTGTCACGAACTTCAGGGCTTCTTCACGAGGCACGCCGCCATACTTGATCGCCTTGGCGGCTTCCTGATTGAGATGACGGGCGAGTTCTCCGTCGTCGGAATTGAATGACACGACAACGCCCTGTTTGTGCATCAGCGCGCCTGCGTGCGGAATCGCGTCGTAGACTTCGAACTTATAAGCCCACCAGTCGGAAAACGCTGACGCCATTGCACCATGTTTCGCCAGTTCATTGGCGACTTTGTACCCTTCAAGGATGTGCTGAAATGTTCCGATCGTGACGTCGTACTCTTCCAGAACGCGCAGCAATGCGAGAATCTCATCCTGCCGGTAGCTGTGACAGTGAATCCAGCGCCGGCCTTCGAGCACTTCGCGCAGGGCATCCAATTCCAAATCCCGTCGCGGCGGAAGTCCGCGCCGATTGGTCTGCCACGCATCCATCTTCTTCGCGTAGTCGCGGGCCGCTTCAAAGGAGTCCCGAAAGAGTTGTTCGACACCCATTCGCGTCTGCGGATAACGTCCGCTCGGATTCGCCCAGTTGCTCTGCTTGACGTTTTCGCCGAGTGCAAACTTAACGCCCGCAGGTGCTTCGGCGAATTTCATGTCTTCGCCCGTCATGCCCCAGCGCAGTTTGATGACCTGATTCTGGCCACCAATGGGATTTGCCGAGCCGTGCAGAATGCTGGACGAACTTACGCCCCCGGCCAGTTGACGGTAAATCGTGACGTCGTTGGCATCGATAAAGTCGGCGATCCGCACTTCGCAGGTGATCGCCTGAGTAGCTTCGTTGATTCCGCCATCGGTCGCCATGTGAGAATGGCAGTCGATGATGCCGGGTGTGATCTGCATTCCACGCACATCGACAATCTGCGCGTCGTCAGGAATCTCAACGTCTTTGCCGACGGCGGCGATCTGTCCTTCGCTGATCACCAGAGTGCCGTCTTCGATGATTCCGTCCGGTCCGCATGTCCAGATGGTCGCATGGATGAAGGCTGTCGTTGGCGAAACGGGAGGCGGCTCTGATCGTCCGAATGCGCCGAGTGGATAGTTGACATCGAACGAGGCTTTGGGTGATCTCTTCTCGTTGACTTCTGTCTCATCGGTGTTCTCTGCCTTCGCCGAGTTGTCAGCAGCGTCGGGAGCAGGCTGATCGACGCGAACTGCATTCGTGCTGGCGGCACTTCCGTCCGGCCAGATAACGCTGCCGATCGCTGCCGGGCGATCTTTTTGCTCAGCGTCTTTTTCCGTCAGAGTGAGCGAAATCCGCACAACACCTTCGATGCCCCAATCCTTGCCGTTAAACGTCGCCGACAACGCCGTGTCATTTAGCTGAACGCCGACCAGTTGCAAGACATCCTTCGGTTTGGACGTCTCGTCGCTTGTTTTGGGTTCTGACTTTTCGGTCGCCTTATCTTCGGAGTCCGGTTTGTTTTCCACCGACGGATTTCCTTCGCCTGCAGCAGGATCTTTCGCCTCTGCCGTAGCATCAGCGTCCTCTTGCGGTCGTTCTGTTTTTTGTTCGGCAGATTTTGGAATCGGCTGTCGTGAAACGCGGCCCTTGAGCTTGCCGTCGGCTTCCGTGATTTCGATGTAAAGTCGATCCGCGAACTGTGCCACCTGTTGAATCTGCAGTTCGAAATGCCCTTCAGATTTCCGCGCTGGCTCGGGAGTATGCTCAAACCGCAGTCCGCCAACCCACGTCTCGACGATCTTGGTTTTACTTGCGAAAAGGTCGCCATCCGTCACGACAAAACTGGCAAGGCGACCGGGTTCCAGAGTGCCCAACTGACTGTCAACTCCAAACATCTCGGCCGGAGTCACAGTCAATGCCCGGAGCGCGGAGTTTGGTGACAGGCCACGTTCGACCGCCTTGCGCAGGTTCTTCAGGAAGTCGTTCTTTGAAGCCAGCCGATCAGTCGTCAACGCAAATCGAATTCCCGCCGCGTCAACTCGCGCGGGGTTTTCCGGGGCGAGATCCCAGTGCAGCAGCGACTCAAGAGTCACATCCTGTGCGACTTCCGGTGTGGCCACGTTGGGAGGTTTTGGAAACGCGATTGGCAGAATGAGCGATCGCTTGGTAGCCGCGATTTCAGCCAGACGGCGGTACTCATTTCCACTGCCGTTGACGATCATCGCCAAGCCAAACTCCGAAGCAAACCGGTCGGCTCGCAGGACGAATTGTTCATTTGACGCATTGACGATGATCGGCATGGTGCCACCGATGACCGGCTGCAGTGCGGCGAGCGCAGCATTGTGTTCAGGATGCGGAAGTGCCCCGTCCGCCACGACCGCTGCCTGCGCGTGGCGATACCATTGAGCGTCATACATCGCCTGCCGCGCGAGGGCAACGGCTCCCATCGGGCTGCCGGGGTAATTATCGCGGCCACGTCGCGAGACCGTCAGCAAAACATGTTGCGCCGTGTTACTCGCAAGCAGGGAAGTATTCGCGTCAGTTCCGGATAACGCAACCAAGGCGCTGCGGCCTCGGATCACGCCATCGGAAGGTGCCACCAGCTGAGCGACAAATCCCTGCTTCCGAAGAGTTGTCGTGTCGGCATTGGTTGCCAGTTGATCGGCGACCGAAAGCTGCGGCGTCACCTGGCCATTCCAGTAACGAGCGGAACCGTTGAGATGGTCCGTCGTTATTGTTTGCTCGGCGTATGCGTCAATGAACCCAGCGTAGATCGTCTTGCCAGCCAGATTGATTTCCCTGGCGTCGCCTGGAACCTTCACATCCGCGCCGATGGCCTCAATTTTTCCGTGCCGAACCACGATCGTGGCTGGCTCAGACGCGCCATCCGGATGCGTAACTACGCTGGCTCCTGTAATCGCAAACACCGCAGGCGGATTTGTCCGAATGGCTTCCTGGGGCACCGAAGTTCGATCGGCAGCCGTAACAACAGAAAGACCGATCAGCAGACCGAGAGCAAGCGAGGACCGCAGCATTTGATTGTCCCCAAGACGAAATTTCCCAAAGCCCTCAAGCTACCGGAATCTCCTTGTTTTTCCACCCCGAATTCACCAGAGGCTGGGTGATTCACAGAATCAAGCGTCAACAACTCCGCGAAATCGAGCATAGCGCAGAAGAAAACGGCGAACGTCAAACGTTCGCCGCTTCCAAGGTGTTTTTTCGGTGGTGTCAGTCTTTGGTGATTCTAATCCAAATCCCCGACAGCACTTTTCTTCGATCAGACTAAACCGAAACGGCTTATTCCAGAACGATGAAAGGGCTCATTCGACGGGCTTTGGCGAGCAAGGCAACTTTTTCGCCTTCGTTCTTTGCTTCGGCGAAACGCGCTCGCACCTTTGCCAGACCAACTTTGCGCTTTCGGCGGCGAGCAATTTCTCGTTGTCGTTCAGTGCGTCCCATGGGCCAAAAAGTCCTGATTTGCTGAAAAAACTGTGTTTCAATGTGAGGGTAGGCAGCATAACGCGGCAACCGGGATTGTCAATCCGAGACGTTTGACCTGCCCAAAATCACCTGTTTTGGCAAGTTATCGGCTGGCAAAGAGGTGGAAATGGATCCTGGAGGAATTCGAAATCTCGTTTGACCCGTGCCAACGGCGAGGCGGACGTGTAGGCTTCCCCGCCATAGGCTCTTGAAGTTGCGTTTTTTTGGAAACCCGCTGCGTAAGCAAGGGAACCCAGAACTTAATTGGACAGCGCCACTTTTGGGTTCAATTGTAGCCCGAAGCGTAAGCGAGGGAACGAGTAGGGAACAATCCCTCGCTGACGCTTCGGGCTACAAAAAACACAGACGAATCCGCCAAATCGCAGCTTCAAAACCGTGCGATCGGGTCAAACGAACGTAAATCCCGCCCGACGACCATGATTCAATTTTGCCCCCCGGCCTGATATCACTCGAAACTTATTGGCATACCCCAAGCCCTTTTACACCGCAGGCCACTCGTCGCGGGCGAATCTGGAGACTCATATGAATCATCGAAATCGGACTCTCTGGCTGTTGCTGGCCGGTGTTATGGTCTTACAGCCACTGAATGCTCAGGAATCGAATCTCGTGTACCCGAAGACGAAAACAGTCGAACAGGTTGATGATTTCCACGGCACCAAAGTGGAGGATCCCTATCGGTGGCTCGAAGACGACGTCCGCACGTCGAAGGATGTCGCCGATTGGGTCGAGGCTGAAAACAAAGTCACGTTTGATTACCTCAAATCCATTCCGCAGCGCGAATCCATTCAGAAACGCATGACGGAACTTTGGAACTACGAAAAGATCGGCGCGCCGGTCAAACGCGGCGGCCGCTATATTTTTTCACGCAACGATGGCCTGCAGAACCAAAACGTGATGTACAAACAGGAGACGCTGGAGAGCGAAGCCACGGTGCTGCTTGATCCTAACACCTGGTCGAAGGACGGCACGGTTGCCTTATCCGGCTCGGCCTTCAGTGACAACGGTCGCTATGTCGCCTACGGGATTCAGGAAGCTGGTTCCGACTGGAACACTTGGAAGATCATGGCAATCGAAACCGGCAAGGTGCTCGACGATGAACTGAACTGGGTCAAGTTCAGTGGAGCCTACTGGACTCCCGACAGCCGAGGATTCTTCTACGCTCGCTATCCGCAGCCGGAAAAAGGAGCCGCGTTTCAGTCGCTCAACAGCAACATGAAAGTCTACTACCATCGCGTCGGCACGTCACAAGCGGCCGATGTTCTGGTTTACGAACGCCCCAATCAACCCGACTGGGGATTTCAGCTGAGCGTCTCCGAAGACGGGCACTATCTGATCATCACCGTCTGGGTCGGAACAGATGATCGTTATCGCATCGTCGTCAAGGATCTGACCGAACCGTACGGTCTGCCTTATGAGTTGATCGACAACTTCGAAAACGAATTCTCGTTCATCGACAACGATGATCATGTGTTGTACTTCAAGACGAATGTCGATGCCCCTAATCGCCGTGTCATCGCCATCGACCTGAAGAAGCCAGCGCGTGAGAACTGGAAGGAGATCATTCCGCAAACCGAAAACGCGCTCGACGGTGTCGGCATCGTCGGCAACATGTTCGTCTGTGATTACCTAAAGGACGCGAAGACTCAGGTCCGGCTGCACACCATGGACGGCGTGTTTGTGCGAGAAGTCGAATTCCCTGGTATCGGCACGGCGAGTGGCTTCGACGGAAAACGCAAAGACACTGACACGTTTTATTCGTTCAGTGGTTTCGCTTCACCACCGACCACGTATCGCTACAACATGATCACTGGCGAGAGCAAGCTGTTTCGCAAAGCCGACGTGAAATTCAATCCGGATGACTACGAGACATCTCAGATCTTCTACACCAGCAAAGACGGCACAAAAGTGCCTATGTTCCTGTGTCACAAGAAGGGATTGAAACTGGACGGTTCCAATCCGACCCTGCTCTACGGCTATGGTGGTTTCAATATCTCAATCACGCCCAGTTTCAGCGTCACCCGCATCACGTGGATGGAAATGGGCGGCGTGCTGGCCGTGGCCAATCTTCGCGGCGGGGGCGAATACGGCGAAAAGTGGCACAAGGCTGGCACGAAAGCCAACAAGCAAAACGTCTTCGACGACTTCATCGCCGCCGCCGAATGGCTGATTGAGAACAAATACACGTCATCAAAGAAACTCGCCATCCAGGGCCGCAGCAACGGCGGTCTGCTGGTTGGAGCGTGCATGACTCAGCGACCTGATCTTTACGGAGCCTGCCTGCCGGGCGTCGGCGTGATGGACATGCTGCGATTCCACAAGTTCACCGCCGGTCGGTTCTGGACCGACGACTACGGCAGTGCCGACGTCGCCGTTGAATTCCCTGCCCTGGTGAAGTATTCGCCCTATCACAACCTGAAAGGCGGCACCCAGTACCCGGCAACTTTGATCACCACCGCCGACACCGACGACCGCGTCGTCCCCGGCCACAGCTTCAAGTTCGCCGCCCAACTCCAGGCCAGCCAGTCCGGCACCGCTCCAACTCTAATCCGCATCGAAACCTCCGCCGGCCACGGAGCGGGCAAGCCAACCGCGAAGATCATTGAAGAGTCATCGGACGAACTTGCGTTTCTGGTGAAGTCGCTGGGGATGAAGTAGCTGCCACCACCTCGTTCCAGGGCTCCAGCCCTGGAACGCACTGCCACCGAGGCTCCTGCCTCGAAAGTGCGGACACGAGCCTGGGAGGCAGGAGCCTCCGTTGCAGTGTGTTCCGAGGCAGGAGCCTCGGAACAAGTTGTTATGTGATGACACTTACGGAGACCATGTTGAGTGAGCACCGAACCGCAATCGCCGTATGTTTTTGAACACCGTGCGGGCGAAGTACCCGAGCGCAGCAAAGTTGGCAGCATTCGAACACAGTGCCTGATTGTTTGCTTTCTTTTCGCTCTGGATGTCGTCACAATCTGGCTACAACCACATTTTGTGCAGCTAATGCGGGACATTTCCGATGTGCAGAATGGCGTCAACAACCTTCAGAGGACAACATTTGAAGATCGTAAAGCCATTTCTAAAGAAGTGGATCGTATTATCGCGGTTGCGCAGTACTCGTACGTCTTCGCCACGAGTCTATTTGCTGCACGCATGCTGATGATTATTCCGTTTTGCGTCAGTGTTGTCCTTTCAACAGAAAAAAGAAATTTCACTTTTCGTGCAGCGGCACTTCTTGGAACGTCTGTGCCTCTGGCGATCGGTCTGTACCGAAACGAGCTGAAGGCAGTGTCAGAAATCCTGTACTTAATTTCCGTTGCCGTGTATCAGTTTCTTGTTGTCGCATTGACATACGGAACCCTCGTAATGAACCGTGTAAAGGGCTCCGGTCGATCCTGTGCAGTTTTGTCGTTTCTTCAGGTCTGTTTTCTTTTAAGCAATCTTTGGCAGCAGAAAGTGTCGTCGGTCGCCGCCATGTACATTCCGGCAGTTGTTGCGATCGGGGTGTTCTTGTTTTGCATTGCGCCTTATTGCATGTCGTGTTTCCGGTTTCGTCAGAAGGCAGATTTGCAATATCTGGAGACCCGATAGAGGTGGAACGTCGCGCACCAAAGTCTGCGACCGCATTCGCGATCGAGGAAAAATTGGGGCACGGATCTCTACGGGCTGAAACCCGCCGCTACGCGATGGTGCCGCGTTCGCTGGGAATCGCGTAACTGTGCCACAGTGAAGAGTCAACAGAGCGAAACGCCGCACTGCCCCTCTGAGCTTGCCTCGGAGGTTTCGGGCCTTTGCACTCCCGAAATACGCATTGCGGGGGCAGTAGTGCAGAGGCGTGGAACCTCCGACGCGAGGTTTGGAGACGAATGATCACGCGAGATTCGTTTCGTTCGCGGAGCGAACGACGACTATGGCGACCGCGAATTGGTGCGATGCAGACAGATTGTGATGAATTTGGCCGAGTGATTGATGTCTGGTACGCAATCTATAATCAGCCAAATCGACTCTGGAAAATGCGATTTGGCTGGATATACAGACTTGCCTGGGGATAGACGGTGATTCTATAATCAGCCAAATCGACTCAACAAAATGCGATTTGGCTGGATATAAATCTGATGGCGGCAGAAGTAATCGGGCGGGACGACGAGAAAACTGAGCTGGATCGGCTCCTGGCGTCGGCCAGTGCGGAGCTGGTTGTTGTCTATGGACGACGGCGGATTGGGAAGACGTTTCTGATCCGGCAACACCTGAAATCTCAATTGGTTTTTGAACTTGCGGGGCTGCATAACGAAAGCCTCGCGCGGCAGTTGGAGAATTTCGCGATTCAGTTGAAAGCGCACAGTGGCAAATCGATTGAGATCCCGACCTCAATGGCTTCAGGCGTTTGAACAGCTCAAAGCGTGGCTATCGAAGACCAAAGCGAAAGGGAAGCGAGTCCTGTTCTTTGACGAATTCCCATGGCTCGCCAGTCGACGATCTGGATTTCTGTCGGCGTTTGAGGCGTTCTGGAATACGTTCGCCAGTCGCGATCCTTCGCTCGTGTGTGTGATCTGTGGTTCGGCGGCCTCGTGGATGATTCAGAAGGTGATCAATTCCAAAGGCGGGCTCCATAATCGAGCGACCTCGCAGATTCGACTGAAGCCATTCACTCTGGCGGAGACAAGGCGTTATCTCCTGTCGCGAAAGATTGGCCTACCGGACTTCCAGATTGCTCAACTCTACATGGCAATCGGTGGCGTTCCGCATTACCTGCAGCGATTGGAACCAGGGCAGTCGGCCGCGCAGCAGATTGACAGACTCTGTTTTCAGAAAGACGGGTTGCTGGCCGGGGAGTTTTCAAATCTTTATCGCGCACTGTTTGAGAATTCCGATCAGCACGAAGCGATCGTTCGGGCGCTGGCGAAGAAGCGTGTGGGAATCAAACGGACGGAACTGGCCGAAGCTGCCAGCCTGCCAAGTGGAGGAACGCTGACGAAAGTTCTGAGCGAACTTGCCGAATCCGGATTTATCCGTGAAATGCCATCCCACAATGCCACTCGCAAAAACAGCATCTGGCGGCTGACGGACGAGTATTCATTGTTCTACCTGACGTGGATCGAACCCAATCGAATGACAGGAAAAAATGTCTGGCTTACAAAATCGAGCGGGCAAAAATGGAAAAGCTGGTGCGGCTATGTATTTGAAAATCTCTGCATATCCCACATTCTGCAGATCAAACAGGCACTGGGAATCTCCGGCGTCCTGTCCGAAGAGGCGGCATGGCAATTCACGTCGGATTCATCAGGCGACAAGGGGGCTCAGATTGATTTGCTGATCGATCGCAATGATCAGTCCATCAACATTTGCGAAATGAAATTCACGGAAAGCGAGTTCGTGATCGATAAACGCTACGCGAGCGAATTGCAGAACAAGCTCGCGGTTTTTCGGCAGCGAACCCATACCGGTAAAGCCCTGTTCCTGATGATGGTGACCGCACAGGGCGTCAAGTCGAACAGCTATTCTCAGGCATTGGTCACCAACGAGGTGAAACTGGCTCAGTTGTTTGCGGACTAGTTTTGTCCCGAAGATCATTTCTCCCGGATTGAACTGCGTGGCCGAGCGTGCGATGTCCGTCACGAAATCTATATCCAGCCAAATCGACTCTGGAAAAGCCGATTTGGCTGGATATAGAATCCGTGAACACCCCGATTCGCTTGTTTCGGGGCTGCGGTCTTTGGAGGAGGGAGTTGTGTTAGTGTTGCCTTTCGCTCTGCGAAAGTAGCGGGACTTTCGCGGAGCAAAAGGCAACACTGGTTGCAATCATTCATCATACTTCAGCAAAAACTGAGGATTGATGACTTTGAAACTGAGTCGGCCGCCGAGAGTGGCGTCGTGGATCTCCTGGGCCGGACGGAAGACGAGTCCTTCACGGTGCGCTTTGGAGTTTAGCTGACTCTTGCCAACGGCGAATTCCACCAGTTCATCGATCGTATGATTTAGCACGAACTCACCAACCTGCGGAACGGAGGTGAGTCCGACGCTGTCGAGCGCGGACAACATCGCTTCCCGATCCACCAGAGCGTAGCGGTCGATATCGATCACACTGAAGACCCGCAGATCGACCTTTGCCAATCCGTACTTGTTCTTCTGAATGCCGGGGCCGATCACTTCACCCTGGATCGCGGGCTGAAAGCCGAATTGGTCGCGGATCAGTTGAAGCTTCCGCTGCAGTTCTATGTTCTGTGACAGGCGCGCGAAGAGGTTCGTCGGATCATTTTCGTCCAGCCACTGGTTTCGACTGCATAGACCAAATTCGCCCTCACGCAAAAAGGCGGTGAACGAAGTGCCGTCCAGCTTTTCCGTGATGAAAAACGTCTGACCTCGGTACTGATCCAGCAACGGCTCCAGAACCTGAATCCGGGTCTCGTCGGTCTTTGGCAGAAATCCTGGAAACGGACCTTTCACCAGTCCGCCCATTCCGGCAGGTGCTGGCGGTTCGTACTTGACGATGTCCAGCGTCTCTGTGACGTCATCACCTATACCGTACGTCCTGTCGGTCGGCAGGATGGACATCGGGAAACAGATTCCCTGAGACACCTGGCCTCGAAGCTTGATCGTCTTAATCCGAAATCCAGCGCGCTGCAGCACAGTTTCGCCTTCGACGATGGCGGGCTTGAAACTGCTGGGCCGCAGGAATTCGAATGCTGGCCGCTCTGGGAGCAGGGTGTCGATTTCGCAATAGACAACGCGATCTCCGGCTTTCACTTCGCCCTTCTTGCCCACGATCCACCAGCCGAGCACGCGAAATCGCTCGATCGAGTCCGCGTTGGGGATCGGTTCCACAGCTGTGAACGTCTGAATGCTGGCAAGTTTTCGCACGACGAGAGTCCTTTGTTTCCGGGGCAGGGTATTTCAGTCGTCTTGTGACAGCGTTGCAAAGAACAAGGTTCGCCCCAGAGTAGAACAGTTGTCTCAACTGTTCCGGGGTTAGACACTGCGAAACCGATCGACGGAACAATTAAGGACAATTGTTCTACACTGTGAACGCGGCCAGGACTTCGAAATGATTCGTGAATGGGAACATGTCGAAGGGCTGCAGGTATTCGAGGCGATAGTTGGAGGACAGCAGTTTGGCGTCTCGCTGCAGTGTCTTGGCGTTGCAGCTGGAGTAGACAATGAGCCGGGGTTTCAGTGATTGAATAAGTGTCACGCTGGCCGCATCGAGGCCGCGACGCGGGGGGTTGCAGATGACGGTGTCGAAGTTGTGTGTTGCGAGTTCAGCGGCTGTGAACTCTTCGAGGCTGCGGCACAGGAACTGAGCGTTGGTGCGATTGTACTGCTCGCGGTGGAGAATGATGTTCTTGTTCCGAGGCTCCTGCCTCGGAACAGGCTGCTCTGGAGGCTCCTGCCTCCCTGGCAGCAGTGTGGAGGCAGGAGCCTCCGGGGCATTACGTTCCAGGGCTGGAGCCCTGGAACGAGGATCAGCGGCCTCCTGTGCACATGCGATCGCGTTCGCTGAAATGTCTATGCCGACGACGGAGCGAGCCTGCGAGGCGGCGGTCAGCGAGAATGCTCCTGCGCCGCAGTAGAGATCGAGGACACTATCCGCCGAGTAGTCCTGCAGAAGCCTGCCAGCAGCGGCGTACAGCGAGGTCGCGACTTCGTAGTTGGTCTGCAGAAAACTCTGTGGCCCGAAGAGCAGTTCTGTGTCGCCAAAACGAATGGGCAGCCTCGTCTGATCGGAGATCGCGATTTCGTCGGGCCCGGCAATCGTGGACGACCGCACGGGCTGCAGGTTGACCGAGAGGAATGCGATGGATTGCTTGTCTGCATCTGTCATCTTCCGCCACAGACTGCGAATCCGATCGATGGCTTCTCGGGAACGCAGCACAAACTGCACCATCAATTGATTGTGCGTCGGCGAACAGGTCAGAACGACGAATTTCAGTTCGCCGCTGTCCGTAGTCATGTCGTACGGCGTGAGTCGCGCCTCGTGAATGATCGCGGGGAGTCGCGTTGTGAATTCATTGATCAGTGCATGATGCAGCGGGCAGTCATCAACGGCGACGATGTTCTGCTGATCGTCGTAGAATCCGATTGTTGGCAGTTCAACGCTTCCTGTGACCGCCAGCTTCGCTCGAATCCGACTGCCGCATACTTCGCTGCATTCGACGAATGGTCGGATCGGAGTCTGTGGAAAGAGCTGCGTCAGAACATCCAGCTTTTGCTGTAGCGATTCGCTGTAGGTCAAATCCAGCAAACTGCAGGAGCGGCAGCGTTGGGATAGAAAGTGGTCGCAGTGCATGAATTTCTAACGCCCCTCATTGCGGACTGATCGCCTGATCTCATCGACATCGATATTCAAAAACTCACGCAGGAGATCATCATCGACAGGAAGTGCTGTGTTCTCAAGCTGGGACACTGCGGCGTCTGATTTCGGATCATTTTTTTCAGCCAACGTCCAGCCGCTGTGTCCTGCGACAAGCTGATTCCAGAATGTTTCGCTGTCGATGTACTGCGCGCGGCGTCTGCCAGCCGCCTTTTGAAGTCGATGGTCGCTGGACACGACGAGCACCTGTCGAGGGCTGCTGTGACTGGTGAGCAGCGATTCAATTTCCGTGTCAGCGTCCATCCCGTTTTGAGAAAATAGAACGCTGATGGGAGAGGCAAATTCCTGCTGCGGCTCGCCGGACGAATTCTGTCCTGAATCGAATACGACGACAGCGTCGGCGCCGATATTGGCGTCCAGGAGATTGGACAGTTGTTTGAGCAGTCGAATTCGGCTGCGCTCAAGATCACCTGGGCCATACCTGCTGCGACCAAGGCCAGCCGCATGCATCAGGTTGTAGCCATCAATGATCAGGAACGTACGAGCCATGAACCGCCTCTCTGCAAAACGGATCGGACTGACACTCTGTCGAGCCGTTTTCCGTTTGCAGGAGTATACAACCATTTCCTTATCGTCCATGCTGGAATGATCGACCAAATGACGGCTAGAGCAGGTTCACTTTGAAAAGGAGAGTTTCGCGATGGCGCGAACGCCCCCCTCATCCGGCCTGTCGGCACCTTCTCCCCCGATTTCGGGGGAGAAGGGAATTAAGGCGAGCGGAAGAAACAGGATTACCAGAGATATCGCGTCGCCCAGGGAATCCGACCTGAGACAGGTCGGACTACGTAGGCAG
>Ga0138256_10000909_pt1 | contig 31879 bp, 24 predicted proteins | sample KNB2016incub_MG_FD_105486 | JGI IMG/M metagenome (GOLD analysis project Ga0138256, IMG submission 105486) | Active sludge microbial communities from wastewater in Klosterneuburg, Austria - KNB2014incub_MG | ecosystem: Engineered > WWTP > Activated sludge > Unclassified | place: Austria... | reverse complement strand
TGCAGCTGATTATTCTGAATTCAAAAACGGCCGAAGAGCCACAGGACTTATTTATTCGGCTGGATCATTCGCAACCAAATTTGGTGGTGGAATTGCCGGAGCAATTATTGGTTTAATTCTAGGCGCATTCCACTATGACGGACAGGATGCAACTGCAATAAAAAGTTCAATCCCAGGGATAATTATGTTAATGAGTTGGGTACCAGCTGTCATCACAATTCTTGCTGCAGGATTTATGTTTTTATATCCACTCAACCAAAAAAAGATGGATGAAATCACAATAGAATTAAATTCTAGAAGATTAAAAGAATAATATTAAGATACTTTTAAATGAAAGAAACCCTTAAAATCATTCGATTTTAAGGGTTTCTTTCATTTTGCAGAGAGGTAAGCGGAGCCAACCCCCGATGGCTATGCGAAAGAGCAACCGCTGAAAAAACTGAGGGCGGCAGACATAATACGGTTGGAATGTAGTGAAACGAAAGAGAGAACTTTCAGCGTAATGAAATGGAGCGTTAAGCGAACGAAAGACTGTATCGGAATGAAGCGGTATTATGGATGCATAAGCCCGACCGAACGCAAGAAGAGACCGTGTGAAGTGAGCTGTGGAATGGAGGAAGGCACGACCGACTGGAACAGCCGAACGAAACAAAGGGAACGACCGTAGAGAGACCTTTTGATTGCTAATTGTGTCTGAATGGTTAAGGTTTATTTAGAATTGTCGTCATGAACTAAAAAAACATCAACTTTTTTAGAAATACAATATTGTTAAAAAAGGATTAAAAATAAATTATCTACTTTTAGTGCTTTAAATTTTTTGTGTAAATATTTTATATAAATTCGTAATAAAATCTATTTTTTATTTAAGGAAAATTCGAGAGATGAAAAACTATAATGTAAAGTGTATCGAAAAAGATGCCTTAATACTAACAGGTAAAGGGGATAATCCTTTGTGGAATAGCGCAGATATATTAATTGATTTTGTTTCTGCCTGGGATAATAAAGACCCTGATAAAATTGAATTCAGGGCTTTATGGGATACTAAAAATATATATTTTTGTTTTACTGTTTATGATAGTCAAGTTCATATTGATAAAAAAAATAATAGTCTTGATTGCATAGGAAATTCTGATAGAGTAGAACTTTTTTTTAGAACTGATGCAGCTCTTAATCCTTATTACTGTTTAGAAATAGATCCTACGCCAAGAATTATGGATTTTATAGCATACCCCGAAAAAAAATTTGATTTCAACTGGAGTTGGCATAAAAAGGGGCTAATGGTTAAATCGTATATAAATAGTAATAATTTTACAGTTGAAATAGCTATTAGCATATCTTCATTAAAAGAATTAAATTTGATTAAGAAGAATAAAATTGAAACTGGAATTTTTCGTGCAAAATATTACAAACAAGAAAATTCAACTTTTGAACCTACCTGGATTTCTTGGGTAAATCCAAATACGAAAAGCCCTAACTTTCACACCCCTACTGCCTTTGGAGAGTTAAATTTATTGGTGAAATAGAAATCCTTACAGGTAATCTTTTGCGTTTTCAGTATTAATTATATATATGGGCAAAAGTTTTTCAGATGGAATTTCTTTATCAAAAATGAAATATTCAATTAAATTTATTAAGCCAAGATATGCTTGTCTTTTCGGATTCTGATGAATTAAAAAATCAATAGATTTTCTGTTTAAGTAATCTACATTTGTTTCTAATAGGTCATAACCAACAAGGGCAATTTTTTTGTGCTTGACATTTGAAGTAATTTCAGCCACTTGATAGGTCTTTGAGGTTGTAACAAAAATTCCAGCTAAATTTGGATTTTCATTTATAAGGGCAGCCAACATAGTTTCAAATTGGGGATGCTTCAATTTAAAAGTCAAAATATTAAATTCTGAATCTTCTATATTATTAAAATAATCTCGAAATCCTTTCTCCTTTTCTTGCATGTGAATGGCATTCTCGAAATCTTCATCTATGTGTACAATTGCAATTAAGCCTTTTTTAATGAGTAAATCCAATAAACGTGCTGCGACTCTCCCACTATGAAACAAATCCTGACCAACAAAACTTTTTATAGCACTGGATTTAAGATGATTATTAAAAGTGCAAGAAATAATCCCTGAAGTGTTGTAGTTTTCAATTACATCAAGCGCTTCTTTATAAAATAAAGGTACAAGTAGTACAGCATCTGGAGAAGTTTTTAATAACGCTTCATTTGTTTCTAAAAAAGACTTGGTACTTGAAGGATTAAAAAAATAAGTTTTTACCGAAACGCTAAACGCTTTGAATTCATTTTTAGCATCATTTATTCCTTCAACACAAGGTTGCCAATACGCATCTTCCTCTGGACTAGGCAATAAAATACAAATACGATAAATTTTAGTGTTTTTTAAATTTCTCGCTATAAGATTTGGTTGATAATCAATTTTGTCTAAAACTGCATTTACTTTGTCCAATGCAATTTGTGATACTTTCCCTCTTTTATGCAAAACCCTATCCACTGTCCCTTTAGAAACATCGGCTAATTCGGCAATATCTTTTATTGTATAAATTTTCTCCATAATAAAGCAAATATAAAAAAACAAATGATTGAAATCAAATTTAATTGTGCTCGAAAACACTTTTTTAGTGTGCTCGAGCACAATTTAACACTTTTTCCTTTTTTTATAAAACATTAATATATAAATTAGCCGAAAATTAGTCATATATTCCATAATATTAATATAATAAATTATAAGATAATTTTTTTTTAAGCATTGATTAATATGAATGTAGCTCTGAAATAAAATGAATTTTTATATTAATCAACTCGCCTTTTTTTAAATGTAAAGTGCAATTTTAATCTATAATAATTAAGACAATTAATTAAACCATAAAAAATGAACAAAAATAAACCTACTCTCGTGATTTTGGCAGCAGGTATTGGGAGCCGATACGGAGGATTAAAACAGCTAGATACTTTTACTCCTGAAGGAGATACGATTATGGATTTTTCGATTTACGATGCCTTGCAGGCTGGATTCGGAAAATTTGTATTCATTATTAGTAAAAACATCGAAGAAGAATGCAAAGAAGTCTTTAATAAAAAATTAGCTGGAAAAGCCGAAGTGGATTATGTCTTTCAAGAAATGGACAAAGTGCCTGTGAAATATCAAAATCCACAACGAACTAAACCTTGGGGAACAGGTCATGCGTTACTTATGGCAAAAGATGCAGTGAAAGAAAATTTTGCAATCATCAATGCAGATGATTTTTATGGTAAAGAAGCCTTTGAAATTATGGCAAAATCATTGACCGAAATGGATGAAAAGTTATACCATTTTAATATGATGGCTTATTTGTTGAAAAACACTGTTTCTGACCATGGATTTGTTTCCAGAGGAGAATGTCAAGTCAACGAAAAAGGCTATTTGACAGATGTTACAGAGCGTACTCATATCGAAAAACTAAATGGCAAATTGATGCGCAAAGACGATAACGGAAATTTTATCCCGATTGACGAAAATACTATTGTCTCGATGAATTTTTGGGGTTTTACACCCAAATGCTTTGAATTTGGAGGGGCACTTTTTGAAGAATTTCTGGAAGAAAATAAAGATAATTTAAAAGCAGAATTTTTTATAACATCAGTCGTGAACGAGATTTTAAAATCAGAAACCGCTACGCTTAAAGTACTTCAATCTAATGCAAAATGGTTTGGAGTAACTTACAAAGAAGACAAAGAAATAGTAAAAAAAGAAATCGAAAAGTTGAGAAATCAAAAGGTCTATCCTTTAAAACTTTGGTAATTATGATAGAAGAACAATTAAAATTTGTATTCAAACAGTTTGAACACAAAGGTGAATTTCAATCCTTCGAAGAGCTGGCTTCCGGTCATATCAACGATACGTATTTGATTGCAACTACAGAAAAGACTTTTTTTGTATTGCAGCGAATTAACGAAGGTGTTTTTAAAGATGTTCCTGCGCTTATTGCTAACAAAGTGAACGTAAGCAAGCATTTGCAAAAAAAACTGAACTTCTTGTCCAATGCGGAATTAAAACGACGCGTGCTGTCTTTTGTAAACACTAACGAAGGCAAATACTATTATTATGACACCGATGGGAATTATTGGAATATGATGATTTACATCGATGATAGTATCACGTTTGAAACCGTCAATAGCGAAGAAATCGCTTATGAAGGAGGGAAATTATTTGGCGAATTCTTGAATCTTACCAGTGATTTTGATGCAACAAAATTGGCTGAAGTCATTCCGAATTTCCACAATATGTCATTCCGATATTCTCAATTTGAAACTGCTTTAAAAACTGCTTCACCTGAAAGAATTCAAAAAGCAAAATCGTATATCCAACTGGTTTCTGATCTAAAAGAGGAAATGCACATTCTGCAAAACTTAAAAGATGCTGGCGAAATAAAATTGAGAGTTACCCACAACGACACCAAAATATCAAATGCCCTGTTTGATTTAGACAAAAAAGGTCTTTGTGTCATAGATACTGATACAGTAATGCCCGGAATTGTTCATTATGATTTTGGGGATGCCATAAGAACTATTTGTAATACAGCAGCCGAAGACGAAAAAAATCTAGAACTCGTGAATTTTAATATGGCTTATTACAAGGCTTACGTAAAAGGATTTTTAGAAAAAATGAATTCATCACTTTCTACAATTGAAATAAAATACCTGCCACTTGGAGCCAAAACAATGATATTTATTATGGCATTACGTTTTTTGACGGATTTTTTAAATGGGGATATTTATTATAAAACCGATTATCCAGAACATAATTTTGATAGGTCTAAAAATCAATTTAAACTTATAGAAAGCTTTTCAGAAAAACACAAAGAAATAGAAGCTAATGTGGGATCAAAGATTTTAGAATAATTAAAATAATAAAATAAATGAAGAAATATTTAATTACTGGTGGAGCAGGATTTATTGGAAGTCATATTGCCGAATATTTGTCAAATGAAGGGCATCAAGTTACTGTTTTAGATAGTTTAAGAACGGGGTTTGAAAGCAATTTAAAAGGATTAAACGTTGAGTTTGTAAAAGGAGACATCAGGGATGAAAATCTTGTCAATGAATTAGTCAAAGGTGCCAGTGGCGTGTTTCATTTGGCAGCTTTGGTAAGCGTTCCAGAGTCGTTGTTAAAAATCAAAGAATGTATTGATATTAATACGATCGGAACCATAAATATTCTAGAAGCTGCAAGAAACAACGCAGATTGTAAAGTAGTACTTTCTACTTCGGCGGCTAATTATGGGGACAATCCTGTTTTACCTAAAGTGGAAACAATGTGTCCAGAACCAATGACTCCTTATTCTATTACAAAATTAGACGGAGAATTTTATTTAAAAATGTATCAAGATCAATACAATGTTCCAACGGCTTCGTTGCGCTATTTCAATGTTTTTGGTCCGCGACAAAACCCAGCATCGGCTTATGCAGCAGCTGTACCCATTTTTATAAACAAAGCACTTCAAAACCAACCCATAACCATTTATGGCGATGGCTTGCAAACTCGAGATTTTATTTATGTAAAAGATGTGGTCAAAGCCAATATTCTAGCTTCACAAACAGGTGGCGAAACCTACAATGTTGCTTTAGGGCACAGTACTTCGGTTTTAGAATTGGCTCAAAAAATTATTGCCATTACCAATTCAAAATCGGAAATAAAATTTCTGGACGAAAGACCAGGAGACATCAAACATTCTCAAGCCAATCCATCAAAATTCAATCAATTGGGTTTTAAGCCAGATTATTCTATAGAAAAAGCTTTGGAAGAAACGATTCAGTTTTATCATCAATAATTATCACAAAAAGTTTCATAAACTATAATAAAGCCTAACCAAATTTAAACCAAAAAGATGTCGAAAACCAACAGTTATTTAGAAAAAAATCAAATCAACACTTTGATTCCAATGGTTATTTTAACCACATTGTTTTTTATTTTCGGTTTTGTAACTTGGCTAAATGGGCCATTGATTCCTTTCTTTAAATTAGCGTGTGAGTTGACGGAATCACAAGCTTATTTTGTAACTTTTGCTTTTTATATCGCCTATTTTGTAATGGCAATTCCTTCGTCTTGGCTGATAGAAAAAGTAGGCTACAAAAACGGTTTGTCATTAGGCTTGGGTATCATCGCACTTGGTGCATTTTTATTTTATCCAGCTGCTGGAGCACGAACTTTTGGGTTATTTCTAATCGCTTTATTTGTTATGGGGACAGGATTAGCGGTTTTACAAACTGCAGCAAATCCCTATGTAGTAGTAATTGGACCACGAGAAAGTGCCGCCGCAAGAATTAGTGTGTTGGGAATTGCCAACAAACTCGCAGGTTTTCTGGCTCCGTTAGCATTAACGGCGTTGGTTTTGTCAAACATAGGCGATTATACTGCCGAAAAAATTGCTTTATTATCCACTGCCGAAAAGAACGAAGCATTGAACGCATTAGCATTACAACTGCAAACGCCTTATCTCTATATGGGAATAGTTATCCTTTTTCTAGCTGTTTTAATAAAATTTTCGCCACTTCCAGAAATCAATTTAGACCAAGATGGAACGGTAGCCCATTTGAGTATTTTTCAACAAATCAAAGCCGCATTCCAGTATCCGCAATTGGTTTTTGGAGTAATCACCTTGATGTTGTATATCGCTGCCGAAGTTTTGGCAGGCGATTCTATTGGTGGATTCGGAAAAAAATTAGGGGTTTATGGCGACAATGGCGATTTTTATCTAAAGCTTACTTCGTTTACGATGACCGCGATGGTGATAGGATATATTTTAGGAATTACACTTATACCAAAGTATGTTTCGCAAGTGCTTGCCTTAAAAACATCTGGTTTTTTGGGTTCAATTTTAGTGGTTTTGATTGTGTTCATTTCTCCTGCTATTATGGTTCAATTGCCTGGAATTCCGGCATTGCCGCTCGTGATTGTACTGGTGGCACTTTTGGGATTGGCAAACGCGCTTTGTTGGCCTGCAATATTTCCAATGGCATTGCAAGATTTGGGTGGATTCACAAAAATAGGTGGTGCGATATTGATTATGGGAATCATTGGCGGAGCTATTTTTCCCTTAATTTATGGTTCTTGGGCTGACGCAATTAATGTTGCTAACGAAACTACAGGAATTGCAGAAACGGCAAAAAGCGGGAATCAAATTGCCTATTTAATACTATTACCAGCTTATTTTATGATTCTATTTTTTGCTTTCAAAGGGCATAAATATAGAAGTTGGTCTAAAAAAATAATAATTTCTAGTATAAAATAATTGAAAAATTAAAATAATAATCAAACAATGTTAAAAAGTAACCTAGACAAAGCAACAGGTTTTGAAAAAAGATTCGAAAACATACCAACCGTAGTTTTTGATGATTCATCTTCGGCATCTAAAGCCGTTGCCAATGAAATAGCAAGCCTTATTCGATTGAAGCAAGAAAACAATCAAAATTGCATTTTGGGTTTGGCAACAGGCTCATCCCCAAAAGGACTTTATGCTGAACTAGTGCGCTTGCACCAAGAAGAAGGCTTGAGTTTTAAGAATGTTATCACCTTTAATTTAGATGAGTATTACCCAATGACTCCCGATTCTGTAAATAGCTACGTGCGATTTATGAAAGAATTATTGTTAGACAAAATTGATATTTTACCCGAAAATTATAATATTCCGGACGGGACTTTGTCTAAAGAAGCAATAGCAGACTATTGTATTGAATACGAAAGGAAAATAGAAGCTCTGGGAGGAATTGATTTGCAAGTATTAGGAATCGGAGGAAACGGACATATTGGCTTTAACGAATCGGGATCTTTGCAAAATTCCAAAACTAGATTGGTGGCATTGGACCACATTACCAGAGTGGCTGCAAGTAATGATTTCTCTGGTTTAAGTAATACTCCTAGAACTGCAATTACGCTAGGGATAAAAAAAATAATGGAAGCAAAGCAAGTTATTTTAATGGCTTGGGGTGAGGGAAAATCCAATATTATTAGAGATTCTGTTGAAGGAACTGTTACAAATCAAGTACCAGCTTCCTTTTTGCAAGAGCACAATAACGCCATTTTTGTTTTGGACAAAGAGGCATCGTCGAAATTAACAAGAATCAATACGCCTTGGTTAGTCGAAAAAATTGTTTGGACTGATAAAATGACAAGAAAAGCGGTATTGGGATTGGCTCAATATTTAAAAAAGCCAATTTTGATGCTTACCGATGCCGATTATATCGAAAACGGAATGAGTGATTTATTGGCAGAATCAGGGCCTGCGTACGATATCAACATTAAGATATTCAATAAACTACAACAAACCATAACGGGATGGCCAGGAGGAAAACCCAATGCCGATGACATCAACAGACCCGAAAGAGCTGAACCAGCAAGAAAAAGAGTCTTGATTTTTAGCCCACATCCAGATGATGACATCATAAGTATGGGCGGAACTTTTCTACGCTTGCAACAACAGGGACACGAGGTTCACGTAGCCTATCAAACTTCTGGGAATATTGCCGTTGCTGATAGTGAAGCACTACGTTTTGCTAGTTTTGTTTGCGATTACAATGAAAAATTTGGAATACAAAGCGATGAGGCAGAACACATCTATAAAAAAGCAATACGGTTTCTTAAAAACAAAAAAGTAAGTGAAATAGACATTCCCGAAGTACGATACATCAAAGGATTGATACGAAAAGGAGAAGCCCGAGCCACGTGTCATTACGTTGGCTTGCCAGACAACCAAATGCACTTTATGGAGCTTCCTTTCTATGAAACTGGTACTATTGCAAAAAAACCTCTTGGAGAAGAAGATATTCAATTGACAATGGATTTAATTCAAAAAATTAAACCACATCAAATATATGCGGCCGGAGATTTAGCAGATCCGCACGGCACACACAAAGTTTGTTTGGATGCCATTTTTGAAGCTGTCAAAAGATTAAAATCAGAGGTTTTTATGAAAGATTGCTGGGTCTGGTTGTATCGTGGTGCTTGGCAAGAATGGGGAATTGATGAAATTGAAATGGCCGTTCCACTGAGTCCTGATCAAGTTTTAGAAAAAAGAGTTGGAATTTTTAAACACCAATCTCAAAAAGATGGAGTGGTTTTTCAAGGAACAGATAGTAGGGAATTTTGGCAAAGAGCAGAAGATAGAAATAACGAAACATCTGTCTTGTATGACCAGTTAGGATTGGCCAGTTATGCAGCAATGGAAGCTTTTGTGAGATGGGAATTTTATAAATAAGTTATAAATAAATGGCATTAATAAAGTCAATTTCAGGAATAAGAGGTACAATAGGAGGTGAAATAAATGAAAATTTAACTCCGATTGATGCCGTAAAATATGCTGCGGCTTATGGTATGTGGCTCAAAGAGCAAAACACAAACGAAAGTTTAACCATAATTTTAGGAAGAGACGCCCGAATTTCGGGTAAAATGGTAAGCAATTTAGTAGCAAATACACTAATAGGTTTGGGAATTAATGTTACCGATTTAGGCTTGTCTACTACTCCAACAGTTGAAATTGCCGTGGCATTAGAAAATGCAGATGGTGGGATTATAATTACCGCCAGTCATAATCCAAAACAATGGAATGCATTGAAATTGCTAAATAGCAAAGGCGAATTTCTAAACGCAGTTGAGGGAGAAAAAATTTTAAAAATTGCCGAAGAAGATGCCTTTCAATTTGCCGAAGTAAATAATTTGGGGGAATATAAAAAGAAAAAAGGATACATAAATAAACACATTCAAGAAGTTTTGAATTTGGATTTAGTTGATGTAGAAGCTATAAAAAAAGCCAATTTTAAAGTAGTTGTCGATGCGGTTAATTCTACAGGAGGTATTGCAATCCCCGCTTTATTAGAAAAGCTAGGAGTAGAATGTATTCAATTGTATTGTGAACCAAACGGCCACTTTCCCCACAATCCAGAGCCATTAAAAGAACATTTAGCCGATATTTCGGAATTGGTTGTTATTGAAAAAGCCCATTTTGGGATTGTAGTCGATCCAGATGTAGATCGATTGGCACTTATTTGTGAAGACGGTTCTATGTTTGGCGAGGAATATACATTGGTAGCTTGTGCCGATTATGTGTTGGGCAAAACAAAAGGAAATACAGTTTCCAATTTATCATCATCTAGGGCATTAAGAGATATTACTATAAAATATGGAGGTACTTATCAAGCAAGTGCAGTGGGAGAAGTAAATGTTGTCGAATTAATGAAAGCTACGAATGCAATTATTGGCGGAGAAGGTAATGGCGGAATTATTTACCCCGAATCGCATTATGGCAGGGATTCATTAGTAGGTGTTGCTTTGTTTTTATCTCATTTGGCAAATTTAAAAATGTCGTGCAAAGAACTCAGGGACAGCTACCCCAATTATTTTATGAGTAAAAATAAGATTGAGTTAACTCCAGAAATAAATGTTGATACAATTTTAGAAACTATGGCTAGAAATTACAAAAATGATGATGTCAGTAAAATTGACGGCGTGAAAATTAATTTTGAAACCGAATGGGTTCATTTAAGAAAATCCAATACAGAGCCCATTATTAGAATTTATACTGAAAGCACTTCTCAAACTAGTGCAGATGCATTGGCAAACAGATTCATTTCTGAAATTAAAAGTGTTATTTAAAAGATGAATATTTCATTTGAGTCATCCTATTATAATTTCATTAAATATGAAAACATAAAAAACATAGAAATTTATGACAAATTTCTTAATTGGATAAAAGGAGAGTTCGATTTATATCAAATGGAAGAAATGAATGGGTTAATAGTTTATTTTCCAAATGGTTGGTTCAGTATTACAGTTTTGTCTGAGAGAGAATTAGATTTAAAGATTGTAATAAAAATAAAAAGCAAGACACTCAATAGTGGAATAAAAATAGAAACTCAAGTTAAAAAGATATACAATCATTTGAATCAAGTTTTTGAAAAGAATGGCAAGAATGTTTTAAATCAAAAAAAATTAAATTAATATTATTCCAAACATAAATTAAAAATAAAGACGCTTATGAAAAAGATATTAGCAACTCTAATATTGACATTAATAATTTCAAATACTTCTAATGGACAACAGACTAGTCACAAAGACAGCTTGATATTGAATGTTGAAAAGAATACATTATGGTGGACAGGCATTATTAATGATGGGTTTAAAATGCCTTTGAAAAAAGAATACCTCGCCGATTTTAACAATTGGAATTACGGGAATCAGGTGCAACCTTTGATGCTTTCTAATAAAGGGGATGTAATTTGGTCAGAGTTGCCATACAGTATTAACTATGTTCCTGGAAAATTAAGCGTAAAAGGCAATGGGGTAAATTTTCAATACAATAAATCTGGACAAACCCTAAAGGATGCTTATCATTTTGCCAGTAAAACCTATTTTCCAGCTTCGGGAAAAATGCCAGATAAGTTATTGTTTACCAATCCGCAATACAACACTTGGATTGAGTTGATTTATAATCAAAATCAGAAAGACATCATGACTTACGCCAAAAATATAATTGCTAATGATTTACCACCGGGAGTATTAATGATTGATGATAACTGGCAGGAAAATTATGGTAAATGGAATTTTCACCAAGGTCGGTTTTCAGATCCAAAACTAATGATAGATTCATTGCATACTATGGGATTTAAAGTTATGTTGTGGGTTTGTCCATTTGTTAGTCCAGATTCTGATGTTTACAGAGATTTAATGAGCAAAAAATACCTTGTTACTGATAAATCAGGAAATCCAGCAATAGTGCAATGGTGGAATGGTGCCAGTGCTTTACTGGATTTAACCAATCGCGAAGCAGTAAATTGGTTTAAAGCGCAACTTAATAAATTAACAACGGACTACGGAGTAGATGGATTTAAGTTTGACGCAGGGGATTTTGAATATTATGCAGGAGTAAATTCTTTTAAACCTAACGCTACTCCTACAGAGCATTCAGAAGCCTATGGAAAAATTGCACTTGATTATCCGCTCAACGAATACAGAGCTATATGGAAAATGGGTGGTCAGCCTTTAGTCCAACGCTTACGAGATAAAGACCACACTTTCGAAGATTTGCAATCGCTCATCCCGAACATGTTATCTACTGGATTAATGGGGTATTACTTTTCTTGTCCTGACATGATAGGGGGAGGTCAATTTACAGCGTTCTTAAATCAAGACCGATTGGATCAAGAATTAATTGTACGTTCAGCACAATGCCATGCATTAATGCCTATGATGCAATTTTCAGTCGCTCCATGGAGAGTTTTAGATACTACACATTATGAGGCAGTAAAAACAGCAGTCCAAATTCGTGAAAAATACAAAAACTATATCTTAGAATTAGCAATTAAAGCATCAAAAACCGGAGAGCCTATAATGAAATCAATGGAATTTAATTATCCCAATATAGGATATGCCGCTATTATTGACCAATTTTTATTGGGTGATAAATTACTTATTGCTCCAGTACTAACTAAAGGTGTTTTAAAAAGAACAGTAGTAATACCAGAAGGTAAATGGAAAAGTTTTAATGGACAAATTATCAAAGGTCCAAAAACTATTGAAGTAAAAGTTCAATTGAATGATTTGCCCTATTTCGAAAAAATAAATTAAATAAACTAATTGAGTATATTTTGCTCATTTTCAAAGGATACCCTGTTAGGTTTTTTATAAATTCTTTCTAATTCCGACATACCATTTTAGGATACAATACAATAACACAACTTAAATTAACAGTAAAATTAATAAAAAATGTGCTCGATAACACTTTTTTTATGTGTTCGAGCACATTTTTAAGACATTTCCTTTGTCAATTAAAATTTAATGTTTAGTTTAGCTGAAAATAAGGTAAATACCAGCGCTTTACAAAATATACCAATATAAAATATACCAATATAAAAAAGCACAATATCAACAGCTAAAATATTGATTACAAAAGGCTTATGGGAGGCAATCCCTTTATACCGATTTTTAAAATAAATGAACATACAAGTAACAAATAATTATAAACTAACCTGTAATAAAATCTAAAAATAATGAAGTAAAATTAAAGAATAACGAGCGTTCTAATTTGCAAAGAAACCGTAAAATTTTGTTGCCTTTTTATTACAATAAAAAGTATATTTTTTAACTATTAACAATTAACCAAACCAATTATGAAAAAACTTAACAAGATGCTGAATAAAGGTTATTGTGGATTTAAATTTGATTTAAAAACGAAAATCACAGCCTTATTCCTGATAGTGTCAATGTTCAATATAAGCGCAAATGCTTATTCTGGACACGCAAAAATTTCATTGAAACTCGAGAAGATTAATCAAGAAAAAATAGAAATCACCGGAACAGTTTTAGATGAAAACAATCAACCTCTTCCAGCAGCTAATATTATGGCAAAGGGAGAAATAAATAGTACTCTCACAGATTTAGATGGAAAATTTAGAATTCTTGTTACTAAAGGGGCAACAACATTAGTTTTTTCTTATACTGGGTATGAAACACAAGAAATTTTGATCGATAATAGAACGAAGATTGACGTTAAAATGCTTCTTAATGAAAATACTCTCGATGAAGTAGTAGTTGTAGGGTACGGAACCCAAAGAAAAAGGAATGTAGTGGGAGCAATTTCAACAATTAAAGGAGAAAATCTTATATTATCATCTACGCCTTCTGTTGCTCATGCACTTCAAGGGAAAGTAGCGGGATTACAAATCACTCAAAATAGTGCACAACCTGGAGGAGGTTTAGATATTTTGATTCGTGGTGCTGGATCTATAAATGCCAGTAATCAACCATTAATAGTTGTTGATGGATTTCCAATTACAGATTTCCAACAACCGGATACTGGCAATAGGTATGATGGAGGAACTCAAGGTATTTTAAATTCTTTTAATCCAAATGATATTGCTTCGATTGAGGTTCTAAAAGACGCCAGTGCCACTTCAATTTATGGAGCAAGAGCCGCTAATGGAGTAGTTTTAATTACAACCAAAAAAGGAGCTGTCGGAGAAGTAAAGGTTGATTATACAGGCTCCTATTCCCATCAGGCTTATAATGACGCTTATGATGTGCTTGATTTGAAAGAATGGATGCAAGTAAGGAATGAAGCTGCAAGAGAAAATTGGGATTTTATCAATAAAGTGTATCCTTATAGTTCCAAAACATTGGAGGAGGCTATAGCAGCTCCTGTTAACGGAATCCCTTTTAAGAGGTATTATTCGGATCAGCAAATCAGGGATGCAGGAGAAGGCACGGAATGGCTCTCCCTAGTTACAAGAGACGGAACTCTTCAACAGAACAATATATCACTAAGAGGAGGAACAAAATCTACCAAGTATTTCTTGTCCGGAAACTTGTATGATCATAAGGGAGTTATGAATAATTCCGCTTTCAAAAGAACTTCATTTAGAGTTAATATTGACCAAAAATTAAACGACTATTTGAATTTTGGAATGAATTTGACCACAAGCAACATTAAAAATCAAAATTCTCAATTAGGAGGTGATCAGTACGAAAACTCTGGAATTATAAGAGGTGCAATACAACAAGGACCGCATATTTTGCCAATAGATGAATTGGGTAATTATCCAATAAATCCTGACAGTGCTCAAGAACCAAATCCTTATTCCTTACTTACCATTTCGGATGAAGGAACAATTGATAGAATGCTTACCAATTTTTATTTGGAAATAAAACCCTTTGCGGGATTAGTTGCTAGATTTCAAGCAGGAATAGATAAAGGAAGCAGCAGTAGAAATACTTACTTACCCCGTACTACATTATGGGGAGAAAAAGAAAATGGTAAAGCATCAATGGCCTCTCAAGAAAAAAATGATAATTTATTCGATTTTACATTAAATTATACCAAAAAACTACTCGAGGATCATAGTTTTAATTTGCTTTTGGGGTATTCTCAACAAAAATACAGATCAGAATCGGCGTCACTTGGCAACAGCGATTTTATAACAGATGCCTTTTTATGGAATAATATGAATGCTGGAGCTGGAACTAAAGTAGTTGGTTCATCAAAATCAGAGAATAATTTCATTTCTTATTTTGCAAGATTTAACTATGTTTATAAAGACAGATATATTTTAACTTCAACGATTCGTAGAGATGGAGCTAGTGTATTTGCTGAAAATAACAAATATGGATTGTTCCCGTCAATTGCTTTGGGTTGGGATATTGCAGGAGAATCATTTATGGACTCCTTTGATGACAAAATATCCCAATTAAAACTGAGAGTTGGTTATGGGCAAACAGGTAATGCTGATATTGGAGGAAGTGCATTTGGTGCTTATTATGCCCAGCCAGGTTATTTAAATCCTGATGAGTCAATCTTAATAGGAGTTTTTCCTTCCAGATTAGAAAATCCAAATCTAAAATGGGAAACTACAACAGAAACTAATATTGGACTTGACTTTGAATTCTTTAAAAGAAGAATTTCAGGATCATTGGAAGTATACAGCAAAGAAATTTCAGACCTGTTGCAGTTAAAACCTATAAATAGTTATAACGAAGTTAACGAAGTATGGGCAAATGTAGGCAAAACAGAAAGTAAGGGTGTAGAAATAACCTTGAATACAGTTAACATAGATTCTAAAGACTTTAAATGGAAAAGTACCTTAACCTATTCAACATTTAGAACAAATTGGAAAGAAAGAGCCCCAGATTGGAAGCCTGCCATTTATCAAAAATATGACGACCCTGTTCGAGCCCAGTATTCTTATTTGGCTGATGGTATTATGCAGATTGGAGAAACTGTTACAGCACAACCAGACCTTTATCCAGGGCAAATAAAAATTAAAGATGTTAATGGGTTTCAAAGAGACGGCGCTGGAAATCCATCCGTAGATTCTGAAGGAAGATTTATAAAATCTGGAGAAGCCGATGGAAAAATAGACGAAGCTGATATTGTTTTGCTTGGTTCGTCAGATCCTGATTTTGTAGCAGGATTTGGCAACACTCTAAGTTATAAAAATTTCGAATTGAACTTTCAGTTTAACGGAATGTTTGGACGGAAAATCGCCAACCAAACTGATATAGCGTATGGAATAAACGGAGAGAGTGTTTCTAGAAATGGAAGAAATGCATTAAGCAGCATCAATGATAGATGGACTCCACAAAATCCTTCTACAACAAGACCCGCATCTCATTATGGATACTCACAATATTCCACTGGTGATTTCTTTTTACAAAACGCTTCGTTTGTACGTTTACAAAATATTTCCCTTGCGTACAGGTTACCCACTAAATGGTTCGGAAAATATTTATCTAATGCAGCCATTAGATTGGATGCTCAAAACCTTTTCGTAATTACAGATTATGACGGTATTGACCCTGAAACTGACGGTTATGCAGCAGCTTATCCAAATGTGAAAACATATACTTTAGGAATTGATCTTAAATTTTAATAAAAAAACTATGAAAAAGATAAAAAATTATTCACTGGTCTTGTTGATGCTTGCTTTTGCAGGTTGTAACTCAGACCTAGAGTCCATCAATTATGATGAAATAAATCCAAGTATTTTTCCATCATCGGAGGCAGATGTTGAAGCTTTAGTAGTTTCGGCTTACTATCCTATAAGAGGTAGCTGGTGGAATGGTATTCATACAACATCGGAGAGAGGTATTCCGTTTGTATTGGATGCATCAACAGAAATTCTTCAAGGAAATTTTGGGGTTCAGTATGAAGCAACTCTTCATAGTTACAACCCAGCAAGTGTTGGAGTTACTCGTTTTTACGATGAGTTTTACAATAAGATAAGTAGTATGACTTTGAACATTGACAGAATTGAAAAATGTGCAGTTAACGACATTATTAAAAAACGAGCGATTGCAGAAATTAAGTGTGCTAGAGGATTACTTGCTTACGAACTTTTTGACATGTATGGACCAATTGTTGTTGCGCCACTTGCAACATTACAAAATCCATTAATAGAAGAACCTTTGGCAAGATTAACTAATGCAGAAATGGTAAGTTTTATCGAAACTGATCTTCTTGCAGCAGCACAGGATTTAAAATCACCTTCAGAAACAAATTATGGGAGATTTAGTCAAGGAATGGCAAGAATGATGTTGATTAGACTATACCTGCACGAAAAAAGATGGGCCGATGTGGAAGCACAAGCCAATGCAATTATAGCAATGAATCATTATGCTCTAGAAGCAGATTATGTTGGCTTATGGGATATTGAAGCTCCTGTGGACAGCAAGGAAGTAATTTGGGCAATTCCTTGTGATTACGCAGGAACAAGTGAAAACCAATGGCAAATGATGTCATTGCCTGGTAACTATCCAGGAACAAGTGGTTGGAGTACAATTCAAAGTTCTTGGAGCTTTTATGATTCATTCGAACCCAATGACATTCGAAGAAAAGGGCTTATCACTGAATATTTAGGTACAGACGGAGTTCTTTATAACAGAGCAAACCCAAGTACATATATGCAAATGGGACCACTTCCTTTAAAAATAAATCCTGATGCAGATAGAAATACATCCTTGACAACAGTTGATATTATTATGTATCGCTATGCAGATGTTTTATTATCAAAAGCCGAAGCAATTGCCAATAAAACAGGCACGCCAACCCAAGCGGCGATTGATTTAATCAATATAGTGAGAGCGAGAGCTGGATTGAACCCTGTATTATTAAGTAATTATTCAAATATTAATACTTTTAATACGATGATGCTTTTAGAAAGATCACACGAATATTGGTGCGAAAACGGACAGTATCGTTCTGATTTAATACGACATGGTAAATATACTGAACATTGTAATGCTCTTAATGGAGTAGCTAGTCAAAGCGCACCATACAAAGCTGTATTCCCTTTTTCTCTGGCTCGTATAACTGAGGGCAAAGGAAAATTTATACAAAACCCAGGGTATAATTAATTTGTTAGTTAGTGATGTAATTGTATGCATCTTCAAAAAAGGCTATACTAAAGCTATAGCCTTTTAAAATTCAAATTTAACAGTATAAAAAATGAAACATTTAACAACAACATTTATCCTTTTCATTACTTTTTTAGGGAGTTGTCAGAGCGATAGTAATAACGATCCAGCACCAAAGCCATCTGAAAATAATGTTACTTACCAAGTATCTAATGAAGTTTTTGCCAATCCTGAACGTGGATTTATGCATCATTGGGAGGTTTTTTCTGAAGGTAATGCCATGTCTCCAAGTTCGCTTGCCAATTTAAAAAGTGAAAAGGTAAGTCTTGTTTGGCGTATGTACTATTTAGAAAAATTCAAAACTACTCCTTTGAGCCAAATACAATTGGATTTAATCAAAACCGATTTTAGTAGACTAAGAGATGCAGGATTAAAATGTGTTTTGCGATTTGCCTACACCAATGCCCAAGACGGAACCGATGCTTCTTTTGCAGTTATTTCGGGACATTTGGATCAGCTTAAACCTATTATGGCTGACAATGCCGATGTTATTGCCTTTGTTCAAGCAGGTTTCATAGGTGCTTGGGGAGAATGGTATTATACAACCAATAACCTCACTACACAAGCTAACCGAAAATTAGTAATAGACAAACTTTTGGAAACTTTTCCGAAAGAAATTAAAATTCAACTGCGAACTCCAAAATACAAGCAAGATTATTCTGGAAGTACAACCCCAATGGAATCTAGCGTAGGATATGGAACGACAAATGTAGCTCGAGTAGGGTTTCATAACGATTGTTTTTTGGCAAGTGCCAATGATTATGGAACTTATGTAAACGTAGCTGTTGACAAAGCTTACATAAGCAGCGAAGCCCTTTTTGTTCCCACAGGAGGAGAAACTTGTCCTCCAACTGATGTTTCTATAGCCAGTTGTACAACTGCCGAAAAAGAAATGACCCTTCTTAAATGGAGCTACCTAAATCTAGATTATTATGGTCCTGTTTTGCAAGAATGGAGAAACAAACTTTGTTTCACTGATTTCGAAAGAAAACTAGGCTATAGACTAACTTTAGTATCTACGAATGTAAAACCAGAAATTACCTTGAATAGTGCTTTTGAATTCAAAGCTGTCCTAAACAACGTAGGTTTTGCTCCAGTATATAATCCCAAAAACACTTTTTTGATATTCAAATCTGTTGAAAACGGAACATTATACAAGAAAAAATTAAACTTCGATGTGCGACACCTAACTCCAAAATTGAATTATCAACTCAATGAATCTATTAATACATCTGGAATTCCAGCGGGAAAATATGAGTTGTTCATAAAAATCGAAGACACATCAACAAGATTAAGCGACAGGTCAGAATACTGTATTCGTCTAGCCAATACTGGATTATGGGAAAACACTACAGGAATTAACAAAATTTCACAAACGGTTACCATTAAATAGTTAAAACAATATTTAAAATTTAAAAACCATGAAAAAATTAAAATTAATCAATTATTTAACAACGCTAGTAGCGATGTTATTGTTAGGAGGATGTTCAAAAGATGACGCTCCGTCTGATTCTGGATCAATACCAACTGCCGATTTTTCATTTACAAACGATGATAACTTATTTGTATTTACAAATCTTTCTCAAGGTGCTACCACTTATAGATGGGATTTTGGAGATTTAGGCTTTTATTGTGATAAAGAGAATCCAATGTATAGATATACTAAGGCAGGAGGAGAAATTAAAGTCACCCTTACAGCTATCAATGAATCTGGACAAGAAGCTTCTATTACAAAAACAATTACTGCTCCTGTGATTCTGAATGTAGAAATAGATATCGACGGTAATTTTGAGGATTGGGCAGAGCTTCCTGTCTTATATGATGAAAGTAGTTCTGTAGGTGGTTCTATTAAAAAAATTAAGATGTGGGGAAAAGGAGATAATATTAATATATACTTAGAAGGAAATACGTCTATGAAGATGGAATTAGTTGATATGTATATTAATTCAGATGGAAATTCATCTACAGGGTTTTTAAGCTGGCAATGGCCAGTAGGTTCTGGAGCTGAATTTTTATTCGAAGGACCAGTATTGACCGGTTCTTGGGGTGGTTTTTACAGACATACAGACCCTTCTGGTGGTTGGGGTTGGAGCTATTTAGCAGGATCTGAATCAAGTTTGATTTCTTCAGGAATTGTAAGTGTCAATGCTACAACTAATGCAATAGAAATTAGTATTCCTAAAACACAATTAGGCTCACTAGGCAGTTATATTAGTCTTGCTATTACTGAAATGACAGGAGGTTGGGCAGGAGTAGCTAGTTTTCCTAATCCAAGTGGAACAAGTAGTTTTGTTAGCTACAAGCTTCCAATAGACGCCGTATTTCTTTGTCAATAATTTTATATCAATGTATTTAGCTAGTACTAAAATGATATACGTTTAAGGTCTTGTAGCAAATTATCCAGAAGTAACTTCAACTAGTTCTTTTGTGAAAATTGATTTATAAATCATTGCATTAAAATTTGATTTCATAACATTTTTTTTTAAATATTCCTTGGTAGATTGTAATTATTAACAAACTGCCGAGGCTTGCTATAACCTTGTTAAAAAATGGACATAGAGGTTAGATGTTTCTAAAAAAGTAACTGCCTAAAGCCATTTTGTTACGCTTGAATATAGACTATAATATAAACAACTATTTCCATACCCCAATTTACAAAGAAGTAAACTAATCCTGCTAAAAAAATTTGGTGTTAACTAAAAACATTACCAAAATGAAAACAAAATTACTTGGCATTACATTATTAGCAGGCGGTATGTTTGCTTTTGCACAAACAACAGTAATCTCTCCATTAACTGGAGCAGAATGGATGGATCGCAATTTAGGAGCTACACAAGTAGCAACTAGTTTAACTGATGCGGCATCTTACGGAGGTTTATACCAATGGGGAAGAAAAGCAGATGGACATGAAAACCCATTAAGCAGTAAAGTTCTTGATCCTGATGGTGTAACTACTGGAACTGAGGGTTCTAATTTTATTTATTCTAATTGGGCTTATAGCGATTGGTTAGCACCTGGCGATGATACACGTTGGCAAGTATTGGATGCAACTAATAATCCATGTCCAAGCGGTTTCGTTGTGCCTACCATACAGCAATTTTTGGATGAAGGGTTTACAAGCGATCAAAATGCTTATGATTCCTTTTTAAAATTACCTCAGCCAAGACAGCGCTCTATTCAAGATGGTGAAATTTATCAAGCAGGCTGGGCAGATTTAGCTTATTGGTCTAGAACAGTCAGTTTGACAGATCCAACTAGAGCTCAAGCATTAAGAGTTGATGCTACTACTGCTATAGCAGCAGATAGACAAAGAATATATGGTTATCCTGTTAGATGCATTAAGTATAATGGATTGGGTACTAAAGATTTTAAAACGAATAATTTTGAAATGTATCCAAACCCTGTTAATAGTGGCTCAAAAATTAATTTTAGAGTTTCGGAAGATGTAAAAAATGTAAAAGTATTTGTATTCGATACTACAGGTAAAGTAATTCATACTCAAAACGGTGAAGCTAGAACTATAGAACTATCAAATGCCACAAAAGGGATATATCTTGTTAAGGTGGTTTTAGACAACGGTGGAACAGTTGTAAAAGAACTTATTGTAAATTAAGATAGACTTGGTTTACAAATAATAGCAATACTAATTGCTAATTAGAAAACAACGTTTCTAATAATATGTATAGGGTTAACTTTTAAACATGTTATTTTAAACGTTGTTTTATAAATTTAAAGTAAAAAGATGAAAAAAATAGTTTTTCTAATTTTTTTATTAGCAGTAATTACTGTTCAATCACAAATTAAAGGTAATTTAAAGCATAACGCCGGTCAGGATTTAACACTTACAGGATTTAATAATTTTAAATCAGAAATATTAAGTGTCACAACTATAGATAGCTTAGGAAATTTCACTCTAATCTATCCAAGAGATTATAAAGGAATGGGAGTTATACAAGCTGGGGATAAATCTTCTTTGGCATTTGTATTAAATGAGTCAAATTTAAAAATTAACGGAACACATCTCAAAGAAAAAGACAGTTTGGTATTTTTAAATAGTGAAGAAAATAATTTGTTTGTTCAATATGTAAAAAACTATGGTCAACGCCAAAGTGTTGCATCTGCATGGAATTATTTAAAAGATAAATATCAGTATAATAAAATTTTTAATAACCAAAAAGAAATTTTAGAAACGATAAATATAGAGTTAAATCGTATTGAAAAAGAAGACTCTAATTATTTAAAAAACTTGGATAAAGATAGTTATTTATCTTGGTTTTTGCCATTACGCAAATTGGTAAGCGAGATGCCAAATACAGTTAGAAATAATAAAAAACAAATCCCAAAAAGCATAAAAGAGTTTAGAAGCATAGATTTTAACAACCCTAAATTTAAAACTAGCGGACTTTTAAAAGACTTGATTGAAGGGCATTATATGTTATTAGAAAATATGGGACAATCTTCCGATAGTGTTTATATTCAAATGAATAGTAGTGCAAAAAATTTAATTGCTAATCTATCAGAAAATGAAGTGCTTTTAAATGAAGTGGGATCTCATTTGTTTGATTATTTAGAAAAAAGAAACTTGCATACATGCTCGGAATATTTATCAGTCCAATTATTAACTCAAAACAGCTGTGTTTTAGAAGAAAATTTAACAAACAAACTCGAATCTTACCGTAAATTAAAGGTTGGTAAAACTGCCCCAGATATTGTATTTGCAAATAAAACAAAGCTAAGTGAAATATATACAAACAAGCTTTTAGTTTTTGGAGCTTCATGGTGTTCTAAATGTAAAGAAGATGCCTTAAAACTGTATACCTACTATAATACTTGGAAAGAAAAAGGTTTAGAAGTTATTTATATTTCAATAGATACAGACAAAGTTGCTTTTGATAGTGCATATAAAGCTGCACCTTGGAAAACAGACTGTAATTTTATGGGGTGGGATAACCAGGCGATTAAAGACTATCATGTTTTTGCAACACCAACTTATTTTCTTTTGGATAAGGATTTAAAAATATTATTACGGCCTAACTCTATTGAGCAAACTAATAGTTGGCTTAATTCAAAATTTATGGATAATTAATTTGTGGATATAATGATAAATAAACCTACTGCTATAAAAAATAAAGCCGCAATATGGAACAATAATGTTTTAATAATTAAAGCATTGTTTTTTGGAGTATTATTAGGCTTCAACACAATGAATGCAAAGGAAAAAGTCGAAAGCTCTTTTCAAAAAAATAGTGAAAATTTTATAGTAATCCCTCAGGATTCAACCTCAATTTATGTGGAGTACTTAGAGGCAGGCAAAACAAAGAACATTTTTACCCAGCTTGCTAAATATGATGAGAATCATACAGGCAATGCAAAAATATCACGATTCCGAAATACTCTTTATCAGGTTGTAATTAGTGAAATTGACATGGGAAATTACACAGAAATAAACGGAGAACTAGAATCCCTTTCTGAAGGAAGTGCATGCATAACACTTCGCATCATTCTCCCTTTACACGGGGACAAATGGAAATGGCTACGAGGATTAGAAAAATCAGATGTAATGGTCAAGAATTTAATATATACCGATACGAAGGAAATTTCTACCGTTCTACCTCCTGATGGTGCTTTCAATGGACAAAAATTGTCTGACGGTGGTTACGGAGATCTTGTAGGTCAAGGAACAATGTCATTCTATCCTTTGTGTGCAGTAAACATTGATAATAAAGGGGAAGGTTTAGGGATTGATATGTCGCTTCCGATAGTTTACCGCTTAAGTGCTGAAATGAACAAGGGATTAATAGCTGAATTTGATGTGGCAACAAGTCCTTTAACCGAAAAATTTCCGAACCGTGCTTTTTTCAAATTAAGCCATTTCAATTTCAATTCTAATTGGGGTATGAGAGCAGCCCTAAAACAATATTATGCAATTTATCCCGAATCTTTTAAGAAGAGAGTTACTACAGAAGGAATTTGGCTCCCTTTTACACCACTCCGGTCAATTCGAAATTGGGAGGATTTTGGATTCGCTTATCATGAGACCTCTTGGGGTGGTTCAGATGAAATGAACGGAAAGAAATTACCCAATATCCTATCCGATAAAGGAACTGGAGTATTAAGTTTTCAATACACGGAACCTTGGGATATTCAATTGCCTATCCTCAAAAAAGATATTGCTTATGATACGCTAATTTCTAATAAAATGGTGCCACTTAAACATCAAGAGTATATTAAAAATAGTGCAACCGAAGATAAAAATGGACTTTGGCATACTCGGCGACTCGAAACACCATGGTTCGATTCAGGATGGGCGGTGAGTATTACAACTAATTGCGATCCAGACCTTGAAGGTAATAACCGGTATCAATATGTAAAAAAAGACGAAATAACACCCGCAATTAAAATGAATGTGGATGGTATCTATTTTGATTCGATGGAATGGAATTGGCATCATGATTTGAATTACCGGAACGAACATTTTAAATATACGGATTATCCGCTGTCATTTTCAAAAATTGTGGCTAGACCGGCAATCTGGAATTTTACTTCAGAATTTGAGTTTATGAAAAAAATTGCAGATGAAATGCATTCACAAGGAAAACTGGTTATGGGCAACGGTCATGGCTGGAATCCATTTGCAGCGGCAAATTTGGATTTGTTTGGTGCGGAATTGAGCTGGTATTCAACTGGAGATCACAACACGGAAGCACTGGATTTCAAACGGGCAATTTCATTTCAAAAACCCATAGTTTTTCTTTTGAATGAAGGCTTAAATGACAAGGCTTTTACCGATTTTCCTTTCAAAGGATATGAAATCTATTTTGAGAAACTGCTTGCTTATGGATTCTTTCCTTCATTTTTTAGTGTGAATGCTTCCAGTGATCCCTATTGGAAGGATGCCGAAAAAATAGAAAATGGACGACCGTTCTTTAAAAAATACATTCCTATCATAAAACAGATCGCTGGAGCTGGTTGGGAGCCGGTTACCAATGCGATTTGTAATGTTGAATCCTTACGAATTGAACGTTTTGGTGAAGTGGGCAAACTCTTTTTTACGGTTAGGAATAATGGGAATGAAGAGGCTCAATGTATTGTTTCTCTATCCTTGGAAGAGTTAGGGATTTTTGGAAAATTTTCGGCTCTTGAAGTGGTAGGAGCACAAGCAATAAAAATTGAGAATAATAAATTATACCTTACTATTCCTGCAAATAGGACTCAAGTAATTCAAATCTTGCAACAATAGAAAGCAATTAAAATAGAAACCTAATTAAAAATATAAATGAATAAAACAATACAAAATAGTCGATTGATGTCAGTTGATGTACTTCGAGGATTTGATTTGTTAATGATAATGATTGCAGATCGTTTTTTTATTAATCTAGATGCTGGTGCCAAAACAAATTTCACAAGTGCATTAGCAACACAATTTGAGCATCCAGAGTGGTTGGGTTCCCATTTTTATGACTTCATTATGCCATTGTTTCTCTTTGTTGTAGGGGTTGTAATTCCTTTTTCATTAGGCAAAAGAAGCACCGAGGCTGGAGCCAACAGCAAATTATATCCTCACCTCATCAAACGATTCGTAATCCTTTTTATTTTAGGATGGATTGTTCAAGGAAACCTACTGTTTTTGGATAGTACAAAGTTTCAAATATTTAGCAATACCCTTCAAGCCATTGCAGTTGGATATATCTTTTCCTGTATTGCTTACATCCATTTATCCAAAAAAGGAAGATATATTATGTTTGGCTCATGCCTAATTGTTTACACAATATTGTTGGCATTGCCAAGTGTTCCAGGACTAGGAAACTTTGAATTATTGCCTAACAAAAACCTTCCAATATACATTGACCAACAAGTTTTTGGTCGTTTTTATGACCAAACTCAATATTCTTGGCTATTAACAGGTCTAGGATTTACAGCCACAACATTGTCTGGATTATTTGCAGGGGAACTTCTTTTATCGGCAGCACCAAGACAAAAAATAGCAATGTATCTTGCCTTAATTGGGGTTGCAGGAATCGTTCTGGGGTTGATTTTGGGAATTTGGCATCCTATTATCAAAAAAATATGGACCAGTTCCTTTGTGTTGTTATCCTCTGGAGTTAGTTTTGTTCTACTCGCTTTGTTTTATTGGATTGTAGATATAAAAGGATATCAAAAATGGACATTCCCGTTTCAAGTTATAGGACTCAATGCTATAGCGGCTTATGTAGCATCACATATTTTTAATTTTTCGCTCATAGCAAAACAAATTTTATATGGTTTTGAGCAATTCACGGGAGCCTATTATGATGCGTTTTGTGATTTGGCAGGATTCGGAATACTATATCTTATACTTTGGTATATGCACAAAAACAAGACTTATATAAAAGTTTAAACTTTCAGATTGTGTCTCTTGTTAGAGTATATTTCTCGTGTTTAGGCTATATTTGGTCTTACTTGCCCGCAGATGAAACAGATTTTCTAATACGTGACACTTATAAAAAAGGAGTTTTTAATTGAAACTGACTTTTGGAATTTAAATAATAAATTATCCTTACTAATTAATAAATTAACAAAAAAAATGAAAAGTTCAAGTTTAAAATTTTTATGGATAGCTGTTTTGCTATTCAAAATATGTGATTTATCAGCTCAAATAATAAAAACTTCTTCTCCTAAACGCGAAAAAGGACAAACAGATGTTTTACGTTTAGCAACTCCTGCAATACCTGTAGTTCGCGTGGCAATTATAGGTTTAGGAATGCGTGGTACTGGTGCGGTAGAACGAATGACCCATATTCCTGGAGTAGAAATTGTTGCTTTATGTGATATGTTGGAAGATAGAACCAAAGCCGCAAATGATACGCTAATAAAAAATGGTTTTCCAAAGGCGGCAGCATTTTTTGGCGAAAACGCTTGGAAGCAAGTAACAGCTCTCAAAAATGTTGATCTTGTTTATATTGTTACAGACTGGAAACACCATGCAAACATTGCTGTTCAAGCCATGAAAGATGGTAAGCATGTCGCTGTAGAAGTACCTGGAGCATTAACTATGAGAGAGATTTGGGAATTAATTAATACTTCCGAAAAAACACGAAAACACTGTATGATGCTCGAAAACTGTGTTTATGACTTCTTTGAATTGACAACATTAAATATGGCACAACAAGGATTGTTTGGCGAAATTCTTCATGCCGAGGGCTCTTATATTCACGGACTTCAACCCTATTGGGGAGAGTACTGGAACAATTGGCGAATGGATTATAACCGGAAACACCGCGGCGATATTTATGCCACTCACGGAATGGGACCGGCTTGTTTAGCCTTGAATATTCATCGTGGCGACAAAATGAATTTTTTGGTTTCGATGGATACTAAAGCGGTTGGTAATCCTGCTTACATTAAGGAAATGACAGGTGAAGACGTAAAAGATTTTAGAAACGGAGACCATACTATGACAATGATACGTACGGAAAAAGGTAAAACAATTCAAATTCAACATGATGTAACTTCCCCTCGTCCTTACAGTCGAATGTATCAAATAAGTGGAACTAAAGGGTTTGCCAATAAATATCCCGTAGAAGGATATGCTTTGAATTCAAAATCAATTGGGTCAGATATAGCTTCTAATCATGAAAACTTAACTGCACATAGCTTCGTTACAGAGGAGATGAAAAATGCTTTGATGAAAAAATATAAAAATCCAATAGTCATAGATATCGAAGAGAAGGCAAAACAAGTTGGGGGTCATGGTGGCATGGATTTTATTATGGATTATCGCTTGTTTTATTGCCTCCAAAAAGGTCTTCCGTTGGATATGGATGTATATGACTTGGCCGAATGGTCATGTCTAGGCCCTTTAACCGAAATTTCTCTGGATAATAACTCTGCTCCTGTTGAAATCCCTGATTTCACTCGTGGTGGATGGAACAAATTAAAAACAGTAGAGTTTTCAAAATAAATTGGTATATCATAAGTATGATATAATATTTTTGGTTTTTGAGTTAGTTTTTGATTGGAAAAGGCTGTTTTTTCGAACAGCCTTTTTTTCGAAGTTAATGGACAAAATTGAATTAGTTTATGGCTTTCCACATTTTGAAAAACCATTTGAAATATTTGATTTCAAATTAATGTTTATAATTTGAGTTAACATTCAATTTCGAAGCGCAACGATGATGTAATAGACGCAGCTATTTAATTTGTGTGGGTGATTGTGGCTATTAATTTTAATCCGTCAAATGGGGTTTTATCCGCCAAAACGATTGTAAAAAATAATGTTTAGTTCATAAAAGAACCTGATTTTTTTACATTTATATGACGCAATCCATTTAATTCATAAAAAGTACCCAATCCTTTTGATTCAGAAATTTTAAAAACACCTAATTCTGTTACTGTTTTTAAATCTCGACTAGCCGTTGAATCTGATATTTCACTTAATAATTTAGCCCAATTGTGCAATTTGTGCAATTATTGTGCATTTAAAAAAGTTCGTAAAAGGAACCTGCTCCTACAATATCAATTGATTTAAAAATATTTCTGACAACCAGAATACTTAAATCAGTAAATGCTGTATTTGTAATACAGAATAAATATTTTAAAAAGCTTTTAAAAGAAAAAAAACCTCGAAAAACATACTATTTTCGAGGTTTTAAATTATTTTGAAGTTTGTTTCAGCAGAGAGGATGGGATTCGAACCCACGATATGTTGCCATATACACGCTTTCCAAGCGTGCGCCTTCAGCCACTCGGCCACCTCTCTATATTTTTGAGGTTGCAAAGAACAAAAAAAAATTCGACTTTAGAAAATTAATACCCGATTTTTATAACAATTCTCCACGTAATGATGTTTCGAAAACACTTTTAAAAACATCCGAAGAAACATTTTGTCCCAACAAGTACATCAATTTAGTTATGGCGGCTTCTGTAGTAATGTCTTTTCCAGAAATTACACCAATTTCCTTCAATGCCGTACTAGTTTCATATTTTCCCATTGTTACACTTCCGATGGAACATTGGGTTACATTAACGATGTGTAATCCGTTTGTTATTGCTTTTTTCAAAAGCGTTAAAAACCAATCTTCTGTTGGCGCATTTCCAGCTCCATACGTTTCTAATACTATTCCCTTGAGTTGGGGAATATTAAAAATAGCCGATAAAACAATTTCACTAATTCCGGGAAACATTTTTATAATGACTACATTGCTATCTAAATTTTTATGAATCTTTAGTTTTCTTTTCCTTGTTTTTGGCAAAAACAACTCGGGAAAAGTCTTCAAATTCACTCCCGATTCTATCAAAGTAGGATAATTTGGGGAGATAAATGCATTGAAATTTTCAGCATTAATCTTTGTGGTTCTGTTTCCTCGATACAATTTGTATTCAAAATAGAGACAAACTTCACTAATTACAGACTTGTTTTCTTCCTTCAAAGAGGCGATCTGAATGGCGGTTATTAGGTTTTCCTTAGCATCAGTTCGTAAGTCGCCTATGGGTAATTGTGAACCTGTAAAAATTACTGGTTTTGATAAATTTTCGAGCATAAAACTCAAAGCTGATGCAGAATACGACATAGTATCAGAACCGTGCAGCACTACAAATCCATCGAAATCATCATAATTATCTTCGATGATGGTGGCAATTTCAGCCCATTTTTCAGGATTTATTGTAGAAGAATCGATTGGATTTTTGAAAGAAACCGTTTCAATGTCACAATCTAATTGTTTTAATTCAGGGATTTTTTGAAGTAATTTACTAAAATTAAAAGTCTTGAGTGCTCCTGTTTCAAAATCTTTCATCATACCTATTGTTCCACCGGTATAAATCAGAAGGATTTTGGCTTTAGATAACATTTTCGTATTTTAACTTATTGACAACAGGATTGGCATACATCGCCAAGAAACTTTGTAGTGCAAATGGATTACAGTGGTCAATCCGCATTTCTAATCTGCGCTCAAAAAGTGACTTTTCGTTTTCTGTGTACAAGTGTTGGTATTTTGTGGTTTTATGCAAAATATCGTAGGCAATATAATTGGTTGGCCAAAGTTTATAATTGCCCAATATAGAATCATCTATTACTTGCGCCAAAGCTTGAATTTGTTTGTTTGTAGTATCATAATTGGCCTTAATATCGTCGATTTCAGTTTCAAGAATGTCGCCAATATGAATATGAATTCTTTTCTTTTGACCAATAATTCCACTCAACAAAGTCATAATGTCTTCGTTTTTCTCTTTGATGTAAATTTCATTATTGTTTTCAGCCATTAATTGTGGCATTTTTAAAGCATCGGTTGGGTCATATTCATAAGAAATAGAAACAGGAACCACCTTAATTTTTTTAAAGTAATCCATCAAATTCTGCTCGTCAGATCCCATTCCAATCATTTTTAGCACCGCTGGATTGGTTTCGTCATTTCCGTCCTTGGTTCTTCCTTCGCGCTGGGCAATCCAAACTGAACGGTTTTCGTGCAACATCAATTGCGCCATATATTCAGAAAGTATCTTAGAACTAACTAGTAATTCTCGGGGAGCCAAACCACGTTGAACCAAAAAATTTCTATTTAATTTGGCTAAATTTCTTAAAAATGGTTTTTTAACTAAATTATCTCCAATAGCGGAGGAAGTCATCAATTTTCCGTGTTCAAACAAACTAGCATTCAACAATGTGGTGTCTAACACAATATCGCGATGATTCGAAATATAAAGATATGAAGTATTATTGTCTAATTTTTCAAACCCAGAAGTGGTTAAGCCTTCAGAGCTTTTTTCTAATACTTGCTTTACACCGTAATAAATAAAATTACACTGAAAATCACGTATGGAATGGGTTTTTTTGAGTTGCTCTTTCCAAATTTCATCCTCAACTTTTGGAAAACAAAAGTTCATTAATGCTTTCATCATTGGATGATCAATCACTTTTAAAATCCCATCATTGATCTCAGTATCATAAAACGGCCTAATGGCATCAAATCTCTTCATTTTGGTAATCCATTTAATTTGACAAATGAACAAAAAAAACCTTAAAGTTAGCTAATAAGATTGTTAAATCGCAAATATGGCTTTAGAATTTTCAGTAGTAATTCTTGCCACTTCTTCCTGTGTCAAATTGTAAATCTCAGATAATTTACTAACAACATTTACCAGATAACTGCTTTCGTTGCGTTTTCCTCTAAAAGGAACGGGCGCCAAATAAGGGGAATCGGTTTCTAAAACAATGTGTTTCAAATCGATTTGATTCAAAAATTGGTCAATTTTTCCGTTTTTGAAAGTCACGACTCCTCCAATTCCCAGTTTCATATTATACGAAATGGCTTGTAAAGCTTGCTCATAATTCCCCGAAAAACAGTGAAAAATCCCGAACAAATCGGTAGATTTTTCTTCTTCCAAAATTTCAAAAATTTCATCAAAAGCTTCACGACAATGAATCACGATGGGTAATTTGTATTGTTTCGCCAATTGAATTTGCTTTCTAAAAGCATCTTGTTGTTGTGGCAAATGTGTTTTATCCCAGTACAAATCGATTCCAATTTCGCCAATGGCAAAGAATTTTCTTTTGGCTAATTCCTCGGCAACGTGCTGCAATTCTTCGAGATAATTGTCTTTTACGTGCGTTGGATGCAACCCCATCATCAAAAAAATATTGTTGGGATAAGCCTTTTCCAAATCATACATCGATTGTGTAAAAGTAGAATCGATGGCGGGAATAAAGAATCGTGAAACACCGGCATCAATGGCACGCTGAATCATTTCATTGCGATCTTCGTCAAATTCGTTGGAATATAAATGGGTGTGAGTATCGGTAATTGTCATTGCAAGCTTTATTTTAAGCAGCAAAGATACAATCTTGCTCAAAAAAATGAACCATATAAGGCATTTAAGGTCAGATAAGCTTTGGAATACATTACTTAAATGACCTTAAATGCCTTATGTGGTAAAAAAATCAATCCAACTCG
>Ga0138256_10000908_pt1 | contig 31885 bp, 35 predicted proteins | sample KNB2016incub_MG_FD_105486 | JGI IMG/M metagenome (GOLD analysis project Ga0138256, IMG submission 105486) | Active sludge microbial communities from wastewater in Klosterneuburg, Austria - KNB2014incub_MG | ecosystem: Engineered > WWTP > Activated sludge > Unclassified | place: Austria... | reverse complement strand
GCGGTCAGGGGAATGGGCGTTATCGATGTCGCAAAAGCATTTGGCCGTGACCGGATAGTTCCCGAGGCCCTGATCGAATATTGTATCGAACTTTCCACTGCCGTCGAAGATAGGCCGGCGGAGCTGAAAAACAATTGCGAACCGCCATTTGAGGCTATGGGCATTAAACTTCCGCGTTTGCGTTTAAGCTCGGCCCGGCCCTTTGCACACCCGGTAATGATCGAAGCATGGATTCGGGCCGGTGGCACTTTCGCGGCCGAAGAATTGTTCAAGCGTCATGACGAGATCATGCTAAGGGCCGAAAATTAACGTGCCGAAGAAACCTCACAAAATGCGAACAAAGTCCAAAACTAAGACCAAAAGCTCAGTTCCCGCGTTTGTGGTCATCACGGGCCTGAGTGGTTCCGGAATGAGCTCGGCGACAAATGCGTTTGAAGATCTGGGATATTTTTGTGTCGATAATCTGCCGCTTACAATGCTTTCCACGTTTTCTCGTCTCCTCCTTCCTAATGACGAAGAAGTGACCGCGATCGAAAAGGCCGCGTTGGTGATCAACATCCGCGAACGGCATTTTCTTTCTCAATTCAGATCAGAATTGAAAAAGCTGGAAAGGAAGCGGCTAAAGCCATTCGTTATCTTCTTTGAAGCTTCTGATGAAGTGCTTCGGCGGCGGTTTTCCGAGACAAGGCGGCCGCATCCGGCGGACACCGGCCGGGGCCTGCTGCCGTCGATCCGTTCCGAACGCCGCGCGATGAAAGAGATCCGTCCGATCGCGGACCTTATCATTGACACCTCAGACCATACTGTTCACACGCTCCGACGGTTTCTCGTCGAACAATTTAGCCACCATACTGAACTGTCCGCATTAAAGGTCCAGATCGTAAGCTTTGGACATAAATACGGAAATCCGCGCGATGTTGATCTATTGTTCGACGTCCGGCATCTGCCGAATCCATATTTTCAATCGACGCTCCGCGATCTTACCGGCGAGGATCAAAGGATCGTTAAGTTTCTAAAAAAACATGAGGAAGTGCAGGAAACTGTCAGGCGTTTCGACGATCTAATACAGTATCTGCTGCCTTTTTATCAAAAAGAAGGGAAATCCTATCTCACTGTCGGCGTTGGTTGTACGGGCGGAAAGCACCGTTCTGTAATGGTGGCGAATGCCCTTCGTGATTCGCTCAGGAAAGGCGGTTACAACATTTCGGTTGTTCATCGCGATATGCAAAAATAGGGTTGAAAGGGCCGCTGTCATTCGTCAAGAGGTTTTATGCAAAAGGTTGGAGGAGTTATAGTTTCGCACGGCCAGTTGGCCACGGAGTTGCTTGCCGCTGCTGAGATGGTCATTGGTGACCTTGAGAATGTAACCGCCGTCTCGATCGGTTGGCATGATGATGTTGAGGCCGCAAAGGCCGAGATCCAGCGTGCTATCAAGAGCGTTTCTCAGGGTTCTGGTGTTTTGCTGATGACCGATATGTTTGGCGGAACTCCGACAAATATGTCCGCTATGTTCCTTGAGGAAGGCTCGATCGAATTAGTTACGGGCGTTAATCTTCCCATGGTCGTTAAATTTGCAAACCATTCCAAGAACGCTTCGCTCGGTGAGATAGCAAAAGAGGTTGAAGACCAAGGTAAACAGTCGATCTATCGGACCGCGTCACTGCTTGAGCCGGCAAAATCCAGAAAAGATGCCTGAGGCAGAGGTCAGGATCAATAATTATTTAGGGCTTCACGCAAGGGCGGCGGGCCAGGTCGTTCGGCTGGCATTTAGGTTCAAGAGTAGAATTCGCATAACGCGCAAGGATGGTACAGCGGCGGCCGACGCAAATTCGATGTTAAGCCTTCTTGCACTCGGCGCCGCCCGGAACACCGTGATCATAATCAATACTGAGGGAGAGGATGCTGATGAAGCCCTTGCGGCAATAGTTGACCTTATCGAATCCGGATTTGGAGAGGAGTTTTAATTGGCAAGTTATATTGAAAGGCCGGGGAACGGGAAAAAGGTCGCTCTTATTGGCGTGCCCCTGGGGTTTGGCGCAGGAACGGTAGGAAGTGAATTGGGCGTCGAGGCGATGAGGCTGGCGTCCTTGCGCGGAAGGCGTCTCATCGACCTGATACGAGAACTTGGTTACGACGTGATTGACAAAGGCAATGTCGCGATCGCAAAACCGGACGACATTGCAGCCGCAGGTGAAAATCCAAAGTATCTGACAGAGATCATAGAATCCTGTGAGAATATCGCCGCAAAAGTTTCCCGCGCTCTTGACGACGGTGCTATACCGGTCATCCTCGGCGGCGATCATTCGATCGCAATTGGTTCGGTTTCAGGGATCGCAACGCATTTTCGAGAGTCGGACGAACCATTCGGATTGATATGGTTTGACGCCCATGCCGACATAAATACGCCTGCGACATCGCAGTCGGGAAATGTTCACGGCATGCCTTTGGCGGCATTGCTCGGACAAGGCTCGGATGAATTGGTCAACCTCGGTGGTTTTTCACCTAAACTTGATTCACGCTATTTTGCACATGTTGGTGCCCGCGATCTCGACGAGGGCGAGAAGGCGTCGATCCATTCAATGGGGCTGAGGGACCATTTCTTTACGATGAGCGATATCGACAAACGCGGAATGCTTGACTGTGTTCGTGACGCGATCGGTATAGCCTCAAAAGCATCTGGCGGCTATGCGGTCACTTTTGACGTTGATATGATCGATCCAAGGTTTGCTCCGGGTTCCGGCACGCTTGTCCGCGGCGGAGCTACCTATCGCGAGGCACATCTTGCATTGGAGTTGATCGCGGAACACGGTGGCATGCGATCATTTGAGATCGTCGAGGTCAATCCGATGCTTGATCAAAGCAATATTACAGTCGAACTTGGGTGTGAGTTAATTCTCTCCGCACTCGGCAAGACCATCCTTTGACCGGGCTGGCCGAATATCGGTTATCGACAAACTATGAAGACGCGAGTAGGAGTATTTTTTGGCGGCAGGTCTGGCGAGCATGACATTTCGCTCCGATCGGCCCGTTTTGTATGCGGAGCCCTCGACCGTGAAAAATACGACATTCTGCCTGTATTAATTCAGAAAGACGGAACATGGGCAAGTCCGGCCCGATCGCAAAAGATACTTGGTATGGGAGACGATCGTTTCCTTCCCGAGGCCGAGGCGGAGTTAAAAGTGGGCCTTGTGGGCGATCCCGCATTTGACGGGCTGACCGCATTTCCTAACGGGCCCGGTTCGATCGAAGAGATCGGAATCGATGTAATATTCCCGCTCCTTCACGGAACGTTTGGCGAGGACGGGACGATCCAGGGCCTGCTTGAGATGGCCGGCATTCCATATATTGGCTGCGGCGTCCTTGCTTCTGCCTGCGGAATGGACAAGGTCGTAATGAAATCGCTCTTTTCAGAAGCGGGACTTCCGATGTGCAAATATGTTTGGTTCCTTCGCCGTGAATGGGAGGCAGATCCTGTCGCGGTTGCCAATCGCGTGGCGGAATCTCTGGGCTTTCCTTGTTTCGTCAAGCCCGCAAACCTTGGCTCGTCGGTTGGTATCTCAAAAGCTGTCGATATTGAATCGCTAAAGGATGCGATCGGAATTGCGGCCGAATACGACCGAAGGATAATTGTCGAGGAAGGCCTTGATATGCGTGAGATCGAATGCGGTATTTTGGGCAATGACACGGCTGACGCAAGCCTTCCCGGCGAATATGTCATCAAGGCGAGTGACAAGGCATTTCTCGACTATGAAGAAAAATATGCGGGAACGGGCAATAACGAGTTTGTCGTTCCGGCACCCGTCTCGGCCGAGCTTGCGTCAAAAATTCGCGAAATGGCGAAAACCGCATTCGCGGCAATTGACGGGAGCGGCTTGGCCAGGGTTGATTTTTTCCTGAGGAATGACAATGGCGCGTTGCTGATCAACGAGATAAATACGATGCCCGGCCTGACCGATGCGTCGGGCTATCCTAAAATGTGGGCGGGAAGCGGAATGCCTTTTTCCGAGTTACTTGATAAACTTATTATTCTCGCCCGCGAAAGGTATGACGACCGGGCCCGGAACAAAACGACACGAGTAGAATAACGAACCTGGAGGTTTAAATTAATGTCAGTTGCAAAGAATATCGAGATCACATCGTCCTCAACCAGCGGTTTTGATGATGCCGTAAAACAAGGCATCGCCCGGGCATCGAAAACGATCAATAATATTAGAGGAGCATGGATCAAAGAGCAGAAGTGCGAGATCGAAGACGGGAATGTAACTGAATATAGGGTTACAATGGTGCTTACTTTCGTCCTGTCGGATGAAGACTAACTGGCTGACGATCTTAACCGCGTTTTGATGCCGTATAGCCTTTGCGAGTCCTGATAGTCAGGTTCGGCTTTGCTACTTTAACTTCGATCGCCCGGTACTTTCCGTCTTTCTGCGCGTTTGTGGACTCGTAACCGATCGTGTATTGAATGCCAAGTTCGTCAACGATTCCTTTGAGCGTATGACGAAGGGCCGCTCCGCCGGCGGTCGCAATAAACTTTCCGCCGCTCTTTTCGGCAAAATTCTTTAAGGCACCTTGATTCTGCGCCCGTTCCTTGACGCTGGTATCCATAGACGACATATCGACCGTATAGATCGTTGCCTCGGCATCCAGAGCCGCTTTCAATGCTTTTTCAGATGACTTCTTGCTGAATGTATCCGCACCGTCAGAGAGAACGATTATTGCCCGGCGCTTTTCAGGCCTTTTGCTCAATTCGACGGCGGCCTTGTAGATCGAATCATTTAGGGCGGTCATTCCGTGAGCTTTAAGGTCAAACACGATCTCATTAAGATCGCGGCTTCCTGAAAAATCCTGGATCAGATCGACCTTTGCCGCAAAATGGTAAACCGCAGCATTATCGTTTTCGCGCAATCCATCCAGAAAATTGATCGCGGCGGACCGGGCCATGCTCATCCTCGATTCCATGCTGCCCGAGGTGTCGAAAAGTATAACGGCCGCAAACGGCGTTTCTGCCGCTGAAAAGTAGGTTATTTCCTGTTTTGTCCCGTTTTCGAATACGCTGAAGTGCTCGCGTCTTAGCCCGACCGCCGCTTTGCCTTGAGAATCGAGTATCGTTGCATTCAGAAGCACCGCGGCCGATTCGACGGTTATTACCTCATCATCGGATTGTGATAAAGCGGCGATCGGGAAAAGGACGAATATGAGAAAAAAGCAGGTGACAAACACCGTTGATTTTACGGGGTACGGCGCAATTGTCATTTTGTGAAGCGTAGGAATCTAACCAATTTGAGGACCGTGTTTGAACTTTGGATGGCGACCGCTGAAATTGTGAATCGCGTGCTCTTCTTTAACTCGTTGAGCAAATTGCCGGTGATCTCTTTTAGATCGATAAAAGCCTCCTTTATGGTCGATGGCTTGTGTTTGGCTGTGACATCAACTTCATCACGATCTTCATCGTCGTCTGCTCCGAGTTCCTTACGGATCTTCGACACTAACTTTTCGAGCGATTCAAGTTTTGTCAGATCTTCATCGGAAAGGTGATTCGACTTTAAAAATGACGTTTCAAGCTGGTCGGTAAGGGCAGCCAGTTCCTCACCCCGTTTCAACAGTTCTTCGTGGTCCTTTTTTTCTTTCTCGGCCCTTTGCTTTGCCAGGAATTCCTTAACACTTCTAGGCCGGTCATCTTCCAGAGTACGGCCGGGTATCAAGCTTTCATTGTTGCTGCTCGACTGTGCGATTATTGTGCCGCAGAACATCAGCAACATAGCGGCAAAGGGCACTGACCTGCGATAAAGTGAAAGGATAGACATTTTTCGAGTTAATTATTTACCGTTTTCGGATCATCAGGTGAAACACCGGTAACGGCTTCGACCAGCTTTACAAGAAATTCTTCTTCTGCAAGTCCCGAACTGCGAACGGTCGTCCATTCTGACATAAGGCCGTTTCCAGCCAAACCTTCGACTTTGGCGTTTACTGAAACATTGTTCTGCACGCCATCGATCGACTGCACTTCGATCGTTAGCATATAGCGTCCGCGTGACCATGCATTGTCCGCATACTCAATAATTCCGTATCGTTTCAATTCGTTTTGCGTGATCACCGGTCCGCGGGCGAAAATAAATGGCTGAGTAACAATGATGCCGTCAGAAAGGCGTGACGAAGCCTCGTCAACTATCATCTTTTGGTCTCTCAAAACCTGTGCAACGGTCTCGAGCAGAACATCACGCCTTGAATTTAGCTTATACGGGTTCGCCAGTCGGTCCCTGACATGCGTTTTGCCCTTGCCCCAATCAAATGAACGTGATGCATCCGTGCTGCGTGACGTCGTCTTGTTTGCTTCGTCCTTGATCTTTTGGGTTTGGGTATCAATACCCTTTTGACCAAAAGCAGAGACGCCAAACACGGGAATGCAAAAAAGAAGTAAGATGGAACGCCGCATATAGACCTCGCGAACTTTTGATAGGCAATTTAAACTATATCGCAGAAGCTGGTATCTGGAAAGATTTGATGTTCATTGGCCAACTAAGGTTGTCATGGGGACGATCAATCCACTTCATCACGGCGGTTTTGCATCTCCCATAAAAGCAAATGCTTCAAGAATGCGTGATGGCCGGCGAATTTTGCGATCGCAAGGCCCGGAAGTCCGTCCAGGAAGCCGAGCTTGAGAAAATACGATCGGATAAACGCGGCGGGTGATGCCGCCGCGATCCTGGCCGGAGAAGTGGTCCTGCCGCTTGCGAACATCTGTTTGGCGGCAAGCGGAGCATATCGTTCACCGATCATGCGGTGATGGTGGGCCGGCCCGTCAACGCTGAAGTGGAGTATATCCGATTGCAAACTTTCGACCGTTCCGCCGGAAGACACCTCAAATGATTCATGAATCCATCGATCATTCCAACTTCCAAGTCTGCGGTCAAAAAGACGAAGCTGCCTGTCGGGATACCAGCCGCCGTGTTTGATCGGCCTGTTCATATAGAACGAAAGCCTTGGAATGCGAAAACCCGCCGGCAGGGAAGTTCGGCCTTTCAGTCCGATGATCTCCTGTCGAAGTTCATCGGTTACCCTTTCATCGGCGTCAAGGCTGAGCACCCAGTCATTAGCGGCCGCTTTGGTCGCGAAGCTCTTTTGCCTGGAAAATCCTTCCCATCCGCGAACAATGGTCCTTGCTCCGAGTTCGGCCGCGAGCCGAACTGTTTGATCGGTGCTTTCCGAATCTACTACAACGATCTCATCTGCCCACTTTACGCTGGCGATCGCATCGGCAATTTTGCGTTCCTCGTTGTAGGCTATTATTACGACGGAGATCTTCACGCGTCGATTGTCGCAAAGTTCCGTGGAAAGCAAAAATGCGGCCGCCCTTTTTCGCCAGGGACGGCCGCATCTCACTGTTTCATCTTAAAAAAATGGCTACTTGTCGTTATTCGGCGAATCGACAACGATGTTATTAAGCTCGAATGTTGTCGAAGTTGCACGCTGTAGGTCAGCAAGGGACTTATTGTAATCGGTTTCTGCCCTAATCTCGGAATTTCTCGCCGCGGTCAATGCATTCTCACGCTGAAAGAGAAGGAAAGTTGTTGAACGGCCCGAGTCAAACAAACGCTTTTCACCTTCCAACTGGATCTCGGCATTCTCGCGTGCCCGGCGGGAGGTAAGTACGCGTTGCCGAGCGGTCTCTACGGCCTGCACAGCGTTTCGCACTTCAAGGATCACCGATTGTTCCTGGGCGCGCGTTTGCGAGCTGATCTGATTCTGCAAAACCTGGGCACCCGCAAGATTGGCCTTTGCCGTCCTATTTCGAAGCGGGAATGAAATGGTAACGCCGATCGAAAAATTAGGAGCATCCGATCTAAAAATATTTAGCAGCGACCGATTGAACCCTCCGGAAAAATATGCAGCAGAAGCGGGTATCGTTACTGTCGGGATGCTGCTGTCGGGAACGCTATGAAATCTGCGTATCTGCGATAGAAGAAAAGCCGATGCATTTGAATTTATCGCCGCGATCTCAGAGCTGATCAATGGAGCGGTAAAGGCGCCGGTCGCCGCTCCGCCGCGTGAGAGCCCATCCAGCGAAAAACTGGTATTGAGGTCGATCTGCGGCTTTGTCTGATTCTTGAAGTAATCAATGTCGATCGCGTTAATGTCGCTTGCAAGTTTCAATCGGCGAAGCTCAAACCGATTGTCCATCGCATCCTTGATTGCCGCGTCCAGATTTATCGGAGTTGTACTGAAAACGGGCTTATCTGTTGGAACGAAACTCAGCGCCCATTCATTTGAGGCCGCATCCTTTAATATCAGCTCCTTCAGATTGTTTTCAGTGATCGAAACCTGCTGCGTTGCCAAAAGCAGATCGGTCTCGCGATTTGCCAATTCCGTCGCTACCTCCGCCCGAGCTAAAGGGGCCGCTGCACCAGCGGCTATCCGCGCCTCGATCTGACGAAGATTTTCCTGGGACAAATTGAGGTTCGCAAGCCTGTTCTGCTGGTCACGCAAGGAAAAGACAAGATCCCAGTAGGTCCTTTGGACCTGTGCGATGATGTCGATCGTCTGCCGGCGAAAATCGGCATCCGTTTGTTCAAGCCGGCGGCGGGCGATCTTTAAATTGCGCCGGGTGTTATCGACACGGAAATTGCGGAATAGCGGCTGTGTATATCGAAAACCCAAACTGGATGAATAGATCGCGCCGCCGCTCGAACTTCCAAGAGATCCCGAACTAACCTGTGCCTGCGAAAACGCGTTCTCGGTGCGGTTGTTGTTAAAGAAGACTTGATAGTTTCCGCCGCCCTGACGAATAAAGTTTGTTACATTGGCATTCGCGTTAAAGTCGTTTGTCGCGGATGATCCGGTAGTAGAGTTGCGCGTGTAAGTCGGCGAGATCGTAAAGATCGGATCATAGAAACCCTGAAGCACTCGGATCTGGGTTTCCTGAAAACGTACATCGTCCCGGGCGATCTCGATACTGTTGTTGTTCGAAAGGGCACGCCTTATCGCATCGTCTAAAGTGATCGATATAGGAGTCGCCGTCTGAACTCCGACTCTGGCGGTGGACGGGCGGCCGACAGGGTCTGCGGCATTGGGTGCGGGCGCGGCTGTCGCCGGAACATTAACATCAGGCCCGAACGAGACCTTCCTTACCAGTTCGGATTGGGCGTTCACGGTTCCAAGACTAAGGGCCGCGGCAAACGCAAAAGAAATAATTGCCCGTTGCGGGCGTTGACGACGACTATTCATTATTAGGATTGCTCCAATCTTCAGATCGCAAGTTATTTGAACCGCTGAAAACTCAATCGGATACTACGACTTTTAATTTTCGTTTGTTTCAACAAATTGTCCATTCTACTAGACGTGTCAATCAGATTGATAGTGTCGAGGCCTTGCGGTGCCAAACACGAAGGACCTTTTCTGAAGCATCGTTAATAAAATCGCAAAATTGCAAAAACTCGGCCATTTTGTCATTTGCGTGATGTGAATACGGCATAGTTCCACGTATCAATCAATTCGGATGCCGGGCCTCAATATTGAACCGGTCGAATTCAGCACAGGCCGACTGAATTGAAGTTGCCGGTAAATTGCGGTATCTTATAGGTTTTACAACACTATTGCTAATGGAGGAGTACTTAACATAATGGGTATCAAAGTCGGGATCAATGGATTTGGCAGGATCGGCCGCAATATCATGCGGACTTGCCTCGGCAGCAGCGACATCGATTTTGTTGCGGTCAATGACCTTACGGATACAAATACGCTGGCACATTTGCTCAAATACGATTCGATAATGGGCAATCTCGAACAAGAGGTCCGGGCTGACGGCGACACCATCAGCGTCGATGGTGATTCGTTCAAGGTGTTTAGTGAAAAGGATCCGGCCGCGATCGATTGGAATTCCGTTGGAGCAGAGATCGTGATCGAATCCACCGGCCGTTTCACAAAGGCTGAGGATGCCGCCAAACACATCCGCGGCTCGGTGAAAAAGGTCATTATCTCGGCTCCGGCCAAGGGTGAAGACGTTACGATCGTACTCGGCGTAAATGAAAATATGTACGATCCGGCGGCCCACAACATCGTTTCAAATGCCTCATGCACGACCAATTGCCTCGCTCCGGTTGCGAAGGTGATTCATGAGAAGTTCGGTATTGTGAACGCGTTGATGAATACCATTCACAGTTACACGAACGATCAGCAGCTTCTTGATCTGCCGCACAAGGACCTTCGCCGTGCGCGGGCCGCCGCACTCTCAATGATCCCGACCTCCACTGGTGCTGCCAAGGCCGTTGCTCTTGTAATTCCAGAGCTTAAAGGCAAGTTTGACGGCATCTCAGTCCGCGTTCCGACTCCTAACGTTTCGCTTGTTGACGTTGTTATAAATGTTGAGAAAGAAACCTCGACCGAAGAAGTGAATCGCGTGCTTAAGGATGCCGCGAACGAAGAGTTAAAGGGAATATTAGCGTTTTCGGAAGAGCCGCTTGTCTCGATCGATTTCAGGGGAAATCCTAATTCGTCGATCGTTGATGCAGAGAATACAAAGGTGATTGGCGGAACAGCTATAAAGATCCTCGCCTGGTACGACAATGAGTGGGGCTATTCATGCCGTGTTCGAGACCTTGTTAAATTTATTGCCGACAAGGGGATTTGACAAGGAACTTTGAGCGAAGGACTTTGACCGAAATAAGGGTAATGAACAAGAAAACAATACGGGACGTGGATATCGCGGGAAAGCGGGTGTTCATTCGAGTAGATTTCAACGTTCCGATCAAGAATGGATCGATCGAGGATTACACCCGCATACAGGGTGCTTTGCCCACGATCGCATACGCGGTCGAGAAAGGGGCTAGGGTAATCCTCGCGTCTCACCTTGGCCGTCCGCTAAAGGATAAGAAAAAGGCCGAAGATAAGGGCACGGCGTTCGATCCCGCGAAATATTCGCTTAGGCCGGTTTTTGAGTATCTTCGCCAGCTGCCGCAGTTTCAGCATATTTCGGGATCTGCTGACGGGGCATTGCCGCGGAATGAACACGGTGTCGCGGCCGGAAAAGCTGAGATCAAAAACGATCGCGTGTTCTTTGCCGAGGACTGCATTGGAGCGGATGTCGCCGAAAAAGTGAATTCCCTTGCTCCTGGTGACGTCCTTTTGCTCGAAAACCTTCGGCTGCACCCGGGCGAAGAGAAAAACGATCCGGCATTTGCGGAAGCTCTCGGCGAGCTTTGCGATGTTTATGTAAATGATGCGTTTGGCACGGCCCACCGAGCACATGCATCGACTGAGGGAATTACCCGATTTGTCGGCGACTCGGTTGCGGGCCTTCTAATGGAAAAGGAATTGAGTTTCCTGGGTAAAGTGCTGAATGATCCCGATCGGCCGTTCGTCGCGATACTTGGCGGAGCCAAGGTCTCTGACAAGATACCGGTGATCGAATCACTGATCGGCCGCAAGGTTGATAAACTCCTGATCGGCGGAGCAATGGCATATACCTTTTTTAAGGCAAACGGCTTGACGGTGGGTAAATCACTTGTCGAAGACGACATGATGCCAAAGGCGATCGAGATCGTGAAAAAGGCGGCTGACGCCAATGTTGAGCTGCTGCTGCCGACCGACCATCAGGTTGTCGATTCGTACGAGCCGTTAACCTCCAGAAAAGCGATCCCGATCGAATTCACAAATGCCGGCCAGGTTGGCTTGGACATTGGCCCCGAGACGGTCGAGGTCTTCAAAAGGGCTCTTGAGGGCGCAAAGACGATAGTATGGAACGGCCCGATGGGAATGTTCGAAGAAAAGCCGTTTGATGAAGGAACTGTCGCGGTCGCACAAGCTGTTGCTGACGCAACAGAGAAAGGAGCAACATCGATAGTTGGCGGTGGCGACTCGGTAGCAGCGGTAAACCAGGCGGGCCTTGCAGACATGATCTCGCACATTTCTACCGGCGGCGGGGCGACGCTTGAATTTTTGGCGGGTGACGAATTGCCAGGTGTTGCCGCACTCGATAATAACTGAACATATTTTCTACTTAAGTTAGATTCTGCTTACGATCATTTCATGAGAAAGCCCGTAATTGCCGGTAACTGGAAAATGTATAAACTGCTCGGCGAAGCGGTGGATACAGCTGTTTCATTAAAACCATTGGTCGCCAATGCCAATAACCGCGAGATAATAGTTGCACCTGTTTTCACTGCTCTTAAACCGGTTGCCGATCGATTGGAAGGCTCAAATATCAATATTGCGGCACAGGATTGTGCCGGCCGGAATGAATTTGGCGCATTTACCGGGGAAGTTTCACCTATAATGCTTAAGGACGCCGGGTGCACTCACGTGATAATCGGCCACTCTGAGCGGCGGCAGTTCTTCGGCGAAACTGACGATTCAGTTAACCGAAAGTCAAAAGCCGCCATGCAGGCCGGCTTGGTTGCCATCGTTTGTGTGGGCGAGAACCTGGCCGACAGGGAAGCAGGAAATGCGGAGCCGGTGGTAAAAATGCAGCTTACCGGAAGTTTGGCAGGATTGACAGTTTCCGATATGGAACGTATCATAATCGCTTACGAGCCTGTTTGGGCGATCGGTACGGGTAAAACCGCCACGCCCGAACAGGCTCAAGAAATGCACGGGCACATTCGGCGGACGCTCGCCGGGTCACATGGCACTGACGTTGCCGCCGCGGTCCGGATCCTATACGGAGGATCGGTAAAGCCCGATAATATATCGTCGCTTATGGCCCAGCAGGATATCGACGGTGCATTGGTCGGCGGGGCAAGCCTTGAAGCGGAGAGTTTTGCCGCGATCGTTAATTATCAATAGTTGGACGGACAAACGTTTTGCTTTATTTACTTTACGCAATCTTTTTTACCTCGTGCATAGTTCTGGTAGGATCGGTCCTATTGCAGCCGGGAAAGACCGATGCCGGAGCATTGTTCACAAGCAATGTTTCGAGCACTGCTTTTTCTCCGCGCGGCACTGCTTCGGTCCTGGCAAAGTTCACTATTGGAGCCGCTATAGTTTTCATGCTGTCCGCACTTGTGATCTCAATGCCGGCGCTAAGCGGGAGTGTTTCAGTGCTTTCGGGTAATGCGGAGGAATCTTCAACTGAGACGACTGCTTCACCAACACCTTCAACGGAAGGGCCGGTAACACAGGCAACAATTGCACCCGGTGCGGAGCAGCAGATAGTGATTGGACCGGATGGTACCGCAAATTCGGCGCCATCGAATACATCGGGCCCGGCTAATGCGTCGGCACCAGCGGGCAATTCCGCACCGGCTGCAAATTCGACAAATAGCACGGCGGCACCGGCTCAGCCGAATTCGCCCGCGAATCAATAGTTCTTTAATGTTAAAAGCCGAGGTGGCGTAATTGGTAGCCGCGCACGTTTGAGGGGCGTGTGGAGCAATCCGTGCGGGTTCGAGTCCCGCCCTCGGCACCACTTCAAAGAATAAAGGCTGTCGCGACCCGACAGCCTTTATTCTTATTTCCGGGTTGACACTCAACCTTGTATCATCATCGTCCCGGTACCTTCGTCGGTAAATACCTCTGCCAAAAGGCCGTTTCGTTTATTCCCGCCGATCACATGGGCCGAGCCAATACCTCTCTCCAAAAGTGAAACCAGATTTTGGAGTTTTGGGACCATTCCGCCCGTCGCCTTTCCGCTATCGATCATTTCACGAGCTTCTTTTCCAGTCAGGCGTGAGATCTTTGTACTTTCATCAGCCGGATCAAGATAAATACCGTTGACATCCGATAAAAGTATGATCTTTTCCGCTCCAAGCTCGGCTGCGATTTCCGAGGCAATCGTGTCCGCGTTAACATTAAATACCTTGCCTTCGTCGTCGGCCGCGAGAGATGAAATTACAGGCATATAGCCATTCTCGAGCAGTAGATGGATCAGGCTCGCGTCCACCTCAGCGATATCACCGACATGCCCGAAATCGACCGTTTCGGTCTGTCCTGTATTTCGGTCAACAACAATGCTTTTGGGTTTTCGTCTTTCTGCCTTTATTACTCCTCCGTCAATGCCCGACAAACCCACGGCGTGAATTCCGCGATTTCTTAATGCTGAAAGTATTTCAGTGTTGATCTTTCCGCGAAAGATCATCATCGCTAGTTCAAGCGTATCGTCGTCGGTTACTCTCCGCCCTTCTATTACGGTTTGCACGACGCCGAGTTTTTGCGCAAGTTCGGTCAATTGCTTTCCGCCGCCATGAACAACGCAAACGCGGATGCCGACCTGATGCAGCAACGCGAGTTCTTCGGCAAGAGAAACAAGCACCGCCTTGTCTTCAGTTACTTTTCCCGAAAATTTGACGACAAACGTCTTGCCCTTAAATCGTTGAATGTAGGGAAGTGCCTCGCGAAGCAGGTCAAGGTTTTCGATATTCATCTGGTTTAAGGGTTGACGGGGATCTATCGCGCATACGGCAATTGAAACCGCTTCAGCATATCGACGATCGGATATAATTAAAACGCCGCGGTCGAATTTTTAAAATCGGCCTATCCTAACAAAGTCGATAGGATCGCCTTTTGAACATGGAGGCGGTTTTCGGCCTCGTCAATAACAACCGAAGACACCGAATCGATCACGCCGTCAGTGACTATCACATTTCGACGCACCGGAAGACAGTGCATAAATATGCCGCCATCCGTGCGCCCCATTTTTTCTTCGTTCACGATCCAATCTTTGCGATACTTGGCCCTGGCGGCTATCTCGTCATAAGCCCGCCCGTAAAGATCCTTGTTTCCCCAGCTTTTTGCGTAAACGACCTGGGCGCCGTCGAACCCATTTTCCGGATCATTTGTAAGCTCAACGCTGCCGCCAGCGGCCGAAGCGTGCCTTCGGACGTCCGACAAAAGTTCGTCGTCAAGAGCATAACCGTTTGGATGCGCGATACGGACATCGTGGCCCATCTGCGCGGCCGCAAGGACAAAGCTGTTCGGAACAGCCATCGGCAGAGGCTTCGGATGCCATGCCCATGTTAAAAGCACCTTCTTTCTGCCGGAACCGAGCTTTTCACGAATCGTCATCATATCGGCGACTGCCTGGCATGGATGGTGCATTGCCGACTCAAGATTGATGATGGGCTTTGTCGAATATTTTGCAAATGCATTCAGAATAGGGTCTGCCCGTTCGGCCTGCCAATCCTGCAATTCGGCAAAGGCCCGAACGCCAATCGCGGAAACATAGCGTTCCAGAACTTTCACGAATTCCTTAAGATGTTCGGTCTTTCCGCCGTCCATTACAACACCCTCGCGGTGTTCAAGGGTCCATGACGTGCCGCCCGGCTCCAGAATTACGGGATTTCCACCTAGTTCATAGATAGCCACCTGCATCGACGCTCGGGTTCTGAGGCTTGGATTAAAGAAAACAAGTGCAACAGACCTGCCCGCCAGCGGACGTGAATCAATCTGCCCAGTTTTGAATGCGGCCGCCGACGAAAGGACCTGTTCCATCCCGTCAATTGTAAGGTCGGTGGTTGTGAGGAAATTCTTCATTTGTAAATACGTCCAACGGTCGGGACGGGCGCCTAACTAATTCCCACTGATTGCACTGCTGCTCCCAATTCATTCGTGAACATTTCGATCTGCTCGGCCGTCACACAAAGCGGCGGAAGCAGCCGTAAGACATTTGGATCGTTCGATGTGCCCGCAATGATCTTTTTTTCGAGCAAAGACTCAAAGACAGGTAAACACGAGCCGATAAACTCGACACCGATGAGACAACCTTTTCCCTTTACTGATGCCACAGTTCGAACGTCTGACAACGCGGCTCGTATCTGTCGCTCCACGGCGGCGGCGTTCTCGATCATGCTGTCTTCCTCTATCGCGGCAAGTGTCGCGCTGACTGCGGCCATCGCGATCATTCCGCCGCCAAATGTCGTGCCGAGGTCATTGGTCCCGATCGCACCCGAAACCCGATCGTTCACCAGACACGCCCCGACCGGAATTCCGCTGCCGAGCGATTTCGCAAGTGAGATGATATCGGGAACTACTCTGCCGGCCGGGCCACTGCCTGAAAAGAACCAGCTGCCGGTACGTCCGATACCGGTCTGTACTTCGTCAAATATGAGCAGGATACCTAATTCATCGCAGAGATCCCGCAGCTGCTGAAAATACAACGGCCCCGCCTCTGTCACGCCGGCCATCGACTGGATCGGTTCCAGCATGAGCGCCGCCGTTTCTCGATCGGCGGCGGCACTGACACTTTCAATGTCACCAAAGGTCGCGGAAACATGGCCCGGAACATTCGGACGGCCGATCTCGCGGTACTTGCCCAGAAATGTCGCCGAGATGGAATCAGCCGTCCTGCCATGAAATCCGCCCGTGAAAGTAACGATCTTTTCGCGACCCGTCGCCATTCGCGCCATACGCATCGCGTTTTCGTTCGCCTCCGTACCCGAATTGCAAAAAAATGCTTTAGACAAGCTGCTTGGCGCAACTGAAACAAGTTTTTCCGCGGCCCTGGCTCGAACCTCGGAATATACAAGGTTCGAATAGAAAAGGACCTTTTCCAACTGCTCATTGATCGCCGCTACAACGCGCGGGTGAGAATGTCCGGTTGCACAAACCGCATGGCCGCCGTAAAGGTCGAGAAACCTTTCGCCCTCGCTGGTCCAAACCCACGCACCTTGCCCGCGCTCGACCGCGACGGGCATCTTTTTGTACGTCTCCACCTGAAATCGATCTTCGATCTCTTTTATTGCTGAAAAGTTCATTCTGTTTGTCTTAAAAGAAAGCCTGTATTTTCACTACGGATTGCTACCGGTAAAAATCAATCCGGCCCTTTCATCGAGGCCGAACAAAATGTTCATGTTCTGCACGGCCTGTCCCGCAGCTCCTTTCACAAGATTATCGATAGCTGCAAATGCCACAAGCTGCTTTCCGTTCGAATGTGTTGCAATATCGCAAAAATTTGTATTCTTCACCCAGTTAATGTCCGGCGACCCTTCTACATTGCGTACGAAAAAACAATCCTTATAAAAATCCCGGTATAAATGATCGAGGTCAGCATTTGTGATATTTACATTGAACTCGAAGTAACAAGACGCAAATATGCCCCGCGAGACCGGAAGGCTGTGCGTCATAAATATCAATTCGTTCTCGAATGGGGCCACCGTTCGAAGATGCTGTTCAATTTCGGGCAGATGCTGGTGCTGAAACGGCTTGTAGGCATAAAATGAATTCATCCGCTGGGGATGATGAGTATTAGCGGCCGCCTTAGCTCCCGAACCCGATGACCCGGTCTTTGCATCAACGATTATTTTGCCTGTCAGCAGTCCGCTCTTGACCGCCGGGGCCAACGCCAGAAGTGTCGCCGTGGCAAAACATCCCGGATTTGCAATGTATTCAGCCGATCGGATCGCATCACGGTTTGTTTCCGTTAGCCCATAAGCAAACGAACCCTGGATCTCGCCGGCATGATCAAGTTTATAAAATTTGTGAAAGGTGTCAGGATCATCTATCCGGAAATCTCCTGACAGATCGATCGCCCTGACCCCGGCCGGAAGGCCCGGAACAAGACTTAATGCCTGTCCGTGCGGCAAGGCAAAAAAGACGAGATCAACATCTTGCAAGGTTGATTGGTCGCCGGGAGCCGGCTCAAAAACAAGATCGGTCAGGCCCAAAAGATTCCGATGCACGGCCGAAACGGCTTTCCCAGCGTGTTCATTTGCCGTGACGAGCACGATATCGGCATTTGGATGAAAAAGCAGAATGCGCAGCAATTCGCTGCCGCCATATCCCGAGCCGCCAAAAATTGCAATGCGTATTCTCTTATCAATCATTTATTTACTCAGCCGGGCTATGCATAGACTGGTTCGGCCCGCTGGATTGCGGTTGTGACGAGTTCGAAAAGGCGTTTTCCGTCACGCCGAGCATTGCCTGCCTTTATTCCGAATCGTTCCTCGACAAAATCCTCGCCCATCTGCGAGTCAGTAACGGATCCGGCTATCACATCGATCGTGATGCCCAATTCTTTAAGAATTCCGGCTCCGCCGAATACGCCAACATAATCTGATGCGCAGAAAACAAACGACGAGACCGCCGATCTGATCTCTTCGTCGCGCAATATGGAATCGACCGAATAGCCGCCGACGATGCCGTCGCCGAGTTCGACAACGATCAGGTCCGGGTCAAGTTTATTGAGATGATTTAGAATGCCTTTCGCCATCGGAGCGAGATCGCCGCCGTCCACGGTTGAAGGCAGCCCGCTATCTAAAAAGCTGGCCGTCGCGAAAGCTCCGTGGTCCTGCATGTTCAACGTGTCGCGAAGACAGGCGATCCCTGACAATTTTGCCCCCGCAACGCGAAAGCCTGAACCGGCGGCCTGATGAATGATCTCGGTCGCGGCAACCGTTTTACCCGAGTTCATGCATGTGCCCGCTACAAGTACAATGGGTGCCGAGGCCGATAGGGAACGCGACGATTCGAGGGAGTTATCAGCGATATTTTTTATCGGCCCGGCGGCATCGCACGCCAGTCCAATGACCTCGACCTCGATCGCATCCGAAAGTGACGAGTGATGGCCTTTACATACGCCGACAACGCCGCCCATATTCAGCAAGTGCAGCCGGTCGCCCGGCGTAATATTTTCCGGAACATCACCGACAAATCCTTTCAATGCGCGACGCTTGCCGAGTACTCCAAGTAAAACGTCGTTTCGATTTATCTTTGCAAGCCTGCCGGTCGGCAGCTCGAGATTGCCGTAAGTAACGCTCTCGGTTAAGGCCCGCACTACCACAACATCTCCCAAGGCAGGCTTGGTCGAACGTTCCAAAACGTTGACTCGACGGCCTAGGCCGAGGGGCGATGTGGAGGAACCGATCTTGTCTATATCAACCAACTTCATTGCTTTTTTCACCTGTCCCAAAGATCTCCCAGACCTTTTTGATCGCCTGACGCTGTGCGGCGGAATTCTTGACGGCGATGAATATCGTGTCATCGCCGGCGATCGTGCCGATAATTTCAGGAATGCGCGCGGCATCGATCCGCACCGCGGCCGCGGACGCAAGACCCGATTCGCACCTCGCCACAACCAACGAAGTTCCAGATCGTTCAAGGCTGGCCAGGCCGTAAAATTCATCCGGATGCCGCTTTCGCGGAATTGTATAGACCCCAAATGCCTTGATCACTCCAAGTTCGTCAAGATCACGGGAAATGCTTGCTTGAGTCGCGTCGATGTCGCGGGCTCGGAGCCGCTCGGCAAGCTCCGCCTGGCTGACTATCCGCTCGGCGGATATCAGCTTTAGTAACGCTTCCTGACGATGGAGTTTATGCAACATATACACGTTCTATGCAGGAACCTTGCATAAGTAGTGTATAGATGCATATTGTAATTTACAAGTTGGCTATGGAATGAAGCACGGAACTTAGAAAGTATCACTCCTGAAACTTTCTACCCTATCATGAGCAGCGAATCAAAGTTGGCATTAGAATATGCTGAGCTTGATACGCAGATATTTTTTGGGGTTCTGGCGGAAATCGTAGATCAGCTTAGTGCTTTCGCTTGAAAGCTGATTAAAGTTAGAGGCGGTTTGGTTGATATTGTTGTATAGCGTTTCGTCGTTGATGAGCTTACCGATCGTGCCTTTTCCGGCCTGGGCATCGGCGATCAGCTGTTCGATCCTTGTTGCCGTCGAATTAAATCGGGCAAGGGTCGATTTGGCTTCGTCATAAAGCTGCTCGTCCTTCAGGAATTTTCCGGCCGAGCCTCGGCCCGCCGAAAGGTCCGCGGAGATCTGCTTGAAATCATCGGCAATACTGTTGATCCGCGCGGCCGACGACCGAAGGTCCGAAACTGCGGCACGCGTCTCATTGTAAAGGGCCTCGTCGCTCAAAAATTTACCTGCCGTCCCGCGGCCTGCCTTAAGGTCCGCCGCGATGCCTTCCATCTGCGCCACGGTTCGGTTAAGGCTATTGTAAAGTTCCGGATCGTTGATCAATTTGCCGGCGGTACCATCACCATTATTAACTCTGTTTAGCGTCGATTGTAATTCGTTGATGGTTTCATCGAGGCTTTTATATAGTGATTCGTCGTTAATTATCCGGCCCAATGTACCTTCGCCCTGGTTTGCTTTGTTCAGGATCTCGTTTGCCGGGATCGATAGCTTATTTATCTGTTCGAGAAGTTCATTACCCGTCTGAGTAAGCTGATTGATCGAGATCGCTACCCGCGATTCGAGAACGGCATTTTCCGAAACAGGCGAGCCTTTTGCGGTTCCAGGTGTAATGTTTATTGTTTTATCATTCGCAAGAAGAGATGTTGCGATCAACTGGGCCGTCGAATCGGTCCTGATACGTTCGGTGATCGGCCGCCCGTTCAATTCAGGATCGATGGACATAATTGCCTCGACCTTTGATTCTTCGGGCGAGTCCGGCGGTAAAAGGTCAACACGTTCGACCTTCCCGATTCGCACACCCGCTAATTGAACTTCGGAGCCTTCACGAAGCCCGTCAGCCGCCGCAAAGCGGGCCTTGAGTTTTAATTTCTTTTCAAACGGATTGAAATCACCGGTCGAATTTAGGATCAGGAAGGCCAATACCGCAAGCCCAAAGAGCACAAATACACCAACGCGTACTTTGCTGAAGGTTAGTGTTCTTTTAGTTTCGACCATAATCTAAGGCGGCCTATTTACCGTTAATAAACCTTTGGATAAAACGATCGGGAGACTTTTGCAACTTCTCGTCGGAACCATTGAAGATAATCTTTCCGTCCCGCAACATTATCACTTCAGTGTTTATCAAACAAAGCGATTGGCCCTCTTTTTCAAAGATGACCTGCCCGTGTTCATCCACGACGGCGTATTCGGAGGAAAGATATCCGACATTATTCATCTCATGAGTTACAAAGATCGACGACACGTCCTGAAGGTCGCGCAGCTTGATGGCAAGTTCGCAGATAGTACGTGCGGTGGGCGGATCCAGGCCAGCCGTTGGTTCATCAAAAAGCACGATCTGCGGGTCGCCGATAAGAGCACGCGCGATGCCGACCCGACGGCGCATGCCGCCTGAAAGCTCGATCGGCATTTTTTCGATCGCGTCTTCGAGCGCGACGAATTGCAGCATTCGCCGCACTTCCTGTTCGATCTCTTCTTCATCAATACCCTGCTCGCGAAGGCGGTATGCAACATTTTCGTAAACCGAGAGCGAGTCGAACAGTGCACCTTCCTGAAAGACCATTCCGATCTTCTGCCGCACCGGCATCATTTCTTGTTCGGTATATTGGGTTATGTTCTCGCCGTCAATAAATATTTCTCCGGCGTCCGGTTTAAGCAGGCCCAGGATCAGGCGGATTATCGTCGATTTTCCGCCGCCGCTGGGCCCGAGAACTACTTGAGTTTCGCCCCGACGGACAGTAAAACTTATACCATCGAGAATCACCTTGTCATCAAACGCGAGGTGAACATCACGAAATTCGATCGCCGGGATCACGCGATGCGGTTCATCAACGGCATCTTCGAGATCAAATTCCTCGATCGTTTCATCAGGCCAATTGGCCTCTGGGTTTTGCTCCGAAGTAAATACCATTCGCGTTTAGATGATCCCAACCCCAAGAACGGACTGTATTGCCTTTGCGAGAAAGAAATCGAATACGATAACCCAGATCGATGAGAGCACGACCGCATTGATCGTGGAAGTGCCGACGCCAACGGTCCCGCCGGTTGTTGTCAGTCCTTTGTGACACGATATTCCACCAATGACCATACCAAAGAAGAAGGGCTTAATAAGCCCGCCGATTAGGTCGTTCGAGGTAATGCCGTTACGAACCGAAGTGATAAAAACATTCTGGTCCTGGTCGAAAATATATGAGGCGATCGTCCCGCCGCCGATGATCCCGAAAATATCAGCCGCGACCGTAAGCAGCGGAAGCATTACGATAAGCGCAATAACCCGCGGAGTAACCAGTTTTTTGAGCGGATCGGTGCCGAGGGCCCGCATCGCATCGATCTGCTGCGAAACCACCATCGAGCCAAGTTCAGCCGATATCGCGGACCCGATACGCCCTGAAACCATCAAAGCGGTCAATACCGGCCCAAGTTCACGGATCAGGGAAACCGAAACCGACCGGCCGGCCTCACTATGAATCCCATAGTATTGCAATGTTGGAAATGTTTGGAGAACGAGTACACCTCCGGTGAAGAATCCGGTCAGGAGAACGATTGGCAGAGAACCAACGCCGATAAGGTCCATTTGCCTTATTATCTCCTCCATATACCTCGGCTTGCGAAAAATGCCCGTTGCAACACCCCATAAAAGTACACTTACTTCCTGAAGCTCAAATAGGAATTTTGTTAACGGATTCATTCGTTGACAGGAACCGGATGCTAGAAAAACTGGCTTGAGAAAGGTTACAACGAAGCGGCGATTTCGCCAAACGCTGTCTCTATGGAAAACCCTATAAAAGCACTGCCCTCAGCACACTCTTATGATAAAAGAAAAAGGCCTTGACGAAATGACGCGTCAAGGCACAGAGTAAAATTACATTCGATCTAGTTGTTCGGCCGGCGCAATTTACGCTTGATCGGCCGAAATCCCGGGCCGTCATTTGCCGGATCCTGATCATCACGCATCTCTTTTCGTGCTTCGGCAAACTGCTTTCGCAGTTCGCGGAATTTGGAGAGCTGTACCGGCGTCAGAACCTTTCGGATCGCCATTTCATTCGCAAACTTGATCCTTGCTAATTCCGCCTGTGCCGCCTGAAACTCGCTGAGTTTCGATTTGAACTCAGCATCGTCGATCGCGTCAGCATAAATAGCCTTGTTCAAGGCCCGGTTGGCCTCTTGAAAACGAAGCCTGGCGGCAAGTTCGACAGGTTTTCGGTCTCTGTTCAACTGCCCAATGGTTTGCAGCTGATCACGGGTGAGACCTAATTCACGGAATAGATTTTGTCTCGGCCCGTCCCGCTTTTCTCCAGGCCCGGCGCGGCCTTCATCAAGTTGATTGGAGACAGGCGTACCCTGCGAATATAAGCCAGACGCCATAAATAACGTGACGCACAGGACCAAAAATAGTTTGGGGGTAAGGATCGTTTTCATCTAAGGCCAACCTCACAGTTACTCGCTAGTGTCGATCTCGGCCAGGAGATCGCCCAACCGAAGCGTATTATCTTCTTCCTCGTCAAAATTGTTTAGACGCGGGGCAGAGCCGGGCACACGGGCTGCCGGTTTATTCTGACGACGTTCAGCGGTCGCGGAACGCGACGGCTGTTTGGACACGGGCCTTGCCCTCACCCGATCTCGCCGCTCGCCGAGGCCGACTACGGCTGGTTGTTCGTCGGGACGTTCTGTCGAATCAGACTTCGCTGAAACCGGTGCAAGGTCCGCTGCTCGTGCCGGAGCGGCCTCAACCTGCTCCGGCTGCTCCGGCGAATTGCTCACGGCAACATCGACCGGGCCCGAACTCATCATCCATCCGGTGAAAATAATAACCGCGGCAGCGAAGCCCGCCGCCGGTAATGTCCATCGGCCGGATGAAGCAAAGAATGCTTTGATCGGATCGAACCATCCCGCAATTTCAACAGTATTTCTATACGGAACAACTATTCGCGGCGTCTCCATAGCCGCAAATTCGTCGCGCTGCCATTCATAAACATCAAGGCGTGCAAACGAGATCTCTGCGAACTTGCCGGTGCAAGGTTCGCATCTTTCGAGATGCAGCTCCACACGGTCACGATCCGGCTCGCCCAGTTCGCCATACATATATGCGACAAGGTCCTCGCCCGTGGAACATGAACTATTTTGAATATCCGTAGATCTTACGTTCATGACGTCCTCAACTTACTTCCAGAGCTACCCGCTCAAGTTTCATCCTCAATTGCTTAAGAGCGGTATAAAGCCTGCTTTTCACGGTACTCAAGGGCACCTCAAGAACCTCTGAGATCTCCTGGAAGGTCATATCCTCAAATTCCTTCATTACAATGACCTGTCGTAAATCTGACGGCAGCGACGTTACAGCTTGTCGAACCAAAGCAAGCCGTTCATTGGCTTCGGTCGTTCGCGAAGGTAGTGTATGCTCGGGAGCGACAAAATACCGCTCTTCTTCGTGACTGCTTTCGTCAAGAAAATCTTCCGACCGCGATCTCGCCTTTCTCTTTGTGGTCAGGCATTGATTTACGGCAATTCGGTGCAGCCAGGAAGAAACGCGGGCCTCGCCGCGGAATTTAGAGATGTTTCGATATGCCGCGATAAAAGTTTCTTGTGCCGCATCGCGTGCGTCGTCTTCGCGTGCAAGCATACCGAAACAGAGCGCGAAGATCTTTCGCTCCCAACGTTTCACGATCTCGCCAAATGCATCAGGATCGTTTGAAACCGCCAACTCGACTAATTGTTCATCGGACAGATCGATCAACATTCCTTAGCAGCAAATTCAACTTCTTCAAAAACCTTCCGTCAAGCACCAACCGGTTCCTGCTCAATTATTTAGATGCGGCCGACTTCAAAAAAGTTTGGAAATCCGGCCAAACTCATGTATTCGCCTGATATGATATGAAATTTGGGCAATTCACGCGTGTTTGGTTAGAGGAACATCTATGAAAATCGAGCTAAGAAACGGCAGTCCGGAAGACGCCGAGGCACTAGGTACGATCTGCTTTGAGGCATTCAGGAATATTGCCGAGGCACACGGGTTTCCACCGGACATTCCTTCGCCGCAGGAAGGCATAGGGCTAATGGGATATTTGCTTTCTAACCCGGGAATCTATTCGGTCGTCGCCGAAACTAACGGAAAGATCGCCGGGAGCAACTTTCTTTGGGAAGCCGATCAGGTTTCAGGTGTAGGCCCGATAACTATTGATCCGGAATTGCAGAATTCTTCGGCTGGCCGCCGGCTGATGGAAGACGTGGTCAAACATTCGGATGAGCACGGGTTTCAGTCGATCAGATTGGTACAGGCGGCATATCACAACCGGTCTCTTGCACTCTATACCAAGCTGGGCTTCAACACGGTCGAACCACTTTCAACCATAAATGGCCCGCCGCTCAAACAGAAGATCGACGGCTTTGATGTCCGCCAAATGAGCGAGAACGATATCGAGGCGGCAGATAGCGTTTGCAGGGCGGTTCATGGAATAAGCAGGCTGAATGAAATCCGCGGCGCGGTCGAACAGGGAACTGCAAGGGTTGTGAGCCGCAATGGAAAGATAACCGGATATTCGACCGTTATCGGTTTTTTTGGCCACACTGTTGGCGAGACCAACATCGAATTGCAGGCCCTGATAGCTGCCGCGGAACAATTCGCAGGCCTCGGGTTTCTTTTGCCGACTCGGAACGGCGAGATCCTTCGCTGGTGCCTGGAAAATGGATTAAAGATCGTTCAGCCGTTAACGCTCATGAGCCGTGGAGTTTATCAACAACCGCGCGGAGCATTCATGCCTTCGATACTTTATTGACCATTTATCAAAATCAGTTTCTCTTGTACCGAATGAAGGCACGCAATTTCAGGCCTGCCTTCATCCGCTGGGCCGCCAAATCAACTCAGCACTTGCCTAAAAGCCAGAAAACCACGACAAAGATCAGGATTGCAGAGATCAATCCTCCTCCAAATTTATACGCCGCCGCTCCTGCCAGGCCGCCTCTCAATAAATTATTCATAAAATTCCTCCCATAGCTCGTAAATGATCCGAAATCGTACATAACGGTCCCGGCCACTCTTGTCGTTGCAAGGTTCATTCCATTTTGTATTATCATCAGCAGCAATGGATGAAAAGAGGGAATTGCTAAGACATTTTCTGGCGGCCATTGCCTACCGAACGCAGAAAGCGGTTCGCGGGTGTCCTGCCGAATTCGGTGAATTTAAGGCTGGAAATCAGGTGAGGACTCCGGCCGAACTTGTACGGCACATGACAAGTGTGCTCGGATACGCCCGGACCTTTTTTATTGGCGGGACTTATTGGCCGGAACCGCTCCCGGACCTAAAAAATGAGATTGATCGTTTTCACGAAATGCTTGGCAAACTTGCCGGCCATTTGGCTGCGAATGATCCGCTACGGTCGGGTATAACCCCGGAACGTTTGCTTCAGGGCCCTTTCGCCGATGCGATGACCCACGCGGGACAGCTTGCAATGCTAAGAAGAATGTTTGGTGAACCGGTCGCACCCGAGAACTTTATCGCGGCGAACGTATCGGCGGAAAATTTGTCGCCCGATCAACCCGATCCGGAAAGCCCGGATGAATTTTGGCCCGAGGCCCCGCAAGGCAGGAAAAATGAATTGGGTTAGAACTTTGACGGCCGGGAACGAGCAAGGTCCGGCCTTATGCATTCGCTTCGAGCCAAAAGATCGCTTTGTGTTTAGGGCCTTGGCCTATATTATTTGAAGCCGAATCAAGCGCTAGGCGTTTCGTACACTTTTCTTCCGTTTGCGATCGAAGCGCGAATCCGTTTTCCACACGAAATACCGCAAAGTCAATATAAGCAAATGTTCAAAAGTTGTCTTGTGCCGATAACTTTTGATTTAGGTTGAGATCCCTTTGATCAATAAAAACGGGCCGATCCTATTTTTCGATAGGCCGGCCCGGTTGCTTGTTGAAGGGGCGGGAATTAAGATCCGGGCGATTCCGATGCTGCCTCGATCTGACTTTAATATGACCGGGCAAACAAGACCCTTTTTGCCGATTCCTTTCCTGAGTAAACACACTCTCCCGCCTGTTCTGCCGACAAAAGCGGAATGCAGCGAATCGTTGCTTTAGTTTCTTCCTTTATTTTGGCTTCGGTTTCAGCGGTTCCGTCCCAATGGGCCATGAGGAATCCGCCTTTTTCTATTTGCTCCTTGAACTCATCCCACGTGTTTACAAGAAACGTATTCGCTTCACGGAATTTGTCGGCCCGGTCATAGATCGCTTCCTGTATCTCATCAAGCAGCAACTTAATGCCGGAAACGAATTCGGCGGGAGACTCGAAATTCACTTCGCGCGATTCCTTCGTCAGAGTATCACGCCGTGCGACCTCGACCGTTCCGTTCTCAAGGTCCCGCATCCCGATACCCAAACGGACGGGCACGCCGCGAAGCTCATATTCGGCAAACTTCCAACCCGATCTCTGGTTATCACTGTCGTCGAATTTGATCGAAATACCAGCGGCGCGAAGTTCACCCAGTAACGGTGCGACCTTTTCGCTGATCGTTCCGAGGTCCTCGGGCGACCGGTAGATAGGAACGATGACTACCTGTATCGGAGCAAGCTTTGGCGGCAAAACAAGCCCGTTGTCGTCAGAATGTGCCATTATTAAGGCACCCATCAGGCGAGTGGAAACGCCCCAGCTTGTGGCCCATGCATATTCAAGCCGGTTTTCTTTATTCACGAATTGAACGTCAAACGACTTCGCAAAATTCTGTCCAAGAAAATGCGATGTCCCAGCCTGCAATGCCTTGCCATCCTGCATCATTGCCTCTATACAGAACGTGTCCACGGCACCGGCAAAACGTTCGCTTGCCGTCTTCACGCCCTGAACGACAGGCATCGCCATCCAGCCTTCGGCGAACTCAGCATAAACGCCAAGCATTTGGTGCGTCTCATTTACCGCTTCTTGTTCAGTAGCATGTGCCGTGTGGCCTTCCTGCCAGAGAAATTCGGCGGTCCTCAGGAAAATTCGCGTTCGCATTTCCCATCGCACAACATTCGCCCACTGGTTAACGAGAATAGGCAGATCACGCCATGACTGGATCCATCCTTTATACGCGTTCCAAATAACGGTTTCGGAGGTCGGGCGAATGATCAGCTCTTCTTCGAGTTTCGCGGTTGGATCGATCACAAGCCCTTTGCCGTCAGGGCCGCTTTTCAAGCGATAGTGGGTCACGACCGCGCATTCTTTCGCAAAACCTTCGGCATGCTCTTCTTCTTTTTCGAGAAATGATTTTGGAACGAATAGCGGAAAGTATGCATTCTGATGGCCCGTTGCCTTGAACATATCATCCAGGGCCCGCTGCATTTTTTCCCAAATGGCATAACCATATGGCTTTATCACCATACACCCGCGGACGGCTGAGTTTTCAGCCAGGTCGGCACGTTTGACTATCTCGTTATACCACTCGGAATAGTTCTCTGATCGTTTCGGAAGCGCTTTACTCATAATTCATCGTTGCCTCAGCGAGCCTGAGGTAAAACGTAAATGATAAGTCAATCGCCGAAAAGTCGCAATTTACTTAAAAACCTTCTCTTGGCTTCTCCGCGCCAAAGAGTCTCTGTGGTAAATTAAACCCTTTATGAGCGATTTTAAGTTGGACTTCCAGGATACGGCTACTGCCTTTGCCGACAAATCTGACCGGGAACTGAAAGAGAAATATCGGATCTTCAAGTTGCTGAACTCGCCGTTTCTGAATGCTCTCGGCACACGGTCAGCGAAATTTGCGTTGTCGATGGGACTGCCGGTCGAAGGCATGATCAAGCACACCGTCTTTACCCAGTTCTGCGGCGGCGAGACCATTGAAGAGAGTGAACCGACGATCCAAAAACTTGCGGCGTCCGGGATAGGTACGATTCTCGATTATGCTATCGAGGGCCGTTCGGCCGAAGAGGATTTTGATAAGACGAAAGACGAGATCCTTCGAACCGTTCGCCGGGCGGATGAAGACCCGGCGATCCCTTTCAGTGTTTTCAAGGTGACGGGTGTTGCCCCGCTCGGGACGCTGGAGCGATTAAGCGCAAAAAAGAAGCTGGACGCAAAGAGCCAGTCCAAATGCGAACGGATCAATGCCCGTATTCAGGAAATTTGCGAATACGCCTACTCGGTCGGCCAGCCGATCTTCATCGACGCCGAAGAAACATGGATCCAGGACGCGATCGACCGGCTTGCTACTGACATGATGGAACGATTCAATCTCGAAGGCCCCATCGTTTACAACACGCTTCAACTTTACCGCACAGATCGGCTGCAGTACTTAAAGGACTCACGAAAACAGGCCAAAGCGGATGGTTATATTCTCGGCGTAAAACTTGTTCGCGGCGCTTATATGGAAAAGGAACGCCAGCGTGCGGCAGAGAAAGGTTATACGTCGCCGATCCATGAGACCAAGACGGCAACCGACAAGGACTATGATGCAGCGGTAGAATATTGCCTCGATCATCTTGACGACATTTCCGTTGTCGCCGGAACGCATAATGAACGCAGTACGCAGAATCTCGTCCAAAAGATGCACATGCGCGGAATTCCAAACGATCACCCGCATGTAAATTTTTCACAGCTATACGGGATGAGCGACAACCTTTCTTATGTGCTGAGTGCAAACGGCTACAATGTTACAAAATATGTTCCCTACGGGCCCGTGCGCGATGCTGTACCTTATTTGGTTCGGCGTGCCGAAGAGAACAGCGCGGTTACCGGCCAGATGAGCAGAGAACTCGACCTTATCACCAAAGAGATGAAACGCCGCGGACTTTGATGAACTTTCGCCGGCCGGATGCGTATTTGACGAAGAGGATGAACACGGATGTACTGTCCTAAATGCGGAATCGCCGATCAAAAGCCGGAAACATACTGCAGACGCTGCGGCATTTTTCTTCCCGACCTGACCAAACCTGGAAAGCAGAATAACTCGCCCGAAATTCACGTTCTTGCCAACACGGTTCTTAGTACGATGACGATCGCCGTGTCCTTGGCCCTTTCAATTCTGTTGTTTTCCGTTCTCGCCTTTCGCCCGGACACGCATCCGCTTATTTAAGCAACGGCGGGGGTTCTCATAGCGATCGCCGCATGGCATATCCAATCGCTATGGCGTTCGCTATTGTTAAGGAAACATTTTAAGGAAAATGAGCAAAGGCGGCAGTCTTCTCTAGAAAGTGGAACTGAAAGGACGGAAACCTCAAAGCTGCTCGAACAAGCCAATATTAAAGACATTGTCCCGTCATCGGTAACCGAACGGACGACCCGCGACCTTGACGGCAGCCGCCTTCGTTCATCGTAGTCCCAGCATGAGCCTGACAGACCGGTCGGAAACCTCATGGTCCGGGCCTGATCTCCATTGCTCATAAGCGGCCGTTTCCTCGCGCGAAAGCGGGCGATTTTGCATCTTAGAAACTTGTGTGCTTTCAAACGCCCGGTTGGTAAGCGCAATATGCGATCGGCTAATCGTGAGAGAGCCTTCGTCAATCGCGGAATCTGCTATATCCGTGTCAAGGAAAAGCTCGCTGTAAGCCGCAACATGCCAGATCGGGTCGTCGTCCGGCCCAACTATATCTAAAATCCGCATCAGCCCGTATCCGCTTTCGAGTTGAAAAATGAGATAATCACCTGGTACAAACACCTGCAGCATATTTTTTGAGGTTATCACACTGAAAAGTCTGCTGCCACAAAACTATGGACCATGAAGCTATGCTCCGCGTCGCGATTGATGAGGCCCGCAAGGGCCTCGCGGAAGGAGGTGTCCCGATCGGGGCCGCTCTCTTTGACGGCGAAGGCAAACTCCTTGGCAAAGGACATAACCGGCGGGTCCAGCAAGGCGACCCTTCGCTGCATGGCGAGACGGACGCCTTTCGCAATGCCGGCCGGCGACGGAACTACCGCGACACCATAATGGTAACGACACTTGCGCCGTGCTGGTATTGCAGCGGACTCGTCAGGCAATTTGGGATCGGGACCGTTATCGTCGGCGAGACGGTAAATTTCCGGGGCGGCGAGAATTGGCTGGCCGAAAACGGCGTCAATGTTATTGACCTGAATGAACCTGAATGTATTCAGATGCTTAGTGATTACATCGCAAATAATCCGGACATTTGGTACGAGGACATAGGTAAATAAGCCGCTCTCGGAAGATCCATATTTCGCGTCATTGCTTTGTTCTAATAGGTCAAAATGCCAAAGATATAAGCATAGCGCTATGCGGTTACAATTCTTCGGCTACCGGCCCGCAAGCCTTTAGAACCCATGATTTTCCAGTTCACTGCGATATGTTATTCTGTAATTTCGCCTGAATTTCAGTAGAGATCAATATTTATGTCAAACACAAAAGAAGCAGTGATCATAAGTGCGGCACGTACGCCGACGGGGAAGTTTCAAGGAGCTTTGAAGGGATTTACGGCTCCGGACCTTGGGGCGATAGCCATCAAAGAAGCGGTGAAGCGTGCAGGTATCGATCCAACTAAGATCGACGAGGTTATCATGGGTTGTGTTGTTCAGGCAGGCATCGGACAAGCTCCGGCCCGCCAGGCGGCCTTGAAAGCGGGATTACCGCCCGAGGTATCTGCCTTGACGGTAAATATGGTGTGCGGCTCCGGCCTGCGGGCCGTTGCGTTAGCAGGCCAATCGGTTCAGCTTGGCGATGCCGATTTTGTCGTGGCCGGCGGTATGGAATCGATGTCGAACATTCCGTACGCATTACAAACGGCACGCGACGGATTTCGCATGGGCAATCAAACAGTTACCGACCTGATGATCCACGATGGCCTATGGTGTCCGTTCGAAAATTGGCACATGGGCAACACCGGCGAGATCGTCGCCGAGAAGCATCAGATAACTCGTAAAGCCCAGGACGAATTTGCTTATGATTCGCACCGGAAAGCCCACGAGGCCCAACAGGCAGGATATTTTAAGGACGAGATCGTTCCGATTGAGATACCCCAGAGGAAAGGCGATCCGATAGTTCTCGATCACGATGAACCTGTTCGCCCCGACACAACGGTCGAAACGCTTGGCAAGCTGAAGCCGGCATTTAAGAAAGATGGCGGGACGGTGACCGCTGGAAATGCTCCTGGCGTCAACGACGGCGGTTCGGCACTCGTGGTCACTTCAAGCGAAAAGGCATCTGAAATCGGCATTGAACCGCTCGCCCGCATTGTTTCATATGCTGTTTCGGGCATCGAGCCAAAGTACATAATGCTCGCTCCGGTCGAAGGTGTTCGTCGGGCCGTAAAAAAGGCCGGCTGGAACCTTGATGATGTCGAACTGTTTGAATTGAACGAAGCATTTTCGGTCCAGGCCCTTGGTGTTATGAAGG
>Ga0138256_10000906_pt1 | contig 31901 bp, 33 predicted proteins | sample KNB2016incub_MG_FD_105486 | JGI IMG/M metagenome (GOLD analysis project Ga0138256, IMG submission 105486) | Active sludge microbial communities from wastewater in Klosterneuburg, Austria - KNB2014incub_MG | ecosystem: Engineered > WWTP > Activated sludge > Unclassified | place: Austria... | reverse complement strand
TGTACGTGGGGTCGGTGATCGGTCCAAGCTTGACCATCGGACCCGGCAGGCCGCTGGTGCGGTGCGCCGGAGCGTCGCGAAGGTCGGCATCGAAGGGCGTGCGCCCAAATGACAACGCGCAGGGAGGCCTTGGAACGGAAAAGCCCCCATCGTCGGGGGGCTTTCTTCACATGGTCGAGGCCGCGGTCACAGGCTCACGAAGCTGCGGCGGCCCGGCTTGCGCTTGAACTTGTAGCTCACCTCCAGGCTGAAGTAGCTGATGCCGTCCGGCAACTGGGGATTGCCGCGCGGGCTGGTCTTGGGGTCGATGGTGCCGATCGTGCCCCAGCCCGTGGGGTCGCTGATGTACCGAGCCAACTCCTGCTTGGACGGGTCCCCGGGATAGGTCTGGTCGATCTCGTTCCAGGTGGCATAGCGGTCGCTGACATCATCCAGTTTGTCCGTGAAAAAGCTGATGTAGGAGAACTCCAGGCCCAGGGAGATCTTGCGGGTGATCATGTAGCGCATGCCCATGCCCATGGGCACGCCGATGTGCCAGGGGCTGGTGCGCTCCAGCGTGGTGCCCTCGCCGGCCGCGCTGCTGCCCTCGGTCACCCAGCTGTAGAGGTCGGTCTCGTAGGTGCCGTCCTGCTGGATGATCTGCGCCTGGTCCTCGGGCGTGTCGCGCGGAGCGTTCCGGATGGTGCCGTCCTCCCAATAGTGGTAGCGGTTGGCGATGTCCTGCGCACCGTTGAACAGGTCCGCCTTCGGACGGCCATAGTACACGCCCACCCCGAGGTAGAAGAAGGCGAAGAAGCGCTGCTTGAAGAGCGGCTTGTACGGCTCGCGGTAGGCGTTCAGCACCAGGTGGGTGCTCAGTCCGTAAAGGTCCGTGCGGAAGTTGAGCCCGCGACGGTAGTTCCGCAGGTCGATGCCGCTCATGCCGCCCACCGGGTCGGCCTCGTTGTAGCCCACGCGGTTCCAGCTGAAGCGGGCCTCCGTGGTGATGGCGCGGGTGACGTAGCGCTTCTTGTTGTTCAGGAAGTCACGCACCGTGATGGCCATGCCCGGGCGGGTGCTGCCCCATTGCACGGCACCTTCCTCGTTGCCCAGGTCGCCGTAATAGTTGGTGATGCCCTGCGACACACCCACCTCCACGTTGCGCTGCGCGCTGATGGGGACGGACACGGCAAGGAGAAGACCGAGCAGGGTAGGGTTCCGTGTCATGCCGGACGGATAGGGTGCACCAAGTTACGAGGGAAAGACGTGATCCCCGGCCGGGGTTGCCTGCCTGTGGAGATCCTACCGCGGACCGAAGAGGGCCGTGCCGATGCGCACCAGGGTGCTGCCCGCGGCCTGGGCGAGCTCGGCATCGCCGCTCATGCCCATGCTCAGGGTATCGAAGGGGCCCGGCGGATGCGTGTTCGCGGCGGCCACGGTGTCGAAGAGCTGCTTCAGGCCCTCGAACTCGCGCCGCACCTGGTCGCGGTCTTCCGTGTTGCTGGCCATGCCCATCAGTCCACGCGGTCGCAGGTGTGCCCATCCGGCCCAAGGCCAGTTCCCGATGGCGTCGCGCAGTTCGGCAGGGGACAGCCCGTGCTTGGTCTCCTCCTGCGCGATGTGCACCTGTAGCAGGATGTCCAGCACCCGGCCTGCAGTGGCGGCGCGTTTGTCGATCTCCTCGGCCAACCGCAGGCTGTCCACCCCATGGATCAGGTGCGCCACCGGCACCACGTGCTTCACGTTGCTGCGTTGCAGATGGCCGATGAAGTGCCAGCGGATATCGTCCGGCAGCTGGGGCGCTTTCTCGCGCAGCTCCTGAGGATAGTTCTCCCCGAAATCGCGCTGCCCCAGCTCGTAGAGGGCGCGGATCTCGTCCATCGTGCGGGTCTTGCTCACGGCCACCAGGGTCACCCCGGGCCGCAGTCCGGCCTTCACGGCCTGGTATCGTTCGGCGAGGGTCGGGGCCATGGCGCGGGTCAGACGTCCTCCAGGGAGTACACGGTGAGGCCGCTGCGCAGCTTGGGCTCGATGTAGGTGCTCTTGGGCGGCATGGTGCCCCCGCTGTCGGCCACGGCCTTGAGCTCCTCGAAGCTCACCGGCTGCAGGTGGAAGGCGGCCTCCATGGTGCCGTTGTCCACCAGCAGCTCCAGTTCGGCGGTGCCGTGGGTGCCGGGCACGAAATGGATGTGCGGGTCGGTTCGCAGGTCGTGGATGCCCAGGATGGGGCCCAGCACCAGTTCGCTCAACCGGGCCGGGTCGAGCTGGTCGGCCGGTGCAGCGCCCGGGGCCGGCGCCGGCAGGTGCAGCGCATGCCAGCCCAGCCGGGTGCGCACGCACACCATCCCGTGCACGGTGCCGGGGCTGTCGACCCGCTCCACGCGCCCCACCTGCGTCAAGGCCTCCAGGAAGGCTTCCGGGCTCAGGCCGTTCAGCGTGGTCACCGCACGGTCGAAGTTGAACAGGTGCAGGTGTGTGTGCGGCAGCACGTAGGCCAGGCACCAGGCCTTCGGGTCCACGTCGCTGGCGTGGCAGCCCTCGGCCAGCCGCGCGCTGCTGGCCAGGCGGTGGTGACCGTCGGCGATGTACAGGGCCGGCAGTGTGGCGAAGAGCTCCTGCACGGCGTGGCGCCAGGTGGGGTCGGCCACGGCCCACATGCGGTGGCGGACACCGTCGCCGGTGACGAAGTCACTGTCAGGTCCCGTTCGGCTGATGGGGGCCAGCAGGTACTCCAGGCCGCCATCGTCCGGAGCGGCCAACAGCACCGGTTCGGCGTTGATGCCGGTGGCGTCCAGGTAGTCGGTGAAGAGCGCTTCGCGGGCGGTGAGGGTCTGCTCGTGCACCTTGATCAGGCCCTGCCGGTAGTCGGCCACGCTCACCCCGGCGATGAGGCCCAGGGAGGCCACACCCCGGTTGGTCTGCTCGTACACATAGAGGCAGGGCTCGGCGTCGCGGCGCAGGTAGCCCAGGTCGCAGAAGGCCTTGAACTTGAGCTGCACCCGGCGGTGGCGCTCCGTACGGGACAGGTGCGCATCCCGTCCCTGATCGGGGTGGATGACGTGCAGGAAGGTGTACGGGTTCCCGTCCAGCTTGGCCGCCAGCTGCTCGGGCGTGTACGCCACATAACTGCGGCTCCCCACGCGGTGCGCCTTGTCGGGGATCGGCCGCCAGGCCCGGAACGGACGCAGGTGCAGCATGACCTCAGGCGACCTGCACGCTGTCGCGCCAATGCAGGATCAGCTCGGCCAGCTCGGCGCCCACGCGGCCCTGGGCCTCAGCGGTGGCCGCACCGATGTGCGGGCTCAGGCTCAGCCGGGGCTCGGTCAGCAGGTCCTCACGCGGCTCGGGCTCATTGGTGAACACATCGAGCGCAGCGGAGCGCACGCGGCCCTCCTTCAAGGCGGCCAACAGGGCGTCCTCGTCCACGCTGCCGCCGCGGGCGGTGTTCACGATCACCACGCCCGGCTTCACCCGTGCCAGCTCGGCCCCGCCCAGCACGGGCTTCCCGTCCTTCTGCGCCGGCACGTGCAGGCTGATGGCATCGGCCTGCGCAAGCAGCTCGTCCATGGTCACCATCTTCACGGGCACCCGGACGCTCTGCCCGCCTACCTCCATCTCGATGGCCTCCACGGTGGTGCGGTTGTCCACGTAGATCACCCGCATGCCGCAGCCCAGGGCGTAGCGCGCCGTCCACTGGCCGATGCGCCCGAAGCCGATGATGCCCAGGGTGCGGCCCCGTACCTCGCTGCCCTTCTCGCAGGCCTTCTTCAGCTCTTTGAAGCGGGTGCGGCCCTCCGCCGGCATGCGCCGGTTGCCCTCGTGCAGGTTGCGCATCAGCCCGAAGAGGTGCGCCATCACCAGCTCGGCCACGGAGATGGACGATGAGGCCGGTGTGTTGATCACCGGGATGCCCCTGGCCTTGGCGTGCGCCACATCGATGTTGTCCAAGCCTACTCCGCCGCGCCCGATGAGCTTGAGCCCGGGACAGGCGTCGATGAGGTCCTGACGCACCTTGGTGGCGCTGCGCACCAGCAGCACGTCCACCTTCTCCGTGTTGAGGTAGGTGCGCAGCTGGTCCTGGGGGACGTGGTCGGTGGTGACGGTGAAGCCTTCCTCCTGAAGGCGGCTCTTGGCGGCGGTGTCGATGCCGTCGTTGGCGTGGATGCGCATGGTCGTTATCCGTTCTTCTTCGCGAAATGGTCCATCACGTCCACCAGCACCTGTACGCTCTCGATGGGTAGGGCGTTGTACATGCTGGCGCGGTAGCCGCCCACGCTGCGATGGCCGCGCAGGCCGCTGATGCCGGCCTCCTTCCACAGTGCGTCGAACGCCGGCTCCAGCGCCGGGTCGCCCAGCACGAAGGTGGCGTTCATCACGCTGCGGTCCTCCACCGCCGTGGTGCCCTTGAACACCGGGGCCAGGCGGTCGATGGCGCCGTACAGCAGGCCGGCCTTGGCCGCGTTGCGGCGCTCGATCCCGGCCACACCGCCCACCTTCTTCATCCACTCCAGGGTGAGCATGCTCACGTACACGGCGAAGACCGGAGGGGTGTTGTACATGCTCTCTTTCGCCCCGTGGTTCCTGAGGTCGAGCATCGGGCTCAACGTGCGCCCGGTGTTGCCGGTGCGTTCGGGGTCGAAGAGGTACACCGTGGCACCGGCCGGCCCCATGTTCTTCTGCGCGCCGCCGTAGATCAGGGCGAAGTCGGCGACGTTCACCGGCCGGCTGAAGATGTCGCTGCTCATGTCGCACACCACCGGTACCGGGCTCTTCGGGAACTGCTTGACCTGCGTGCCGAAGATGGTGTTGTTGCTCGTGAAGTGGAAGTAGTCGGCGTCCGCCGGGATCTCGAAGCCCTTGGGGATGTAACTGAAGTTGCGGTCCTCGCTGCTGGCCACCACCACCGTGTCGCCGATGAGCTTGCTTTCCTTGATGGCGCGGGTGGCCCACTCGCCGGTGTTCAGGTAGGCGCTGCGGCCGCCCACCTTCATGAAGTTGAGCGGAACCATGTGGAAGCCGAGGCTGGCGCCACCGCCTAGGAACACCACCTGGTAATGGTCCGGCGCGCCGAGCAGCTCCTTCACCAGGGCCTGGGCCTTGGCCATCACCGCCTCGAAGGGCTTGCTGCGGTGGCTGATCTCCAGGATGCTGAGGCCGCTGCCCTCGAAGTCGAGCACGGCCCGGGCCGCCTGTTCAAAGACCTCCTGGGGCAGGATGCAGGGCCCCGCGCTGTAGTTGTGGACCTTCTTGGATGTGGCGGTCAGCATGGGATCGGGCGTTGGATCGGCGGCAAAGGTAGCCGCGCGGCCCGGCGGCGCTCAGAACTTCGAGCGGCCCTCCTTCGGCGGCGCGTTCCATGGCCGTGCCATGTCCAGGTCGCGGGCGTCCACGTCGCGCTGGAACCGCCACAGCCCTTTCTCCCACAGATAGCCGTCGTAGCTCAGGTCGGGACCGCGGAAGGCGGGATCGTTCGCCAGATCGGGCCGCATGGGGCTCAGGTGGTCGAACACGATGCGCTCGGCCCGCGGGTCGCGCTTGAGGCTCATGGTGGCCTGCGCTGCGTACGCGAACACGCGGCGCTGTGGCTTGATCCGCCGGTCGCCCTTGCCGTGGGGGTCTTCCCCGGCGAACAGCGGGGCCCCGAAGCGCGGCTTGCCTCCGCGGAAGCTCAGGACCTCGATCACCTTGCGTGTCTCCACCCGGCTGTGGCCCTTCCAGCCGAGCAGGGTATACCATGTGCGGCCGCCCTGCTTCACCGGTACCACGTCGTAATACAAGGCCCCGTACCAGTTCTCCGGCCCAAGCTCGGTGGATTCCGGCGCGGGTATGCGCTCGGTCATGTCACGCAGTTCGTACAGGGCCCGGCGCCGGCCGTCGTTCACCAGAAGCAGGCCTTCGTACCGATGGCTGCCGTCGGGGCGGGCCAGGTTCCACGTGAAGAGCCTGAACCGGCCATCGGCCGCGTCCACCGCGGTGATGGGGATGCCGGCGAAGGTGCGGTCGAACGCGTCCGGTGCTTCCAGGACCGGACGAAGCACGGCCTTCACCCGTGCGCTGATGCTGTCCTGCGCGGCGTCCGACCGGGCATCGGCCAGCGCCTTCAGCTCGGCGGTCAGCACCCCGGGCCAGCCATCGTGCCCCAGCCCGTCCTGGCCCACAGCGGAACAGGCGATCGTGACGCCCAGGGCGCCGAGCAGGGTCCGAAGGGGCGTCCTCATCTTCCGCAGAACGGCCGGCGGGGGCACCAGCGTACGTGGCTCACAGGTGCAGGAAGGCCTTCTTGGCCAGCAGCTGCTCCTTGCTCTCCCGATGGTCGGGGTCGTCCACGCAGCAGTCCACAGGGCACACGGCGGCGCACTGGGGCTCATCGTGGAAGCCCTGGCACTCGGTGCATTTGTCGGTGACGATGAAGTACACGTCCATCGCCTTTGGCGAGTTGGCCGCGTCGGCATCATAGCTGTTGCCCATGGGGGTGGTCTGCGCACCGTGCAGGCTGGTGCCGTCGCTCAGCCGCCACTCGGCCCCGCCTTCGTAGATGGCATTGTTGGGGCACTCCGGTTCGCATGCACCGCAATTGATGCATTCGTCGGTGATCATGATGGCCATGGCGGTGGGCTACTTTTGGGGCCGCAAATATAGCCGGTGCAGAAGGCGGAAGCAGGAGAGGAGCAAGGGCGCAGGGCGGCCTTGGAACGGACGGTGGCCGCTTGGGCCCAGTTGGGCCGCCTCTTCGCACTGCTCGCGGAGGACGCCCCATGGCCGGGCCACGCCTGCGGCTTGAACGAGGCCGAGTTCGAAGGCCTTCGCTCCACGTTCCAGCGGGCGCATCAACTGAACGGGTGGTTCACCCCGGAGGAGGTGCGCTACGCCGCCGGGGGCATCGCCCACCTGCTCGACCGGTCCGGGCTGGACCGCTGGCTGGCCGGCTATCCGGCGCTGGCGCAGGAAAGGTTTCCGCGCACCGTGGGCCTGATCCTGGCGGGCAACGTGCCTTTCGTGGGCCTGCACGACCTGCTCTGCGTCACGCTCGCAGGCCACCGCGCCCGGGTGAAGGTGAGCGGCCAGGACGCCGGGCTCACCCGCGCCACCACCGACGCGCTGATCACCCTGTGCCCGGAACTCGCCGCCTCGGTGACCTTTTCCGAGGAACGCCTGGGTCCGGTGGACGCGGTGATCGCCACCGGAAGCACCAACACGGCCCGCTATTTCCACCACTACTTCGGCCACCTGCCACGCATCGTGCGCAAGGGCCGCGTGAGCGTCGCGGTGCTCGATGGCACCGAGAGCGAGGCGGAGCTCGACGCGCTGGGCGAGGATGTGTTCCGCTACTTCGGGCTGGGCTGCCGCAACGTCAGCAAGGTCTTCGTGCCGGCCGACTTCGATCCCGACATGCTGTTCCGATCCTTCTATCGCTGGAAGGACATCGCCCACCACGCCAAGTACGCCAACAACCTGGACTACCACCGGGCCCTGTGGCTGCTCGACCGGGAGCCCTTCCTGGAGAACGGGTTCCTGCTGCTGCGCGAGACCTCCGCGCTGGCGAGCCCTGTGGCGGTGCTCCACCTGGAGCGGTACACGGACAGGAGCGCGCTGGAGACGCGGCTGGCCGAACAGGCCGACCAGGTGCAGTGTGTCGTGGGCCACGGTGCCGTGCCCTTTGGAGCGGCGCAGCGGCCCGGCCCGAGCGACTTCGCTGACGGGGTGGACACGATGGCCTTCCTGTTGGCGCTTTAAGGGCGAACGGAAAAGGCCCGCGTTCATGCGGGCCTTTTACCGGTGGAGCTGAAGGGAGTCGAACCCTCGACCTCGTCATTGCGAACGACGCGCTCTGGCCAGCTGAGCTACAGCCCCGGGGGGCGCGAATTTCGGAGATCTTTCGATCACCGCACCGGTACCTTTGGCGCATGTGCAGAGCCGCCGTACTCCTCACCCTCATCGGACCCTGCGCCGTGGCCATCGCCCAGCCACCGCCGGGTTACTACGATGCGGCCCAGGGCCTTTCAGGATCCGCCCTTCGCAACGCCCTGGCCGACATCATCGATGGCCATACCGTGCTCTCCAACGCCGAACTGTGGAACGCGTTCGCGACCACGGACGACCGCCCGGACGGCTTCGTGTGGGACATCTACAGCGATGTGCCCGGTGGAACCCCTCCCTATCTGTACAGCTTCGGCACCGACCAATGCGGCACCTACAACAGCGAGGGCGACTGCTACAACCGCGAGCACACCATGCCGCAAAGCTGGTTCGGGAGCGGTGCGCCCATGGACACCGACCTGCATCACATCCTGCCCACGGACGGCTGGGTGAACCAGCAACGGGGAAACCTGCCCTACGGCGAAGTGGGCGCGACCGATTGGACGGGCCAGAACGGCACCCGGGTGGGCGAGAGCAACTGGCCGGGCTACACCGGAACGGTCTGCGAACCCATCGATGCCTACAAGGGTGACGCTGCACGCATCTATTTCTACATGATGACGCGCTACGTGGGCCAGGTGGGCGGATGGAGCTCGCCGATGCTCCAAGCCGGGGATCTCAGCCCCTGGGCCGAGAGCCTTCTGCTATCCTGGCATACCGCCGATCCCGTGAGCACCAAGGAGGTGGACCGGAACAACGCGATCTACGCCCTGCAGGGCAACCGCAACCCGTTCATCGACAACCCGGCCTGGGCCTCCAGCCTGTGGGGTCCGGTCGCATCCATTGAGCTTGATCCTGACGAGTTTTATGTTTCTGTAATTCAGCGCGTTGGATCGGTCCATTTGAAGCGATCGGGAGCCGAAGGGTCGCAGGTGCGGCTGCTGGATGCGGCAGGTCGGACGGTGGTCGACCAGGCATGGTCCACCAGCGAAGCGCACCTGCCCCTTCCCGGTGGCGGACCGTTGCTGCTCGAAGTGCGTTCGCCGCGTGGGCGAAGGGTCTGGCGGCTGATGCCGTAAGCCAGCTTACTCCTTCCGGGGACGTCGGGGACGAGGGTTGTCCGCTTGCCGTGGCTTTCGAGCGGCCTGCGCGCCGGGACGCGGCTTCACCGTGGCATGCTGGCGCGCCAGCAGGGTCACCTCCTTGTCCGAAAGGTGGCGCCAATGCCCGCGAGGCAGCTCCTTCTTGGTAAGGCCGGCGAACATCACGCGGTCCAGCTTCACCACCTCATACCCAAGCGCCTCGAACATCCGACGCACCACCCGGTTGCGGCCCATGTGCAGCTTGAGGCCCACCTCACGCTTGCCACTGTCCTCCACGAAATTGGCCTCCACAGCGTGGGCGGGTCCATCGTCCAAATGCACCCCGGCCACGAGTTGTTCCAGGTCGGCCTTCGTCATGGCCTTGTCCAGGGTGGCGTGATAGATCTTCTCCGCGCCGTGGCTGGGGTGCGTCAACCGTTTGGCCAGGTCGCCGTCGTTGGTGAGCAGCAGCACGCCGGTGGTGTTGCGGTCCAGCCGCCCCACGGGGTACAGGCGCTCGGAACAGGCCGCGGCCACCAGGTTCATCACGGTGCGCCGCTCCTGCGGGTCGTCCGTGGTGGTGATGAAATCCTTCGGTTTGTTGAGCAGCACGTATCGCTTCTGCTCCATGCTGAGCCGCTGCCCCCCGAAGTGCACCTTGTCTTCGGGGCGCACCTTGGTGCCCAGCTCGGTCACCACCTTTCCGTTCACGGTGACGGCGCCGGAGGCGATGAGCACATCGGCTTCGCGGCGGCTGCCCACACCGGCCTGCGCCAGGTAGCGGTTCAGCCGGACCAGGCCCTCATTGGCCGGGTTGGGCAGGGCGAAGCGGTTGCTGCGTTCGCCCTTGCGGAACGGTTTGCGGGCTTCAGGGTCGGTGGCGGACACACGGCTCACCGGTGGGCGTCGGTCCACCGGGCGGTCGCTCCAGCCCCGGCCCCGGCCACCACCGGCGGGAGGCCTTGCCCCACGTGGCGCGGAACGGCGGTCGTCGCGGTCCCGATCGCTGCGCGGCGCTGCCCCCCGTGAGGGGCGTGATGGGCGGTCCTCACGGTCATGGCGGCCGGGCCGTTCGCTGCGGCCTTCGCCCCCCCGGTAGGTGCGGCCTTCGCTCGCTGAACGTTCCGTACGAGGGCCGCCGGAGCGTGTGGACCGGCGATCGGGACGGTCGCTTTGCGGGCGTTCAGCGCCGGTCCCACGGCGCGGCCCCCGGTCGTCCTCGCGCCAGGCGGGCCGATCGGCCCCGGAGCGTGGTCGGGACGGCCCTCGGGTGGGCCGTTCCGCGCGTTGGTCGCGCCCTCCCCGGTCGGAGGCCGGGCCTCGACGGGGGCCTGCGGAGCGGTCGTCCCCACGCCACGGACGCGGCTCCCGATCCTCCCGATCGCCGCGGGGGCGGTCGCCTCCACCGCGTCGGTCCGCGGAAGCGCCGCGTCCACTGCCGCCGCGCGGGGGGCGGTCGTCGGAACGGGCGCTCCGGCGCGGTCCCGGACCCTGGTCACTGCGGTCGTCGCGGCGCCCGGAGCGCGCATCATCGGGTCGGCCACGGCGCGGGCCCTTCGTCGGTCTCTTCATCGGGGGTGGGGTAGAAGGCGTCCTCCAGGTGTTCGATGCGAGGGGCGGCGCCGTCCATCCACACCGTGATGATGTCGAAGCGCACCGCGATGTCCTCGCCGAGGGCGTCAAGATAGGCTTCCGCAGCGCGGTACAGCTTGCGTTGCTTCGCCGGCCCCACGGCATCGGCCGGTCCGTCGTACCGGTCGCTGCGCCGGGTCTTCACCTCCACGACCACCAAGGTCTGTCCGTGGCGGGCCACGATGTCGACCTCCAGGCGGCCATGCCTCCAGTTGCGCGCTTCGATCCGATAGCCTTGGTGAAGAAGCCATTGGCATGCGGCTTGCTCGCCCTCCGCTCCGGTGCGCAGGTGTGTCGCCATCAGTAACCGTCCGCTGTGCGTAACCTACCAGGCCCCCCCTCGTTAAAGGGGTTGAATTTCGGAGATCTTCGCTCCACCGGAGCCTCACTTGGACAACCGATCCCCATGAAAACCTACGTTCGTCCCCTTGCCCTGCTGGCCCTGGCCGCCGCTCCGCTCTTCGCTGCGGCCCAAGCCTTTGAAGGGGTGGTCGAGTTCATCAAGACCACCGGACCCGTGGTCACCGCCTACAAGTACTTCGTCAAGGGCGATCACGTCCGCATCGAGGAGATCAATGCGCGTGGTGAGGTTCAGGGCATCATGTTGGTGGACAACCGCGACAAGACCGTGGTGGCCCTCAGCCTGGACCGCAAGCTTTACATGGACGTGCCCAACATGCGGTTGCCCAAGGATGTGGAGACCAGCGTGGAGAAGTCCGGCGAGTTGAAGGACCTGGCCGGTTACAAGTGCGAGAAGTGGGTGGTGAAAGGCCCCAAGGAGGACCGGGTGATCACCTACTGGGTGGCCGCCGACGAGTTCAACTTCTTCGTGCCCATGCTGGAGACCCTCAACCGCAAGGAGGAGTCCGCGCTCTTCTTCCTGGACGTGCCGGGCAACAAGGGCCTCTTCCCCATGCTGGCCGTGGAGAACAAGATGGACGGCGCGGAGGTGAGCCGCCTGGAGGTGACCAAGGTGACCAAGGGCGTGCAGAAGCCCGGTCTGTTCGAGATCCCGCCGGGATTCAACAAGTTCGAGAGGAACTGAGAACGCAAAGACGCTGAGGCGCAGAGGGCGCGGAGAGCCGCTTTACGCAACATTACTTCCAAAGCTCAGCGTTGCACCGGATGCGGTGACGCTGAGCTTTGCCTTTTTTCCGAACACCAGCGCCCGGTTGTCATCGATGTGCCCTGCCGGGAAACCGAAGCACACCGGGTAGGTGGTGTCGCCCAAGGCGTCGGCGATGATCCGCTCGGCGGTCTTGCCAAAGGGGTCGTCCGGGTTCTTGTCGCGCATGTCGCTCATGCCGCCCACGATCAGCCCGGCCAGTTCCTTGAACCAGCCCGCCAGCCGCAGGTTCTGCACCATGCGGTCCACGTGATAGAGCAGCTCGTCGAGGTCCTCGATGAACAGGATCTTCCCGCGCGGATCGATGTCGTAGGGCGTGCCGCGCAGGGCGTACAGCAGGGAGAGGTTGCCGCCGATGAGGATGCCTTCGCAGGTGCCTTCCCGCGGAGTGGCGAGTGGTGAGTGGCGAGCAGCGAGTGAATGCCCCTCCGCACTCGCTGCTCGCCACTCGTTACTCGTTACTCGCCACTCTTCCCCGAACAGGGCTTTCCGCAAGCTCTCCCGGCTCTCCTCCGTCTTCGCACCGATGTTGAACGGCATCTGCGCGTGCAGGCTGGCGATGCCGATGTTGTGCAGGGCGTTGTGCAGCACGGTGATGTCGCTGAAACCCACGATCAACTTGGGGTCGCGGCGGAGCGCGGACAGGTCCAGGTGATCGAGCAGGTGCACGGTGCCGTAACCGCCGCGGGCGCACCAGATGGCGCGAACGGTGGGGTCATTGAACGCGGCCTGCAGGTCGGCGGCGCGCTCCTCGGCGGTACCCGCCTGTTGGAAGTGCTTGCGGCCGATACCGGCGCCCAGCTTCACCTTCAGGCCCCAGCGTTCGGCCAGGGCGATGCCGTCGCGCAGTTCCTCCACCGTGATGGCGCGGGCCGTGGGGACGATGGCGATGGTGTCGCCGGGGCGAAGGGGGGGCGGGATCTGCACGGACATGGGGCGAAGGTCAGCAGGACCCGGCAATGCACGACGCTCACGTCAACCGCTCCAGCACGCCCCTGCGCTTCACGATGTTCTTGTAGTCCCATTGGATCTCGCGGGCCTTCTTCAGCCACTGCGCCAACTCCTCCGCGTCGACCTGCTCCACGGTGGTGTAGCGTTTCTCGGCGGCCTTGAAACTCCCTTCCTTCGACAGGCCGGGTTCGCCGAACGACTGCCCGCTCCAGAAGAGCAGGCGGATGCAGTTCTTCAGTTTGCTGTATCCCACGATCGGGTTCCCGTCCAGGAACCACACCGGGTGGCGGTGCCAGATCTTGTTCTCGGCATCGGGCAGGTGCTTCACGATCACGCCCGCAAGGGTCTCGCAGATCGTACGGTCGGTAGCAGGCTGTGCGGCGTGGTAGGCGCGGATATCGGGGTGTACCATGGTCGCGGGCAAGGCTGGAACGGAAAGGTAACGCGCACCGGTCACCGGGTGCCTGCACACGGGTTCGTGCGCTTCCTCCGCCCCTCGGTACTTTCGCGGTCCGAAGCGCCAGACCCCCTTGAAGGAGATCGCCCGCCACACCATCACCGCCGCCCTGCCCTACGCGAATGGGCCGCTGCACATCGGCCACATCGCCGGGGCCTACCTGCCCGCCGACATCCACGTGCGCAGCCTGCGCCAGCGCGGCAAGGAGGTGCTCTTCATCTGCGGCAGCGACGAGCACGGCGCGGCCATCACCATCCGCGCGATGAAGGAGGGCACCACCCCCCGCGCCATCGTGGACAGGTACCACACGCTGATGGGCCGGGCCTTCGCGGACTTCGGCATCCACTTCGACATCTACGACCGCACCAGCAGCGAACTGCATCGCGAGACCTCGCAGGGCTTCTTCCTGAAGCTGCTGGAGAACGGCGCCTTCAACGTGCAGGAGGAGCAGCAGTACTTCGATGAGGAGGCGAAGCAGTTCCTGGCCGACCGCTACATCATGGGCACCTGCCCCACTTGTGGCAACCCTGATGCCTACGGCGACCAGTGCGAGAAGTGCGGCAGCGCCCTCAGTCCCAAGGACCTGATCGAGCCACGCAGCACCCTCAGCGGCGCCAAGCCCGTGCTGAAGCCCACGCAGCACTGGTACCTCAAGATGGACGAGGCCCAGCAATGGGTGGACACCTGGATCAACACCGGTGTGCTCGATGGCGCACAGCACCACGACCCCAAGGAGTGGAAGGCCAGTGTGCTCGGCCAGTGCAACAGCTGGTTGAAGGACGGCCTGCGTCCCCGCGCCATGACGCGCGACCTGGACTGGGGTGTTCCGGTTCCGCTGCCCGGGGCCGAGGGCAAGGTGCTCTACGTGTGGCTCGACGCGCCCATCGGCTACATCAGCGCCACCAAGCGCTGGGCCAGGGAGCACAACACCGACTGGGAGAGATGGTGGAAGTCCGACGACACACGGCTGATCCACTTCATCGGCAAGGACAACATCGTCTTCCACGCCATCATCTTCCCGATCCTGCTGAAGCTGCACGGCGGCTACGTGCTGCCGCAGAACGTGCCGGCCAACGAGTTCCTCAATCTGGAAGGGCGGAAGATCAGCACCAGCCGCAACTGGGCGGTGTGGCTGCACGAGTACCTGGAGCGCTGGCCGGGCCGGCAGGACGAGCTGCGCTACTGCCTGGCCACCATCATCCCCGAACAGAAGGACAGCGAATTCACCTGGAAGGACTTCCAGGACAAGAACAACAACGAGCTCGTCTCCATCATCGGCAACTTCGTGCAGCGCGTGTTCGTGCTCTGCCACAAGTACTACGACGGCAAGGCGCCTGCGAACCCATGTCCAGAACTTCCGGAGTACAAGCTCTGGGATACGGTCAGGGACCATGTCCAAGAAACTTCTAACCAGATCGATGCATTTCGTTTTCGCGACGCGCTGGCCAGCGCCATGAACGTGGCCCGGGCGGGCAACAAGTACCTCAGCGACAGCGAGCCCTGGAAGCTGGAGAAGACCGATCCGGAGCGCACGCGCACCATCCTGGCCAACAGCCTCAACCTGGCCGCGGTGCTCAGCATCGTGCTGGAGCCCTTCCTGCCGCACACCACGGCCAAGCTGCGGCGCATGCTCGGGGTCGGGGTGCTGCCGTGGAGCGAAGCCTTCCGCAGTGACCTCATCGGCGCAGGGCAGGAGCTGGGCAAGCCGGAGCACCTCTTCAAGCCGATCACCGACGCGGAGATCCAGCCGGAGATCGAGCGGCTGCATTCGAACGCGCCCCAGGGGCAGGAGCAGGCGCAGGGGCAAGTGCAGCAGGCTGCACCGGTCACTAGACCCGAACAGCGGTCCGCCGAAGCTGGCGGGGCTGGTGCGGTGAGCGCGAAGGCGACCATCACCTTCGACGACTTCGCCAAGCTCGATCTGCGCGTGGGCACCATCGTGGCTGCGGAGCGCGTACCGAAGGCCGACAAGCTGCTGAAGCTGAGCATCGACCTCGGTGAGGCGCAGCCGCGCACCGTGGTCAGCGGGCTCGCCATGCACTACCAACCGGAGCAACTGCCCGGTCAGCAGGTGGTGCTGGTGGCCAACCTGGAGCCGCGCAAGATGCGTGGCGTGGAGAGCCAAGGCATGGTGTTGATGGCCGAGGATGCGAACGGTAAGCTGGTCTTCGTGCAGCCGAAGGACGGGATCGGGCCGGGGGCGGAGGTGCGGTAGGACGAGGCGTATCTTTCGCTCATGGCGACCGAGAAGACCAAGCTGGAGATCGTCAAGAAGATCCTTGCCCTGAAGGACGAGACCACATTGGAGAACCTGCAGGCTTTCCTTGCTGCAGAACCAGCAGCACCGTGGGGTGATCTGCCAGCTGAGATCAGAGCCTCTTTGGAGCGCAGCTTGGAAGAGCTCGACCGCGGCGAAGGGCGGTCGCATGAAGCGGTCATGGCCAACGCACGATCATGGTCGAAAGCGTCCGCTGGTCGCCGGAAGCAGAAGCGCGCTTCCTCCAAGTGATCGCCTATCTGCGTTCGGAATGGACCGAACGCGAGGCGACGCGTTTCATCGAGCGCACGGATGCGATGGTCCGCCTGCTCATGCGCTTTCCAGGCATGTCGCGCAAAGGCCATAAGGGCACACGAGAAGTGCTTGTCACCAAGCACAACATCATGTGTTTTCGCGTGAAAGGGAGCGAATTGCAGATCGTGGGCTTCTGGGATACCCGACAGCATCCGCGACGGCGTTCCATCAGCCGGGTCTGATCCCGTTCGGTGCTACAGGACCGCAATGATCAGCAGCTCCTTTCCATCCTCTCGTGTGCCCACACGTTGCGAACGCTGATCCCATGCCGCCAGTTCCGCGGTGTCATAGGTCCAGTCGCCGGTGAGGATCAGGTGGGGCGCCTCCCGGAACAGGTGGCGCGCGAAAGGGATGTGGAGGTAGTTGGGGTGCAGCGATCCCCAGTTGACGTGGAAGAGGCCCGGCTCACGGCGTCGGTAGGCGTCGCTGCCGTTGGGGCAGAAGGCCATGAACAGCCCCCCCGGCACGAGGTGCGCCCGGCTGAAGGTGACAAGATCGGGGATGGAGGCCAGGTGCTCGATCACATGCGAGCTGCTGATGACGTCGTAGCGGCCCTGCACCGCGGCGGGGTCGCTGTGGATGGTGACGCCCAGGGTGCGCTGCCCGAAGGCGGCGCGCGGGCGGCTGAGCTCGAAGCCTTCCGCGTCCAACCCGGCGCCGCGCATCTTGAACACGTGGTAGCCCCAGCTGCAGCCGTAGTCCAGCACGCGTCCGGCCTGTGGTCTGAGCGCTTTGATGTAGGGGGAGATGTCGCGCAGCTCCGGGAAGCCCTCCGCCTTCAGCTTTTCCATGGCCGCCGCATCGGGCAGCTTGGTGATCATGTGGGTGTCCACCGTGTACTCCTTCTGGTAGAAGCGCTCCAGCCAGGCCGGATCGTCCTTGGGGTGGCGGTGCCGCAGGTGGCATTGCCGGCATTCCAGCAGCCAGGTGACGATGTACTTGTGGTCCACCACCCGCAGGTCGGTGCCGCCGCAGCACGGGCAGCGCCGCTCCTGGCGCACGTTCAGGGCGGAACGAAGCCAGTAGTCGGCCTTCAGCTTGAGGCTCATGCGCGTAAGGACGGTGTTGACACAGGCGGTCCGGGAAGCCTCACGCCTTGTTGATCCGTTCCAGGAAGGCCTTGACCCCGCTGCTGAAGCGTTTCACCTGCCCGCCCATGCCTTCGGTGTTCACATACACCGTGTTGTGCTCTTCGGCGATCTCGCCCTCCGGCCGGGTGGCCGTGTAATAGTAGGTGGCGAGGCTCTTGCGGTTCACGCCGGGCGGGGTCCGCAGTGGACGGGGATGCCCGTGGAAGCTGATCTCGTTGGTCTCGAACATGGCGCACCGGTTGAACAGCGGCGCCACCTTGCCAAGCAACCGCTTCTCGCTGCCGGTGAGGTCCCACAGTTCCAGGTGTCCCTCATACTCGTCCTTCCAGTCCTTGTTCATGTACACCAGCACGTTCAGCCGCCGGTGGTGCTTGGTGTCCGGATGGAAGTTGTAGTCCACATGGACGTTGAGGAAGGCGCCGGTGATGCTCTGGTGCAGCCCGCCTCCGAAGAGCTTGGGGTCGGCTTCGAGCTGTTCGATCCCGCTGATCTCCTCCAACCAGGTCAGCAACTCCGGGCTGTTGAGCTCCTTGAAGGCCCGGTCCATCACACTGCCCGGCTCGAACACCGTCTTGCTGAACTTGTTCTTCTGGTCGATGTACGTGGTGCCGTCCCAGGTGCCCTCGCCGATGGGGGGGTAGCTGTTGTACACCTCCTCGGCCTTGTCGGGCTTGAAGAAGCCCTCGAACGTGGTCCAGTGGAAGGGCCGTTGCGCGCGGAACGCGGTGCGGATCTCGTCGGTGCGGGCCCGCAGCCGCTCCATGTCGATGAATTCCATGGTGGATGCTTGTCGGTCGAAGATAGCGGCCGCCGTTCACACCACGAGCAGGGCCACCTGATAGTAGTTGTTCACCGCGCCGAGCAGCTCGGTACGGACGTACCACGCGGTCTGGAACGCCTGCAGCGCGGCGAACTCGTGGTTCGGCACGTTGAACTCATCGAAGAGCAGCACGTCGCCGGCGCGCAGATGCGGGCCCAGCGCGGTGAGCACGAAGAGGGTGGAGGAGTAGAGGTCGGCATCCAGATGGATGACCTTGCGGCGGCCTTCGGGGAACGGGGCCGTGCGCAGGAAGGGCGGCAGGGTGTCCTGAAAGAGGCCTTTGTGGAAACGACCCCGCGGGTCGACGAGCTCGGGCACACCGGCGGCCATGTCGCCCTTGGCGAACGCACCCCATTGCTCGGGCAGGCCCTCGAAGGTGTCGAAGCCGTGGAACCGGCTGTCGGCATGCGTTGCATGGGCAAGCCACCAGCGGAACGAGCGCCCGTCGAACACCCCGAACTCCAGGTAGTCGATGGCCTCCTCCCGCAGACCGAGCCGGCGGATGACATGCTCGTGGAGCTGTTCCCGCTTCGCATGCACCCGCTTGAAGGTGTGGAAGTCGTTGAGCACATCGGGGGCCTTGCGCTGGCGGGCGATCCAGGCCGAGAGCGCCAGGGTGTTGGCCGCGAACCGCAAGGGATGCGTGGACCAGCCCAACCACACGTGCGGCCGCAGGAGCAGCAGAAGCCCCTTGGCGTGGATGTGGAGCCGGATGAGGGCGTTGCGCATGGGGCGTGGGCCGGCAAGGATACGCAACGGCCCCGCCTCCCGGTCGGGGGGGCGGGGCCGTTGGACCGTGCGGAGATCAGAGCGCCAGCGCGCAGTTCACAGCGGCAGCGGCGTTGATGTTGCCATAGCCCTTGCTGCTGCTGGGCCCGGTGGCGAACTGGGCCGTGCTTTTCAGGCAGGTGAGCACTTGGTCGCGTGTGGCCGTGGGCTTGGCGCTCCAGACCAGTGCCGCGATGCCGGCGGCCGTGGCCGTGGCGCTGCTGCTGCCGCCGATGTACGTGGGCGTGTTCCCGTTGGGGGCCAGGGACAGTGAGTTCCGGCTGCTGCTGCTGTTGCGCTCCATGCAGATGGTGAGGTCGATCTGCGATCCGTCGTGGCAGCTGCCGCATTTGCTTCCGTTCTCCTTCACCCCGGTCACCGCCACGCAATTGCCGTAGGCCGCCGGGTAGATCACGCCCCACCAGCTGGTCCAGCTGAAACTCGTGCCGCCCGCCGCGAAGACCAGCTTGCCCTGACCATGCGCGTAGTTGACGCCATCCCTCAGCACGCTGTAGCTGAACGGCGTGCCGATGCTCATGCTGATCACCCGCACGGCCGGGTCAGCGCCCAGGGCCAATAGGGCGTTCTTCACCGCGGTGCGTTCGCTGCTCTTGTCCAGCACCACATCCTCGCTGGCGCGCACGAAGCGCAGGTTGCTCTTGTAGGCCACGCCGGTGGTGGCTCCACCGCTGTTGCGCGGGCCCACCGCCTGCCCGGCCATGGCCGTGCCGTGCGAGCAGCTGGTGTAGGCCGAGGTGCCCAGGGTGGCCGATGCCGTGAACGTGCGGCCCACGTTGCTCTCTCCATCGTTGAAGCCGCCACCGACGTAGCCCTGCGCCGAGCTGAGGCCGGCGTCGATCACACCCACCGTGATGCCCAGGCCCTGTGCGGCGCTCCACGCGGTGGGGATGCCGTGGTTGTTGAAGTTCCACGGCAACCGCGCGTTGGGGCTGATGGTGCTGACGTCGGCGGCATTGAGCGCGGTGGTGCTGGGGCTGCAGCCGCTGGTGCTCCGGTCCGCCACGGCCGGCCAGTAGTCCAGCGGCTCCACGTAGCGCACGTTGCGCAGGTTGGCCAGCATGGTCAGCACGCGGGCGTCGGTGAGCCGCAGGGTGAGGATGGGAAGCACGGGATCGTCCTCCACCAGGATGTCGCGCAGGTCGATCGGGTCGCGGCGGCCTTCGTTCAACAGGCCCAGGATCCGTTCCAACAGGGCATCGTGCACGGCGCGCCATTCGGCCGAGCGGATGTCGATGCGATGGAGCTCCTCATCCACGCCCGTGGCGTTCGCCGGCTGGTAGCCGATGCTCACGCTGTGGTCGTTGTACTGGGTGGCGCTCCACAACGTGTGCAGATCCACCATGTCCCACCGGAAGTCGTTGCGGGCTTCGAGGATGCCGATGACGGCCCGGTCCAAGGCCTCCTGGTCGAGCGGGGGGCCTTGCGGAACAGGCAGCGGCTGCGCGCGTTCGACAAGAACGGGCCCTTGCTGCAGGTCGTCCGGGGTGGTGTCGGGTTCGCGGCGGCATGCGGTCAGCAGCAGGGCGCCGGCGAGGATCAGGAGGTGTGGATGGATGCGCATGGTGGGGTGTTGCTGGCGAAAAGCTACAGGCTTCCTCCGGATCGGCAAACCACCACCCCCCCCAACGACGAAGGGGGACCGAGGTCCCCCTTGCCTGCGGCGCCCTTCGCGGGCGGCCGTCGGATCATTTCACCTTCTGCACGATGGCCTTGAAGGCGTCGGCGTCGCTGTAGGCGATCTCGGCCAGGGCCTTGCGGTCCAGGTCGATGTTGGCCTTCTTCAGACCGGCCATGAAGACGCTGTAGCTGGTGCCGTTGAGGCGGCATGCCGCGTTGATGCGTTGGATCCAGAGCGCGCGGAAGTCGCGCTTCTTGATGCGCCGGCCGGTGTAGGCGTGGGAGAGGCCTTTCTCCACGCTGTTCTTGGCGACGGTGTAAACGTTCTTGCGGCGGCCGAAGCTGCCTTTGGCCAGTTTGAGGACCTTCTTGCGCTTGGCGCGGCTGGCGACCTTGTTCTTACTGCGGGGCATGTTGCCTTGGGTTTTCGGGCGTGGGCGGAACGCGCTGTCGGCGTACGCTTGGGGGCTCCACGTCCTGGTTAACGCTACCTGTTCGACCCGGTGCGGGAGGGTCCCTTACTTGAGCAGTTCGAGGATGTTCTTCTCGTCACGCTTGTGCACCAGGGCCATCTTGGCGAGGTTGCGCTTGCGCTTCTTGTGCTTCTTGGTAAGGATGTGGTTGTGGAACGCGTGCTTGCGTTTCACCTTGCCGGTGCCGGTGAGCTTGAACCGCTTCTTGGCGCCGGACTTGGTCTTCATCTTGGGCATGGCCTCTCTGCGTTGATGATCGACGGTCGGGTGATCGGGGGTGGTTGGTATGGAACAGGATGGCGATGTCGACCTCGCCTTATTTCTTCTTCTTCGGGATCAGGAACATGATCATGCGCTTGCCCTCCAGCTTGGGCATGCTCTCCACCAGGCCCACGTCCTCCAGCTCCTGGGCGAACTTCAGGAGCAGGATCTCGCCCCGCTCCTTGAACACGATGGTACGGCCTCGGAAGAACACGAAGGCCTTCACCTTGTGGCCTTCCACCAGGAACTTCCGGGCGTGGTTCGTCTTGAAGTTGAGATCGTGCTCGTCGGTGTTGGGCCCGAAGCGGATCTCCTTCATCTCGACCGTGGCCTGCTTGGCCTTGATCTCCTTCTGCTTCTTCTTGAGGTCGTACAGGAACTTCTTGTAGTCGGTGATCCGGCACACGGGCGGCACCGCCGCTGCGCTGATCTCCACAAGGTCCAGTCCCATGTCCTCCGCCATCTTGAGCGCCACGCTGAACGGGTACACGCCCTGTTCCACGTTCTCGCCCACCACGCGCACCTCGCTCACTCCGTGGATGCGGGAGTTGATGCGGTGGGGGTCCTCCTTGACCACACGGCCACGGAAGGGACGACGAGGCCCGCCACCTGAAGGGCGCGGTCCGCTGGGACGATTGAAGGGTGGTCCTGCCACGAAGGGGGTGTTGGTTCCTGTTGCGTTCACAAGCCGCCGAGCTGCTCCCGGACCCGTTCGTTCACCAGGTCGGCGAAGGACCGGACGCTCATGGCGCCCAGGTCGCCCCGGCCTTGTTCCCTTACGGACACGGTACCTTCAGCGGCTTCCTTTTCACCGAGGATGAGCATGAACGGGAATTTGGCCAGCTCCGCATCGCGGATCTTGCGGCCGATCTTCTCGCTGCGCTCGTCAACGGCGGCGCGAATATCGGAATCTTTCAGATCCCCAGCGACTTGCCGCGCCAGGTCGAGGTACTTGTCGCTGATGGGCAGCACGATGGCCTGCTCGGGGGTGAGCCACAGCGGGAAGCGCCCGGCGGTGTGCTCGATCACCACCGCCACGAAGCGCTCCAGGCTGCCGAACGGTGCCCGGTGGATCATCACCGGCCGGTGCCGCTGGTTGTCGGCGCCCACGTACTCCAGCTCGAAGCGTTCCGGAAGGTTGTAGTCCACCTGGATGGTGCCCAGCTGCCATTTGCGGCCCAGGGCGTCCTTCACCATGAAGTCCAGCTTGGGACCATAGAAGGCCGCCTCGCCGAACTCCACCACCGTCCTCAGGCCCTTCTCGGCCGCCGCGTCGATGATGGCCTGCTCGGCCTTGGTCCAGTTCTCGTCCGAACCGATGTACTTGCTGTGGTCCTCCTTGTCGCGCAAACTGATCTGCGCCTCGTAGTCCGTCAGGTCCAGGGCCCTGAACACCAAGAGCACGAGGTCGATGACCTTCATGAACTCCTCCTTCACCTGGTCCGGCCGGCAGAAGAGGTGGGCGTCGTCCTGGGTGAAGCCGCGCACCCGAGTGAGGCCATGCAGTTCGCCGCTCTGCTCGTAGCGGTACACCGTTCCGAACTCGGCGTAGCGGATCGGCAGGTCCTTGTAACTGCGCGGACGGCTCTTGTAGATCTCGCAGTGGTGCGGGCAGTTCATCGGCTTCAGGAAGAACTCCTCGCCCTCGTGCGGGGTCTGGATCGGCTTGAAGCTGTCCTTGCCGTACTTCTCGTAGTGGCCGCTGGTGACGTACAGGTCCTTGTGCGCGATATGCGGGGTGGCCACCTGTTCGTAGCCGCTCTTCTCCTGGGCGGCCTTCATGAAGTTGACCAGCCGTTCGCGCAGGGCCGCGCCCTTGGGCAGCCACAGCGGAAGCCCGGGGCCCACCTTCTCGCTGAAGGTGAACAGGTCCAGCTCCTTGCCCAACTTGCGGTGGTCGCGCTTCTTCGCCTCCTCCAGCAGCGCCAGGTGCTCATCGAGCTCCTTCTGTTTGGGGAAGGTGATGGCGTAGACGCGGGTGAGCTGCTTGCGCTTCTCGTCGCCGCGCCAGTAGGCACCGGCCACGCTCATCACCTTGGCGGCCTTGATGAAGGAGGTGTCCGGAATGTGCGGCCCGCGGCACAGGTCGGTGAAGTTGCCCTGCGTGTAGAACGTGATCTCTCCGTCGTTCAGGCCTTCCAGAAGCTCCAGCTTGTATTCGTCGCCTTTCTCGGTGAAGTGGGCGATGGCGTCGGCCTTGCCCACCTCCCTGCGCTGGTAGACGCTCTTCTTCGCGGCCAGCTCCTTCATCTTCGCCTCGATGGCCGCGAAGTCGCCTTCGCCGATCACGCGCTCCCCGAGGTCGATGTCGTAGTAGAAGCCCTGCTCGATGGGCGGCCCGATGCCGAACTTGGTTCCCGGGTAGAGCGCCTCGATGGCCTCGGCCATCAGGTGCGCGCTGCTGTGCCACATCGTGGCCTTGCCTTCCGCGTCGTTCCAGGTGAGCAGCTGCAGGGTGCAGTCGCCCGGCAACGGGCGCAGGGCATCGCGCACCTCGCCGTTCACCTTGGCGGCCAGCACGTTGCGGGCCAGTCCTTCACTGATGCTCCTGGCCACGTCCATGGCGCTTACGCCGTGGTCGTAGCTCCGGACCGAACCGTCCGGAAGGGTGACGTTGATGCTCATGGCAGCGCTTCGGCCACCCTACGAGCGGTGGTCGCGAAAGGGGCGCGAAGATAACGGTCCGGACGCGCCGCCGATGTGCTCAGAGGCAATGGATGAGGAGCATCTCGTCCAAGGAGGCGTCGCCCAGCTCACGGGCCTTCACGATGTCCGCGCAGGCTTCCTCGGTGCGACCCAGGGCGATCAACGCCTGCGCCCGGCCTCCGAAGGCCTTCACCAGCGTGGGGTCGAGGGAGAGGGCGTGGGACAGGTCGGCCACGGCGGCCTCGTGTTCGCCCAAGGTGCCGCGCACCAGGCCCCGGTTGCACCAGGCCTTGGCGTCGGTGGGCGCCAGCCGGACCAGGTCGTCGTACATGCCGAGCGCCGCCTCCCGATCGCCGCGGGCCACCAGCAGCTGCCCCCAGGTGAAGCGCGCGTGCAGCCCGATGGCCTGGGTCGGTGCGGCCTCCAGGATGACGCGCAGATCGGCCTCGGCTTCATGGAAGCGTTCGGCTTGGACGAGCGTCTCGGCGCGGCGAAGGCGGATGTTCAGGTCGCCAGGCTCCAGCAGCAAGGCCCGGTCAAGGTCGTGCAGGGCCCCGGTCCGGTCGCCCAGGGCTTCGCGGCTGAGGCCCCGGTAGTACCAGGCGCGGGCGTGTTCCGGCCGCTGGGCGATGACCCCGCTGAAGATGCTGACGGCCGTGCGGTGTTCCTCCTGACGCACGGCGATCAGTCCGTCGGCGAACACGTCGTTCCCCTCTTGTGCGAGCGCACTGCCGCTGAAGACGATCGGGGTGGTCACGGCAGCAAGGGTGAGCAGGGTGCAGCGCATGGCCCCCTTCAACGGGATCCGCACACCGGGGGTTCAGCCCGTTCACGCCCGGTGGTGGATAGATATCCGGCCAGGCCCGGTGCCCCGAGCAAGGCTGCGGATAAGTTCGCCCCCACAATCATCGCCATGCTGCTGAACAGTGAACCCCTGGGAGAGGACTTCGGCCTGCTGTTGCTCCGCGTGTCGGCGGGCGGCGGCATGTTCTGGCTGCACGGCTGGCCCAAGCTGATGCGCTTCAGCGAGCGCATGGACAGCTTCGCCGACCCCTTCGGCATCGGTCCCGCGGCCTCGCTGGTGCTGATCGTCCTCGCCGAGGTGCTGTGCTCGGCCCTGGTGATCCTGGGCCTGTGGACGCGGGCGGCACTGATCCCCCTGCTCATCGCCATGGGGGTGGTGGTGTTCATGATCGATGCCGGCGAACCGTTGAAGGAACGCGAGCTCGCGCTGTTCTACCTGCTGTCGTTCACCGCCCTGCTGTTCACGGGCAGCGGCCGGTACAGCATAGATCGCATCAAGTTCCAGTAGCAGGCCACGGAGCCCCCCGATCAGCCACCGGTGCCGCCGAACCAGCGGCGCAAGGGGAGGAGGGCGGGCACATCCTCGGCCACCAGGACCCCCAGCGACACCAAGGGCAGCAGCAGGATCATGCCGGCCACACCCCAGAGCGCGCCCCCGGCGAAGATCACCACCAGGCTGGCCAGGGTGCTCAGGCCAAGGCGTTCGCCCACCACCTTGGGGAAGATGAGGTTGGCCTCCAGGTACTGCACGGCACCGAGCACGCCGATCACGCCCACCGGCATCCACCACGACCCGCTGGTGGTGTAGGCCAGCGCGATGGGGAGCAGCGAACTGAACAGGATGCCGACGTACGGGATCATGGTCATGATGGCCGTGAGCAGGCCGAATAGGATGGCGTAGGGCACCCCGAGCAGCAGAAAGCCCGCGCTGTTGAGCACGCCGACGATGAGGTAGACCCGGACCATGCCGCTGATGAAGCGCGCGTAGGTGGTGACGGCCTTGGCCAGGATGGCCGGGATCCGCGGGGTCAGGTCGGTGGGGACGGAGGCGGCCAGGGCCGCCACGAAATGGCGGCGGTTGTAGAGCAGCAGGGCCGTGTACACCGGGATGATGAAGGCGTTGAACGCCATGCCGAACAGTCCGTTGAGCAGGCTGCCGAGCACGGAAGGGACCCGCCCGGGCAGCGCGGTGGTCAGGGAGTACCACCAGGCTTCGCGGTGCCGTTCCATCAGGTCGTGCACCCAGCGGTCCAGCCGCTCCCAAAGGCTGCCTTCAGCGGCCGGTAGCTGGTCCAGGAAGAGCCCGACCTGCCAGGCGAGCAGCCCCAGCACCGCGCCGACCAGCACGAGCACCAGCAGCAGGGCGGTGCCGATGGCCACGCTCCGGGGCCAGCCGCGACGTTCGAGCCCGGCCACCATGGGGTGCAGCACCAGGGCCAGCAGCAGGGCATAAAGGAGGGGGATCAGCACCGGCGCGCCCCACACCAGCAGCAGCAGCAGCGCCACGGCGTGCACGGGCCAGGTCCACAGGGAGCCGTTGGTCCGTTCCATGTGTCCAAGGTAGCCTGATGCGCGCTCGGGATCGAACAGTGGCTCCGGGCGTGGACCGGTCTGTGGGCGTCGGAAGCCCGCCTCAGACCTTCATGTCGGCCACCTTTTCGCCGCGGTACGCGCCCACTTCCAGCTTCTTCTTCACCTCGCGGAAGCTGCTGATGGTGCGCTCCACGTCCTCCATGCTGTGCACGGCCGTCGGGATCAGGCGCAGCAGGATCACGTCCTTCGGCACCACGGGATACACCACGATGCTGCAGAAGATGCCGTGGTTCTCGCGCAGGTCGAGCACCACGTTGGTGGCCTCGGGGATGCTGCCTTTCATCAGCACCGGCGTCACGCAGCTGTTGGTGACGCCGATATCGAGCCCGGCCTCGCGCAGGCCGCTCTGCAGCGCCTTGGTGATGGTCCAGAGCTTCTCGCTGAACTCCGGGCGCGTGCGGATCATCTCCAGGCGTTTCAGCGCCCCGATCACCACCGGCATGGGCAGGCTCTTGGCGAAGGTCTGGCTGCGCATGTTGTAGCGCAGGTACATGATCACGTCCTCCGGCCCACTGACGAAGGCGCCGATGGTGGCCATGGCCTTGGCGAAGGTGCCGAAGTACACGTCCACACCGTCCTGCACGCCCTGGGCGTCGGCCGTCCCGCGGCCATCGCGGCCCATCATGCCGAAGCCGTGGGCGTCATCCACGAAGAGGCGGAAGTTGTACTTGGCCTTGCGCTCCACGATCTCCTTCAGCTTGCCCTGGTCGCCGGCCATGCCGAACACGCCCTCGGTCATCACCAGGATGCCGCCGCCGGTCTCCTTGGTCACCTTCGCGGCCTTCTCCAGCATGTTGTCCAGGCTGGCCATGTCGTTGTGCTGGAACACGAAGCGCTTGCCCATGTGCAGGCGGGCGCCGTCGATCATGCAGGCGTGGCATTCGCTGTCGTACACCAGCACGTCGTGGCGCGAGAGCAGCGCCTCGATGGCGCTCATGCAGCCCTGGTAGCCATAGTTGAGCAGGAAGGTGTCCTCCTTGCCCATGAAGTCGCTCAGCTCGTCCTCCAGCTGCTCGTGGTACCTGGTCTGTCCGCTCATCATGCGCGCGCCCATCGGGTAGGCCATGCCCCACTGCGCCGCCGCTTCGGCGTCCACCTTGCGCACCTCCGGGTGGTTGGCCAGGCCCAGGTAGTTGTTCAAGCTCCACACCAGCACCGGCTTGCCGCGGAAGGTCATGTGCGCGCCCAGATCGCCCTCCAGCTTCGGGAAGCTGAAGTATCCGTGGCTGTCCTTGGCGTGGCGACCGATGGGACCGAGGTCCTTGCGGATCTTGTCGAAGATGTCGTTCATGGGTGGGCTGCTGTTCGCGCGGCAAAAGTATCAATGCCCCTGCATGGCGGGGAATGGCCCGTCGGGCCTGGGCTTCAGAGGTCCCGGGCCGGCCGCGCGCGGCCGACTATCTTTGCCGCCTTTTCCGCACGACTTGTCCCGCTCCCGCTCCTCCATCACGCCGCTGTTCACCATCCTCGCGGTGGCCCTCGCAGTGCTGGCGGGTTGCGGCAAGTTCAACCGGGCCCTCAAGAGCACCGATCTGGACCTGAAGCTCCGCACCGCGCAGGAGTTCCACGACAAGGGTCAGTTCGAGAAGGCGCTGCCGTTGCTGGAGGAACTGGTGTCGCTCACCCGCGGTTCGTCCATGAGCGAGCGGGTCAACTACCTGCATGCCAAGAGCTATTTCGGGTTGAAGGACTTCACCATGTCCGGCTATTACCTGAACAACTTCACCCGCACCTTCCCCACCAGCCAGTACGCCGAGGAGTGCGCCTTCCTGACCGCCTACTGCTACTACAAGAACTCGCCCAGCTATGAGCTGGACCAGACCGATACGCGGTCGGCGATCGATGCGCTGCAGCTCTTTCTGATCCGCTACCCGGCATCGGAGTTGAAGGACAGCTGCAACGCGCTCGTCGATGTGCTGAGGAACAAGCTGGAGGTGAAGGACTTCGAGGGGCTGAAGCAGTACCACAAGCTGCGCAACTACCAGGCTGCCGGCGTGGCCGCCGAGCAGTTCCTGCGCACCTGGCCCAACAGCCGCTTTCGCGAGGAGGCCATGTACCTGGCCGCCGAGAGCGCCGTGCTGCTCGCTGACAACAGCATCGAGAGCAAGCGGGAGGAGCGCTTGCGTGCGGCGATCAAGACTTGTGATACCTTCGCGGACGCTTTTCCGGAGGCCAGCCGCACCGCTGCGGTGAAACGGATGGCCGACACCTGCCGCTCCAAGCTGACCGCATCCCCGCAATCCGCACCGACCCCATGACCCCCAAGCACCAGAACGCCGCCAAGACCACCGTGACCCGCGACGTGGACCAGCTCGACCAGGAGATCGGCAACGTGTACCAGACCGTGGTGATCCTCGGCAAGCGGGCCAATCAAGTGGCCGTGGGCATCAAGGAGGAGCTGGGCGCCAAGCTGGAGGAGTTCGCCAGCAACGGGGAGAACCTCGAGGAGGTGTACGAGAACCGCGAGCAGATCGAGTTGAGCAAGCATTACGAGAAGATGCCGAAGCCCTCGGCCATCGCCGTGCAGGAACTGGTCGAAGGCCGCCTTCACTTCCGCCGTCCGGAGGATGGCGATGTGACGCCGGCTCCCGCCCCCGCCAACGCCTAAGCCGTCCGGCACCGCCGGCCCCCATGTCCGCCGCGCTGCCTCGCCGCATCCTGCTGGGCGTCACCGGCGGCATCGCCGCCTACAAATCCGCCGTGCTCGTCCGCGCCCTGGTGAAGGCCGGCGCCGAGGTGCAGGTGGTGATGACCCCTGCGGCGCACGACTTCGTGACCCCGCTCACGCTCAGCACCCTCAGCGGGCGTCCGGTGCTCACCGACCTGTTCGTGCGCGATGGCAGCGGCCGCTGGAACGACCATGTGCACCTGGCCCGCTGGGCCGACGCCCTGCTGGTGGCCCCCGCCAGCGCCAACACCCTGGCGAAGATGGCCCAGGGGCAGTGCGACAACCTGCTGCTGGCCTGCTTCCTTAGCGCCACCTGCCCGGTGTTCGTGGCCCCCGCCATGGACCTGGAGATGTGGCGCGACCCGGCCACCGGCCACAACCTGGCGGTGCTGAAGGAACGCGGTGTGCGCACCATCGGGCCCGCGCACGGCGAACTGGCCAGCGGGCTGGTGGGTGAGGGGCGGATGACCGAGCCGGACGAGCTGGTGCACGCCCTGCAGGAGGCCTTGATCGGCGCTTCGCCCTGGGCCGGACGCACCGTGCTCGTCACCGCCGGACCCACCCAGGAGCCCATCGACCCGGTGCGCTACATCGGCAACCGCAGCAGCGGACGCATGGGCTTCGCCATCGCCGAGGAGGCCGCCCGCCGCGGCGCCCGCGTGCACTTGGTGACCGGTCCGGTGCAGCTCACCGCCGGCACGGCCGGCATCGTCCGCACCGACGTGGCCACCGCCGCCGAGATGGCCGAGGCCTGCAAAGCCGTCGCCCCGGAGGCCGACGTGGTGGTGATGAGCGCCGCCGTGGCCGACTTCCGGCCGGCCGCCCCCGCCACGCGCAAGGTGAAGAAGGGCGAGCCGCTGGACACGCTGGCCCTGGAACCCACCGAGGACATCCTGGCGTGGATCGGGGCCCACCGCCGGCCCGGCCAGCTCATCGTGGGCTTCGCCCTGGAGACCAACGACGGGGTGGCCCACGCCCGCGGAAAACTGCAGCGCAAAGGCCTCGACCTGGTGGTGATGAACACCCTGGAGGATGCCGGCGCCGGCTTCGGCCACCCCACCAACCGCGTTACCTTCATCGCCCCGGATGCCGATCCACAGCCCCTGCCGTTGATGAGCAAGTCCGACGTGGCCCGGGCCCTGTTGGACCGCCTCGAAGCCCTCCTCTGACCATGCGAACGATCGCACCCCTTCTTCTCCGCGTCGCCCGCCGCATGTTCGGCTCTTCCACCTTGACCCTTGTCCCTTCCGCCCGCCCGGAGATCGCCGCCGGCCCCCGGCCGCAGGCCGCAGGCCGCAAGCTCCTGCTTCGCCTGCCGAAGCCTCCGGCGAAGGCATGGCTCCTGCCCCTGCTCCTGGTCCTGCCCCTGACCTCCCCCGCCCAGGAGTTCAACTGCTCGGTGAGCGTCATCGCGCCCCAGATCCAGAGCACGCCCAAGCGCATCTGGCAGAGCATGGAAACCGCGATCCGCGAGCTGATGAACACGCGGCGCTGGACCAACCGCAACTTCACCCAGCAGGAACGCATCGAGGTGAACATGCTGCTCACCATCAACCAGCAGGAGGGCTTGGACCGCTTCCAGGGCACGCTGCAGGTGATCTACGCCCGGCCCGTGTACGGCACCGACTACAACAGCCCGGTGATCGACCTGCTGGACAACGACGTGGCCTTCAACTTCCTGGAGAACACCCAGATCGACTTCAGCCCCGACCGCTTCACCAACAACCTGGCGAGCATCATGGGCTTCTACGCCTACTTCATCCTCGGGGTGGACGCGGACACCTTCAGCCCCATGGGCGGCAGCGAGTATTACAACGTGGCGCAGGTGGTGGTGAACAACGCGCAGAACGCCGCGGAGCCCGGCTGGAAGGCCTTCGAGGGCACCAAGAACCGCTACTGGCTGCTGGACAACCAGCAGCAGGCCGTGTTCCGCCCCTTCCGCCAATGCCTCTACGATTACCACCGCGAGGGCTTCGACCGCATGAGCACCGAGATGGATGCCGCCCGCAAGGTGGTGGCCTCCTCCATCGAGAGCCTGCGCACCGTGCACCAGGCCAAACCCGCCAGCTACAACCTGCAGGTGTTCTTCAACGCCAAGGGCAACGAGCTGGTGGAACTGTTCAAGCCCGTGCCCGCCCAGGAGAAGACCAAGCTCTTCACCACCCTGCAGATCGTGGACCCCGGCAACATCAGCCGGTATCAGAACATGATGAAGGGGAGTTAGGCAGGTGTTGCATGTGACCATGTGCCCATGGGTTGGCCGCGAGGCACGGCTATCTTGGCGCACATCGGATCGACGACCTCCTCGCCATGCTGCACCGGCTCCGCATCACCAACTACCTGCTGATCGACCAGCTGGAACTGGAGCTGGCGCCCGGCCTCACCATCATCACCGGGGAAACGGGCAGCGGCAAGAGCATCCTGATCGGTGCGCTGGGCCTGGCCATGGGCGAACGGGCGGATGCCGGACTGGCGCGTGACCCGAGGCAGCGTTGCGTGATCGAACTGGAGGTGGACAGTGCAGCACCGTGGATCAACGGCTGGTGCCTGCAGGCCGGGGTGCCCGTGGAACACCCGCTGATCATCCGCCGCCAGCTGGAACCGGGCGGTCGCAGCCGGGCCTTCGTGAACGACACGCCCGTGAGGCTGGAGCAGCTGCGCGACCTGGGCGAACGCCTCATCCACGTGCACAGCCAGCACCACACGCTGCTGCTCAACGATCCGCGCTTCCAACTCGGCCTGGTGGATCAGGTCGCGGGGCACGCGAAGGCCGTCACCGCCTACCGCGCCGACCACCGCGCCTGGCGCGCCGTGGAGGAGGAGCTGGCCCGCGCCCACGCCGAGGAGGAACGCGCCCGCGCCGAGCTGGACTACCTGGCCTTCCAGTTGGACGAACTGGACCAGGCGCAGCTGACCGACGGCGAACAGGAGGCCCTCGAGGCCGAACTGGACCGCGCCGAGCACGCCGGCGAGCTGCTCACCGCCCTGCAGCGCACCGAGCAGGCGCTCACCGGCGAGGGGGGCGTGGTGCCCGGCCTGTCCGCCCTGCGCCAGCACCTGGCCAAGGCCACCCGGCACGATGCGGGGCTGGCCGCGCTGGCGGACCGCGTGCAGGCCGCGGCCATCGAACTGGGCGACATCGCCGGCGATGCGGACCGCCTGGCCGCCACCGTGCGCCTGGACCCCGCCCACGCCGCCCGCCTGCGCGAACGGCTGGACCTGCTGCTGCGCCTGCAGGTGAAGCACCGCGTGAAGGGCAGCGCCGAACTGATCGCCCTGCGCGAGGACCTGCGCGCACGCCATGGCCGCATCGGCACCCTCGGGGAGCGCATCGGCGCCCTGGAGCGCCAGGCGGCGGGCATGCGCCAGCACGTGCACGAGACCGCCCAACGCCTCAGCGCCGCCCGCCGCAAGGCCATGCCCCAGCTGGCCGTGGAGGTGGTGGCCGCCCTGAAGAAGCTCGGCATGCCCCACGCCCGCTTC
>Ga0138256_10000905_pt1 | contig 31918 bp, 28 predicted proteins | sample KNB2016incub_MG_FD_105486 | JGI IMG/M metagenome (GOLD analysis project Ga0138256, IMG submission 105486) | Active sludge microbial communities from wastewater in Klosterneuburg, Austria - KNB2014incub_MG | ecosystem: Engineered > WWTP > Activated sludge > Unclassified | place: Austria... | reverse complement strand
TCGGCTTCGCCGCCAAACTATATTTTACCTTACGAGGCTCGTAATGTCTGTTAGAATGACAAAAGAAATGGCAGACAATCAATTATTCTACGTTGGACAGAAAGCCTTCATACGAAAAGGGAATGAACTCCTTCTTCTTATCGATCCGAAGTGGGGACTCGATCTCCCAGGAGGACGCATTCAAGAAGGCGAATCAAATCTCATAGCCTCTTTCAAACGTGAAATAAGCGAAGAAATCGGATTGAACATCTCGATTGGACAACCACTTACAACTTGGACTTGGAGACTGGATAAAGATCAGAGTCCTGTTTTACTTATTGGATACAGCTGTTTTTACATCTCTGGGGAAATCAGACTAAGCTCAGAACACTCAGAGTATCTCTGGTTAACAAAGGAAGCATCAAAACAATTACTAAATAAGTACAGGAAAGATAATCCGGAGATTTGCGATGCGATTGATCTCTACTTCAAAACTTAAAAAGTGTCTGGTCTCTCCCCGCTCCAACAGAAATTATTTGAACAGGACTGCCGAGATGTTTCTCCAAAAACTGTATATATTTTTTCGCATTTGTCGGTAATTTATCGAAAGATCGAATCTCAGTAGTCTTCTGTTCCCATCCTTTAAACAATTCGTAGACCGGCTTCACATCAACTAATGTATTTGTATCCATATCTGGCGGGATTGCCACAGTCTTCCCGTTAAGTCGGTATGCTACACAAACTTTAATTGTTTTAAATACGTCAAGAACGTCAAGCTTCATAAGCGCAATCGATCTTGTCCCTGAAACTAATATCCCATATTTTGTAGCCGGAAGGTCAAACCAACCACATCTTCGTGGTCGTCCCGTTGTTGCTCCGTATTCTCCTCCAACCTCTCGTAGTTTCTCACCGTGCTTATCTAGTAACTCGGTTGGCATAGGTCCACCGCCAACTCGCGTCGCGTATGCTTTAGTAACGCCTATCACGTTAACGATTTCATGATCGTGTATTCCAGTACTTGTACTGAACCCCGTCACTCCGGTGTGACTTGACGTCACGTATGGGAATCCCCCGAGATCAATGTCTAAGAGTGCACCTTGCGCACCCTCACCCAAAATGTTTTTCTTCTTCCTTTTATATTCCTGAATTATTGGGAAGGTCTCATCGACGAATGGTTTGAGTATCGATCTCGCTTTTTTTAAAGACAGGAGTACCTGTTTTTTATTCAAGGGTTTAACACCATACAAACTTGAAAGGATTTTATTTTGCTTCTTTAGTTCTTCCTCTATCTTTGTAGAAAAGTCTGGGGTAAATAAATCCTTTACTCGAAGACCCTCACGTGCAGTTTTGTCTGAATATGTTGGGCCTATTCCCCGACCAGTTGTTCCAATCTTTGCCGATGTACTTTTTGATTTCTTTGGTTGATCTCTAAGCAAATGCCATGGCATTACCAGATGTGCTCGACCTGCGATTCGTAGATTTTTTGGCGTAATACTGACCCCCTGTTTTTGAACATCTGCAATTTCTAGAGCAAGGGAGATAGGGTCGATAACAACTCCTGAGTCAATTATGCACATGACCTTTGGGTTAAGAATTCCTGAGGGAACGAGATGAAGTTTAAAGATTCCTTTTTCGTTTTTAATGGTATGACCGGCGTTACTACCACCAGCATATCTCACAACCATGTCTACATGTTGCGCTGCCATGTCAACTATCTTTCCTTTTCCAGAGTCACCCCACAACGTATCAACAACTACGTTTGTCCCCTTGATATAGCCTTTGAGATTCATGACGCCACAGTATAAAATCACGTTTTGCATATGTCAAACGGCAAAACATGCTCGTTGTTAGTCATTAGATATCGGGTATCGGTCGAAAAACCTTCTATGCTTCACGTTCTACGCTCTAAGCGACAACCGTGCTATAATGAGTTTTTAATGTACTACTATAGTCCTACACACGGAAAAGTAGACTTAGCAACCCTACGTGAAATCGTCTCTCGTTATATGTCTGAGGGCTCGAAAGAAAACTACCAAATCATTGTTGGTACAGACTCGCAAAAAATTAAATCAGGGAATGGCTATGACTTCGTCTCTGCATTAGTCGTCCACCGATTGGGACGTGGAGGAATATATTTTTGGAGAAGAGAACTTTATGAAAAAACAGTAAATTTGAAGGAACGTATGTATCGTGAGGCGCTTATGTCGCTTGAGGTGTCGGAGGGATTCGTCGAGCTTCTACGTAGTAACGGGGTATCTCGTTTCAACATTCAGATTCATATCGACATTGGAAAGAATGGAAAAACAAAGGACCTAATCCAAGAGATTACAGGAATGATTCGCTCAAGCGGATACGATGTTAAAATTAAGCCAGACTCATTTGGCGCAAGCAAAGTTGCCGACCGCCACACATAAATCATCATGATCTATATTTTTCTTGCCTCAATTTTATACACCGTAGGAATCATGTTTGGAGCCGCTGCCTCTCGCAGCGCTAACACTAATCTAGTAGCGGGTATCATGAATGCTGTTTCAGCACTTTTGCCAATTGCCCTCGTTATCCCAATTCTAAACGCCAAAACATTCACAAACTCGAAAATGGGAATCATCTACGCAGTTGTCGCAGGACTTCTCATAGCTCTTTTTACCATGGCGCTTGGTAAAAGTTTTGCAGAAAATAAGGTCGCTATTGTTTCACCTATGGTTTTTGGTGGAGCAATATTTCTCTCAACAATTTTGGGATATGTAATATTTAAGGAACAGGTTTCTAGGTTTCAAGCAATCGGCCTTTTCTTTCTTGCGGTAGGTCTTGGTTTTGTTATTTACGCCCGATGGACTGGTAGATAATATGGAAGGAGAAATAAAAATAGAAAATAAATTTAAGGGCAGTGTCCGACCTCTCATGGCTACGGACATCCCACACCTCAGACCAATTTTAGAATCGTGGCTCCGATTTCCAACTATGACCGGAGAACTTTTAACTGAGGAGGTACGAGATACAATTGAGGAGATTCAAAAAAGCTTGACGCATGAGAATAATAAGCAATTTTTTGTTGCCCAATCTTCTGATGGAGCCGTTGTTGGAATGATGGGGATTCAGCCACTCAGTTGGGTCATGAGACCTTTTGCGCAAACTGTCCATCCTGCAGAAATTATTAATGCATACGTTCATTTTGAAGAACGCCAAGGAAAGGGAGTTGGAAGAGCTTTGGTTAAAACAATTGAAGACGAATCAAAAAAGCAGGGATTTGATGAACTCTTACTCAATAGTGGCCCACGATATAAAGAAACTGGCTGGCCATTTTGGCAGAAAACTTATGGCGAGCCTGTCGGAATAATCAAAAATCATTACGGTCCAACTCGAGATGCTCCTGTTTGGAGAAAAGTACTTTGAGTGATGTCCTTACCGTCCTCTGTAAGAACTTTTAATTGTATAGGACTCCCACCGTGCAGATTGACCCGCACCGCGTCATTCAATCTCCATATTTGATATTCAGCTACGTTCATATCGATTTCTTCTATCTGCTTATTTGGCCCAATCGTCTTCTCTCTGAACCTCACCTTTTGTAATTCCTCAAATAGTGACCGATCTACGTAGATGGCAATCTCTGCCTGCTGACTGCTTTGGGAACTTGGCCGAAAAACAACAGATTTCAATGCTTCACACCCACCAAAATGCTTAAATGATTCAGAATCAAGCAATACGCCTAATTCTTCTAGCTTCGTTCTGTCGTGTTGAGATATGGAAGAATCTCTATTTAAAATATTATTAATAATTGTAGATTTTACTCCTTCTACTCCTAGATCAGATCTTCCGAAAAACTCTCTATAGATTTGGGAGAATGCTGGATTTCTTTGAATTTGTGAGAATCGATCGTGTAATAAATCCAGGTTATCGCCAACTCGTAAAAGCGCGAGCATCGAATATCCAAGCGTATCGGCTTCACGAAACTCAAGACCAATTCGTTTATCTCCGGGTTCTAAATCAGTTTTCCTTCCATAGTAGAGCAAATCATCTGGGAGTGAGGTACTTGTCGTTGGATTGTCCCAAAAAACCCTTGGCATTTGTTCAGGATTTAACCCTCTCTTTGCAAATTCTTCTGCAAGCGCGTCTTCTATCCTCTGCTTTGCTTCTGGTGACTTTACCTTCACGACGACCTCAGCTGGATTGAACCAGTCGAGATTCGGATCACTTTTACTTCTTTGTTCCCAAAGAGAAAGTACTTGAACTATATCCTGTTCATCTGCAAGTCCCAACCATTCACCTTTAGTCGTCTCAACTTTAGCTCCGTAGGATTTTTCTACCTTATCAGCGTTATGAAACAATACTGCTCCTTCAAAATCATTCATTAACTTAGCTTGTTGGACATCAGTTAATTTATCTCGACCTGCAGACAGTAAATGTCTCATCTGTTCTTGGAGATTCTTATCTGAAACTATCCTCAGACCACCAACGCTGTGAGCGACTTTATTACTTCCTCTTGCGAGGGCACAGTACCCACAGTCATGAAATAGTGCGGCATTTTCTATCATAAATTTCGCCTGGCCAGTCGAAAGACCATACTCCTCGGCCACAGAATCGAGAATCTGTGGAAAACTCTCGATTATCTGATTGGAATAATTAGCAACTCGTATGGAATGATCAAAACCGTGGGATACATACTGCTCTGGATTATCGTAGTGCTGATCGAAAGCTCTCTCTCCTAAAAAAAACATATGTTTTTGTAGAGCATCATCAAAGAGTCGTCGTTCTTCGGCGTCTGTTGGTACATCAAGCGATTCATATATCTTTGCTATTCGTTCAACCGGACTCATTCCTATAGACTCATCACGAGTATTAAAATATTTAAGAGTTTCAGTAATTTTTTTGAAATCGATTTGCTCAGTCGAGAGATGTTCTCCTATTTTTTTTACATGATTTTCAAGGCGTGCTGAAAGAAGGTTCGCTCTTGTTTTCCGTATTTCCGGAGCTTCAGCAGTAGCGATAGATCTTTCAAGATGTTGGATTACTTGTGCTTCAGGGAGAGTATTATTTACGGGAAGAGTAATCGTATGCGCCGTAACTTCTGCCATACATTAGTCTAGCAAATTTACTCGCTTCGAATCGCGTCTATTGGTGATAAATCAGCCGCTCCTTTTGCAGGGAATACGCCGAAGATTACTCCGATAGCCGATGAAATTCCAAGAGCCAACGCTACAGTTTGCCCGTCAACATAGGCGGGAAAGAAGCTCTGGACTGCAAAAATGATAAGGTAGGAGAGGGCGAGTCCCATTAGTCCTCCAAACAACGACAATATTACTGACTCGACCAAAAACTGAAATAGAATGTCATTTTTCCGTGCTCCGAGAGCTCGGCGGACCCCAATCTCCTTCGTCTTCTCTGTAACGGTTACATACATGATATTCATGATTCCTATCCCACCAACCACCAAAGAAATGGCAGCAATTGCGACCAGCGCAATGTTCAAGGTACCAAAAATTTGATTCAAAGCATCTAAAATTTGGGTAGGCTCAAAGACGGAAAAATCATCTTCTTTGTAGCGACGAAGAAGAACTTCTTTAATATCCCCTTTAATACTGTCTATGCTCGTACCCGTCTTAAACTTAATTGCGAAAACAAGAAATTTCTTATCGGGATTGAAGATATAGGCGCTCCTATAGGGAAGATAAACGAATGAGTCAAGATCAGGACCCCCAAATCCTCCACCTTTTGACTTGAGAACCCCAATAACCTTGAACGAAGTTCCTTGAATTTTTATTGTATTGCCAACTGCATTCTCTGCCTTGCCGAAAAGCTTTTCTGCAAGTTTGGGACCAATGTCTACCACCTTCGATCGTTTCAGGACATCGGGTTTAGTAAACAGCTCACCATACTGGAGCTCCAGATTTAGTACGGGAAAAATATCTTCGTTGGTTGCATAGAGGTCTCCAAACTCTTTATTCTTCCCGTAGATTACCTCACTACTTGTAGTGAAAATAGGGGCAATATCTTCAACGACTTTAAGACGTTTAAGATTATTAAAGTCTTTTTCATCGAATCGAATGGCTCCAACCGAAGACCCTCCAGTTCGAAACTGTCCGTTTCGAATTACAGTTCCAGGAACTATTCTTAAAGTGTTTGACCCAAAACTCTCAAACTGCTGCTGAATGTATTTTTTTAGTCCAAGACCTGCTGCAGTTAATAGAACTACCGACATAACCCCAATTAAGATACCAAGAGATGTGAGGAAGGTCCTCCCTTTATTCCTAGAGAAGTTGAAAAGTGCCGTTTTTAAAAGGAATACGAAATACATCATAGAACTTAAAATCAAATTTCTAAACGATCTTTCCATCAACTATTCTTATCTGTCGTTTCGTTTTTGCTGCAATGTCCGGTTCGTGAGTGACTATCACAATCGTTATCTTGTCTTCCTTATTTAATTCTTTTAGGAGTTTCATAATTTCGTCACCTGTCTTAGTATCGAGATTGCCGGTTGGCTCATCTGCCAAAATAAGACTTGGTTGCATAATGAGCGCTCGAGCAATAGCTACGCGTTGCTGCTGTCCTCCAGATATTTTATTAGGATACGACTTTGCTTTTTCCTTAATTCCAAATCTCTCGAGTAAATACATAGCCTTCTCCTCGGCTTTATATGTCAATTTCTTTCTTGCATAGATTGATGGAAGCATTACGTTTTCAAGAACGGTAAGTTTATTGATGAGATTAAACTGTTGAAATACGAATCCTACATACTCATTACGAAGGGTTGAGATCTCATCATCATCGAGCTTAGAAATATCTTGTCCATTTATTGAAACTTTTCCTGTCGATGGTTTGTCTAAAAGCCCGATAATGTGCATGAGCGTTGACTTTCCACTACCGGAGGGGCCGATTATTGAGCAAAACTCGCCATCTTTTATCTGGACAGAAATATTACTTAGTGCGGTGAAGACAACCTCCTCATCGAGCTTATACTCTTTTGTAACATTCTCTATTTTAATCATAGACAACATCACCTTCTTGTAATCCATTTAGTATCACCGTTGCCGTGTCTATTTCTTCACCGACCTCCACCGTTGTTTTTACTTTCTTTTCTCCAACTTTTTTCATTACATATTTCTTGCCACTTTCTGATTTAATAAAGGTTGTTGGTACGCCAATAACACCAACCATCTTCTTAGTGATGAACTCAACGTCTCCCGTCATCCCTAAACGATATTTCAGTTGAGCGCTATCAGAACTATCGGGAGAGGTGCTAATCTTAACTTCATATACCGTTCCTGTTTCATCTGATTTAGGAGTAAACGCAATGGACTGTATGGTAGCTGATGTGGTCTCGTCTGGAAAAGAATCGTAACTAATTTGACCCTTCATTCCTTCGTACATTTTCACAACATCAGTTTGATCCACAGCTCCTGAGAAATAAAGAGTTTCTGGGTTTACAATTACGAACTCGGCTTGCGTAGGGGTTATATTAACACCAGCCTGCTTGGTGCCAACCGAAGTAACAACACCAGCGATAGGCGAAACCAGAGTTGAATAACGAAGGGAGATGTCCGACAGTTCAACATCTAGAACTGAGCTATTAAGATCGAACTGCACTTTTTTATATGCATCGATCGTGTCCTGTCTCAGATATTTATCTGGAGATAGTGCATGCTCATCGGTATCCATTGCCGTGTTGTCAAATGTAAGCCTTTGTTTATCATAGGTAATAAGTTCTTTCTCTAGTTGTTTCTTTAACTGTCTCTGATCCAGCGATGCTATTGATTGATACTTTTTTACCACATCACCTTCTGTTACCCCTACCCATGCGAGACGACCAGATGTCTGGAAGCGAAGAGTTGCCTTCTCCTGAGCATCTACTGATCCCGAAAATGTCAATGACTCGCTTAGTGTCTGTCGTTTTACTTTATAGGTCAACTCCACAACGGTACTTTTTTTACCCACAGTCTGACCATAAACAATCCAACCAACAACGAAAATAATTATGAGTATGATCCACCAGCGTTTTTTAATAATATTAAGCAGTTTCTTCATAGTTTATTTTAGTTTTTTCCCGATTTACGATCGGGATCCCGATTCTGAGGCAATCGGGGTCATAGGAACGGTGCCCAGTTACCCACCGGCATAGCATTTCCTTGCAGAAAGGTCCATGCGTAGAGATATACAGCGGGCACAATCAGTATAAACGAAATGACTGTCCTTTTTGAGGTTAAATATTTTTCGAACACGATGCATGTGATTGGCAACATTGGCAAAGCGTAACGCGATATGTCTCGATGTTGTACGAAAATTAAACTAAAGAAAAAGGTAAGCGAAAAGTAAAATAAAATCTGCATCTTATGTTTATATGTATAAACCACAGTTAAAGCATAGATTGCAAAGGTGAGTAGAACATCTTCAAGCCAGTGAGTACCTACCCATTTTGCGCTAGCATTGAATGCTGCGTATGGATAAGGCATCGGTACAACGTAACCCGTGTGCCAATATGCAAAGAGGTCACCCATCTGCTGCTGATAGATAAGACAGACCGCAGCAAGCCCTGCAGGAATAAGGAAAAGCCATAACCATCCAGACTCAAATCGCTTCTCCTCCCTCATCCTTTGTACCGCTGAAAATCCATAAGCTGCAAGTAAAAGAATTCCTGGTAGCTTTGTCATCGTCGCGAGTCCACCTACTAAACCAGCAAATACGTACTTTTTCTTTTCGAAGAAAAAAAGTGAGAGCAAAATGAGCAACATAAATAAACTCTCTGGAGAACCGATCGACCGCACAACTAAAAATCGGGGGAACATTAAAAATACGAATGTGAGGAGTAGGGGTTTAGTACTGAGTTTTTGAGATTGTACGAAGTAATAAAAAAACCAACCGAGCAGTACTGTAGAGAGAAGCGTTACAAACATCATCGATTTTACATAACCCAAACCATATGCAAATCCACGAATGAGCCCTGGAAAGAGAGGAAGATGTGCAGCAAAGTACTCGGGAGTAAGTCCCCCTTCAAGCCGAAGCGAGTTAATTGCTGATGGTAGATACCATGATTTAGCTGCTATCACATATAGGAGTCCATCAAAGTTACGATATATGAGCGAGGTATCGGTATTTGGAATATGCATACCGAGAAAGCCTAATTGTTGAACAAACGGCAACCATACTACCATGCTCGAGATAAGGGTGAAAAGAAGAATATAGAGGTAGTTTTTATACGTCCTGAAAAACCACTGCATGATTTATTATACTATGGTAATGATGAAGAGGTTGTCAGCTCTATTTGGTGGAAAACTATGGATGATTGCGGTACTTATTTTAGTAGCTATCGGGGCCTTCTTGAGATTACACCTCATCTATGAAACAGCGACCTTTTTGGGAGATCAGGGAAGAGATGCAATTGTTATGCGCAACATCGCAACCTTGAGAGATCTTCCTGCTCTTGGACCCATCACCTCAGTCGGAAGTATCTATCTTGGTCCTCTTTACTACTACATGATGGCTCCTTGGCTCTGGCTCTCCATCTTTAATCCGATCGGCCCCGCGGTTGGAATTGCGCTCATTACATCAGCTGCACTTTTCCTCCAATACATAGCAGTCAAAGAAATGGTGAATAAACAAACCGCCTTACTCTCAGTCGCATTTGCAACTTTTTCATGGGTTTTGGTCGAGTATTCACGTTTCTCATGGAATCCGAATCTACTACCTCAAACAACTCTTTTTGTAGCATACACCCTCTATAAGATTGTGAAGACTAAAAAACTTAGATACTTTATTCTTCATGGAATTTTACTATCTCTCGCTATTCAACTTCACTATTTGGCAGTCTTCTTACTTCCGGTCACTATAGTGGTCCTATTGTTTAATGACATCAATGACCTGCCTGCCGGCAAGCAGGAAAGAAAAGATCCTCTCCTCCTTCATATCGGTAATTCACTCACCCTTGGTGCGTCGTTCGTTCTCCCCCTTGCTCCATTCCTTCTCTTTGAGGTGATACATTCATTTCCCAATTTCAGAAGCATTCTTCATTTCTCATCCACCAACTCTGGATCAAGCAACACCCCATTTAATAACGAACTCTTTACGTCCCTTCAGAACACAGTTCAGTTTGCGACACAGTATAACTTCACGGGTTGGTGGGTAATATTCATAGGATTATTACTATTCGTCGTATTTATATATACATTGAAAAAAGGGGAAAAAATTTCGTATCTGGTTGGATCACTCCTCGTAATGATTATTGGAGTATCCTTTTACCGAGGGCCAAAATATGCTCACTACGTCGGAGGAACATATCTTTTGCTATATGTCACCGCGAGCTATCTCCTTGTTAAACTCGGTAGATTCAATGCTTATCTTGGCGGACTGTTGATTGCCCTTACCTTAGGAGTCTTTCTCAATCTCAACGTTCAGAAGTACTACTTCCTACGCGAGAAGGACCACCAAAATCAGATCGATAAAGCTTACCAAATCGCACTCACAATCATCTCGATGAAACCCACCGAGACCTTCACGCTCACCTCGTCCCCAGACGCTTATGCCGACTATCCGTATCGTTACTTTCTTGATGTCCTAAACAAAAAACCAATCTCAAAAGAAGCGGACTCGTACTCACCTTCAAATAGTTTATTTGTTGTATGCGAGGCTCAGTGCAACCCAATGAGTGATCCTCAGTGGGCAATTGCACATTTCAATCCTAAAAAAATTGAGGCAACAAAGACTATTTCCGCCTACCCTTGGCTCAAAGTTTATAAACTAACTAAGTAAATCCAAAGTTCAAAGCTCAAATGTCAAACAAAATTCGAAGTACAAAATTAAAATTTGGTTTTAGATTTTGAACTTTATTTGATATTTGGACTTTGTAATTTGAAATTAAACATATGAAGATTTCGCTTATTATTCCTTGCTATAACGAGGAGAAAAATATTCAAAAAGGAGTGTTAGATAGAATAGCAAACTATGTTCAAGATCATAAGCACTTCACGGAGGTTGTTATAGTTGATGACGGATCAACGGACTCAACCAAGGAAATTATCAAAAAAGAATATCTCCCCAAATTTAAGTTCTTCAGGTTGGTTGAAAATAATCATGAGGGAAAAGCGCGCGCTGTGATAGAAGGAATTAGACAATCTAAGGAACCGTTTGTAATGTTCACTGATATTGACCTCGCAACTCCGCTTGAAGAGTCTGAAAAACTCATAGCGCAGGCGGAAAAAGGATTCGATATTGTGATAGGATCACGTAACTCAACTCGCGAAGGTGCTCCGATTCTTCGCAAGGTAATGGCGGTAGGATTTATCGTAATTCGCAACCTCGCCCTCGGTCTTCACAAAATCCGAGACACCCAGTGTGGCTTTAAGCTCTTCAACCGGGATGTGGCACTAGCAATTATTGATTGCATTAGACTATTCGACAGACAGAAAACGGTTACGGGCTCCTCGGTATCAGCAGCATTCGATCTCGAGTTTCTCTTTCTAGCGTCTAAAATGAAAAAAAGAATTATGGAGGTCCCGGTGATATGGCGTCATGTTGAGACAAAAAATGTTACCTTCTTCCACGACGTTTTAGAAACGCTTCGAGGAATTGCAGTCATTATGTACCATAACGTAAGAGGAGACTATAACAATTAGTTCTTAGTTTCCCGATTTCGATCGGGATCCTCGATTCTGAGGAATAGGGACTTATTTCTTATTTCTTATTTCTTATTTAAAAATTAATAACTGAATAAAAATTAAAAACTTCAAATTAAAAATTCAATCTTATTGGCCATTAATACTCATACTTTCGGTAGTCGGTTTTCTTTTGACCTTTAGGCTTGGTCGTGATTTGTTACTGGACTGGGACGAATGTATTTATGCAGGCTATGCAATCAGCATGAAGATGGGTAGTTCGGCGCTTCATAATACGTGGAATACATTAGGTCTGTTTGAAAAATCTCCGTTTTATTCATGGATCTTGCAGCTGCCACTACTTTTTCAGAAAACTGAATTTAATCTTCGACTTCCAACAGTTCTCGCAAGTTTAACGCTTCTTGGATCGATCTACGTTTTTTGTCAGACCTATTTCTCAAAGAGAATAGCGGTAATCTCGACGCTTCTCATGCTCACATTTGAATCGTATGTCATTTATTCTACAAAGGTCTCAACCGACGTCCTCTTTTCACTGTTTATATTTTCTGGTTTTTGGACCTGGGTATCGTCTGCAAATGGTAAAGGAAAAAGGTCGAAATTACTCGTATGGATGAGCGGAGTTTTTTTTGCGTTTGCGCTGATGGTCAAGGGATTAGGTGTTGCTCCTTATATGGGAACACTGTTCCTTTCAATTTTACTCCAACCAAAGAAAAATCGATTCTTCGATTTTTTCAAAATGCTCACCTCATTTATTGTGATTGGACTCCCATGGCATCTTCTGATGTACCTCACGCATCAAAAGGAATTTATACAGATGTATTTAGTCGATAATTTTTATAAACGTTCAACCTTTCCTGTAGAGTTTCACCGAGAGCGAATTTGGTTTTATCTTGACCTTCTTTACAAGGAATCATTTCCGTGGATCTTTGCACTATTCATAGCGCCTTTATCGGTCATCCTGAATGCAGTGAAGGATCTAGCAAAGCGAACCAAGAAAGGATCTGGATTTCTTGCATTCACCCTGCCTACCGGCAGACAGTTCGGAATGACAGTTCGGGGACAAATTGAGAAAAATAGTCTCACTTATACAGTTTTCTTATTCGTGCTCCTACCTCTCATATCTATTTCACGAGTCCAAACTCGAATTGCATGGTATGTGATTCCACTACTCCCGTACCTTTCCATTTTTCTCGCGATTTGCCTGAATCTGGTCTTTGATTTTATGAAGAAAAAAAATAAAGTACTAAGTAAAGTACTTTTTGTTCTCTTATTAATTTTAATCATCTTGGATGTAGGAAAATTAATCCTGAACGAAACACGATTTACGCAAAGTAAACCAACAATTGATTCAAGATATGAGGTAATTTTGCAGTCCTCAAAACTACAAGGCAGTGTTCTCAACTACCTCGTTCCGTTTGGCGAACGACAGGCCAAGGTTATACTCCCTCTAGATGAGACGCTTACGAACACTTGGTACTACGGGGGCAATGCCTGCGCCGTCTACTACAGTAATAAAAAAGTAAATTACTTCTATGAGATAGAGGCATTTGAGAAAGCTTTTACCCAAAATGATGGCCTCTTCCTCATCTCAAACCAAGACGCAAAATACGCAGAAGATAAGGTGATTTTATTTAAAAATGCCGACTATACCTTGTTTACTTTCTAGCCAATCTTCCTCGAAGACTAAGTGTGGCGATCAAAATATTTATCAGAAATAAATATACGGGGAATAGTAGATTTGCTACATCGAACTTCGTCGTAGACAAAACTCCAACAAATGCGGCCGTAGCAAAGATAAAAAATGCAGAAGGCGTCTCTGACATTGGATCGCTGAAAGACTTTTTAATAGTTGGCATAGAAACAATTAGATCTGCAATTACAGATAGGACCAGAGCCGTTAGTGGATTTTTAGTTATCATCCATAACGCGATAGCCAAAAAACCGAAGATCAGACTTAATCTATCAAACAATGTGTACTTTGTTACTCCATACTTTAATGACAACAAAAAAGTAATTCCAGTTCCAAGTAAGTCTCCTATTAACAACAAAACGGAAAAACTGGCCCCTTCTTTTATCTGTGCAGCGGCTCCAATGCTCAATAATATTGTCCAACCAAGCCAAGAAACTGAGTTTGGCCTGGTTTTACCGTTCAAAATATCTCGAATATATGGAACGATCGCGAAGAATATGAGAAGTCCGGACAGAAGTCCGAGCACTGCATGCCAGTCGTACATTCCTAATACTACCAAATTCAACCAGACAAGGGCCTTACAGCACTTTAATTATTTTTCCGAGTTCTCAGAATCGCGATTCCCGATTTTATGTTGGGAAAATAATAGAAACAAACTTATTTCTTTCTTCCCTTTATCAAAACCCCTACAAGTATAAGGTTGGCTAAAAATACAGCTGACGGGTAGAGCGCAGTGATTAGGGAAATCTTTTCTAGAGCAAATATGGATATAAAATGTTTGATTGCCGCAAAATTATGAGTCGAAAGGGTTTCCTCGTAAGGCTTCTTTAAGCTTTTTCTAATCGTGGGATAAAACGCAGCAACATCAATAAATGTTACGAGAATGATCGAAAGTAAAGCGTTCCTCACAATTATGAACAGGAATGTGGCGCCAACAACTCCGGCCAACATGACTTTATCACTCCTCGTGATATCTTTCGTGCCAAACTTAAAAGACAAGGCGAGTATTAACAAGCAGAGTATGGCGGTAACACCGGTGGTCCAGGCACCTGCACCAGCTCCGTCGCTCATCTGAGAGAAGAAGGCCATAAATGTGAGAGGTGTCCAGATCACCCATGTGTAAAGATGCGGCTTAGTTTTCTTTTTTACGATATCGGATATATACGGAAATAAACTAAAAATACTTATTACGACAGCGGTGATTCCGAGTATTTCCTTGATATTAGGCATAGTTGTAGACCGAATGAAGAGTTAAAACCGATCCCTCTTGAGAGTTGGACATTGAAGTATTATATAATAATTGTGATGTTTGACATATCTGGCTTTGTCAATTGGTTCCGAAAAAACTTTTCAAAGCGCGATCTTTTTTATACTGCCTTACTACTCGTCACTTATCTCGCAACTCGCCTCATAAATCTTGATAAGTTTCCGATTTTCACCGATGAGGGCATCTATATTCACTGGTCCAAGATTGCTTGGAAGGATGCGGCGTGGCGCTTTATTTCTCTAACTGATGGGAAACAACCGCTACACACCTGGGGAATGATTCCATTTCTCAAGATATTTTCACCCAACCTTCTGTTAGGTGGCCGAATGTTTTCTGTACTCTCAGGACTGATCGCGCTCAAAGGAGTTTTTTCTCTCTCCTACTATCTCTGGGGTAAAAAAACAGCTTTTATAGCCTCACTGTTCTACATTTTCACTCCGATGTTTCTATTTTATGACAGAATGGCGCTTGCCGATTCAGCTGTTAACGCAGGATTTATCTGGATACTATTTGGGTCGATTCTTCTTATAAGAACGCTGAGAATGGATGTAGCTCTCGCGTTTGGCCTTGCTGCAGGTACAGCCATGCTTACTAAATCTTCCTCACAGATGTTTGTGGCGCTCAGTGGACTCGCACCTGTACTCGCTTTCAAGAAAAAGTCCTTCATCAAAAATTCTTTCAGTTTCTATGTACTTTTCGTTTTTGCCTATGTCCTAGCGCTGGTCATTTACAACGTACAAAGACTCTCTCCTTATCTTCAGTATGTCGATCAAAAAAATGGCACTTTTGTTCTCACATTCAAAGAGTTCTTCGCAGCGCCATTCTCTCTGGTGATAAGCAATCTACCCCTAATTCCGTGGTATGTGTTTTCTGAAATGGGCTACGCATTAGGAGTTATCGGAGTGGTGGGATTATTTTTCTTGATCAAAAAAGATTGGAGATTGGGTCTCTATCTTGCAGCATGGCTTCTATTCCCCTATGTTGCTATTTCATTTTTTGCCAAGGTAATCTTTCCCCGATATCTTATATTTTTTGCTACGCTCCTAACTTTGACTGCAGCTTATTTAATCAGTAGTACAAAAAATAAGACAGTCAAAGTTCTCTGTTTCACGTTCTACGCTCTAAGTGTCGGTTACTTCAACTATGCAATATTATTCGATAATCAGAAAATTCCGTTCCCTCCTGTTGATCGCGGACAGTACATCGAAAGTGTGAACGCAGGATATGGAATCAAAGATCTAATTCAGTATGCTCGTGAAAAATCTATGGATAAACCCGTTATTCTACTCGCCGAGGGAAACTTTGGCGTCGTAGGCGACATGTTAGAGTCATCGATCGGAATAGGTGAAAAAATTAGCATCAGAGGATTCTGGCCCCTAAATGCAAAGGACCTCTACGACAATCAGAAAGAACTTGCGAATAACCATGTGTATGTGGTTTATTCCCACAGAAAGCTTTCCGAGATCGATTCCTCATGGCCATTACGCCTCATTAAGGAATATAGGAGACCGTTTGGAGACTCAAGCTTTACCCTTCTTGAACTTACCAGCGCTAATTAGTACGACGACTCCAATCACCGATACGATCGATGTTGCATTTGCCCAGGTTCTGATCGGAGTATCCTCAAAACGAAACTCAAGACTATGCTCGCCCTTTGGCACCTGAACCGTGATAAGTTTAAATCTATTTCTATCGTTGATAGGAAGTACGCCACCATCAATCCTTCCAGTCCACCCGGGAAAGTGAAAGGTATTGAGTTGAAACGTGCTCAATCTTTTTGCATTTAATAAAAATACTTTTTTGTTAAAGCTATTCTCGACGATCTGAACAGACGCTCGCCCCTTGATCACTTTGTAAGGATTTTTTGGAACCTGATATTTTGATATATCAAAGATACTTGTATCATACTGAGACTTTCTCAGGGGTACTCCTCTGGGACTAAACTCAAACGAACTTGAACTTACATTCCATGCGATCTCGTTAAATGATGTTAATTCACTATCTTTTTTATACACATAATTTTCTGGTTTAAAGTATTTTTGATACTGAAGAATTGTTCCGGTAATGACAATTAATGATAAAAACATTATTACTCTATCATTCCCGACCCGATCGGGAATCCAATTTATTGGGTTTCTGGATCCCCGCTTGCGCGAGGATGACAATACGTCATGTATATATTCGAAACTGTAGCCACCAAGCAAAGAAATAAATATTCCCGCAAAGGTTAAAAACCTCCATGGAAACTGCAGGTACTGAAGTGGTTGAATAGCGTCCCAAATGAATCGCGAATACTCGGTCGTCATGAAAAGACTGAATAATAACATTGCAACGTAGACCGCATATCGTATAGCGTATTTCGTATCAATTTTTTTCTTCAATATTAAGAATAAGAACAAAATGAGTGATAGAACGGCCAGACCAATTTGTATTTTTCCAAGTTGAAAACTCATACCATCCGTGAGTCCAAGCCCAGAGCCACCATATCCCCACTGAGAAAACCAGAGTTGAGACGGCTGGATAAAGTGAATTGAGTATGAAGCAAGTTCCTTTGTGAGAATCGAGTCTACTAGCGTAAACTTTCTTTCAAGCATTGAAGGAAGCCAATAAAAAGCTGACAGCAGCGCTCCCAACAAACCTCCTAGAGCAACGTAAACTACATACTTAAACCTTTTTGAGACATAGAAAGAAGAGCCTAGAACATAAATCGCGCAGAAAAAAATAAAAGGAAAAGCCACAAAGACATGACTCATAATGAGTAGGGCCACAATTACACCAAAGAACACAGCGCGTCTGACCGTTGCTTTTTCTCGTAAGAGTTCTAAACTCAAAAATGCAAAAGGCAGAAGGTTCATCCCATAAAATTCGGCAAATGCCCCTCGTACATAAACCAAAACAGCATGGTATGTAAAAAAAGTAAACAAAGTTGCGGTTACTAAACCTACAACCTTTGATCTTATAACCTTCAAACCTAATAGATACATTCCCACTGCCCCCAACAAATATCCAGAGATTATCATTGCCTTAACCGACCAAATATACGACGCACCGATAAGCCTGTACATTTCCGAAATATAATAAATAAACGGAGGGTAAAAATTAAAGAGCGGGTACCCAAAGTTGAATCCAAGTACGTCGACCCATCGAGGAAACAAATATCCCTGATGGATCCCTTGATCTAGTAAAAATAGCCTTGCGATATGCTGAAAGTCGTGCACTGAAAAGTACCATGGATTTAACAAACTTACAAATGAGGGAATTGCTATAATCAGAAGTAGCAGGAAGTACATTTCAGAACATTATAATGGATACACTAAGTCAAGAGGAACTAAAGAGAAGAGGATTTATTAGCGCCATAAGTCTATTTTTTCAAAGTGGTTATTCTGCGGTTCTTGGACTTATTGCCAATCTTATCGTTACGATTCTTCTCAGTCCACATGTCTTTGGGATCTATATAACAGTCCTGTCGATAATAGCCCTCTTCAACTACTTCTCAGACTTTGGACTTGCCGCTTCACTCATACAGAAAAAGGAGATGACGGAAGAGGACATTAAAACCACCTTTACAATTCAACAGACTTTGATAGTTACCTTAATCACTATCGGTTTTTTTGCCACTACGTTCGTACGAAAGTTCTACAATCTTCCTCAGGAAGGCATGTATCTCTACTGGTCACTACTATTTGCTTTTTTCATCTCGTCTCTTAAAACTATCCCATCCGTTTTCCTTGAAAGACATATTAAATTTAACAAGGTCGTATATGTACAGGTAGTTGAGAATACCTTATTTTATGCAGCAGTTTCGATACTCGCAATAATGGGTTTCGGCTTGATGAGTTTCACTTACGCAGTGATGATCCGCGCCGTATCAGGACTAATCCTCATCTATAGAATATCACCGTGGACCCCTCAGTTTGGATTCAACAAACAATCTTTAAAAATACTGCTCTCATTTGGTGTTCCATTTCAGGCTACCTCTTTTCTAGCCTTATTTAAGGATGATCTCATAGTGCTCTTCCTTGGAAAAATCCTCGGGTTTGAGCTATTAGGTTACGTCGGTTGGGCGAAGAAATGGGCAGATGCACCTCTCAGGGTATTTATGGACAATGTAGGAAGAGTCTTGTTCCCCGTAATGTCTCGTGTTCAGGATAATAAAGAAAGACTTCGAAGCATCAGCCAAAAACTACTTTACTATCAGACTATGCTACTAGCGCCCGTTATGATCGGTATGATGTTTGCCTTACCATTACTCGTTACTTTGATACCTCAGTACACTAAATGGCAACCCGCCATACCTCTCTTTTATATTTTTGCGCTATCATCACTCATTGTTTCTTTTTCTGCCCCATTCATGGCGCTGTTTAATGCTTTGGGAAAAGTGAAAATAACCTTCACATTTATGCTTCTTATAACCATAGTGACATGGATTCTCACTCCGATTCTTACTAAGAGGTATCAAGAATACGGATTCCCCATTACTCATTTAATTGTGTCATGTACCTTGGGACTTATTTTATTAAAGGTGCGCTCAACACTTGATATGAAAATTCTTCCATTCATCTTTAAACCACTACTATCAAGTGCAGGAATGGCAGTAATATTGTTCGGAGTTCAAAAACTATTTCCGGAAGCGAGTATTCCTCTTTTTATTATCATCTCCACTACGGGTGCTGTTTCGTACTTCGCGATTATGACCTATATATTCAATACAAATATTTATAGGGAACTCGTACAGTTTAAAAATAACAATGAATGATAAGCTTGCAATCATAACGGTCTCCTTCAATAAAAAAGCCGTCACTCAACTTATTGAGTCCCTCGCTCATCAGAATCACAAAAACTTTACTCTTTATATCGTTGACACATCAGGCAACAACGACACCTTCCCTCCACTTAACCCTAATGTGAAGGTTCTTAACCGGATAAATAAAGGATACGCTTACGGGATAAACGAAGGCATTAAAGAAGCTATGACAGATGGAGTTAACGCATTTTGCATAATCAATGACGATACATATGTTGAAAAGGATTTTACTCAAAAAGCTAATGCCTCAATAAAATCCCATCCAAGTTCCTTGATTGGAGGTAAGATATATTATGCGCCAGAACACGAATACCATAAAGACAGATATGCAAAAAAAGATCAAGGGAATGTACTTTGGTATGCGGGTGGAACCGTTGACTGGTCACATAGTCAACCGGGTCATCGAGGAGTAGATGAGGTCGATCTAAAACAATTTGATAAAGTGGAAGAAACGGAGTTCATTACGGGCTGCCTCATGCTCTTAGACAAGTCAGTTATCAACTCTCTTGGATTTCTCGATGAGTCGTACTTTCTCTACTATGAGGATGCCGATTACTGTGAGCGAGCAAAGAAACTAAATATTAAACTAATCTACGATCCATCTGTAAAGATCTGGCATCTCGTTTCACAGTCAACCGATGGGTCCGGATCTAAACTTCATCAAAAATATCAAAAGAAAAACCTCGTTAAGTTTGCTTTAAAGTATGCGCCTCTACGTACAAAGCTCCACGTATTGAAAAACTATTTTTTTGCTGTGTAATCCCCACGATCTCGAGCTACTTGTTGCTCGTTCTCAAATACTTCCAACACGACTGTACCGATTTTCGTTCCCGTACCTGGTTGGAATCCTCGTCTTTGAAATCCCTGTTCCCAGCTATTTAGAACCTCTTCTCGACGTTTGGGGTCTACCACACTCTCTCCTAGATGGGTCTTCGCCTTTCCAATAAAATGTGCTTCTTTTAACCTCTTACCAAAAAAGTCGAAGAGATGTTCATCTAATTTTACGATTTCCTTTCGCGCAACATCTTTAACCGCTGCCCACATCGCTCTTGTTCGCTCTATTCCTCTACGACGCTCCATAACTGCAAACTATACCACAAGTAGCCTCAAAGACAAGGATTAAAAAGAGATATAGCCGAGATCTTGGAGCTTGAGTAGAATGGATTTTAGATCGGTATTCTTAATGTAGAGATCTCCTTTTAGGTCGACTCCTGTTGGATTTCTCAATACCTCGACACCTTTGACCTTCTCGAGTCTAGTGTATTTATCTCCTGCCCAGTCAAGAAAAAACTTTCCAAACTCAAGAGCTGGAGTCTGAAAAATAGACGCACTTTGCTTAAATATAAATATTCTAGGCGGATGTTCACTAAACTGCTTCAAGTATGAGTCTCGTAACTCGTCCCCTTCTCTAAACTGAGGCAGTAGTGATGGATGTTTTCCAACCCATACACCCTTTTTTACATAGAAAGATTCATTAGGTTCATACGGCCCAATGAAGTAATAATCTCCTTGATCGAGAACCTCATCAATAAAAGTTGCAGCGGGCCCCGCATTATGAATGGTCGGAAGTTTTTGAGTGTAGATCTTATATGCGGTGTTGAAGGAATTAACCAGGAGAAATATTCCCGTGAAAATAAAGAAAATTAATGTGATTAAGCGCACAACTCTACGCAAATCACTCAACCAGTCGTCCATTGCCTCTACGGAGCCTTTTGCGGGGGTGGGTTTGATTTTTGCTTTGGAAAATAACCAAAGAACAAAGACAGAGGATATTAGGCCAAGCACCAAAAACATCGAGGATTGGTAGTCTGTCTCCTTAAAATCCTGAAGTCCACTTCGTGGAGCTGAAAAAGACAACACCAGAAAGTACATAAGTCCCAAAAACCAATTTTTTGCAAACAGAAAAAAGAACAGAGTTAGTGTGGAAATACCTGCTAAGGTACCTATCGGAAGATACAGATCGAGATACTTAATCTTGGTTAGAAGTGGTAGATAACCTGCGGAAAAGTTTGAGATTATTGTCCATGAAAACTTAAATGGATTAAAGTGAGGACCTCTTACATAGTTTGGAATACTGATGTAGTACTTAGTGTTGTAAACAAAGTTCGCAAAATAAAAATCGTTCCAAGTTTTTGTAAGAAAAAGGTTGAGAACAAAAATACCGTAAGGCAGTATCGACCACGCAATGAGACTCAGCAATTTTTTATCAACTTTAAACTTATAGAGATATGCATGCCAAAGATACAATACGGCTCCCATATATAGGAATGTAGCCGAGGACATAATCATGCAAAAAACAAAAAACGAGGAAACAAATAGACTTCTACCCAGCGACTTATTATCGAATGTCTCTGCTAAAAGAATCCAGAATGCGATGCTGAAAAAGAATACTGCAAGACTATCGGCCAAAAATAAATGGAACCAAAAATATAAAGAGGCAGCGGGATACAAAACAAAAAAAGCAAGAAATGGCTTTACCAAAGAAGGATGCTTTTTATAGATCCATCGTCCGAGTAACGCAAACCCACCGAATTGGGCAACCGCCCATAAAACTCTCGTAAGAACAAAGGACTTACCAGAAAGAAATAAAAAAATAGAAGAGATATACCATGCTAGAGGAAGATGATGATCCCAAAAATCTCTATACGGTAACCCACCATTGAGAATGACCTTTCCTCCGAGGAGATTTATATATTCGTCTGGGTAGTCTACGTATCTACTATTTAGCAGGAATAGACCAAAGATAATGCCCAGAAGCAAAATCGAGGTGTAATTTTTCCGTATTAGTGAACTTAGTTTCTCTAGTAAGACCATAACGATCTAAGTTTTTTTCTTTCAATTATCAACGTTAACAGATTAATCATAGCAAATATAATTATTACAGCATGTTTTAAACCCAGGTTATGCAGATCTCCCCATGTCCCATACAACACAAATGGATAGTAAGAAAACAATATTCCGATTAGAAATATCTGCATTCTTTTGATGAGTTCGAAGAAATACGGTATAAAAACAAACAGACTCATAAAGTACCAAGTCTGCACCTCCTGAAATATCGAAAGATACCCAACCAGCAATGTGACAGAACAAAATGCAACAATGTTTGATAGTGACGATTTTTTTTGAGCAATGACAAGCGGTAGGGTTATGTACTTGATACCTCCAGAGATGACGATAAACAATCTACCCAAAGTAGTGCGTTTTGACCAAAGCAACTGAATACCGATGAGTCCGAGCGAGACTGCGATCAAGTCATTGTGGTTATTCATCAGTCCCTCGATAATCACCAACGGATGAGTGGCAAAAAACATAGCCCATTCAGAGCTCATTTTATTCAAAGCTCGCACTGCGAGAAGATAAAAGATTGAAAAGAAAACCTTAAAGGTTATGAGCGAAAGGCTGAATTTACCAAGACCAAGAAGCGATGGTATAAGTGTCATGGGTAGAAACGTTGGCCCGTAAGGATAGGTTCTGTGTACCCAATGCATGAACCGGAGTTCTGGCGCAGAAGGAAAGTCGAGGGCTCTATGCAAATATGGATTTTGATGATAAAAAGTTAAGATCTTCGCATCAAACATGTAGTTAAAAAGGTCGTGAGATAGGAATGGGTATGCAAACAAAAGTATCACAGCTATGATTAGCGAAAGATGCAGAGCTGAGTATTTTTTATAGTTCTTTAAAAGATAAAGGTGAAAACCAGAGACTAGACAAATTAATGCTACAAATACAAAAGTTGAGTTGAGACGTTGGAAGTACCCAAACTGAATCATTACATTTCGAAACTGAGTCCAGAGATCAAAGTTGAGAAGTGTTAAGTTCAGATCTAGTAGAGAATAAGAATACAGTGCAAAAAGGGCCAATGTGATGCCGTATGCAATTACCATATTTGTATGTTCTATAATATACCTACATGCCCGATAAAATCAAAGCTCAAAACTCAGATCTCAAAACTGTGAATTCCCTATCGGTTCTTATCTATGCTCATAATGATGAGCTGAATATTGAGCGATGCATTGAAGGAGCTCAGCTAATATGCCGGAATATACTACTCATTGATATTGGTAGTACAGACAAAACCGTTGAAATAGCCAACAGACTAGGGGCTCAGATTGTGTCGCTAAAGCAAACCGAGTACGTAGAACTCGTGCGAATGACAGGAATAAAACAAGCAAAGACTGACTGGATCTTTATTTTGGACTCGGATGAGGTTGTTACCCCAGAGCTAGCTCGCGAAATAACTTCAGTAATCAGCGATCTGACATCTGAAAACCTGCCTGCCGGCAGGAATGGCCGACAACCGACAACTGCATATCGCATTCCACGCAAGAACATATTTAGTAAGAGCAAGTGGCTTAAACATGGCGGATGGTGGCCAGACTCACAAACACGACTTATCAAACGATCTGAGTTGGTAGATTGGCCAAGCGTTATCCACTCAACTCCACAAATAAATGGAGAACGCTCAGATCTAAAAGAACCGCTCATTCACTACTCACATGGCGACTTTAGTCAGATGGTTAAAAAGACAATTAAGTTTGAGGGAACGGAATCTGAGCTCCTTTACAAGGCTCACAAAAAAACAACAACATATACTTTTTTTAGAAAGTTCTTAGGAGAACTCTACCGTCGACTCATTATGCATAAAGGTTTCTTGGATGGAAAGGAAGGCATTGCCGAATCAATCTATCAAGCATACTCGAAGACAGTTACATACTTAATGCTCTATGAAAAATCAAGATAATGACAAGCTTGCACGCCGAAGTCGCCTGACGAAAGTGGGTCTATATGATCCTTATCTAGACGTACTTGGCGGTGGAGAGAAATATCTACTCCAAATGTTGTCCACATGTGAAGAGATGGGATACCAGCCAACTATCTTCTGGAATAAGAATCTTCAGAAGGAAATATCTCAACGTCTAAATATCAACTTTAGATCACTGACCTTTGAAAAAAACATTTTTATCGATCCATCAATTCACTCCTTCCAAAGATTCCTTAAACTAAAGGAGTTTGACGTATTCCTATATATCAGCGATGGAAGTTATTTCTTCTCGGGTGCTCGACGTAACATAGTTCACGCTATGGTTCCCTTAAAAAACCTTTATCTATCATCCTCTTTAAATAGAATTAAACATCTCAACTGGTCATTTGTAGCAAATTCATACTTCACTCAATCTCATTTGAAAAACTGGGGAGTCAACTCAACAGTTCTCTATCCATACTTGGATAAAAATTTCTTAGAAGCACCAATAAAAAAGAAGGAGCAGATCATTCTTTCGGTTGGTAGATTCTTTGGTCACCTTCATTCCAAAAATCATGAAAGAATGATAGATGTATTTTTAAAAAACAAAAAACTTTCGAATGGATATACTCTTATTCTTGCGGGTGGATTAAAAGATGAAGATCGTGAATACTTCGAGTCCCTCAAGGAAAAAATTGGGGATGTAAAAAACATCATTCTCAAACCGAATGTTTCCTACGATGAACTTCTTGGGCTCTACCTCAAAGCAAGGTATTACTGGCATTTTGCCGGCTTTGGAATAAATGACGTGAGCCATCCTGAATTGGTTGAACATTTTGGCATTACACCGATTGAGGCAATGGCAATGCGAGTTATCCCCTTTTGTTTTAATGCGGGTGGGCCAAAGGAGTTAATTGCTGACGGTGTCAATGGATTTTTATTCAATGATGAAGCTGAGCTTATCGAAAAGATGAGCAGCGTCATGAACGATGAAAAAAAACAAAATGAAATAGCTGAAAACGCACACAACTATGCGCTAAAAAACTTTTCTTTAGAAGTTTATAAACAAAATTTAAAAAAACTCATATGACCCTTCGAAATACTCAGGATAATATTGAGCAAAGTCGAAAACTGATATCTGTCGTCATCCCTGTCTATAAAAAAGTCGATGAGTTCATTAACTATCTAGACCATAATCTTATGTATCTGAAGGATTCTGAAATTATCGTAATCAATGATGATCCTTATCAGAGTATCAAGAATCGTCTCAGCAAGTATAACCTTCGACTTATCGAGAACTCAACAAACCTTGGCTTTGCAGGTACCATAGATATAGGAGTCCGATTAGCAAATCACAACTTCGTATTTCTTCTTAACTCCGATGTGAAATTACTCGACTCCTCTTTTCAAACCACTATTAAAAAATTTGAGACTAACGAAAAAATATTCGGCATTACTTTTGCACAGAAGGAGAAAGACGGAACTACTATTGGAAAAAATAAACTTTTCTGGAATCAAGGACTTCTCCAGCACACAAAAGCTGACAATCTCATTGAAGGGGAAACTGGTTGGGTAGAGGGAGGATCGTCCATTATTCGCAAAGATCTGTATGAACAGATTGGTGGTTTCGATTCAATCTTCAGTCCTTTTTATTGGGAGGATATTGAGCTATCATACCGAGCGAGAAAGCATGGATATATCACATGGTTTGATCCAACCGTACTCGTAGAACATCATCACGAATCAACAATCGGAGCGTTTTGGAGTAAGGATCAAATTAAGACCATCGCTTATAGGAATCAGTTGCTCTGTAGCTGGAAAAATATCAAAGATACAAGAATTATTTTTCATTTCTTATTTCTCATTTCTTATTTAATTCGCAGTATTATTAATCGTGATTTTCCATTTATATATGGATTTTTTAAGGCCATTCCATTCCTTTTTAGTTCAAGGTTTTACAAAATAAGATAAAATAGCAATATGCTCGCACTCTTTAAACGAACGACTGTACTCCTGTTTCTCATCTGCCTTGGCTCCTTTCTCTTAACCATCTATAGAGCGGGAGATGTTTCTGTATGCACCAATGCCGATGAGTCCGCGTTCGGGTACAATGCGTTCTCGATACTTAAAACGGGAAGAGATGAGTATGGTACTTTTCTTCCACTGAGACTAAAGTCGTTTGGAGATAACAAGCTCCCACTTTATTCGTATTTTTCAATACCTTTCGTTGCTGCCTTAGGTCTGAATGATGTCGGGATTAGAGGTTTAAATATGCTTATATCAATTCTCCTGCCAATCGCTGTCTATTTCCTTACGATTGAACTTCTGGGTAAAAAATCGTATGGGCTGGTTGCAGCATTTTTTACTGCTCTGTCCTTGAGTACTCACATTACTGCGCGACAAGCACACGAATCCATACTAAGTCTTCTCTTGTCAATCACAATGTTTATTTTTTATCTAAGATCTTTAAGATCTTACAAACCAAAAGATATAATCCTATTTTTATTAGCTACAGTACTCTCATTGTTATCCTATCACCCAGCGCGGTTACTTGCATTATTTCTTGCTACTTCACATGCGATTATGTTTTTCGTTGCACCAAAGATAGAGAAGAAAAGATTATTTGTACTTGGGGGATTTTTTATTGCCGCTCTGGCTCTTCTCTTGTCTGTGGACATCTTCTATAACCCTTCAAGATTAAACAATCTCCTCTTTGTAAATAGTCCTGGATTTTCACTTCGAATAAACGAACTCCGCGGCGAAGGCGCAAACAGATTTCTCTACAACAAACTTACTCTTGGGGCAAAGGAACTTATCTACCAAAATCTCGCCTATTACTCTCCTCAGTTTCTTCTTTCACGAGGGGATGAGAACTACCGGTTCGGTTATCCTGGAATGTCCTTGATTACTGCCCTAGAGTTTCTATTTCTATTTATTGGGCTATATTATCTGTTCAAAAATAAAAACAAACATCGCTTTTTTATTGTGGCTCTACTGCTTGTCGCACCACTATCGGGATCACTTTCTTGGGCTGGAATCTCACTAACAAGAGTTTTGTTTCTTTTCGTTCTAATTTTTGTGATTGCTGGGTACGGTGCAGTTGAGTTCATCAAGGAGATTCCAAAAAAAAACAGAGCAGTGGCGATTGTAGCACTTATTATTCTGCAGATTATCGGACTGTTTAGTTCTTGGGATTTTTACCTTAACCACTATCCTAAAAGAGCTGTTGTGATCCGCTCTCAGGAGTGTGGCTATACGGAGCTAGCACAGTACGTTTCTGATAATTACAGTTCGTATAAGAAATTCTATATAACTAAGCAGAACGGCGAGCCGTATATGCATCTGCTTTACAGACTCAAGTATCCACCCTCCAAATATCAACCACAGTCTCATCTCACTGCAGCCGATCAGTATGGATTCGGACAAGTTGAGAGCTTCGATAAATTTGTATTCAGTCTTCCGAACGAACTTAACGAAAAAAACGTGGTCTACATAGGGTTTCCAGATGAGCTTAAAAATAGACCCGGTTTCAATGCTGGCTCAGATTCGAAGGGTCTAAAAACGATTAGTGTAGGAACCGAAGAAATCTTCTCGATTCTTGAGAGATAAACTAGATAATTAAGTAGACGCTGAGTAGGTACAGAGCCTTGATAAGTATTGGGGCATACACTGAGCGTCTGTTTGCATAAAGAAATGAAAGACCTAAGTTTAAACTCAACTGCATTATTAGCACCTTCAATAACAAATCACCTGTGAGACCTGGCGTCGTAAATAGAAGCGGCACATTCAAAAAGAAATTAAGTACGCTCGCATAAAGACATGAGGTAATCATGTTCTTCGACTCTTTAAGTAGCCGTTCTAGTACAAATCCTTGTGAAAGAAGCACCTCGGATGTCGCGGTAACCAAAGCAAGAATAATCCATTGGATCGCTTTTCTGTCCATGAAAAAGTGTATATCGCTCAAAAGGAGCATTGCCAAAAAAAATACAGATCCGAGAAGGCCGCCAAGAACCAATTCATACCAGATCGACTTCACCTTTAACCCCACAGATTTAATGAATTGCTTCCCCTCAAACTTAGTTATGAAGACGTACATGGGTACGAGAAAAATAGACGGTTTTGCGACGATCTCATCAAACCAAATTCCTAAATCTGCCTGAAATGCCGCCCTATAGAAGCTCCACAAAATCATTGAAATTGCCCAGATATTCAAAACTCTCTCGGTGTAGGTAAGCTTACTACGCATGTAATTAACTAAACTCTACAAGATGAAAATCATGAATGCAATAGAGATATTAGGAAATTAAGCGGTTGATTCTCACCCGAAGTGCTCGTGCAATCTTATGCACCACCCTTATGGATGGATTTACTTTACCCACCTCTATTCGTGCTACGTAGGTTCTATCAACGTCGGATAAAAAGGCTAATTTCTCCTGTGAGAGAAAGCGCCGTCTTCTGGCACGACAGATTTTTTCCCCCAATCTTTTGTAGAAAAAGTTCCCCTTCATTCCAAAAATAAAATATAGTATTGGAATGTGGCTGTCTGTAGATTATTTGCTACAAAAAGGAGTGTTTGGGTTGATCTAGCAATAAAAAAATCGCTTTATACCACAACGGATATTTATTATTTCTTATTTATTATTTTTTATTAAATTTTTAAATATAAAAACGGAAGGTTTATGCAATAAATGGCAAATAACAAATAGCAAATATGTAAATAAAGATGGTTACTCTAGGAAGTCTTTGAGCTTACGAGCTCGTGTTGGATGCTTGAGTTTGCGAATTGCCTTTGCCTCAATCTGTCTGATGCGCTCTCTGGTAACCTTAAACTCTTTTCCAACCTCCTCAAGTGTTTTTTGTTTTGAGTCCTCAAGACCAAAGCGCATCATAAGAACCTTGCGTTCTCTAGGAGACAACGTATCGAGAACCTTGTTCAACGCATCCTTTAACAGCTCTTTTGCTACCTTATCGTAAAGCGATGGTTGACTTGCGTCTGTAATAAACTGCTCAAGAGTTGTTTCTTTGTCGTCTCCAATTGGAGTAGACAGAGACTTTGGCTGCTGAGAAATTCTCATTAAGTTCTCCACTTCCTCAACCGTGATTTCCATATCCTTTGCGATCTCCTTTAGTTTTGGATCACGTCCATACTTTTGGGTTAGACGCCTTTGAGTCTTGTAAAATCTGTTAATCTGGTCGACCATGTGAACAGGGATTCTAATTGTTCTAGACTGATCAGCAATTGCACGTGTTATTGCCTGACGAATCCACCATGTCGCATATGTTGAGAACTTGAAACCTCTTCTCCAGTCGTATTTTTCTACTCCTCGGATAAGACCTTTGTTTCCTTCTTGAATCAGATCGAGAAATGATAGACGACGTCCAAGATACTTTTTGGCAATGGAGACCACGAGTCTGAGGTTTGCTTTAATAAGAAGCTCCTTGGCTTGCTCGTCACCCTTCTCATAGCGCTTTGCTAGATCAACCTCTTGTTCAAACTTAAGAAGCGGGGTTTTGCCAATTTCTTTAAGATACTTTTTAATCGGGTCCAAAGACTCACCATGTCTAGCGGTGATAAGCTGCTCAATCTCTTTTTCGATCTCCTCAGCTGACTTTTTTGCATCTTCTTCCTCACGAGTTGAGACAGTCTCGAAGATATCAATGCCTCGTTTTAAAGCCTGATCAAAAAACTCATCTACATCGGCGACGTGATTTTCAGGTTCTGGGTAAACGAGTAAAATATCGTCCTGAACCAAAAAACCGTCTTCTTCACCTTGATCAAGTAGCTCAACGAGAGATTTGGGGAGTTTGTGCTTCACCATAGCTTCAATTTTATAACAAAGAGAGCTTTTTTTCCACCTCTGTTAAGCTCGCGGTCAGTTCCTTGAGCCTAGGTTCTTCCTTATCGTCTCCATCCTCTTCCTTCATCATCAACTCCTGAATCATTCGTTTATACATATTTCTTTGAAGCTCGTAGACTGTTTTTGTAAAATCTCCGTACCCGGACTCCTCTTCATAGGATGCGAATAGATATAGCTCATTAAAGACGGGCACTAATTCTGCCTGCAGTTGGTTACTGAACTCATCAATAGATCGAGCCGGATGCTTCTTTCTAAATGATAGAAATTCGTTGAATAACGCCTTGTAGGATGGTACGGTAAACATTTCTGGATCGAACTCATGAATCATGTCATAGAGTCTCTCTCCTTCTTTTTTTTGAAAAAGAAGACCGAGGATGTATTTTTGAATAATAACTTCTCGTGGCATCTTTACAACAGCTGCCTGTTGCTTAGTGACGTATCTCGGTTGAGTAAACTTCTTTTTATTACTATAGAGCGATCGCTGAATACTTGATTCACTAACCCCAAGAGTCTCAGCTGTTTTTTTAATGTAATGTGACTGGACGATGGGGTTCTGTATCTTGGCAATAAATGCACCCATCTCATCCGCTATTTGCTTCTTGCCAAATGGATCATCGACTAAATACTTTCGCAGAAGCGAGGAAAGAATAAAATCGTACACCGGAATTCTGTTTGTAAGTGCCTTTTTGAACCTGACCAAATCTTTACGTACTGCCTCGTCGGGATCTTTAGCAAAATCTAACACCATAACCTCAATCTCGAAATCCAGTTTTTCTGCTTCGTCGGTACCACGCTTTACTGCCTCTTCGCCTGTAGCATCGGCGTCAAGTGCAAACACCAGTCTTGTACAGTAACGCTTCAGCAACATGAGTTGATCGCTTGTGATTGCCGAACCCTTGACCGCAACAACGTTCTCAATTCCGTACTGGAATGGAGCGATAACGTCAAACTCTCCCTCAACTAAAACAACGTAACCCTCTTTCTTGATCGAGTCCTTCGCTAAGTAAATTCCGTACAATGACTCGCGCTTGTGATAAATAGTGGTCTCGGGAGTATTAATATATTTCGATCCTGGATTATCCTTATCCTCCTTTAGAACTCTGCCTGAAAAGGCAATAATGTTCCCTCTCGAGTCCTTTATTGGGAAAACAAGTCTCCCTCTAAAACGGTCGTATCCTGCAGACTTAGAGGACTTTACCGTCAATCCTACCTGCTCCAACTCCTGTGAGGAGTAGTTTTTCTTAAGTAGATACTTCATTAGCGATTCCCATGAGTCAGGGGCGTACCCGATCTGAAATGTCTGTGCGATCTCCGGCTTAATTCCTCTTTCGGCGAGGTAGTCTCGAGCTGTCTTTCCGGTATCTGTTTTATCAAGGACGTACTGATAGTAATCCGCTGCAAGTCTATTCAGCGAATAAAAACGGTCCTTCAGCTTCAGACCAGCGTCATCCACTTGCGCAAAAGATATGTTGAGTCCGTATCGTTTAGACAGCTCCTGCGCGGCCTCTAAAAAGGTCAGATTTTCCACCTTCATAAGAAAACTTATGACATCTCCACCCTCATTGCAGGTACCAAAGCAGTGCCAGATCTGTCGATCCGGAGAAATAAAAAAAGAAGGAGATTTTTCTTTATGAAACGGACAGTTTGCTTTGAAATTTCTCCCCGCCTTTTTGACAGGTATATATGAACTTATCACCTGCACAATATCAACCTTTTTCTTAATCTCGTCTGCCACATTTACCATCGCCATATTCTACCACCTTAAACTTACATCTTGTAGCTTGTAACGTAGAGCTTTAAAAAAATATAAAAGCTGCAAGCTACAAGCTCTATGCTACAAGAATGTACGTTATAGTCTTGTAATCTGAAAAAAAGTGAGAGTATAATGATTTGTAGATCACTATGATATATATCCATATAGAATCAGCTCAGTTAAAGATACTTGCACTGAAAAAATCTCTTCTTGGACAGTATGAAAT
>Ga0138256_10000904_pt1 | contig 31935 bp, 27 predicted proteins | sample KNB2016incub_MG_FD_105486 | JGI IMG/M metagenome (GOLD analysis project Ga0138256, IMG submission 105486) | Active sludge microbial communities from wastewater in Klosterneuburg, Austria - KNB2014incub_MG | ecosystem: Engineered > WWTP > Activated sludge > Unclassified | place: Austria... | reverse complement strand
CATTCAATAAAAATTAAGGATAAACTTTTGTTAGTTTGTCCTTTTTTTTTGATTTTTTGGAGCACAAATCTTGTGTTTTCAATAGATATTTCAACGGATTAAATTTTTGAGATCCACAAGAAATACTTCAAAAAAACATAAATTTCAAAAAAAACATTGCATCCACTGTTTTAAAAAATTAAATTTGCAAAATATTTAACTACTGATGAAATACACAACACGAAAAAGCGCCATTCTTTTATTAAGTGACGGAACTATATTCCACGGAAAATCTATCGGAATTTCAGGAACTACTTTTGGCGAAGTATGTTTCAATACTGGAATGACAGGTTATCAAGAGATATTCACTGATCCGTCTTACTTTGGGCAAATTATGGTGGCAACCAATGCTCACATCGGAAACTACGGAGTAAATGATAAGGAAATCGAATCGGATAGCATTAAAATTGCTGGATTGGTTTGTAAAAATTTCAGTTTCAATTATTCTCGTGAAGATGCCATTGGAAGCTTGGAAGACTATTTCAAAAAACAGAATTTAATCTGTATTTCCGATGTTGATACACGAGGTTTAGTAAGTTACATTCGGGATCACGGAGCAATGAATTCAGTAATTTGTACTGATGACACACCAATAGAAGAACTAAAAGCAGCATTAGCAAAAGTTCCAGATATGAAAGGTTTAGAATTAGCTTCTAAAGTTTCTACCAAAGAACCATACTTTTTTGGAGACGAGAATGCAACCTATAAAATTGCAGCTTTAGATTTAGGAATAAAAACCAATATCCTTCGCAATCTTGCCAAAAGAGATTGTTACATCAAAGTATTTCCATACGATTCAAAATATTCAGAATTAGCAGCATTCAATCCAGACGGATATTTCTTGTCTAACGGGCCTGGTGATCCAGATCCACTTTTTGGTGCAATTGAAGTAGCAAAAGAAATTTTAGCAAACGACAAACCATTGTTTGGAATTTGTTTAGGACACCAAGTGATTGCTTTGGCTAATGGAATTTCGACCTATAAAATGTTCAACGGACACAGAGGAATTAATCATCCTGTAAAAAATATAATTACTGGTAAAGGTGAAATTACTTCTCAAAATCACGGTTTTGCTGTCAATAAAGAAGAATTAGACAACCATCCTGATATGGAAATCACACATCTTCATCTCAACGATGGAACAGTTGCTGGTATGAGAATGAAAAACAAAAACTGTTTTTCAGTACAATATCATCCAGAAGCAAGTCCAGGACCACACGATTCCTCTTATTTGTTTGATCAATTTGTGGAAAATCTAAAAAATTAAATTCAAAATTTGAAATTAATATCAAAAAGCTGTCAATTTTGGCAGCTTTTTTATTTTTACTTATTTTCTGATGTGAGCATTTTTTTGAATTCATTTTTTTTATACATCAAAAAATCCATTGATTTTAAAGGATTTGTGTTTTTTAAAATTGTTTTTGATTTAGGGTCTGCATCACAAAATTCAATAAAAAGACCAATTTCTTCAGGTTTTAATTTTAATGTTTCTATGTAAAAACTATCATTGTAACTTTTTTTCATCAACTCTTTAAACTCAATTTCATGGATTTTCTTTCGACCACTAGGTAGATTTATTGTCATACCCATACCATTTTCTATTGTTCCATCATAAACGCCATAGGGTTTTGGGTTTTTTGCGGCTTTTTCAATAGTTAATTGGCTAGCAATATTTTTATCGAATTTTATTTTTGGAAAATTAATTTTTGAAATCACGATGATTTCCTCTAATTGTTCCATTTTTCGTGTCAAATAAATGATGATATTATTTTTTTCTAAATCTTCTTTTTTCAAAAAAAATCTTTTGTATTCATAGTTTTTTGAGACAAACATGAGGGTGTCTTTTGCTTTTGCCAAAATGCTAAATTTACCATTCGAATCGGTAATCGTAGTTACTTTGGATGCTAAATTCAGGACTTCTATACCTTGAAGAGGAAAGTTTTCACAAACAACTTTCGCTTGAATAAGTTTTTCTGTTTGAGAAAATCCAAATTGATACAACAAAAACAAGAAAAAAACAGGTAGTTTTATTTTCATTACTTTGAATAAGTTATTTGTAAAACTATTCAAATCATTGCTAAAGAATTCAAAAGATGTCTATAAAGTTTTGTTAATACTCCTACGGAAACTTGTATTGTATAATTGAATTGTTATTTTTGTTTTAGGTTAAAACAATTCTATTTCTTGATTCATAAAGTGTATATTTGACTCAAATTATTTTGATTAAATTACAACAGAATTGATTAACAGTTTTACAATTTTTTTAAAATAAAATACATCATAATTTCCAATAATGCTTTCAAAATCAATACAAATGAAATCCATAAATAATAAAATTGCACTTACTTTTTTTGTTTTACTATTTTCCACCGGAATTGCTGTGGCACAAGAAATCATCAAAGAAAATGCCGTTGATACGATCAAAAAGGTTAATACAGCAAAAAAACAAAAAATCGATGGTATCATTGCAAAAGTGGGCGATTACATCATATTGGATTCTGATATTGACAAATCCTACTTAGAAATTTCGAGTAGCGGAGCTTCTATTAAAGATATTACGAGATGTCAGATATTAGGGAAAATAATGGAAGACAAATTGTATGCACATCAAGCCGTCATAGATAGTGTTAAAGTTACGGATGGAGAGGTGAAATCGATGATGGATGAACGACTAAGTTATATGGTAGAACAAATTGGTTCTATGGATAAAGTGGTTAAATATTATAAGAAAAACACCGAAGAGGAGTTTAGAACGTACTTTTTTGATGTTTTGAAAGAGCAAAAATTGACTTCAGAAATGCAGAAAAAAATCGTTGATGAAGTAGAAATTACACCTGAAGAAGTGCGTAATTTTTTCAAAAAAATACCAACAGCAGATTTGCCTGTTTTTGGAGATGAAATGGAAGTAGCTCAAATTGTAGTAATCCCAAAAGTTTCAGAAGCCGAGAAACAAAAAGTGATTGATAAGCTGAAAGAATTTAAGAAAGAGATTCAAGCCGGGGAATCTAGTTTTTCAACAAAAGCGGTTTTGTATTCACAAGATCCAGGTTCAAAATCAACGGGGGGATATTATAAAATGAACAGAAAAACTCAATTTGTAAAAGAGTTTAAAGAAGTAGCATTTAGTCTTCAAGAAGGTGAAATTTCAGAACCTTTTGAAACAGATTTTGGTTATCATATTATTTATGTTGAAAAAATAAAAGGTCAAGATGTAGAATTGCGTCATATTTTATTAATCCCAGCGGTAACTCCAGAGGATTTAAAAACAGCCAAAGAAAAAATTACTTTAATTAGAAAAACAATTATAGACAAGGACATTACTTTTGACAAAGCGGCAAAAACAATGTCGGACGAAAAAGAAACTAGAACGAATGGTGGTGCTTTAATTAATCCAAAAACTCAAGATACCCGTTTTGAATTGACTAAAATGGATCCAACTTTGTACAGTCAGGTTTCTAATTTAAAAGACAATGAGATTTCCGCTCCATTATTGGATGAAGATCAAAACGGCAAGAAAAAATACAAGATAATAACTGTAACTAATAGAATTAATTCCCACACGGCTGATTACGCTAAAGATTATATCAAAATTAAAGACTTAGCTTTAAAAGAAAAGCAAATCAAAACCATCGGAAAATGGTTTGACGATAAAATTAAAGACACCTATATTAAAATTAATGGTGAATACAAAGATTGTACTTTTACGAATAATTGGTTAAAAAAATAGTGTTCAGTATTCAGTTTTTAAGTGTTCAGTGATTTCGGATTAGAAATCTAAAATCTGCAATCTAAAATCTAAAATCGAAATGTCAGACGTAGCAGCAATACATAACTTAGTCGAAAAAAGGAATGCGCTAAAAGCCGAAATCGCAAAGATTATTGTGGGACAAGATGCGGTAGTAGATCAAATTCTACTTTGTATTTTCTCTGGTGGACACGCACTTTTAGTTGGAGTTCCTGGTTTGGCAAAAACTTTGATGGTTAATACGTTAGCGCAAGCACTTGGTTTGGATTTCAAGAGAATCCAATTTACACCCGATTTAATGCCTTCGGATATTTTAGGAAGCGAAATATTAGACGAAAACCGCCAATTCAAATTCATAAAAGGCCCTATTTTTTCGAATATTATTCTGGCTGACGAAATCAACAGAACGCCTCCCAAAACCCAAGCGGCTTTACTTGAAGCGATGCAAGAACGCTCGGTAACTATTGCGGGTCAAAATTATAAATTAGCATTGCCTTATTTTGTTTTGGCAACCCAAAATCCAATTGAGCAAGAAGGAACCTATCCTTTGCCAGAAGCACAATTAGACCGTTTTATGTTTGCCATCAAACTGGATTATCCTTCTTTTGAAGAAGAAGTTCAGGTGGTAAAAAGAACGACTTCCGATTCAAATGCTACCATAAATCCTTTATTTACAGCTCAAGAAATTATTGATTTTCAACACTTGATTCGCAGAATTCCAGTGGCTGACAATGTTATAGAATATGCAGTTGCCTTGGTAAGTAAAACTCGTCCAGACAATCCTTTGTCAAACGAATTCGTGAAAAATTATCTCGATTGGGGAGCAGGGCCAAGAGCATCTCAAAATTTAATTTTGGCGGCCAAAGCCAATGCTGCTTTCAATGGGAAATTTTCTCCGGATATCGAAGATGTCAAAGCCGTGGCAACAGGAATTCTTCGCCATAGAATCATCAAAAACTACAAAGCCGATGCCGAAGGAATTACCGAAGAAATGATTATTGATAAGTTGATATAATTATTTCATTTTTCGTTATAAACTAATCATTTTCCTTTCGACTCATACAATATCACATATTTGGTATTATATTTTAGAAAAAAACGAAAAAATAATCAGAGTAAAAAGGTGATTTTGTCTTGTAAAGTAGTAATTATATAAATAATCTTTCTGATTTTCAGAAATTTTCAATAAAACACATAATATTTATGTTATTTATAAATATTATGGTTCAAATGGCATCTTTTGCTGATTTTTTTAAATTCTCATCTTTAATTCTTAAGTTTGCATCACAAATAAAAAAAACTAATATTGTGACTTTTTGATTTTGAAAATAATCAAGGAAATCAGTCATTAACATTGTAAAGACATCATTATGAATATTTATAACGATTACATCAAGGAGATTGAAGAACGCAAAATTCAAGGACTTCACCCGAAGCCGATTGATGCTGCTGAATTACTAAGCGAAATCATTACGCAAATTAAAGATTTAGCTAACGCAAATAGAGTTGATTCTCTTAAATTCTTTATTTACAATGTTGTTCCGGGAACTACTCCTGCTGCCAATTTGAAAGCTAATTTTTTAAAGGAAATTGTTCTTGGTCAATCGGTAGTTGCTGAAATTACGCCTGCTTTTGCTTTAGAGTTATTGTCACATATGAAAGGTGGAACTTCTATTGCCGTTTTACTTGATTTAGCTTTAGGTGATGATGTTGCTATTGCTAAACAAGCTGCTGAAGTTTTGAAAACACAAGTTTATCTTTATGAAGCAGATACAGATCGTTTAGCTGAGGCTTTCAAAAACGGTAACGAAATTGCTAAGGATATTCTAGAAAGCTACGCTAAGGCGGAGTTCTTTACTAAATTACCTGAAATTGCGGAAGAAATTAAGGTAGTTACTTTTATTGCTGGCGAAGGAGATATCTCAACTGATTTACTTTCTCCAGGAAACCAAGCGCACTCCCGTTCGGATCGTGAATTGCACGGTAAATGTATGATTACTCCTCAAGCGCAAGACGAAATCAAGGCACTTCAAGCACTACATCCAGACAAAAGCGTGATGTTGATTGCTGAAAAAGGTACGATGGGTGTGGGTTCTTCAAGAATGTCAGGTGTAAATAACGTGGCTCTTTGGACGGGTAGACAAGCAAGTCCTTATGTTCCATTTGTGAATTTTGCTCCAATTGTTGCAGGAACTAACGGTATTTCTCCAATTTTCCTAACAACAGTTGATGTTACTGGAGGTATTGGTTTGGATCTTAAAAACTGGGTTAAAAAATTAGATGAAAATGGCAACCCTGTTCGTAATGAAAGTGGTGATCCTATTTTAGAAGAGGTTTATTCTGTTGCTACTGGTACAGTTCTTACCATCAACACAAAGACAAAAAAATTATATAACGGAGACAAAGAATTAATTGACATCTCAAAAGCATTCACTCCTCAGAAAATTGAATTTATAAAAGCTGGTGGATCTTACGCTATCGTGTTTGGAAAAAAATTGCAAACATTTGCCTCAAAGACTCTAGGTATTGATATTGTGCCTATATATGCTCCGTCAAAAGAAGTTTCTGTTGAAGGACAAGGGCTTACAGCTGTAGAAAAAATATTTAATAAAAATGCGGTTGGAACAACTCCGGGTAAAATTTTACACGCTGGTTCTGATGTTCGTGTTACCGTAAATATTGTTGGTTCACAAGACACAACTGGTTTGATGACTTCTCAGGAATTAGAGTCTATGGCAGCTACCGTGATTTCTCCAATTGTTGACGGTGCTTACCAATCAGGTTGTCACACTGCTTCAGTTTGGGATAATAAATCCAAGGCAAATATTCCGAGATTGATGAAATTTATGAACGATTTCGGTTTGATTACAGCTCGTGACCCGAAAGGTGTTTATCATTCAATGACGGATGTAATTCATAAAGTACTTAATGATATTACTGTAAATGAGTGGGCTATCATCATTGGTGGTGACTCTCATACGAGAATGTCAAAAGGTGTTGCTTTTGGTGCTGACTCAGGAACTGTTGCTCTTGCATTGGCTACTGGTGAGGCTTCAATGCCAATTCCAGAATCGGTGAAAGTAACTTTCAAAGGAGATATGAAAGGGTATATGGATTTCCGTGACGTGGTTCACGCTACACAGTCTCAGATGTTAAAAACATTTGGTGGAGAGAATGTATTCCAAGGAAGAATTATTGAGGTTCATTTAGGTACTCTTAATGCGGATCAAGCCTTTACTTTTACGGATTGGACTGCAGAAATGAAAGCAAAAGCTTCTATCTGTATTTCTGAAGATTATACCTTGATTGAATCTCTTGAGATGGCGAAAGGTAGAATCCAGATTATGATCGACAAAGGAATGGACAACAAAAATCAAGTGCTGAAAGGATTGATTGCTATTGCTGATAAGAGAATCTCCGAGATAATATCAGGAGAGAAACCAGCGCTAAGACCAGATGCAAACGCTAAGTATTATGCTGAAGTTGTTGTTGATTTGGATCAAATTGCTGAACCAATGATTGCAGATCCAGATGTTAATAATGCTGATGTTTCTAAAAGATACACTCACGATACCATTAGACCTTTATCTTTCTATGGTGGAGTTAAACAAGTAGATCTTGGATTTATCGGTTCTTGTATGGTTCACAAAGGAGATATGAAAATCTTGGCTCATATGCTTAAAAATATTGATGAGCAAAATGGTAAAGTAGAGTTCAAAGCGCCGCTAGTTGTAGCTCCTCCTACTTATAATATTGTTGATGAATTAAAAGCAGAAGGTGATTGGGAAATTTTACAAAAATATTCTGGTTTCGAATTCGACGATAATGTTCCTAAAGCTGCGGCACGAACTTCATATGAAAAAATGCTATATCTAGAGCGTCCAGGTTGTAACCTTTGTATGGGGAACCAAGAAAAAGCGGCCAAAGGAGATACAGTTATGGCAACTTCCACTCGTCTTTTCCAAGGAAGAGTCGTGGAAGATACTGAAGGTAAAAAAGGAGAGTCTTTACTTTCTTCTACTCCAGTTGTAGTTTTGTCAACAATCCTTGGTAGAACTCCAACAATTGAAGAATATAAAACGGCGGTAGAAGGTATCAACCTAACCAAGTTTGCACCTTCTCATAAGTTATTAGTTAAATAATTCACATAATTAGTTAATTATAGTTTAAAAGCCTGAGTCTAATGACTCAGGCTTTTTTTTGTACTCAATTTTTTTGTAACTTGTGATGTTCAAAAATGTATTACTAAACCAAATAATATAAATATTATGGCATTTGATATTGAAATGATCGAAAAAGTGTACGCAAATATGACAGCTCGTGTGGACAAAGCACGTGAATTAGTTGGTCGTCCACTTACATTGACGGAGAAAATTTTATACAGCCACCTTTGGGAAGGGCAACCTTCTGCAACTTTTAAAAGAGGTGTGGATTATGTAGATTTTGCTCCAGACAGAGTAGCGTGTCAAGATGCAACGGCTCAAATGGCTTTGTTGCAATTTATGCACGCTGGAAAGAAAACAGTTGCTGTTCCAACAACGGTTCACTGCGATCACTTAATTTTAGCTAAAAATGGAGCTGAATTTGATTTAGCTGCAGCCAATACACAATCAAAAGAAGTTTTTGATTTCCTTTCTTCCGTGTCCAATAAATATGGAATCGGTTTCTGGAAACCAGGTTCGGGAATTATTCACCAAATTGTTTTAGAAAACTATGCTTTCCCCGGAGGTTTGATGATTGGTACCGATTCTCATACTGTAAATGCTGGCGGATTAGGAATGTTGGCTATCGGTGTTGGTGGTGCTGACGCAGTAGATGTAATGTCTGGAATGTCTTGGGAATTGAAATTTCCAAAATTAATAGGGGTAAAATTGACCGGAAAATTATCGGGTTGGACTGCACCCAAAGACGTAATTCTTAAAGTAGCCGATATTCTTACCGTGAAAGGTGGAACAGGCGCTATTGTTGAGTATTTTGGAGAAGGAGCTACTTCAATGTCGTGTACTGGAAAAGGAACTATCTGTAATATGGGAGCCGAAATTGGAGCTACCACTTCTACATTTGGTTATGACGAATCGATGAGAAGATATCTTTCCGCAACAGGTCGTCAGGATGTGGTTGATGCTGCCGATAAAGTAGCTTCTTATTTGACTGCCGATCTAGAAGTATATGCGAATCCAGAAACGTATTTCGATCAGCTAATCGAAATCAATCTTTCGGAATTAGAACCACACATTAATGGTCCCTTTACTCCGGACAGAGGAACGCCAGTTTCTAAAATGAAAGAAGAAGCTGCTGCAAATGGATGGCCAATTAAAGTAGAGTGGGGATTAATCGGTTCTTGTACCAATTCTTCTTACGAAGATATGGCTCGTGCTGCGTCTATCGTAAACCAAGCTGTTGAAATGGGAATCAGTCCAAAAGCAGAATTTGGTATTAATCCAGGTTCGGAACAAATTAGATATACTATAGAAAGAGATGGAATCATCGCTACTTTCGAAAAAATGGGAACTAAAGTATTTACCAATGCTTGCGGACCTTGTATCGGACAATGGGATAGAGCGGGAGCAGATAAAGGAGAGAAAAACACAATCGTTCATTCCTTTAACCGTAACTTCTCTAAACGTGCCGATGGTAACCCAAACACACACGCTTTCGTGACTTCGCCAGAAATGGTTGCTGCATTAGCCATTGCAGGTCGTTTGGATTTCAATCCTTTGACGGATACATTGATTAACGACAATGGAGAAGAAGTGAAATTGACTGCGCCGTATGGTGATGAATTACCAAAAAGAGGTTTTGCAGTTGAAGATAACGGATTTCAAGCACCGGCAGCAGATGGTTCTGGAGTCCAAATTTTGGTAAGTGAAACTTCAGACAGATTGCAACTTTTAGCACCTTTCGATGCTTGGGATGGAAAAAATATTATAGGAGCAAAACTTTTAATTAAAGCTTTCGGAAAATGTACCACGGATCATATTTCAATGGCTGGACCTTGGTTGCGTTTCCGTGGTCACTTGGACAATATTTCAAACAATATGTTGATTGGAGCAGTTAATGCTTATACTGAAAAAACAAATTCGGTTAAAAACCAATTGACAGGAAAATACGATACTGTTCCAGCTGTAGCTCGTGCTTACAAAGCTGCTGGAATTCCTTCAATCGTTGTGGGAGACCACAATTACGGTGAAGGTTCTTCTCGTGAACATGCAGCCATGGAACCTCGTTTCTTGGGGGTGAAAGCAGTTTTGGTAAAATCTTTCGCTCGTATTCACGAAACCAATTTGAAAAAACAAGGAATGCTTGGGTTGACTTTTGCCAACGAAGCAGACTATGACAAAATTCAGGAAGACGATACAATTAACTTCTTGGACTTGGTTGATTTTGCTCCTGGAAAACCATTGACTTTAGAGTTCGTTCATGCAGATGGTTCTAAAGACACTATCTTGGCAAATCATACTTATAATGCAAGTCAAATTGGTTGGTTCGTTGCTGGTTCTGCATTGAACTTAATTGCTGCCGAAGCTAATGCATAATTTTAAAACAATAATTATATCAAAAATGCTCAAGTAATCTTGGGCATTTTTTATTCTAAATTTTGTTAAATTGACGATAAAGAGTCGTTTGAAAATTGCGAAATTCATATTTTAAGATTAAATTTGTTTTTAGGTTATACTTAATTATTAAGTTTTGCCGTTAAAGTAAAATAATTATTCATTTTTTTAGAATAATTGCGGTTGTTGTTTCACATTCAGTATTACAGAAACAGCACAATATAGATTTGAAATTTAAATAGTGTTTATGAAGCATTTTAGTTGCCTTTTTTTGATTGTTTTCTTTAGTAGTATGAGTCTTTTTTCGCAAGAAAAATTTAGACAACATACTGTTTCTAAGGGCGAAACCATCAGTGAAATTGCGCAGAAATACAATGTAAAACCTTCGGCGATTTATGAACTCAATCCCGATGCCGTAAACGGAATTAAACTGAAGTCGGTTTTGTTGATTCCTACTAAATTCCAAAAAAACACTACAGTTTCCACTCCTGCAATTGCAACCAATCATCCTGAAAAAACACACGAAGTACTTCCCAAAGAAACACTTTACGGCATCGCCAAACAACACCATATAACTATTGAAGATTTGTACAAAATCAATCCTAATTTGGAAAAAGAAAGGCTGAAAATTGGACAAAACATCAAAATTCCCCAAACGGCTTTAGAAGATTTTGCAGTAGCAAATGAAACTGAAAAAACAACTGAAGTTAATAAGGCAAACGTTTCCAAAAAGAATAGTGCAAAAGAAGAAACATTCGTTGCTCCAAAAGTGGACGAAAAAAAGGAAATTTCAACGGAAGGAATTCAATATGAAGTCTTGCCTAAAGAATCGTTGTATTCGATTGCCAAAAAATACGGAATCAAGCTTGCCGATTTGCAAAAAGCCAATCCTGAATTAGGAAATAAATCCTTGAAAGTTGGTCAAAAAATTACTGTTCCAGTGAAAGCTGATGCCAATTTGAATCTTGTTGCTGAGCAGAAAGAAGTGATTTCTCAAAAAGAAGTTGCAACTGCCCCACAGACAGTCGTTGTGAATAAAGAACCAGAAGTTGTAAAAACAATTCCAGTTCTACCACAAACTACAAAAGACAATAAAAATTCATCAGCCGATGTCACGCACGAGGTTTTAGCTAAAGAATCTTTTTATTCCATTGCCAAGCAATACAAGATTACTATTGCCGATTTGCAAAAAGCCAATCCCGAATTAGGAAATAAATCTTTGAAAGTAGGTCAAAAAATTACTGTTCCGGTAAAAGCAGAGGCCAATTCGAATTTAGTGGTCGAAAAAGTAACAGAGAAAAAAGAAGTTGCACCACAGACCGTCGTTGCGAAAAAGGAACCAGAAGTTGCAAAAACAATTCCAGTACTTCCACAAACTACAGAAGATACTAAAAATTCATTAATCAATCTCACGCACGAAGTTTTACCTAATGAGTCTCTATATTCAATTGCCAAGCAGTATAAAATTGCCCTTACCGATTTGAAAAAAGCCAATCCTGAATTAGGCAAAAAATCCTTGAAAGTTGGTCAAAAAATTAATGTTCCCGTAAAAGCAGAGGCTAATTCGAGTCTTGTTGCTGAGAATAAAGATGTGAAATCTCAAAAGGAAATTGTTGTTGTACCACAAAATATAGAAGAAAAGAACGCAGAAACCGAATTGACTCACGAAGTTTTGCCTAAAGAAACTAAATACGGAATTGCCAAACAGTATGGACTTACGGTTGCCGAATTAGAAAAACAAAACCCAAATATTTCAAAAAAATTATTGGTTGGTTCTCAGCTGAAAATTCGCACTTCAAAATTGATAGAGAAAGAGGTTGCTGTCGAAAATGCAATTGCACTTGAAAAAGAATTTGTTAAAGAAAAATTTGAAAATAAAGATCCAAATATTGTGCGCGATGCCTCTTTTGCAGATCAACTGATTTCAAAAGCTTCCGAACATATTGGAACGCGATACCGCTCTGGCGGAACCACGACAGATGGTTTTGATTGTTCTGGATTAATGTGTTATACTTTTAGCAGTTACGATATTAAGTTGCCTAGATCATCCATAGAAATGGCTTCTTACGGTTCGAAAATAGATGCCCAAAGTGCCCAAAAAGGCGATTTGATTTTCTTCAAAACCAGAGGAAGTGGTCGAATCAATCACGTGGGAATGGTGGTCGAAGTTCTCGATGGCGAAATTAAATTCATTCATTCTGCGACTCACGGCGGCGTTATTATTTCTTCTACCAAAGAATCCTATTACGAAAGAAATTTAGCCCAGATTAATCGGGTATTGTAAATACTTTCTACTTATATTTTATCAAACTCTCAAGGCAACTTGGGAGTTTTTTTATTTCAAATGCGTTACTAAATTAGGACTAATCTATTTTGATTTTTTTATTAAAAATTTCAGCTAGCAGTATAGTTTTTATCTATTGCAAAACGATTTTTATTAGAGATATTTTTGGTAAATTCGTAGGGAAGTTTTTTAAAATCAAATAATTATGGAAAATGATGCTAATGTAGAAGGAGGAGGTAAATGTCCTTTTTCAGGTGGTGCCGTAAAACAAAGTACAGGTACACGAAACAGTGATTGGTGGCCAAATCAATTGAACTTGAGCATTCTTCGGCAACACTCTTCTTTGTCCAATCCGATGGGCGAAGAGTTTGATTATGCAGCGGCTTTCAAAAGCCTAGATTTGAACGCTATCAAGCAAGATATTTTTAAGTTGATGACCGATTCCCAAGATTGGTGGCCGGCCGATTATGGTCACTATGGTCCGTTTTTTATTAGAATGGCGTGGCATAGCGCGGGAACGTATCGTATTGCCGATGGTCGAGGTGGCGCAGGATTAGGAACGCAACGATTTGCACCGCTGAACAGTTGGCCAGACAATGTGAATTTAGATAAGGCTCGTTTGCTACTTTGGCCAATCAAACAAAAATACGGCAAGAAAATTTCTTGGGCCGACTTGATGATTCTTACAGGAAATTGTGCACTCGAATCAATGGGTTTCAAAACTTTTGGTTTCGCTGGCGGACGCGAAGATGTTTGGGAACCTGCCGAAGATATTTATTGGGGTTCCGAAGGAAAGTGGTTGGACGATCAACGTTATACAGGCGACCGTGAATTAGAAAATCCTTTGGCTGCCGTTCAAATGGGATTGATTTATGTAAATCCGGAAGGACCAAATGGTAATCCTGATCCATTGGCTTCGGCTATTGACATTCGAGAAACTTTTGCTCGTATGGCGATGAATGATGAAGAAACCGTTGCGCTTATTGCTGGTGGACATACTTTTGGGAAAACCCACGGTGCTGCCGATCCTAATCAATATGTTGGGCCAGAACCCGCCGCTGCAATTATTGAGGAGCAAGGTTTGGGTTGGAAAAATACTTTTGGAACTGGAACTGGAGAATACACCATCGGTAGCGGTCTTGAAGGTGCTTGGACAACGACACCTGCCAAATGGAGTCACAATTATTTACAGAATCTTTTCGGTTTTGAATGGGAATTGACCAAAAGTCCAGCGGGTGCTCACCAATGGAAACCCAAAAATGGAGCAGGATCAGGAACCGTTCCGGATGCGCACAATCCATCGAAAAGTCACGCGCCAACAATGCTTACCGCTGACCTTGCTTTGAGAGTTGATCCTATTTATGAGAAAATTTCAAGACATTTCCTCGAAAATCCTGCTGCATTTGAAGATGCTTTCGCTCGTGCCTGGTTCAAATTGACACACCGAGATATGGGACCTATTGCACGTTATCTTGGCCCCGAAGTTCCAAAAGAAGAACTAATTTGGCAAGATCCAGTTCCTGCTGTAACCCATCAACTTATAGATTATAATGATATAATTGCCTTAAAAGAGAAAATATTGAATTCAGGTTTGTCTGTGTCTGAATTGGTTTCCACAGCTTGGGCTTCGGCATCGACGTTTCGAGGTTCGGATAAACGAGGTGGAGCGAATGGAGCACGAATTCGTCTAGCTCCACAAAAAGATTGGGAAGTGAATAATTCATCTCAATTGTCGAAAGTTCTAGGAATACTTGAAGAAATTCAATCTGCTTTTAATACTGCTCAATCTGGAGGGAAACGAGTGTCAATTGCCGATTTAATTGTTTTGGCTGGATGTGTTGGAATTGAGAAAGCAGCCAAAAATGCAGGTCAGGAAGTAAACGTTCCTTTTACACCCGGAAGAGGCGATGCTTCACAAGAGCAAACCGATGTCGAATCTTTTGCAGTACTTGAGCCAGAAGCAGATGGTTTCCGCAATTATAGTAAGACACAATATACCTTTTCGGCTGAGGAAATGCTGATTGACAAAGCCCAATTACTAACCTTGACAGCTCCTGAAATGACGGTTTTGATTGGTGGTTTGCGTGTATTGAACACCAATTTTGATTATGCTGTAACTGGAGTATTCACCAATCGTCCTGAAACATTGACGAATGATTTCTTCGTGAATCTTTTGGATTATGGTACAACTTGGAAAGCGGCTTCAGAATCTAAAGATGTTTATGAAGGTCGAAATCGCAAAACTGGCGATTTGAAATGGAAAGGGACTCGTGTCGATCTTATCTTTGGTTCGAATTCAGAACTTAGAGCTTTGGCAGAAGTTTATGGATGTGCCGATTCTCAAGAAAAGTTCGTAAAAGATTTTGTGAAAGCTTGGAATAAGGTGATGAATCTAGATCGTTTTGATTTGGTATGATTCTTTGTTCTATTATAACTAAAAAACTCTCAAGGCGACTTGGGAGTTTTTTTTAAGTTTTTTGTTAGTAAGAACTTTTCTAATCTATGATTATAGTAATATCAGTTTACTCTTATCAATAGATTTATACTTTTAATAGTTTGTTGTCAATTATTTCAACTTTATTTTTTAATCTTAAAATAATATTTTTATTTCTCTTTAGTTTTGTTAAAATTGGTTGAGAAATTGAAAAATTCGTAAATGGTTCAGATTGAAGAGGAAGAGAAGCAATTAAATAGCAACTATTTGTTAAACTAATAATATTGCTTTGTACGTAATAATATCTGGTTTTATATAATTGTTTAATTGCTTTTTTTAAGTTATTGGAATTATTTGAAGGTTTGGAACTATATTTTAATTCACAAAATAATACCCAAGAATCTATGTATGATAAAGTAGGAAATAAAACTGCTTCACATTGAGTTTTGGAATTACCATTTCCACATACAAAACTTGAATTGTTAAATTCTATTCCATCAATAATTATTTTTGGAGTATTAATTACGGAAAAAAATGTAATATCTGTAGGTAGGTTTGGTGAAAAAAATTCAACACTTCTTTTTACTGGAAGCGTTTTAGTTTGTTCGGTATAATCAGCAATATATAAATCTTCATTGAAATTTTTTATTGTGTTATATTGATGTATGTAATTGGTTTGAATTCCTTGCTTTATCATTTAATAGTGATTTAACATTAAATAGAATTCATCCATTACTTGTTTCATCTGATCATCAAAGAAATTTTCACCAATTAACCCATCTTCTTGTTGTATGCAGTTGATTAACCCATTTTTAATTTGATAAATAGAAATTGATTTAGAATCAATTTTTGAATTTAGACAAAATATGTTTTCTTTTTCTTCTTCGGATAATTTATCATAAACCAAATTTGCCATAATACAATTATTAATGGCATACAACACATACGGACTGTGTGTTGTTAATGTAAGGTTATGATCTAAATCACTTGCTATACTTTCTAATAAATAATAAATTAAAGTTTTTTGTGTTGCTGGAAATAAGTTCTGTTCTGGTTCTTCAATAATTAAATTTGTACTGTGAGTTTTAAACAAGTTATTTCTTATTTTTTTAAATTCTTCAAAACTAACCATTACACTTTCTTCTTTTTCTGATATTCGTTTATTTAATTCTTCTATTTTCTTTTTTCTAATTTCTTTTTCTGTAAAATCTTTACCATAAACTTGCTTAAATAAAATTTCAGAAATAAGCATTTGAGTTACCTTCGCTTTAGCTTCATCTATTTCATATGATAATTTTTGTTCATCATTATATATGTTGTTTGTCAAATGATCAATCATAACAATTAATGGGGTCATTGATTGTAATCCACTCGATGCATTAGACAATAAAATGTCGTAAGAATTGTTTTTGTTTTGAATATGATTTTCCTTACTGCTCTCTGAATAATAATATTCTATATCAACATCCAATATGGAAATCTTATTTTCATTTGTGTAATTTTTTCGTGCATCAAACCAATCGAATAAAAAACTTCTAATGTAATTGTTAGGTAACTCTGTTTTTTCCATTTCAGGTAAAACTGCTATACTTCTTTCGGAAGGGATATATGAAATTTTATTTCTCTTATACTCAAATTGATTAACCCAAGAAATTTCAAAAGCATTCCACTTATAATGTAGTTTTATAGTGTTACTCTCATATTTAATCTCACTATTTTCATTAAAATAACCTCTCATTTTATGAAAGTTTTCTAATTTTTCAATGAAATAATTTTTATCTGAGGAGTAATTATTAAATGATTGATGAATTGAAACATCTTTCTCAACCCAGTTGCAAAAACTAATTATTTTAGCAATAGTACTTTTACCGCTACTTTGTTCTCCCATAAAAATATTAACTTTATTGAGATTAAGTTTTACTTCCTTAATTGCTCCTATATTTAATATTTCAATTTTATAATTTTTCATTAAATTACTTATGTTAATTTTAAAACGCAAATTTACAAAAATAACTTTGGTTATTATTGATAAAAAACAATTGAGTTTTTATTAAGTTCTTCTGGGATATAGTTAAATTACTTGTTGATTGCTCTAACAAAAGTTTATAAATACAATCTAACTTAAGTAACCTTACCTCGTATTTATATTTTGTTTCTTATTGTAAAAATAAGAATAAATACTCACAAACTATCAAAACCAATTTCCTAATTTAAAACCAACTATTCCTCTATTTCCAAAAAAAGTATATCTTTAGCCAACCAAAAAAACCAAAACAATATGCAAGATAACAACGAAGAACATTTTAAAAGAGAACTCGGATTACTAGACGGAACAATGCTCGTTGTGGGCTCGATGATTGGTTCGGGAATATTTATTGTAAGCTCGGATATGGTGCGTCAATTGGGTTCAGCGGGCTGGCTCATTGCGATGTGGGTGCTCACAGGATTTATTACCGTGATTGCTGCCGTGAGTTATGGTGAGTTGAGTTCGATGTTTCCTAAAGCGGGCGGACAATATGTGTATATCAAGGAAGCTTACGGAAAACTAATTGGGTTTTTGTACGGTTGGAGCTTTTTTGCCGTGATACAAACCGGTACCATTGCCGCTGTGGGAGTGGCTTTTTCTAAATTTGCCGCTTATATTTATCCACCGGTGAGTGAGAAAAATATAATTTTTGAATTGGGAGATTTCCAATTGCATGCGGCTCAAATTGTTTCGATAATAACTATTATTTTATTGAGTTACATCAATAGTCGTGGTGTGAAAAACAGCAAGATTTTGCAAACAGTCTTGACGGTTATTAAAGTGGCCTCTATTTTTGGATTGATAATTTTCGGATTTGTGTCTGCCAAAGCCGAAGTTTGGGATGCCAACTGGGCGAATGCTTGGACTTCGCAATCAATGAATATCGATACCGGTACTTGGCTTCCTATTAGTGGCGTGGCTTTGATATCGGCAATGTCGGCTGCTTTGGTGGGTTCGTTGTTTTCGAGTGTGGCTTGGGAAGGCGTGACTTTTATTGCTGGCGAAATCAAGAATCCAAAACGAAATGTGGGATTGAGTTTGTTTTTAGGAACTTTGATTGTAAGTTGTATTTATATTTTGGCCAATGTGATGTATTTGGCTGTGGTTCCTTTGCAAGATATCGCTACAGCTGAATCGGATAGAGTGGCAGTTGTGGCTTCGCAAAATATTTTTGGAAATATTGGAACATTAATTATCGCCTTGATGATTATGATTTCGACTTTTGCCTGTAATAATGGTTTGATTATGGCGGGTGCAAGAGTGTATTATACGATGGCACAAGATGGTTTGTTTTTCAAAAAAGCTTCCCATTTGAATAAAGCTAGCGTTCCGGCTTGGGCATTGTGGGCGCAGTGTTTTTGGGCTTCGGCTTTGTGTTTGACAGGAAAATATGGCGATTTGTTGGACTTTGTCGTGATTATCGTTTTGGTATTTTACATCCTGACCATTTACGGAATTTTTATTCTTCGCAAGAAAATGCCCGATGCCGATAGACCGTATAAAGCTTTTGGTTATCCGCTTTTGCCAGCACTTTATATTGTTATAGCCAGCGCGATTGGAATTGCTTTGTTATACACAAAACCAGATACTTGTGGTTGGGGCGTTTTTATAATGCTGATAGGAATTCCGATTTATTATTTGACAAAACAGAAGGAGTAGATTTCAGATGGCAGGTTGCAGATAGCAGATTTCAGATAGCAGATTTCAGGTTGCAGGAAAAATAGAAAATCCGTCTCGTTTATAAAACTTGACGGATTTTATTTTATAAAGAATCAAGTCTTACTACTTAATACTTCGATCTTAATACTTATAAATTAGGCGTAAACAAGATCTACTAACGCAGTTTCTACATCTTCGTAAGGCAAGTTCCAAGCATCGGCAACACCTTTGTATAGAATTTTACCATTGGCAACGTTGAGTCCTTTTTTCAATTCTTCGTTTTCGGTACAAGCTTTTTTCCATCCTTTGTTGGCCAATTGCAAAGCGTAAGGCAAAGTAGCATTGGTCAACGCCAAAGTAGAAGTGTAAGGAACAGCACCAGGCATATTTGCTACACAATAATGAACAATATCGTCGATAATGAAAGTTGGATTTTCGTGTGTTGTTGGGGTACAAGTTTCGATACAACCTCCTTGGTCAACGGCAACGTCAACAACTACGGTTCCGGGAGCCATTAATTTTAGCATATCACGAGTAATCAAATGTGGCGCTTTGGCACCTGGAATCAAAACGGCTCCAATAACCAAATCAGCTTGAGAAATCGCATCGCGAACATTATAATGATTCGACATAACGGTAGTTACATTGGCTGGCATCACGTCTGACAAATAGCGTAAACGTGGTAAACTTACATCCAGAATGGTGACTTGAGCACCAAAACCAGCGGCCATTTTTGCAGCTTGAGTTCCTACAATTCCACCACCTAAAACAACAACTTTTGCAGGAGGAACTCCGGGAACACCTCCAAGAAGAATTCCTTTTCCTTTCATTGGTTTTTCAAGATATTTAGCGCCTTCTTGAATTGCCATACGACCCGCCACTTCTGACATTGGTACTAATAATGGCAAGCTACGATCTGATTTTTCAACCGTTTCATAAGCTAAACAAACTGCTTCACGTTCAATCATTGCATAAGTTAATGGCTCAGAGGAAGCAAAGTGGAAATAAGTAAACAGCAATTGGTCTTTTTTGATAAGCGGATATTCAGAAGCGATAGGCTCTTTTACCTTGATAATCATTTCGGCAATTTCATAAACGGCTTCAATGGTTGGCAGTAGTTCGGCTCCAGCTTCTTCGTAGGCTTTGTCGCTAAAACCGCTGTTTTCTCCTGCGCTTTTTTGCACATAGACAAGATGTCCGTGTTTTTTGAATTCGGCCACCCCAGCTGGGGTTAGGGCGACACGATTTTCGTTGTTTTTGATCTCCTTAGGCACTCCAATGATCATAATATTTGTGTATTTAGTTAGAACAATGATACAATACAAAGATACTATAGAAAGAAATTATTGTTTCAGATGGTATTAAATTAAGAAAATATTATTTTTATTTGGTATTTTTGAATAAAATATTTCTGAATCGAAAGCGTTTTTAGTTTATAAAACGAAAAAATATCTGATTTAGAATTTTGAAATAATACTCATTTATCCTATTTAATTATGATTTTAGACGAAACCGACAAAAAAATTCTGCGTCTCCTTCAAGTGGATGCGCATTTGACTTTAAAGGACATTGCCAATAAAATAAATCTTTCGCTTACGCCTGTTCATGATCGAGTGAAGCGTTTGGAAAAGGAAGGAATTATCGAAAAATACGTTTCGATTTTGAATAAAAAGAAATTGGGCAATAATCTGATGGTGTATTGTCAAGTCACTTTGGTAAAACAAACTTACGATGTTTCGGAAGGATTCAATCATTCGATTATGAATATGCCCGAAGTGGTCGAATGTAATTTTATTTCAGGAAGTTTCGATTATATGCTCAAAATCATCTTGCCCGATATGGAAAGTTACCATAATTTTCATCAAAAAAAACTATCCGTTTTGCCCGAGGTTTCCTTGATTAATAGCTTTTTTATCATCTCGGAAGTGAAGAGTACAACCGTTTTGCCTATTTAAAAAGTAACCGCAGATTCACAGATTTTTTTAATTAATCTGCGAATCTGCGGTCTTTTTTTTGTCCAATTTTGGGTGCTGGTTTAAATAATAATTCGAATGATTTCTCCTCTTTTGTTAATCATTTCCATTTGAACGCTTTGGTTTTCGGCTTTTTTACTCAAAATTTTGGAAGCTGATTCGATGTCATTAATTTTTACATTGTCAATACTCAGGATGATATTCCCTATCAGTTCCTGTTCGTATTGTTTCAAGTTTTCGTTGGTAATGGATTTGATTTTTACGCCATCGGCAAGATTAAACCTTTTTTTGTCCGCTGCATTGATGTTTTCAAATTCTAAACCTTTGAATTCGGCATTGAAAAATTCGTTTTTGCTTAAAACAACTGGCAATACTTTGTTTTTTCCTTCTCGAATAAACGTAACTTCCACTTTGTCATTCGGTCTTTTGGTATTGATATAACCCGAAAGATCGGCAAAAGTGGCTATATTTTGATTGTCTAATTTAATAATAATATCCCCTTTTTGCAAACCTGCTTTTTCAGCACCCGATTTTTTCTGTACCTTATTGATATAGAAACCTTGAGTTTCTTTAATACCTAATTCTTTGGAAGCCATAGCATTCAATTCGCCACCTTCAACGCCAAGAACACCTCTTTGCACGTTTCCAAATTCCATTAAATCCTCAATGATTTTGCGGGCGTTGTTCGATGGAATTGCAAAAGAATAACCCGTGTAAGAACCTGTTGGCGAAGAAATCATAGTGTTGATTCCAATTAATTCGCCACGAGTGTTTACCAAGGCACCGCCACTATTGCCTGGGTTTACGGCGGCATCGGTTTGAATGAACGATTGAATTCCGCTAGTGTCTAGATTTCTGGCTTTAGCCGAAATAATTCCAGCCGTCACGGTCGAAGTTAAGTTATAAGGATTTCCAACTGCCAAAACCCATTCGCCAATTTTCACCGAGTCTGAATTGGCGAAAGCCGTATAAGGTAACTTTTCATCGGCAGTAATTTTTAATAAAGCAATATCCATTTTAGAGTCTGTTCCAATGAGTTTTGCAGGATAAGATTTCTTATTGTTCAGCGTGATTTCAATTTCGGAAGCGTCTTTTATCACGTGATTATTGGTCACGATATAGCCGTCTTCAGAAATAATTACACCAGAACCCGTACCAACTTGTTCCTGCAATTGATCGCCACGATACCCGTAGAAATATTCTAAAATAGGATTGGAAACACTTTTTCGGGACACATTTTTTACGTGAACGACTGTGTGAATGGTTTTGTCGGCAGCTTCGGTAAAATCAACGGCTTCAGCGGATAAGCCAACGGTTCGTCCATACGAATTTGGGGCTTGGGTTACGATTGAATTTTTTGAAAAATAGCCATTGTCGTCAAATAACAATTTGTAAGAGCCCAATGTTACTGCTCCACTCAACAATGATACTAAAAATAGGTTTGAAAATCTTTTCATAGTTTTATAGTTATTTAAGAATTTACGCTGTAAAATTAAGAATTTTGTTATTTCAAAAAAACAGTTTAACGCTCGCTTAACAGACTTTAACGTATCATTAATATTTGTACTTTTGTAACTCTTAATACGAAACTACAATGCAATTAGAATTCTATAAATATCAGGGAACAGGAAACGATTTTGTGATGATCGACAATCGTTCGGGATTTTTTCCAAAGGAAAATGTACAACTCGTGGCTCGTTTGTGTGACCGACGTTTTGGCATTGGTGCCGATGGATTGATTTTGTTAGAAAACGACACCGAAACCGATTTTAAAATGGTCTATTACAATTCCGATGGAAATCAAAGTTCTATGTGTGGCAATGGAGGTCGTTGTTTGGTGGCTTTCGCCAAAGATTTGAGTGTGATTAAAGACAGTTGTACTTTCATCGCAACGGATGGTTTGCATCACGCCAGCGTTGCCAATGATGGCATCGTTTCTTTGCAAATGATTGATGTGACCAATATTAAAAAGGAAAGCGATTACACTTTTATGAATACGGGTTCTCCGCATCACGTGCAAATGGTGGAGGATTTGGAAACTTATAATGTAAAAGAAAACGGAGCGGCTCTTCGTTACGGTTCGTTATACGGTGCAGCAGGAAGCAACATCAATTTCGTTAAAAAAATTAGTGAAGATACTTTTTCACTTCGCACCTACGAAAGAGGTGTTGAAGATGAAACTTTAGCTTGCGGAACTGGAGCTACAGCAGTTGCCATTGCGATGAATGCTACTGGACAAACCAAAGCTTCTTCGATTAAATTAAATGTAGAAGGCGGAAAATTAGCCGTTTCTTTTGATAAAATGGGAGATGTTTTTACCAATGTTTTCCTGATTGGTCCGGCAGAATTTGTTTTTAAAGGAGTGATAGAGATTTAATAAATCACCATTTTGAAATTATAATTTATCCATAGTTTAAAAAAAAACAGCTCAAAAGAAATTGATATGAGTAAAAAGCTTCAGGTAATATTTGGTCTTGTAATAGTGCTATCAATTTTATTTGGTTTATTTATTAAATCAATATCTTCAAATCATTCAGAAAATTTCGAAGAATTTAATCGTCAATTTCATTCTGACTCAATTTTTCAACTTTCAAGAATTAATTTTCCAATAGAAGGCAAATTAATAGAAGGTTTTGAAAAACAAAATTGGACATCTAAAAATTGGGAATTAATGAAAATCCCAGTTTCAGAGAAATCTTCACTTTATAACTATAAACATTCGGTAAGAAAAACTGATGAAGTTGTAGTAGAAAAATTTTGGATTGAGAATAGTGATTTCCTTGTTGAAAGAAGATTCAAGAAAATAGATGGGAAATGGTTTTTAATCTATTACAATGATATTAATTTGTAAAAGGAACTTTCAGTATTAGCTTATTTAAAGAAATAAATAAAACTTGTGGAGTCAATTTGGCACCTCAAACTCAAATAAAAAATGATCACACTAAAAGGCGAAAACATCTACCTCCGAGCACTCGAACCCAATGATTTGGAGTTTGTGTATGCTATGGAAAACGACCAAAGTATTTGGGAAGTGAGCAATACACAAACGCCTTACAGTCGGTTTTTGGTGAAGCAATACCTCGAAAATGCCCATCAAGACATCTATGAAGCCAAACAATTGCGATTGGCGATTTGTCAGGACGAGGATTTTCCAGCACTCGGATTAATCGATTTATTTGATTTTGACCCCAAGAATAATAGGGCAGGAGTGGGTATCGTGATTCAAGGAAATGAAAACAGAAAACAGAATATAGGTTCCGAAGCTTTGGAGCTTTTAATTCGATACGCTTTTTATCATTTAAATCTCCATCAATTGTATGCAAATATTGGTGCAGAAAATGAAGCTAGTATAGCTCTTTTTACTAAATTTGGATTTCAAAAAATAGGCACAAAAAAAGATTGGACTTTAGTTAACGGAGTCTATAAAAACGAGGCTATTTTTCAATTAATCAATAATCAACTTTAAAAATTTTAATTTTGAATTTAAAGAAAATCATAACAATTGCATCCGTTATTTTAATGTCAGGACTACTGATTTATGGCGGAATAGTGGCGAACCAAATTTTTTCTAAAAACACCAAGTTTTCAGAAAATGAACTTTATGTCCAAATTCCAACGGGTTCAACTTATGAAGATGTCAAGAAAATAATTGCCCCTTTTGTCGAAAATATGAATCGTTTTGAAATGGTGGCTAACAAAAGAAGCTATCCTGAAAATGTAAAACCAGGACGATTTTTATTGACCAAAGGTATGAATAGCTACGATTTGGTTAAAGCAATGCGGAGCAATGTTCCTGTGAAATTGGCTTTTAATAATCAGGAAAGATTAGAAGATTTTGCTGGAAGAGTAAGTTCGCAAATAGAACCCGATAGTTTGTTATTATTAAATACCTTCAAAGATTCAATTTTCTTGAAAGAGAATGGTTTTAACGAGGAAAATGTTTTTGTAATGTTCATTCCTAATACTTATGAGGTGTATTGGAATATTTCTGCCGAGAAATTCCGTGATAAAATGATCAAGGAATACCATAATTTTTGGAATAAAGAGCGAATTGCAAAAGCCGAAAAGCAAGGTTTAACTCCTGTTAGCGCCACTATTTTGGCTTCGATAGTTCACAAAGAATCTGTTAAAAAAGACGAAAGACCCAGAATTGCAGGTGTTTATTTGAATAGAATGAGACTGGAAATGCCACTTCAGGCTGATCCAACCGTGATTTATGCCATTAAAAAGAGAGATAATGATTTTCAGCAGGTAATCAAAAGAGTGTTTTATAACGACTTATTTTTAAACTCACCATACAATACTTATAAAGTGACAGGTCTTCCTCCTGGGCCTATTGCAATGCCGGATATTACGGCTTTGGATGCGGTTTTGAATCCTGAAAAAAACGACTTTATTTATTTCTGTGCCAGCGTAGAGCGTTTTGGGTATCACGAATTTGCCGCTACTTTGCCAGAGCATAATTTGAATGCCAAAAAGTATTCCGATTGGATTAACGGTCAAGGAGTAAAAAGATAATTTTGAACGGCAAAAAACAATTTTATTTTTTGTTTTTGTTGGTGTTCCAAAGTGTTTTGGCACAAAATTCATTCGATACTTTTCTAAAACCTTCCGATTCTTTGAACCAGAAAAGGCAAAACACGGTATTCATTACCGAAGCTGTTTTGGCTTCTGGCGCTTTGATTGGCTTAAACCAACTTTGGTATGCCGATTATCCCAAATCCGATTTTCATTTTATAAATGACAATTCTCAGTGGATGCAAATGGATAAATTGGGACACCTTTATTCTGCATATCATATTGGTCGATTTGGTGCTGAAGCCTTGAATTGGAGTGGAACCAGCCAAAAAAATCAATTGATTTATGGAGCTGGTTTGGGATTTGTGTTCCTAACAGCTGTTGAGGTTATGGATGGATTTTCTGAAGAATGGGGAGCATCGACGGGAGATATTGTTGCTAATGCTTCGGGAACGGCTTTGTATGTTTCGCAGGAATTGATTTGGAAAGAACAACGGATTATTCCAAAATTCTCCTATCATAAAACCCAATATTCAAATTATAGGCCAGATGTTTTGGGAAGTACTATTCCAGAGCAAATCTTGAAAGATTATAATGGACAAACGTATTGGTTTTCGGCTAATGTAAATTCCTTTTTTAAAGGCTCGAAAACACCAAAGTGGTTGAACGTTGCTGTGGGTTATGGAGCCGAGGGAATGGTCAGTGGAAAAGATGAAAATTCCTCTCCAATTTCGACTCCAAAACCCGAAAAATTCAGACAATTTTACCTCAGTTTGGATGTCGATTTGACAAAAATAGAGACAAAATCGCATTTTTTGAAGACTTTTTTTTCCGTTTTTAACACCATAAAAATTCCTGCTCCAACGATTGAATACTCGACTCACAGTGGGTTCAAGTTCTATGCTTTTTATTTTTAGAAAATATTAACAGCTTGATTTTCAGTCGTATTTTTGATTTTTAAGATTTTATTGTATCTTTGCACCGCAGAAATTTCAATACGGGACAGCGTTTGAAGAAAAACAATTTATGATAAAGAAGTGGTTTTTTTATACAAGTTTAGCTCTTATTATTGCCTTTTTAAGCTCGGGTTTTAAACCCTTTGAATTAGACTCCAATGATTGGTTTCTGATTAATGAAAAAGATGGAACACACTACTTATATCCATCTCAAAAACAAAATGATTATACTAATTTGAATGTGCCTTACACCGGTAAATTCTTCATTGGATTTAAAGAAGCAATCGCCTTTAGAGAATCACAAGGAAAGTATAAAAAAATAAATTCTCTTGGTTACATGGGGAAATACCAATTTGGTGCTACAACTTTAAAAACTGTTGGGATTGAGGATTGCAGCCAATTTTTGAACAGTCCTAGGATGCAGGAAAAAGCTTTTGTAGCTCTTTTGGCTCAAAATAAATCGGAATTAAAAGATGTTATTGATAAATATGATGGCAGAGTAATTTCTGGTATTTTAGTAACTGAATCTGGAATATTAGCAGCTGCACATCTTGGTGGAGCAGGTTCTGTAAAAAAGTTTTTTAAACACGATGGGAAACGCTATTTTAAAGATGCTTACGGAACTTCAATACGAAGTTACATGAAAGAATTTGGAGGTTATGAAACTTCTGGAATTGCCGCCGATAGTAATGCAACTGTGCAATAATTTAAGTTTTATAAAATACAAAACCACGCTTCTCAGCGTGGTTTTTTTATGCTTACATTTTGTGGATGATGAAAATGGTAGGACGATTGTGTAAATCCACTTGTATCTTTTTCCATTCAGAAGCCCTCATTGTTTTGATAAATTCTGTTGGCATAGTGATGTCTGTTGCCACACAAATATAAGTCGAAGGATTCAAGGCTTGAATAATATCCTCCAACATTTTATTATTTCTATAAGGCGTTTCAATAAAGATTTGAGATTGATTTTTGTCGTGAGATAATTTCTCTAAATTTTTTAAGGCTGCTTTTTTCTCAGCTTTGTCAATAGGGATATAGCCATTAAAAGCAAAACTCTGTCCGTTCATTCCAGAAGCCATAATCGCCAATAAAATCGAGGAAGGACCAACTAGTGGAACAACTTGAATTCCTTTCTCGTGAGCCAATTTTACGATTACAGCACCGGGATCGGCAACACCAGGACAACCTGCTTCGCTCATTAAACCCACATTTTTGCCTTCTAGACAAGGTTGCAACATTTTGGAATGCTCAGAAACTTGGGTGTGTTTGTTCAAAGCACTTAGTCTAAGTGTAGCTTGTACTTTCTCGGGTTGTATGCTTTTTATGAATTTTCGAGCCGTTTTTTCGTTTTCTACAATGTAATCGTCAATGAAATCAATGCTTCTCTTTATAGTTTGAGGTAAAACATCATTTGGGTCAGCTTCTTCTCCTAAAGTAGTTGGAATTAAATAGAGTTTTCCTAAAGAAAGATTTGGTTTCATTGTGTTCTAATTTAAGTAGAGAATAGCCTTTGAATTCTATTAAAAGTAAAAAATCAGGGATGTTTCTCAATGAGTTTTTTGGCTATTAAATCACAAGTTTCATCCAGCATTTGATATACTGTTTCAAATCCGTTTTCCAGTCCATAATACGGATCAGGGACATCTACATTTTCATTGGGAAATAATTCATCCAAAATGAGTTGCACTTTTGCTTTATGTTCATGAAGATCGGCAAGACGAATAACATCTTTATAATTGGAAGAATCCATTACATAAATATAGTCAAAAGTATCAAAATCGGTTGTTGAAAATTGTCTTCCTTTTTGTCCTGAAATATCAAGTTTGTGCTTTTTTGCAACAGCAATAGATCGCTCGTCGGGTTGACGGCCAATATGCCAAGGTCCAGTTCCAGCCGAATCTACGGTGAATTTCTTTTTAGGAAGTTTTGAGGCTAATATTCCTTCGGCTAAGGGAGACCGACAAATATTGCCTAAACAAACCATTAAAATTTTGATGGGCATAAAACGTTTATAGCGTTAATTTTTTATTGATGTCCTCGACAAATTTTTTGAATTGTTTGTCGGTGGCAACTAAATTGTCAACGGTTTTACAAGCGTGCAAAACGGTTGCATGATCGCGATCACCTATTTGTGAACCAATGTTTGCCAAAGAAGCTTTGGTGAATTTTTTAGCAAAAAACATGGCCAATTGGCGTGCTTGAACAATGTGTCTTTTTCTGGTTTTGGATTGCAGCGTTTCTAAATCCAATTGGAAATAATCAGAAACAATCTTTTGAATATAATCGATAGAAATTTCGCGTTTTACATTTTTTACGAATTTTTCAACGACACTTTTTGCTAGTTCTAGTGTTACTTCTTTTTTATTGAAAGACGATTGTGCAATCAGGGAAATGATGGCGCCTTCTAATTCTCTAACATTCGATTTGATATTTCTGGCAACATATTCGATAATTTCATCAGGAATTTCTACGCCATCACGGTATAAAATATTCTTGAGGATGGAGATTCTTGTTTCATAATCCGGTTGGTGCAATTCAGCCGACAATCCCCATTTGAAACGGGATAACAATCGTTGTTCAATATCTTGCATATCAACAGGTGCTTTGTCCGAAGTCAAAATTACCTGTTTACCGTTTTGGTGCAAATAGTTGAAAATATGGAAAAACACATCTTGAGTTCCTGATTTTCCCGAAAGAAATTGAACATCATCAATGATTAAAACATCAATCAATTGATAGAAATGAATAAAATCATTTCGATTATTTTTCTTTACAGAATCAATATATTGTTGGGTAAAAATTTCTGCCGAAATGTACAAAACCGTTTTCTCAGGATATTTATCTTTGATTTCAACGCCAATTGCGTGGGCTAAGTGTGTTTTTCCTAAACCAACACCACCAAAAATCAATAACGGATTAAATGAAGTTCCACCTGGTTTATTGGCTACAGCCATACCAGCTGAACGAGCCAATCTGTTGGAATCTCCTTCAAGAAAATTGTCAAAACTATAATTTGCATTCAATTGTGATTCGATTTTTAAATTTCGAATACCAGGAATTACAAACGGATTTTTTAATTCTGGGTTAAGGTTCTTGTATGGAGCGTCAACATCTTGTGGTTTCATAGGCACCCGATTTGAACTTGGCAATTGTTCCGTGTAAGGTTGTTTATTGCCATAAGTGTTTTCCATTTTGATTTTATAGAGTAACTTTGCATTTTTACCGAGTTCTTTAGTTAGCGCCACTTTCAATAATTTAACATAATGTTCTTCAAGCCATTCATAAAAAAATTTGCTTGGAACCTGAATGTACAATGCATTATCTGTAAGCTCAACTGACTTAATAGGTTCAAACCAAGTTTTATAAGCTTGGTCTGCGATATTGTCTTTTATAAAAGAGAGGCAGTTTTCCCATACTGATTGTGCAGTCTTGTTCATAAATTTGGTTAAATTATTTCGTTTTGGTAATGATTTCTAATAAAAAACACTGCTAAATCAGTGTGGTTTTTCGGGGTAACAAATATGTGAATAAATTTAGCTAAAAAAAAATATTTTAGATGTAATTTTTACAAAATATTATTGTATGGGGTTTTTTAAAGTTTAATTTTTTAATATTTATTTTAATGGAATATCATCAAACTCAAATCCGTGTTCGCTATTCGGAAACTGATCAAATGCGTGTAGTTTATCACGGAAATTATGCACAATATTTTGAGATAGGAAGGGTCGAATGGCTTAGAAACAAAGGGATTTCATATAAATGGATGGAGGAAAACGGAATTATGCTTCCCGTGGTTTCCTTGACGATGAATTACAAAAAACCTGCTCGATATGATGAGCTTTTGACTTTGAAAACAATACTGAAAAAGAGGACAACTGTTAAGATTGAATTTGACTATGAACTTTACAACGAAAGTGAGGAGTTATTAACAACTGGCAACTCAATTTTGGTTTTTGTTGACATGAAAACAGGCAAACCTGTAAGTCCTCCCCAATATATTTTAGAGATTTTAGATAGAGTTTAACAATAGGGTCAATTTTTTGTTAATTTGACAAAAACAACTCTTTTTATGGATTCACTTAAAGTTCTTTAATTTCTACTTCAAACATTGAATTAAAAATGTCGAAAATCATTTCGGCATTTTTTTTTCGAGTAATAATTTCGATTTCGCAACTCATTTCCATTTTTTGAGAAACTATTTCAACACTTTTTTCCTTAATCACTCGCATCACTTTATTGATATTTTTATAATCGAAAGCAATTTGAAAATGAATGTCGATTGTTCTTTCGATAATTTCAGAAGATTCCAATGTCATTTGCGCCGCAGTTCTGTAAGCCGAAATCAATCCGCCGACTCCTAATTTGACGCCACCAAAAATTCGAACGATTACTACCAAAACATTTGTAAGTCCAAAAGACTGAATTTGCCCATAAATTGGCATTCCCGCAGTGTTACTGGGTTCGCCATCATCATTTGCTCTGTATAATAAGGTGCTGGTTCCGGTTTGATAAGCATAACAATAATGTACGGCGTGTGGATGCTGTTTCCTCAAACCCTCTATTATAGGTTTTACTTCAGCTTCATTTTGGATTGGAAAGGAGTAGCCAAAAAATTTGCTGTTTTTTTCTTTAAACAGAATTTCATCCGATGGAAAAGCTATGGTTTTATAAACGTCTTCCAAATGCAATAAAATTTGAAATTAAAATCATCTTTGAAATCGGTATTGAAATTTTACTTTTCACAGCTCAAATTCTTTTTTCTTAAACAAATCCACAACATCTTCTTTGCCTACTTGTAAATTCCAAACTTGAATTCCAAGCGAAAGTGCTGCATCTGTATTTTCTTTTTTGTCATCTACGAATAAAGTACGTTTTGCAGATAAATCGTGTTTTTTTAAAACATAATTAAAAATTTCAGCATCGGGTTTTCTCATTCCCATTTCAAAGGAGAAATAGACTTTTTCAAAACACATATAAAAATCTCTAGAAAAAGAAACTCCATTTTCTCGCTCGAATGTTTCTATGTGAATAGCATCGGTATTGCTCAATAAAAATAATCGGTATTTTTTGGTGAGTTTTTGAAGAAATTCCAGTCGACGCAAAGGAAAATCCAATAAAACTGCATTCCAAGCATCTAATATTTCTTCTCTAGTAGCATTCGGAACATGTTTTTGAACACCAAGCAGGAAGTTTTCTTCGGAGATTTGTCCTTTTTCAAATTGAAGATTCAATTGGTTTAAGTCTTCATTCCAATGTGATAATCCCAATTTTTTCAAGCCATTGATAGTGCCTTCTTTATCTAAATTGATAAAAACATCACCAAAATCAAAAATAATAGTATCAATCATTATTTCTAGAAATTAAAAGTATGTCGTTTTCGATAATATGTTTTTCGATATTTTTTAATGCTAAAAGCGGGGCTTTTATTCCAGTTTCAAAGTTGTTATTTCCAATAAAAACTCGGGCTTCATCCCAAAGATTTTCGTCAATAAAAGTTTGCAAAGTTTGTAATCCTCCTTCAATCATCACCGATTGAATATGGTGTTTATATAATACGTTTAGTATTTGGTTTGCCAGATTTTTTTTAAAATCGATTACTTCAAAGATACTATTTTCTTGATTAATTCTGGTTGATGAATTTGAAAAAATGATAGTTTTTACTTGATTGTTAAATATAAAACTGTCTTTTGGGATTCGATTATTTTGGTCTAAAATGATTCTAATAGGATTATTTCCAGTCCAAT
>Ga0138256_10000903_pt1 | contig 31952 bp, 17 predicted proteins | sample KNB2016incub_MG_FD_105486 | JGI IMG/M metagenome (GOLD analysis project Ga0138256, IMG submission 105486) | Active sludge microbial communities from wastewater in Klosterneuburg, Austria - KNB2014incub_MG | ecosystem: Engineered > WWTP > Activated sludge > Unclassified | place: Austria... | reverse complement strand
GGGCGGAAGCGGGCGATGGCGCGTGGGGCAACGGCATCGTGCGGGCCATGGGTATCGAGTAGGCCTGGGGCGACGCATCAGATCGCGATGTCGATGCCTCCGCCGCATGGGCCGTCCTGGCCCGCGGGAAGCGGGCGAAGAAGCGTTCGATCTGGCCAGTCGTCAGCTCCGCGTAGACGACCGGCATGACGGTCAGCTGGACGACCATCACGGACGCCACGATCTGGTAGGCAAGGCGCGGGCGGCGTCGGCGCAGCGTGAGGAGGGCGTAGCCGAGGGCCAGCGCGAGGACGAGCATCGTCGATTGGGCAGCCATCGACGTCGCCGCCGCGGCGGTGGCCGCGGCGGGCATATGGGCGTCGACCCAGGCGATCGGGTCGCTCCAGAACGCGCCCGAGTACGTGCCCGAGGAGGCGCCCGGGAGGGCACCCGCCGCATCGCCGTACCCCGTGAAGTCCGTCTGCACCTCGACCGTCGTGCGCGTGCCGTCGCGCGCCTGCGGTTGCTCCATCGTCAGCGTCATCCGCAGCGGCAACCCGTCACCGTCGATCCATGCCTCGCCGCGGGTGGCGACGTTCTTGAAGCGGTCGACCGTGCCGAGCCGCACGCCGGCGGGCAGCTCGCCGTGCGATCGGAGGTAGTCCGTGGCGAGGTCGCGCATGTGGGCCGCGTACGCTTCGCCGTCGAGCGCGAACGCGTAGCGTTCGAACGACACCTCGCGCGTGGCACCCGAAGCCGTCGGCAGCGTGCGCGTTTCCGCCCCCAGCCGACGCACGTGCTCGGCGGCCACGAGGAAGGAGGCCGCGTCGCCCGTTTGCGCCAGGCCGCCGTCGACATCGTCGAGCGCCTGCCACGCGCCGCTCTTCACCCGGGCGCTGGCGGAGACGCCGTCGATGCGCACCTCGAGGGCTTCGGACGGGTCGCCGATGTCGGCACCGTCCCGCCACAGCGACAGGTCCAGGCGCTGCGCCCGGCGGTCCGCGGTGCCGTCCATGAACAGCGTCGTGACCTTGGCCTGCCGTCCGGCCGACGTGATCGCGGGAGGAGGCAGCGTGGTCTGTGTCAGCCGGGTCTCGAAGGCGTAGCGGCCGACTCTCTCGGTGCGTTGCCACGCCGTGCGCAGGATGGAGCCGGCGTCGGCGTGAACGCGTTCGGGGGCAGGCGGGGCGACGAAAAAGGCCGCCAGGAGGGCGGCCAGAAGCGACGTGCGGAGGGCGATGGGGGTGCGGGGGGGACGCGTCATCGATTGTCTCCTTGGGCCGGGCGGCGGGCCGGGCGGCGGGGCGAGCGGGGACACGCGAGGGGCGGACCGGCGAGGGCGATTGTGGCGGGGGCGCGGGGGTGGGTCAAGCGCAATGGCGGGCACTTCGCCTTCGGATATCCGACGTGTCACCATTGTCAGATGCATGGCGGCGGCCATGCGCGAGCTGCTCGTCGGGGCCAAGGCCGGCGACGACTCTGTACGGAACAGGGATTCCCAACCGAGGCACGGCCTCATGGAGGTGATCATGAAGCTCAAGGACCAGTCGATCATCGTCACCGGCGGCGCAAGCGGCATCGGCTACCAAGCCGCCCTCGCGCTCGCCGCGGAGGGCGCGAACATCCTCGTCGCCGACTTCAATCTCGACGGTGCGACCAAGGTTGCCGCCGAGTTGACGCAAAAGGGAGTCAAGGCCTTCGCGTTCAAGGTCGACGTTTCGAAGGCCGCCGAGGTCGAGGCGATGGTCAACTTCGCGGTCGAGCAATTGGGCACGCTGAACGGCATCTTCAACAACGCCGGCATCGGTCTGGTCAAGCCGTTCCTCGACATGGACCCGGCGACCTATCACAAGGTCATCGAGGTCGATCAGCACAGCGTGTACTACGGCATGTACTTCGCGGCCAAGAAGATGGTTGCGCTGGGAACCACAGGCACGTTCGTGAACACCGCGTCGATCTACGGGACCACTGCGGCGCTTGGGAGCTTCAACTACAACGCGGCGAAGGCGGCCGTGATCATGATGACGCGCTCCGCTGCGCTGGAGCTCGCCCCACACGGCATCCGGGTGGTCGCGGTCGCGCCTGGGTTCATCAACACGCCAATCCTCGGCAACGATGCAGCGATGAAGGAGGCCCTCGCGAAGCAGCACCTTCACGGCAAGCTGATCGAGCCGGAGCGGGTGGCGAGCGTGGTGGCATTCCTCTTCACCGAAGGGGCATCGGCCATCAACGGGTCGACGATCCCGGTGGAAGACGGCTTCCAGATCTTCAAGAACAGCTGAGGGACCTGTGATGGTGACATCTGGCTCGGAGCCCAAACTCAAAGTTCTCGTCTTCGGGGCCTCGCTTCGCGTGGACCCGGTGCCGACATGAGGATTCGCCCCGCGCGAGATGGGCGGAGGCCCGAGCCATGGCCTCAGACACCGACTTCGCGGAGTTCGCTGGCAATGCGGAAGGTCCGGGTGGCGTCGAGGAAGTGCACGTCGAGCAGCCCGCCGGGAAAGCGGTAGCCGGTCTGCTGGTAGGCAAGCTCGGCCAGGCACCGGCTCCAGCCGTCCAGCCAGAGGCCGAGGTCGCTCCGCTGCTCGCTGGAGCCGAAGTGCTCCACATAGAGGTCGACGTCGCTGCCCGGTCCTGCCTCGCCGCTCTCGGTGCTGCCGCCCAGGAACACCCGCCCTACCCCGAAGCGCTCGCGGTCGAGGGCGGCGACCAGCGCCTCGACGTAGGTCTGCCGCCAACGCCAGGGCTCACCGGCCACCGACAGGCGCTCGCCGAGCAGCTGGGTGTGCTTCCACTCCAGGTACTCGCCGATGCGCATCGCGATCGTATTCAGCAGCTCTTGTTCCTCGGGCAGGAACGTCGGTACGGCGGGCTCCACCAAGGCCGTGTCCGAGACCTCGATGTGGCCGACCTCGACGTTGAACAGCCGCAATGGCGCGCGGATCGACGCGCCCAGGTCGGTGAAGCCGGGACCGACGTAACTGCGGCCCAGGTACTGGATGCGCGCGCCAGCCGTCTCGGGGCGCTGCCAGCCATCCGGAACGACGGAGAGCACGCGAAGGAAGACCGCCGCCGGCGCTGCAGCGCGGTCGGATACCGCGGCGTTCACCTCGTACATGCAGCGGAGCTCTTTCGCTCGCTCCACGAGATCGTTGATCTGGGGCATGTCGCCAGTGTAGACGCGGACCGCCAGCGGTCCAATCTCGGCCCGACATCGCAAGCCGGCGGCCGGTATCGCCGACGGAACGCGGTCAGGGCCGGTGATCATCCGGTCGGCGACCTCATCTGCGCACGGTCGTCAGCCACCCGCCGTCTACAACCGCCGTACGTCGCTGTCTTCCCCCGCGACCCGCGCGACCCCCGCCACATTCGGCAACCCCTCCCGATCCCTCTCCCGCGCCCGCGAATACGCCGGCCGCCCCCCCCGCGGCTTGACCGCCAGATACGGCGCGGGCCACCACTGATCGTCATGCCCGTACTTCGCCGCGGCGTGGAGCGTCAGGTACGGATCGCTCAGGTGCGGCCGCGCCATCGCGCACAGGTCGGCGCGGCCGGCGGCGAGGACGGTGTTCGCGTGGTCGGCGTTCTGGATGGCGCCGACGGCCATCACCGGGATGCCGACTTCCTTCTTGATCCGCTCGGCGAACGGCACCTGGAACATCCGGCCGTAGTCCGGCAGCGCGTACGGCGCCGTCTGGCCGGCCGAGACGTCGACGATGTCGCAGCCGTGCGCCGCGAAGGCGCGGGCGATCGCGACCGCGTCGTCGCTGTCGTTGCCGCCATCGACCCAGTCCGTGGCCGAGATCCGGACGCTCATCGGCATGTCGGACGGCCAGGCGGCGCGGACGGCGTCGAAGACCTCGAGCGGGTAGCGCAGGCGGTTGGCCAAGTCGCCGCCGTAGTCGTCGTCCCGCCGGTTGGACAGGGGCGACAGGAACGACGAGAGCAGGTAGCCGTGCGCGCAGTGCAGCTCGAGCATGTCGAAGCCCGCATCGACGGCCAAGCGGGCGGCGCGGACGAAGTCGGCGGTCACGGCGTCCATGTCGGCGCGCGTCATCGCGCGCGGCACTTGGCTGAACGGGTGGTACGGCACGGCCGAGGCGGCGACGATGTCCCAGTTGTGCCACGGCAGCGGCTCGTCGTAGCCCTCCCAGCCCAGGCGCGTGCTCGCCTTCTGGCCGGCGTGGGCCAGCTGGAGGGCGATGGCGGCCTGGCTGTGGCCGTGGACAAAACCGACGATGCGGCGCCACGCGTCGGCATGTCGCTCGCTCCACATCCCGCAGCAGCCCGGCGTGATCCGCGCCTCGGGCGAGATGTCCGTCATCTCCGTGATGATCAGGCCCGCGCCGCCGACCGCCCGGCTGCCGAGGTGGACCATGTGCCAGTCGTTCGGCAGTCCGTCGTCCGAAAGGTACTGGCACATCGGCGAGACGACGATCCGGTTCACGAGCTCGACGGAGCGCAGCGTGAGCGGTGCGAAGATCGGGGTGAGCGGCGTCCCGTCGCAGGCCGTCGGCGCGCCTTCGACGTCGCGGAACACTTGGCGCACCCGGCCGATGAACCCCTCGTCCCGGCGCAGGAGGTTGTCGTACGTGATCTGCTTGGAGCGCGTCAGGAGGTCGAACGCGAAGCGGACGGGCGGCACATTGATCCGCGCGGCGACGGTCTCGAACCAGTGCTGGCTCGTCCGGGCCACGGTCTGCGTCCGCCCGACCTCGACCCAGCGCGCATCTTCATAGGCCTGCAGCGCGCCCGTCACGCCGCCGGGGCCGTCGACGCCGACGGCGCACAGCGCGTCGACGAGCGCGATCGCGCTCTCCATCGCCAGCTTCGTGCCGCTGCCGATCGAGAAGTGCGCCGTGTGGGCCGCGTCGCCCAGGATGACGACGTTGCCGTCGTGCCACTTGCGGAGCGTGACGGTCGGGAAGGATCGCCAGATCGACCTGTTCGAGATGAGCGGCGCGCCGCCCAGCCAGTCGGCGAACAGCGTCTCCCCGAAGGCGACCGTGGCGGCCTCGTCGGCCGTGTCGAGCCCCGCGCGGCGCCACGTGTCCTCGTGGCACTCGATGATGAACGTGCCCAGATCCGCTTCGAACGGGTAGGCGTGCGCCTGGAACAGGCCCCACTGCGTCTCGGCGAACAGGAACGTGAACGCCGTCATCGGCCGCGGCGTCCCGAGCCACGTGAAGCGGCTCGCGCCCCACTGCACCGTCGGACGGAACGCCTCACGCCGCGCCTCGCGCACCCGGCTGTTCACGCCGTCGGCGGCGATCACGAGGTCCGCGCCGCCGCTCGTCGCCGCGGCGATGAACGCGTCGACGTCCTCGATGTCGCGTTCGAACTCGATCTGCACGCCAAGCGCCCGGCAGCGAGCCTGCAGGATGACGAGCAGCTCGCGCCGCGCCAGCCCGCAGAACCCGTGCCCGGTGCTCGAGACGACCTCGCCGTGCACATGGACGTCGATATCGTCCCAGTACCGGAAGGCGGCCTCGATCGCCGTGTAGCTCTCGGGATCGGCTTCCGCCAGCGCCTGAAGCGTCTCGGCCGAGAACACGACGCCGAAGCCGAACGTCACCTCGGGCGCGTTGCGCTCGATCACCGTGATGTCGTGGCGCGGATCGATGCGCTTGAGCAGGAGCGCGGCGTACAGACCGGCGGGTCCGCCGCCGAGGACGACGACCTTGAGCGGGCGGAGCAGGTTGGGGCTGCCGTCGGCAGGCCAGGAGCGCGATGCTCGGCCGAGGGCGGGTGTCGTCGGCGAGGCGGGGGCGAGCATGGTCGGTCTCCCGGGCGGAGGGATCGGCGCGGGCTGGGCGGCGGCCAGGGGCGAGGTCGCGACGTCGCGACGTTGGCGGGCGAGCCGGGGCCAGAAGGATAGCGAGCGGGCGGAGAGGGGCAAAGTGGACGATGGCGTCGCTGCCGCTGCCGGTGTCGCTCTCAAGCTTAACGATGGATCGCTTCACCGACCGTCGCCGGTCGATGAAGCGATCCAAGGTCTCACGGTGCGGCTGGGAACGGCGCTCGAGGTCGGCGCACCGCACCGCTGCCCGGGCCCGCCGGTCCCGGGGCCGATGACCGGGCGGCTACGGCGCGACGGTCAGGTGGTACGTCATGTCCTGGGACGTGCTGCCGTCCACGTCGGCTGTGAAGTGCAGCTCATGCGCCCCCACCGACAGCGGCTTGACCATCACGTAGTAGCCGTCGCTGATGTTGGGGTTGCGCACGCCGGGCGTGTACCCGAAGTCCGTCCAGAGCGAGTCCGCGAGGAGGTCGAGGCCGAAGGCACCCGAACTGGCGCGGTAGTCGAACAGGCCGGTGATCGACTGGCCGTCCACGGTCATCGACAGGCCGGTGACGTTCTCGGTCATGAACGTGTCCAGGAAGCCTTCCAGGTCGGCCGCGCTGCACGTGTCGGGCTCATCGGATGCCCCGATCCACCAGCAGTCTTCCGGCGCCCAGACATCCCAGTTGATCAGCGGGACGAGCAGGGACGTGTTCGTCGGCACGGTGAGCGTGCGCTCGCCGGGGCCGCCGAACGTGCCGGCCAGGTACCAGACGTTGCCGTCAGGCTGCTCGTCGGCATCGCCGTACGTGACGACGCCGCTGTCGACGATCGGGCTCACGGCGACCGGATACTGGCCCATCCACGCCCACCACTCGCCGCCCCACTCGCCGAGCGACCGGCCGTGGGGATGGGCGTTCGGCGGGAAGACGATCGAGTTCTGATCGGCGGCCTGGGCCGGCCCGTTGACCGCCACGAGCAACGCGGTGAGCGCGGTGACGAGGGATGCGATCAGCATGCGGGTCCGGAAGAGACGGGCGAAGCATGGAAGTTGCACGGGTTCTGTTCCTTTGTTCTTAGAGTTGTTCATGGATGTGCGGCTTGCGATGCGGCGGCGAGATGGGCGTGCGGAGGTCGTGGGACCGGTCGCCCACCGGGCCGGTCCGTGCCGACGGTGCCTTCATGACAATGTTCTGGTCCTCCTGTCCTTGGGCGTCGCCGCGGCCACACGCGGCGGCATCGTGACGCCAGCATAGGGGACGCGAGCCCGCGACGGGAGGCCGGAATGGGCCATAAAGGGGTCAGGTTGTGGAGCCGGCGTCCGCTCCCTACCGCCGCACGCCCCGGACCGAGAACGGCATGAAGGTCCACCACCGCGCCGGCGTCGGCGACGGCTCCGTCGTCGCTGTGTTCGTTACCGTCGGCGTCGCGGTCGGCGGAGGCTCGGTCGCCGTTGCTGTCGGGACGTCCGTCGACGTCGGTTCGGTCGTCGCGGTCGTCGCGGTGGTCGTTGGGGTCGCCGGCGCCGTCCGCGTCGCCGTCGGCGTGCGCAGCCCGACGCGGGGCGTTCGCGTCGGCTCGACGCTCGGCGTGAAGGACGGCTGCGGCGTGACGACCGGCGGCTCGTAGGGCTGGCTGCGGTCGGGGTCGATCCGCACGAGCGTGTTCGCCTCGGTGTCGACGAAGTACAGACGGCCGTCCGGGCCGACCTCCAGGCCGGCGAGGAGCCGGGCGTCGGTGTCCATCCGGCCCAGCTCGGCGAGGGTCGCGGTGTCGTACGCCACGATCTCGCCGCCGGTGGCCTGCCCGACGAACAGCCGGCCGCCGTGCAGCGCCACGCCCGACGGACGCTTGAGACCGCTCGCCACCACCTCGACCGTCGTGCCGCGCCACGTGCTCAGCTCGGCCAGCGGCTCGTTGTCGGGATCGAGCGTCTCGGCCTTCGCGCCGCTGTCGATCTTCAGCCGGATCACGCGGTTGCCGCCGGGATCGGCCGCATACAGCCAGCCGCTCGCCTTGTCGAGGGCCAGGTGGCCGGGCACGTCGGCGGCGTAGCGCACCGTCGCCTCGACATAACGACGGACGATCCCGTCGCTGTGGTCGTCCCAGCCCGGGCCGTGGTCGACGGCGAAGTCGTAGCGCACCAAGTGCCCGTGCAGCCCGTCGAACGCCCAGTAGGCGTTGCCGGTCTCGTGCGCGATGCCCATGCAGTTCGGGCTCTGGTGGAGCATGTCGATATGGCTGCCCAGACGGGGGTTGGGTCCCTGCGCCACGTCGAACGGCCGGAGCGCGCGCGCCGGCTTGTCGCCCGGCTCCGTGCTCGGCAGGCAGGCGAACGAGCGCCCGACCGGCGCGGCGAAGCCGAGCGTGGCGGACGGGTCGACGGGCTGGTGCGAGCGCAGCAGCGCGTCCATGTCCAGCGTCTGGTTCACGCGGGCGTAGATGCTCAGGTCGGCCGTCCAAAGCGTCGGACCCATGAAGTCGTTCGGGTTGTGCTGGCGGTTGTACGTGTTCCGCGACTCCTGGCACGTCGCGAAGTTGCCGTAGTCGCCGAATGCCACTGCGCTGACCTCTTCCATGAAGTGGTTGCGGAACTTGTCCAGCCGCGCCTCGACCCGCTCCTGCGGCGTCCCGGGCTGGAAGAAGAGCACCGTGCCGTCCGTCGGCCGGTTCACCGTCCAGAGCTCGTACGGCCGCTCCGGGTTGAACGCCAGGTCACGCGGACCGGACAGGCCGTCGGCGGCGTTGCCGACCGTGCGCAGGGCGCGGGCGGCGGGGGCGCCGAACTCGGGTACGGCCGGCGCCTGCGCTTCGACCCCGGCTGACCACACACTCGCGACAATCACGATGACCACCGCCAACTGAACCGCAACCCAGATGCCTGCACGTCGCATCCGTCACCCCCTACGCGTAGGGGCGACGCGAATGCGTCGCCCGATCCCCGCCCGACAGCCAATCACCGGTGGGCCGAGGACGATCCCGGTCCGAACCTCGAGAACCGCCACGTCCGGGACGATTCCCGCATGACATCCAAACACCGTATCGTCGGATACGGGGCGTCTTGGCCTGCACGAATTCGGGTGCATTGTATGGATTCGGGGGGCGATGCGAGGCGAACGAGGGCGACGCGTTCGCGTCGCCCCTACGCGGGGGCAACGGGGTGGGCCGGCGGCCCAGCATCTGGGGCGGTGTTGCGGAGTGCGCGATCATCGCCCCGCCCACAATGGCCCCGGCGGGCATCGGGCGGCCTCGACGGCCCATGCGGGGCCGCCCTCGCCGTCGATTGTGTCGGCCCGCACGCGCACACGCCGGCGGCTGCCGGCGATCGCGACGAGGGGGGGCAGCACGGGGGCGGCCGTGTCGCCCACGGCGAGCGCCACGACGACCGCCCCGGCGGCCTCGGCCGCGCGTGCCTCGGCGGCGGCGGAAGCGGTTTGGGCCGGCCAGGCGCGGCCGTCGCTGATGACGACGATCAGCTTCGCCGCAGTTGGGCGGGCACGCCCGAGCTCGGCGCGGGCCAGCATGAGCGCCACATCGATCGGCGTGGCCGGCGACGTCGCGCGTTCGGCGGAGAGACCGTCGACGAGGGGACGCTGGTCCGCCGGGCGGCTGAACGGTGCGCGCAGCACGGCCACGTCGCCGGCGGTTACGATCGCCGCGCGGTCGTCCGAGCCCTCGGACAGGGCGCCGAGCACGCCGGCGGCCTTCCATTTGGCCAGGTCGAGCCGTGCAACCTCGCCATCCCGCTCCGCCATGTGAGCGGACGTGTCGATGACCAGGACGGCATCGACCGCGATGTCGCCCGGCCCGCAGCGGCCGAGGAGCGCCACCGGCAGCCAGAGCGTTGCCGGCGTGCGGAGGGCTGTCGGCGACGGGACGCCGGGGGTGCTCGATGGCGCGGCGGACGGCGTGGCGGTCGCGGTCCAAGTCGGCGAGACGGCCTGCGTGCCGTCGATCGTCGGCGAACCGGTCGCCGTCGCGGTCGGCGTGCCGTCCACGGTCGGCGACGCGCTCGGCCTACCGGTCGGCGTCGGTGACGGCGTGCGCTCCCACGGCAGCTCGATCGTCGGGCTGCGGGTCGGCCCGATCGTCGGCGTCGCCCGCCGGGTTGGGGTCGGCAGCGGCGTCGGGGTCGGCGGGGCGAGGGGCAGGGCGGACAGGCGGGCCGTGTGCACGTTGTTCGCTTCGGCGTCGATGGCAGCCCCGACGGCGTGCCAGCCGCCGGCGCACTCGGCCACGGCGCCGCGCGGGTCGACGACGACGGCCACCGTGTCGGCATCCGGCGGCCAGTCGACGGCGACGTCGAGGAAGGATCCGGCGGGCAGCGGCGCCGCCAGCGTCGCCGTCGCCTCCAATGTGCCGGAGACGGATGTGCGATGGAAGGCCACCTCGACGCCGCGCCCGGCCGCCGCGCTGCCGGCGTTGCCGATCCGCGCCAGCACGTGCGGCGCGCCGGGCGCGGCGGTGCGGTCGCGAACGAGGCGGCCGACGGTCAGGTCGGGCTGGCCGAACGGCGGCGCTCCGGGCAGTCCGGCGTCGCGGAAGCCGTTGCGCAGCTGCCAGCTCGGCGGGGCGACGAGCGGGATGTGGCCGGCGTCGTCGACGAACGTGTGGGCGAAGGCGTGCTGGTTCCAGACGGGCCGGGCCGGTGCCCAAGCCGGGTTGTCGAAGACCGCCAGCCCAGCGTCGGCCGACATGTTGCCGTTCGCGTCCGTGCCGCCGACGCCGACGACGAGGTCGGCCGCGGCGTCGCCGTCGACATCGGCCACGACGGGCATCTCGAACGTCGTGAGGCTCGGACGGGCCGTCTGCCAGGTCGGGATCCCGGTTCGGCCATCGATGAGTCGCAGCCGCGACCGGTCGGCGTACACGACCTCGGACGCACCGTCGCCGTCGAAATCGAACGCCGTGGCCGACGTGACGCCGGAGTTGTCGTCATCCGTGTCCAGCTGCCACAGGACGCCGCCGGCTGTGTTTCGGGCGGTGAAGAGCTTTCGCCCCGCCACGGCGAAGTCCGCCCGCCCGTCCCCATCGAAGTCGGCGATGACCGGTGGGCCGCCCTGTCCGCCCCGGCCCTGGCGGCAGACGATCGGCGTGTCGGCGAAGCAACGCGATCGGTCGAGCGGCGCGCCGTTGTGGTGAAGGAGCTGCACGTCCCCGTCGTCGCCGACGATGACGATCTCGGGGTACGGGTCGTCGTCGAAGTTGGCGACGGCGTTGAAGCCGACGCCCTTGGCCGCGCCCTCGAACTGCCACAGCGGTTCGAGCCAGCGGTCCTCCAGGTGCGTTTTCAGGGCGAATCCGAAGCCGATGATCTCCGGCCGCGGCGGGCCCTCGTCGCCGCTCAGTCCCACGAGGTCGAGGTCGACGGCCATCGCGCCTGGCGGGACGCGGCCGAGAAGCAGGCCGGCGGCGTCGAGCAGGATGTCGTCGACGAGGATCTCGGGCCAGCCGTCGGCGTCGAGGTCGGCCAGCGACGGACCGGCGAGGCGCAGGCGTGAATTGTCCGGGTTCGGCAGCTCCGCCTCACTCCTCCAGAGCGGTGTGCCGTCGATGTCGAACGCGAGCACGTGCTCGTACGCCGCATCCACGGCGACGATCTCGGGCGGGCCGTCCCCCAGGAGGTCGCCGACGGCCGGCGCGCTGTATGCGCCCACCCGCCACTCCGGGGACGTGACGGCAAAGCGATCGGCGCCCGTGCGCCCGTCGACCGCCCGGAGGATGCCGCTGTCGGGATCCGTGTCCCGGTCGAGGGTGACGAAGATGATCTCGGCCGCACCGTCGCCGTCCAGATCGACGATCGCCGGCGACGCCTCGACCTGTCGCTTCGTCGGGGCCGGCGGCGTCGTGCCGGGCTGCGGCCAGCGCCACTTGGCGCGCGGTGTTGCGATGCCCGCGGTCACGCTCGGTGCCGCGCGCCGGCAGAGACCGGCGGTGGTCCGGACGTTGTTGGCCGCGTTGCCCTCGCCCAAGTCGCCGCTGTCTCGCACGTGAACGAGGATCGGCGCGTCGCGAAACGGCAGCGGCCCGCTGCCGGACGCGCCGAGGGCGGCGGCTCCGAACGGCGGCACGTCGGCCGGCCAGGACGCGCTCGCCAGGACGGTGTCCGCCCCGGGCTCGAACCGCCCGCTGCCGTTCGCGTCGGCGAACCACGTTGCGCTGATGGGCGCCCGGGCGGGCGCGGCGCCGATGTTCGTCAGGGTGACGGCAAACGTCGCGGTCAGCGCCAGCGTCTGCACGTCGTGCCGCGCAACGACGACCTCCAGGCCGCCGATCGCGAGATCCGGCCGCGCGACGGGCGTCGCCGGGACCGGCGTCGGCGTGGCGGGGCGGGGGGTGAACGTCACGACCGTCGGCTGCTGGAGCGGGCCGCCGCCGCCGTCGAGCGCGCTGCGCGCCGAGCGGGCGAGGGCACCATGTCCTGCCAGCGCGACCGCGGCGGCCATGAGCACGGCGGCGATGAGGCGTTGGAGGGGCGCGGCGGGGCGGGGGGGCATGCGGGAAGGCATGCGGGAAGTGTAGCGTGCGCGGGAGGATGGGGCACCGGTGGTCGGCGGCCGTCACCCCGGCTGCACCCTGAACGGGTACAGCCGAGGCGACGGGCCGCTCCACCATCCGTCAGCGCGTCGCGCGCCCCACTTCCGCGTCGATCACCGCGCCGACCGTTGCGGCCGGCGGCGGCTCCTCGACGCCGAACAGGGCCGTGCGCAGGAGCGCCGGCAGGAACACGCCGTCCGGGGTCACCGGGACCGGCGTCGGCGCCGTGCCGGTCGGGTACCAGCGAACCGGGACGCGCATCATCTGCGGCGAAGCGGTCGGCCCCATGAATAGGACGCCGCTGCTCGGCTCCGTCCGGCCGGCGACGGCCTGCGCGTCCGCACAGACTTTGATCATCGTCCGCTTGCCGGCCTCGATCGAGGACGGCGGGTCGGTGACGGCGATGTCGTCGCCGTACGTCGCGTCGATCGTCAGCGTGAACGTCGTGCCGTTGCCCGGCACCGTGAAGCCGTGCACGAGGACGACGTACTCGCCGGACGGGCTGATGCTGTCGAGAATCACCGCTTCGTCGGCGTTCGGGGTGGTCGAGCTGCCGACCTGCTCGTTCGTGAAGTTGAACGTGCCGTCGGCGTTGTTGTCGTAGAGGACGAAGAGGTCGAGGTCAACACCGTCGTCGTTGCCGTCGATGGTGAAGCTCAAACGGGCCGCTTCGCTCTCCAGCGTGTAGGTGTAGCGATAGCTGGCCGCGGCCGCGACGTTCTGATCGTCCTGCTTGGCCGGCTGGTCGGTCTCGACGACGGGCGGATGCATCCCGTAGGCCATCACGGCCAGATCGTCGATCGGCAGATCGGACATGAGCGCCACTTCGGTGCACGTCGGGCCTTCGAGGATGACCTCGCCGGGCGTGATCCGGATCGAGCCGACGGTCGTCTCGAACGGGATCTCGATGGACGAGCCGCTGAAGAGGACGTTGTCGAGCATGAGCTCGTGCAGTCCCTCGCCGGCCGGCGCCGAGACCCAGTCCTCGTTGCCGCCGCTCGACGTGTTGAACGCCCAGCGGCCGTCCCCCTGGATGTTGCTCGACGGGCTCTGCGCCAGCAGCGCGAGCGTGTGCGGGCCGTACCACGCCGTGTCCGCGCGGTTGCGGGTCTGCCCGTCCGCCTCCGGCTCGCCGTTGGCGGGGTGCGTCGGGTCCGTGTAGCGGTCCATCGACGGGCCGTACAGGCGCGTGTCGATGTCCGTCATCTTCTCCGACGGGTCGTCCCAGCGCGTCCGGGAGATGAGGTACGAGAGCGTGTTCTTCGGCGGCTTGGCGGCATCCAGCAGGAAGTAGCGCCAGTCGCCCGACTCCGGCCGCCAGCCCCAGCTCTGCGCCCCGGCGATCGCACCGTTGTTGTACGGCGCGTCGCGGTCGTCGCCTTCGGCACCGCCGAACGTGACGGGGCCGTTCCAGCCGTACGATGCGGCGACGTTCACGTTCACCGGGATCGTCAGGCGACGGCCGGGCAGCTCGTACCCGCCGCGCGGTTCCTCGGGCGCCAGTTCCGCGAACACAGGGACGTCGCCACCGGCGGTGTCGCGCGCGTAGTCGGCGAAGATGGCGCCGACGTAGCTGCCGTACGCGGCGTCGGCCGGCACGCTCATCGTCGCGTCGACGGTGGCGGTGCCGGGGGTGCTGCCGCTGGCGGCCGGGATCGTGACCGTCGGGCCCCCGGTCGAGAGCCACGGCCAGTCGACGTAGTCATAGTAGTCGACGCGCAGCATGAGTTCCGTCTCCGGCATCCTCAGGCTGCGGCCGCGCTGATCCCACGTGCCGCCCGCGTTGAACCACGCCTCCCAGTGGGACAGGCCGATGTAGATCCCGTTGCCCCAACGCTCCAGCGGGTGGTGGACGGTGACCAGGTGGTTGTTCGCCTCGTTGTTCAGATAGGCGAACCGCATGTACTCGCCCTGCTCGATCTCCGATGCGCCGTAGTCCAGCATGTTCGAGATCTTGGCCGGGTTGCCCGGCGGGGTCGAGTCCAGCGTCTGGGTGTAGAAGTCGCTCAGCTTGAGATCGACGACCCCGTTGCCGTTCGCGTCGTTCCAGAGCTTCTGGTTGTCGTTGCGGTCCGTGTGCTGATACACCGTCAGGCGCCAGATGTTGTCGGCGATAAGGTAGGACTGCTTCGGCGTTCCCGGCCGCCACGGGCCGACGTCCGGCGCCTCGAAGTCCATGTCCTCGAGCTGATACGCCATCCGCACGACCATCAGGTCGGTGCCCGCCGGTACGTCGTCCTTGTCGATCGGCACGAGGTACTGCGGAGCGTTGAAGGACGTCGGCGAGCCGACCTCGTCCGTCACCGTCTTGGACAGCCACGGGATTTCCGTGTGCCCGACGCGGCGCAGCCACTGGCCGGACACCTTGACCTCGACGGGCTTGTCGTCCGCGTTCGAGAGCGTGAACGTCTGCTTGGCCTGCGAGCCGCGCGTCTGCATCTTGGCGAAGGCCGGGTAGGTCTTGCCGCGGTAGCCGCCGGTCGTCCACTCGGACGGCATCGAGGCGACGCCGTACAGGCCGCCCGCGATCCGCGCCGCGTCGGCGGCGTCGAGCACGCCGGCACCGGTGACGAAGGCGTCGTAGCCGTTGAAGCGGCTGCCGGCCATTGCGATCGAGCGCGCCTCCTGCCAGGTCGGCCAGCGCCCGTGCTTGTCGTTGAATGCCTGATAGATCAGGGAGATCAGGCCGGCGGCGACGGGCGACGAGCGGCTCGTGCCGCCCCAGGTGCCGTTCGCGAACTCGCCGTCCCGCTTGAACTCGGGCTGGTTCGCGTTCGTGACGACGGCGTTCAGCGGGCTCGAGCCCGATGCGTACGCGCCGTCCGCGGCCAGGCTGGCGCCCGCGCCCAGAAGGGCGATCGGGCCACGATCCGACCACGGCGTGATGTCGCCGAACGTGATCTGCTTGGTGTCGTACGCCGAGTCCCAGCCGGTCGAGCCCATCTGGGTGCTGGCGGCGATGCCCATGCCGGTGGCCGGCTTGGGAACCGGGATCGTGCCGTAGCCCGGGCCGCCGTTGCCGTTGGAGTACAGGCCGGTCGACGTCGGGTTGAACGTCCGGACGTAGTAGTCGATCGCGTGCGAGTAGAGATCCCAGCCGTCGTCGTCGTTGCCGGAGAAGCCGTAGCTGTTCGACGTGATCTGCGGGTCGTCCGACGGGTCGGCGGGGTCGGCGCCGAGCACGCCGAAGCGCCAGCCCGCGTCGAACGACGGATCACCGCCGGCGTAGATGTTGCCGACGGAGATGATCTTCGCTTCCTTGCCCATGCCCGGGTTGAGCGGCATCGGCTTGTGGTTGCCCGGCAGGTCCTGGAACTGGAGCGACACCGCGTCGGGCACGCCGAGAACGCCGCGCGAGGCGACGTTGGACGCGCACAGCGTGCCGTGGCCGCCCGTGTCCGCCTGGATGGCCACGTACATGCCGGCGGCGGGCTTCTCGTTTGCGAGGCCGAAGAGGTAGGAACCGGGCGGCGTCGACTGGCCGTCGGAGATCCAGTAGACCGTGCCGGCCGAGAAGTCGGCGATGCCGTTGCCGTTGATGTCGCGCCACGCGACCGGGTTCGCCTTCGTCTGCGGCATCTCGTCCGTGAAGTCCCGGTCGAAGTCGAGGTCGACATACACCGTGTCGTACACGCCGGATGTGTTTGCGTCGACGACGATCATGTCCATGTAGCGGGAAACGACGAACGGCACCGCGTTCGGCTCGCCGCCGAGCGGGCGGATGTTCCCGTCCGGGTGATAGCCGTGCAGGATCCGACCGCTCTTCGAGGCAGGCATGACGAAGGAGCAGTTCGGCGGCAGGAACACGTTCACGTTCTGGTTCGCCGGCCGGACGATCGCCCGCGACTGGACGCAGCCCGTCAGGACGCTCGTACCGTTCACCATGGCGGCGGTCGGGGTGACGACGTTGGACATGAGGACGAGGCCGCCGGCGCCCTGCTGCGCGCGCGGCCGGCCCTGGGTCACCGGGATGCGCACGTCCTGCGACCACAGGTTGACGCCGTACGGGTCGAAGATCTCGGGCCAGCCCGCATACGGGCCCTTCTCATAGGTCGCATACGCGCCCTGAAGGTCCGGGTGCGCGAAGTCGACCGAGGTGTCGAGCACCGCGACCTTCACACCCTTGCCGGTGTAGCCGAGGTCCCAGGCCTCCTTGGCGGAATGGTTGCGCCAGATGTCGTGCCAGCCCTTGGGCTCCGGGCCGCCCTTCGCGTTCGGCGCCGTCTTGGCGCCCGCGCTGGAATCGTTCTCCGGGCGGATCGTCGGCGGCGCCGCCTCGGCCTGCGCGCGCAGCTGCACGGCCTGTTCGGGCGAGATCGCCTCGTACGGGACGGTCAGGCCGTCCATGTCCATCGACTTGGGGACGAAGATCGAGCCGGCGGCGTCCGGCGACGCGTCCGAGACGCGCGCGACGCCGGGCAGTGCCGCCAGCGCGCCGAGCTTGCCGACCGGCACCTCGACGAACGCCACGTGCTCGCCGGCCGGCATCGTCCAGGCGTGGTAGCGCGAGGTCAGCGCGTCGAAGTCGACGGCGCGGTCGGACTGTACGTAGGTCATGACCACATCCGCCGCGCCGCCGTCCTTGGCGATCGCGGTCAGGCCGCTGTCGAGCTTCTCGACCGGCGAGCGGTCCGCCATGTCGGCCAACACCTCGGCCGGCGACGGGCCGGCGGCGAGAACATCGGCCGGCGGTTGGGCAGCCGGCGATCGGCCCGCCGCGTACAGCGCTGCCAGAGGCAACGCCAGCAGCGCGGCGACGATCGCCAACGGAACGAGGGCCACCCGCAGGCGGCGCAACACGTCGATCATCCTCACCCTCCTGTTTGAGCCGCCGGGCGCCGAATGGGCATCCGACAACATGGTCGATCAAATCCGGCCGATCGAGTTCGGCCGATCCAATGCCGGTCGCTACAAATGCCGATCGATCCAATCGGGTCGTCGTCGGATGGTACAACGAATCGGCCCGCCGCAGGCGTGACCCGGCATGTGCCTGACTTGCGGACGGAGGACGGTCAGGCGTTCGCCCGCTCGGCCCCGGCGGCCGCTGCGACGGCCGAACGGAGGGCTGCCCAATCCGGGTTGTCGCTCACGTCCGCCGCATAGCGCGCATACCGCACGCGGCCCGCGCGGTCGATGACGAACGTGCCCGGGAGGAGGAACGGATCGCCGGTCGGGACCCGGGGCAGGATGCCCTGCGCCGCCAGCCGTACGCCGCGCGCGACGGCCCGCGGATGGACGACCTCCCACGGCAGCGCGCGCCGCATGCCGAACGCGCGATGGGCGGACGTGTCCGGGCTGACGAGGACGTCGACGCCGGGCGCCGCCTTGCGCCCGAACCGCACCGCATGCTCGGGCTCGCCGATCGCGACGGCGACGACGCGCGCGCCGAGCGCCTCGAGCGCCGGCCGCTCGGCGGCCAGCTCGCGCAGGGCGATCTGGCAGTACGGACAGCCGAAGTGGCGGATGAACAGCAGGGCCGTCGGCCCGTCCGGCCAGCGTTCCGCCAGGCGGACGAGGCCGCCTTCGGCGTCGAGGACGGTGACGTCGGGCGCGGGATCGCCCGGACCCAGTCGAGCGCGCATTCCTTCCCTACGCCGAATGGGCGACAGGCGCCGGGTCGTTCTGCGCCGGGCGCATGTCGGCGGCAGCGGCCCCGACGGGCAGTCGCAACAGGAACAGCGACGGCCCGACCGCCAGCAGCGACAGCACCCCGCCGACGAAGTACGGCACCGGCGGCCCAACGCTGTAGAGCACGCCTGCCAGCGCCGTGCTGGCGATGATCGAAAGGTTGGCTGCGCTCTGGTACCAGCCGAGCACGGCGCCGCGATCCTCGTCGCCGACGGTGTGCGTGGCCAGCGTCTGCAGCGGCGGCATGGCCAAGCCCATCCCCATCGCGAAGAAGAGCGCGGCGAACGGCGTCAGCGCCGGTCCGCGCGCGGCCATGTAGAGGAACATGCCGATCGCCCTGAGCACGTTGGCCCCGATCACCAGGCGCGCCTCGCCCCACCGCCGGAGCGCGCGCCGCAGAACGACGAGCTGGGTGATGACCTGCGCCAGCCCGACGATGCCGAGTACGACGCCGACGGCCAGCGCTACGTAGCGCTGCGGAAGCTCGGCGAACAGCACGTCGTCGCCGTAGAGGGCGAGCGTCGACTGGAGCAGCCCGAGGGCGAACTGGCCGAGGACGGCGACGCCGAGGACGAGCATGAGGTTGCGGTTGGCGAACACGGCCGCCGCGTTCAGTTGACGGCCGCCGCGTTCGGCGCGCTCTGCGGCGAGCCGGGCGCGCACATCGGGCGTCAGCGTCTCGCGCAGCGTCAGGCGCGTCAACAGCGCGGTGAGCAGGGTCGCGACGGTGGCACAGGCGAACACGACCTCCGGCTTGAAGATCGAGCTGAGCGCACCGCCGAGCGCCGGCCCGATGATGAAGCCCATGCCGAACGCGGCGAAGATGAGCCCCAGCGTCTGTGTCCGCCGTTCGCGGGGCGTGATATCGGTGACGTACGCCTGGGCCACGGTAATGTTGCCGCCCGTGGCCCCGTCCAGGATCCGGCTGACGAACAGCATCCACGGCGCGAACGCGAAGCCGAGCAGGACGAACGACAGCGCCGTTCCGATCTGGCTCACGACGAGCACCGGCAGCCGCCCGATGCGGTCCGACCACCGGCCGAGGATCGGCGCCGCCACGAACTGGGCGGCGAAGAAGCTCGTCACGAGGAGCGTGTTCACGATCGGCGAGATCGCGAACCGCTCTTTGGCGAACAGCGGCAGCGTCGGCAGCACCATGCCGGCGCCGACGATGTTCACGAAGACGATCGCCAGGATCGTGAGGAGGCGGCGATCACGGATGGGCTCGGCTTCGGGCACCCGCCGTTATCCTTGGGTCGTTCGTGCCAGCAGGACGTCGCGGCCGATCTGATAGACCGACTCACCGCGGTGCGCCTTGAACCCGAGGCGATGGTTGATGGAGAGCATCGGGTCGTTCGAGTTCGCGTTGCCGGTGACGACGGTCGTCGCCGCAGGGTAGGTGTCGCGGATGTAGAGCAGCATGGCCGACTTCAGCCACTTGCCCAGACCGCGGCCGCGGTGGTCCGCATCGACGCCGGTGAACTGCTGCATGACGCGATCCGGGCGACCGGGTGAATAGTTCACGTCCGTGATCCCGGAGATCGTGCCGTCCGGCTCGCGCGTGATGAGCGTATGCAGGCTGGCGCCGATCTTGTCGAACCGGGCGTGGATGTCTCGGATGTCCTCGGGCCGCATGACGATCTCGCCGTGGTCGAGGTCGTCGTGCGGCATCGTGTTCAGCTGCTTGGTCAGCGCGGCACAGTACGGCACGATCTCGGCCTCCGGCACCCGGTGTTCCCAGAAAACGAGCGACGTATCCGGCGAGCGGCGCCGACCCTCGGCCGCCCAGGCCTCGACCATCGCCCAGTCGACGTCGGCCAGCGCGAGGCGGTTTTCGGCCGCCTCCATCTTCACCTCGGCGCCGAGCCAGGCCAGGAAGGCCCGGCCGTCGTCCTCGTCCGTGCCGGTCGTGAGCACGGAGCGGTCCCGCGCGACCATCTCGTCCGCGACGAGGCGCACGATCGCCGTGCCGATGCCGCGGCGGCGATGGGCGCGCAGCACGGCGCCGCTGCCCCACATCAGATGCTCGTTCGACGCCAGCATCGGCCCATCCACGACCCAGCTCGTGGTGGCCGTGCCGACGACATCGTCGCCGTGGGCGATGAGCCAGCGCCGGTCCGCGCCGCCGGGCTGCGGCGTTCGGATCCAGACCTCGGCGTCGGCGTCGGGCGTGACCGGATCGTCCGGCCGCGCCTCGGCGTGGCGCAAGCGGCGGAAGGCGTGGAAGCGCCTCCAAAGCGCGGCATCGGCGTTGGGCGGGTCGAAGTCGATGATCGCATATCCTGCGGGCAGCGCCACGGCGGTCCTCCGGGTCGGTACGGACACTTGTCTGGAACGGTTGGCTGGAACGGTTGCTGGAACGGTTGCTGGAAGCATAGCGTTCAACCCGGCCCAACCGTGACGCCGTGGGCCGAGTGGTGGGGCCGCGGGTGCCGCTAGCCGGTCGTCGTCTCGTCCGCCTCGGGCACGAGGAACCGTTGGCAACGGCCCTGCTGGGAATCGTCGCCCGTGGCGTCGAGGGCGGCGCAGCCGGCGGCGACGAGGTCGCGCAGCTTGGTCACGACGGCATCGTGCCGGCCATCCGCGTTCCACTTCAGAATCGCGTCCGAGAGTGTGCCCATCCGGTCGCCGTTGCCGAGTGCGAGCGCGTCCTGGTTGGCCATCAGCTCGGTGAGGATCTTCGTGGCCTCGGTCTCGAACGTCGCCTCGTCCTCCGGGGCGAGGCGGAGGAGGGCGCGCAGGTAGCTGTGGCCCCATCGGAAGCGCGTCATCGGCCCTTGTGAGGTCTCCCACGCCTTGCGGTACCAGCCGAGCGCGCCGGCCGTGTCATCCTTCTCCTCGGCGATGCTGGCGAGCTCGAGCATGTAGTAGTAGGGCTGGAGCGTCGCGTCGAGCTTGGTGTTCAGAAGCGCCTCGGCGGCGGCATCCAGGCCGGTCTCCTGGAGCATCCAGACCATCGTTCCCATGACGGTCTGCATCTCGCCTGGGTCGGTCACGGTCGCGCTGGCCCACTTCACGCGCTCGGCGACGCGCTTCACGAGGTCCGCCGGCAGCGGGACGGGCGTGGGCTCGGCGTCGGCGGCGGCGTCCGCGGCCGCTCCGTCGACCGCCGCGGCCGTCGGGGTGAGCGCGCCCGTCGCGGTCACGACGTCGCCGGCGGCGGGCGCCGCCGACGCCTGCAGCCGGGCGAGAATGATCTGCGGGTAGAAGGCGGTCAGACGGTCGTCCACCGTCATCGCCTCGTCGTCCTCGATCGCCCTGGCGGCGGCCGCCCAGGAGGCGCCGAAGGCGTCGCGATCGGGACCGGGCTCGGGGAAGAGCATCGTGGCGGTCTCCTCGGACCAGTAGTAGATCGTGTTCGTGTTCGCCGAGCGCAGCACCGGGTCGGCGAACACGGCGGCCAGGCCGGCGAGGACGGCCGGTGCCTCGTCGGCCGTCGGGGCGGGCAGCTCGGGGGTCTCGCCTTCCGCAGCCGCGTCTTCGGCGGCCGAACGCGCGGCGTGGAGCGTCTCGATCCAGAGGCAGAGGAAGCGGTTCCTGGCGACGGTCAGCGTCTCGGGCGTTTCCAGCCACAGGCGCTTGAACAGCGCGAGCTTGCGCTCCGTGTCGAGATCGAGGACGCTGTCCTGGTCCCAGGCGTAGAACGCCAGCAGGTCGAGGTCCTCCTTGGCGGCCGTTGCCGGCCCGCCGTCCTCCACGGCCGCCAGGACGTCCGCGATCGGGGTCATTCTGGCCTTGGCCGAGGCGAGGACGCCGGCGTACTGCTCGGCGTCGATGCCGCTGGTCAGGCGCATGATCTCTTCGCCGGCCGGGTTGAAGACGATGACCGTCGGGTAGCCCTTGACGTCGAACTTCTCGCCCCAGATCTGGGCGCGCTCGGTGTCCCCGTCGAGCTCGAGGGCGAGGAACGCCTTGCTGGCGGCGACGAACTCGGGCCGGTGGAAGACGCGTGTCTTCAGGTAGTAGCACGGCGGGCACCACACGGCGCCCCAGTAGAGGAAGACGGGCTTGTTCTCGGCCTTGGCGGTGTCGAACGCCGTCTGGACGTCGCCCTTGAACCAGGCTACCTCCTCGTGCGGCGCCTCGACCACCGGCTCGGTGGCCGTCACCGGCGGCGCCGCGGCCTCCTCGGCCGGCATGTCGGACTTCGGCCGGCATGCGCCGAGGGCCAGCGCAAGGGTGAGCACGAACAGACCCTGCACGGTGCGGGCCGCGGCCCGCCGTTCGGTCGTCATCGTCGTGTTCTCCTATTCGCCGCATGCGTCCATCCGGCGGGAGACTCCGCCGGGCGCTGCGGCCGGGTGAGTGTAAGGAACGGGGGGGCGGGCGTCAACAGGCTGGCCGGACGGCTGGCCGGACGGCAGAAGACGCGCGGCGGGCTCGGCGATTGCCGGTCCGGCCCTACAATGGGCGCCGTGCGCCGGAACCGCCGCCGGCGCCGACCGATCCACCCACGGCGCCCGGCGCTCCGCGCACGCGAGGTTTCCCATGGCCATCCGAGCGACCCGACCGACCGCGCCGACCGTCCGTCTCCAACGCGCGCTTGCCGCGACGGCTGCCATCGTCGTCGCGACGGCCGGCGCCGCGGCCGGGCACGCGCATCGCATGGCGGCGCCGCGTCCCGTCGCGGCAGCGCACCGCGCCCTTGTCGATGCGCGGCTGGCGGCGGCGCTTGCCGCGGGACGGCCGGTCGCGGCGCTGGCGATCCTGGAAACGCAGGCCGACGTGCAGGGGGCGGGCGCCCTCGTCGACAAGGCAGCCAAGGGCCGCTTCGTGTTCGATCGGCTCGTCGAAGCGGCAGAGGACACGCAGCGGCCGTTGCGCGCGCTGCTCGCGCGGCGCGGCGTGCCCTATCAGCCGTACTTCATCGTCAACGCCGTGGCGTTCGAGGCGGACGCGGCAACGGTGGCGGCCGTCGCGGGGCAGGACGGCGTCGCGGGCATCGTGGCGCTGCCGACGTTCCGGATCGATGCGTCGTGGTCTGGAGAGGCGGCGGGAGAGGCAGTCGGAGAGGCAGTCGGAGAGGTGTCTGGCGGCGCGGCGGGCGGCGCGGCACCCGCCGGGGCCCTCGACGTGGCGGTCGCGGAGCGCAACATCAAGGCGATCGGCGCGGACAAGGTCTGGCGCCAGGGCTATCTCGGCGCCGGCGCGACGGTCGCCGTCATCGACACCGGCGTGAACGCACGGCACCCGGCGCTGGCACAACGGTATCGGGGGCGGGCGGAGGGGGACGACTACAACTGGCTCGATGCCGTCGCCGGCCAGGATGCGCCGGTGGACGTGAACGACCACGGGACGCATGTGGCCGGCATCGTGCTCGGCAAGCAGGGCAGCCGCGAGGTCGGGGTGGCGCCCGAGGCCGAGTGGATCGCATGCCGGATCTTCGCCCAGGACCGCGGCACGACACAGGCCATCCTGTCGTGCCTGCAGTGGGCCCTCGCCCCGACGAAGCGCGACGGTTCCGCGCCGCAGCCGGACCGTGCGCCGGACATCGTCAACGCGTCGTGGGGCATCTTCGGGCGGCTGTTCTGCGACAACCCGTTCCCCGGCGAGGTCGCGATCCGCAACCTCACCGCCGCCGGCATCCTGTTCGTCGCCGCCAGCGGCAACGACGGCCCGCGCTGCGGCAGCGTCTGTCCGCCGGCCTCGCTCATCGATGCCTTCGCCGTCGGCAACTACGACGACGAGCGGCGGAGCATCGCCGACACCTCGAGCCGTGGTCCGTTCGTCCTGGGGGCCGTCGAGCGGATCAAGCCCGACGTGGCCGCACCCGGCGTGAACATCAACTCGGCGATCGGCACGAGCGGCTTCGGGATCAAGCAGGGCACGTCGATGGCGGCGCCGCATGTCTCGGGCGCGGCCGCGCTCCTGATCGGCGCCCGACCGGACCTGAGCGGCCGGCCGGCCGAAGTCCGGGCGATCCTCGAAGACACGGCGGACCCGTTGAACGCCGACCAGTGCGGCCCGTCCGGCGGTCGCGCGTTCAACAACGCCGCCGGCCACGGCGTGATCGACGTCGAAGCCGCCGTCGCCGCCGCCCTCGACCTGCCGACCGCCACCCCGACGGCCACCGACGCACCGCGCCCGACGGCCACCGCCACCGGCGTGCCCACGGCGACCGCGCGCGCCACCACGACGCCCGGTCCGACGACCCCCGCCGCGGCGACGGCCACCACGGAGTGGACGCCGACCCCGCGCCCGTCCGTGCCGCCGCCCACCGCCACGCGATCGACCCCCGATCTCCCGGCGGGGCGCCTCTGGCTGCCGGTCCTGTCCCGCTGAGGGGCTGAGGCGCCAAGGCTCCCGGCGCTATGATTTGCGTCGGAAGAAGATTGGTTTACTATTTGATCGTATCGACTTTGTCCGGCCGTCCGCCTGCCCTAAAATGTTCCTTCCGGGTTGTGCACGGCCTCGGATCGTGCACGGCAGGGGCGATCGACGGCAGCGTCGGCACCTCGCCGGCGGTGCACGGACCGCCCAGGGCCCGCTCGCCGAGGCGTGCCGAAAGACGCTCGAGAGGGGTGTGTGTGTTCAGTCAATTGCCCACCGATGTGCGTGCGTTTCAGGACTGGTCGTGGTCGCAGATCGCGCCGTACTATGCCGATCTGGCGGCCCGTCCGCTCACGGCCGGCAGCCTCGAGGCCTGGCTGGCGGACTGGACGCGGCTGAGCTTCCTCATCTACGAGACGGGTGCGCGGCGCCATCTGGCCCACACCCAGGACACGACGGACGCGGTCGCCGAAGCGGCGTTCTTCCGGTATCTGGACGAGATCCGCCCGCCGGCGGCCACGGCCGAACAGGAACTCAAGCTCAAGCTCCTGGCATCGGGCCTGTCGCTCGAGGGATTGGCCGTGCCGCTGCGCAATCTCAAGGCAGAGGCCGACCTCTTTCGCGACGTGAACCTGCCGTTGCTCGTCGAGGAGTCGAAGCTCGGCAGTCGCTACGACAAGATCATCGGCGCGCAGACCGTCGAGTGGGAAGGCAAGGAGATCCCGCTGCCGCAGCTCCGACCGGTGCTGGCCGGCACGGACCGCGCGCGGCGCGAAGCCGCGTGGCAGCTGATGAGCCGGCGGCGGTTGGCCGATCGGTCCGCGCTGAACGACCTTTGGCGGGAGCTGCACGCGCTGCGCCAGCGGATCGCCGCCAACGCGGGCCACCCGGACTACCGCAGCTACATCTGGCAGGCCAAGCAGCGGTTCGATTACACCCCGGCGGACTGCGCCACCTTCCACGACGCCATCGAGGCGGTCTGCGTCCCGGCCGCGACGCGGATCTACGACCGCCGATCCCGGATGCTCGGGCTCCCGGCGCTCCGCCCGTGGGACCTGACGAACGGCGAGTTCAGCCGACCGGCCGACATGCCCGGGACACAGCCCCTCAAGCCCTATCGGGACGGCGGCGAGCTCCTGGACAAGAGCGCCGCGATCCTGGACAAGGTGGACCCGAGCCTCGGCGGCCAGTACCGAACGATGATCGCCGAAGGCCTGCTGGACGCCGAGAACCGCAAAGGCAAGGCTCCCGGCGGCTACTGCACGTACTTCCCGGTGGCCAAGCGCCCGTTCATCTTCATGAACGCCGTCGGTCTGCACGACGACGTCCAGACGATGCTCCACGAGGCCGGCCACGCCTTCCACGCCTTCGCCTCGAGCGACCTCCCGTTCGCGCCGCAGCTCGAGTCGCCGATGGAGTTCAACGAGGTCGCCTCGATGGCGATGGAGCTGCTGGCGGCGCCGTACCTGACAGCCGACCACGGCGGGTTCTACGATGTCGGCGGCGCCGCCCGGGCGCGCATCGAGCACCTCGAGAGCACGATTCTGTTCTGGCCGTACATGGCGGTCGTCGACGCATTCCAGCAGTGGGCATACACCCATCCCGAAGGTGCCGAGCCCGACGCATGCGACGCGCAGTGGCGTGCCCTGGTACAGCGCTTCATCCCGGCGATCGACTTCGACGGCTTGGACGATGTGATGGCCACCGGCTGGCACCGCAAGCTCCACATCTTCAACGTGCCGTTCTACTACGTGGAGTACGGCCTCGCCCAGCTGGGCGCGGCCCAGGTCTGGCGCAACAGCCTCACCGACCACCCGCGCGCCGTGGCCGACTACCGTTCGGCGCTGCGCCTGGGTGGAACGGCGACGCTCCCGCAGCTCTTCGCCACCGCCGGCGCGCGCTTCGCGTTCGACGCCGGGACGCTGGGCGAGGCGGTGGGGCTGATCGAGCGGACGGTGACGGAGCTCGGGGCGGTGGCGTAGCTTCGCGGCTCCGCCGCTCGGGGAACGATCGGACCCGGCCTTACCTCCACCATTCGATAACGACGCGCCCGGACCGTTCAACGGTCCGGGCGCGTGATGGTGTACCCCCGGCACGGCTCGAACGTGCGACCTACTGGTTCGAAGCCAGTTGCTCTGTCCACTGAGCTACGGGGGCGTGCTTCGGCGATGATAGCATAGCCGATTGACCGGGCGTCGCCGACGGCGGTGGCGTTTCGTCGGCAGGAATCGTCTCGGGTGCGGGGGGCGTCGGCGTGCCGTTCGGGTCGGCGGTCGATGTCGCCGTCGCGGTCACGGTCTGGGTGGCCGTCGCCGTCGCCGTCGCCGTCGGCTGCGGATCGTGCCGGACCAGCGGCAGGTACGCGCGCCCGGCCGGCGGCGTCGCCGTGTCCGTCGGCGGGACGTCGGTCGGCGTGGGCTCATCGGTGGGCGTGGCGGTGCGGATGGGCGTCGGCCGGGGGACGGTGGCGGTCGGGGGCAGCGTCGGGCGGACGGTGGGCGTCGGGTAGCTCAGGTCCGGCTCCCATGTCAGGGCGATGTTGTCCAGGAACACGCCGCCGCCGGACGGTGCACCCGTCGGCGCGACGGCCGTCCATTCCAGCGTCCAGGCTGCGCCGCGCAGGTCGTACACGGCTGCCGGGTTGCGGACGTCGACGAGGTTGCGCAGGTCGAGGTATCGCTGCGGGGACGCCCATGCGCCGGTGTCGCCGGTGGCGCCGAAGATCGGCACGCGGTCGACGGCGCCGCCGGGGCGGGGCACGTGGAGCCAGACGACGAGGCCGGCGTCCTCCGCCGCAGCGAGGCGAAACCAGACGTCGAAGCCAAGCTCGAGGCGGTTGGCGGCGCCGGCGCCCTGGAGGTCGAGGTGCAGGAAGGCGGTGGACGAAGCGCCGGGCGGCACGGCAGCATCGCACGGCGCATCGGGCGACGTTGCGGGTGGGGCGAACGCGCGGAGCGCGCGCCGCCCGCCGAGCGCATGGCAGCCGGAGGTGCGCCACGTCGTCGGGGCGGCGGGCACCGTCCAGACGGCGGGGTCGGGCCAGGCGGCGGCTTCGAAGTCGTCGAGGACGAAGCGGACGTCGCGCAGGCGCGCTGCGGCGGCCGGCGTGAAGGCGAACGCAGCGGCGGCGGCCACGGCGGTCCAGCGCGACGCCCGGCGCAGCCCGCGTGGGCGGGTGCCGACGGCGCGGACGCGCGCGCGCAGCCGCTCGGGCATCGAGCGTGTATCCGGCGCGGAGCGCTTCGACCGAGAGTCCATCGCCCGCTATCCTAAGGGACGCGTCGGGGCCGAGGCAACCTTCACGCCCCGTGCGGCGTTAAGCCCGTCGTGCCGGTGGCGCCGGCACGGTCCGCTGGACACCGATCGTTCGATGGCCGATGTTCGTCCGGTGCTCCCGGGTCCGATCGACTCTTCCGATCTCAACGTATCGCAACGTCAGGATGCCGCCATGAACTTTCGAGACCGTGCGCCGTTCCGAGTCGCGCCGCGTCGCACGCCGGGCGATCGGCCGGGACGCCGCACGCTGGCGGTCGTCGGCGCGCTGGCGCTCATCGGCGCGCTGACCGCCTCGCTGTCCGCGTTCGATGCGGCCGCCGCCCAAGGGCAGGAGCAGGACTCGTGCAGCTTGGCCGTGGACAAGACGGCGGCGCCCGGGCGGATCTGGCTGGGCGAGGAGGTCACGGTCACGCTGTCCATCACCGGCAGCTGCACGGCGCGGGAGATCAAGTCCGACGTCGTTCTCGTCATCGACCGCTCGCGCTCGATGCTCAGCGCCGGCAAGTTCGTCGCGGCGCGCGCGGCGGCCAAGAACTTCATCGACCGGGCCGACGCGAACCTCATCCAGATCGGGATCGTGGCGTTCGACGACGTGGCCGAGTCCGTTCACTTCCTGTCCACGGACAAGGCCGCGCTCAAGGCGGCGGTGGACGGGATCTCACCGGACACGGGCACGAACCTCGTCGACGGGCTGGACGAAGGGCGGAAGATGCTCGCCAGCGCCGGGCGCCGGGCGGACGCGCGGCCGGTGATCATCTTCCTCACGGACGGCCGCCACTCCGTCGGCTCGCCGCCGATCACCGACCTGCCCCGCGTCGTCGCCGACGTCCGCGCCGCCGGCATCCTGGTCTACACGATCGGCCTGGGCAACGACATCGACGAGTCCAACCTGCGCCAGATGGCCAGCGACCCGACCAAGTACTTCCGCTCGCCGACGGCGGCCGAGCTCGAGGCGATCTACCTGCAGCTCGTCGGGACGATCAGCGCCACCGAGCTGATGAAGGAAGCGTTCATCGTCGACGAGCTGCCGGCCGACATGACGTTCATCCCGGGCAGCGGCCAGCCGGCCGAGCCGACCCTCAGCCCGGACGGCCGGACGCTGACGTGGCGCCTGGTGTCCGTGGCGATGCCGCCGCCGATGCTCACGCTGACCTACCGCGTCCGCCCCACCCGGACCGGCACCCGCCCGACGAACGTCGAGGCGCGCGCCGACGTCACGGACGGCTTCGGCAAGCGGCAGACGCTGCTGTTCCCGGTGCCGTCCGTCCTCGTCCTCGCGCCCGTCACCCCGACACCCCCGCCGACCGCCACGCCACCGCCTGCCGGCGCGCAATGCGTGTGCCGCGTGACGCGCAACAAGGTGCCGCAGAGCGTCATCGACGCCGCGCTCGCCGACCCGTCCAAGGTCTACGGCTGGCAGTACCCGCTGAACCCGAACGTGCCGGGCCCGGTCCTGCCGCAAAACCCGCCGCGGACGTGCCTGGACCTGCAGAACCGCGGGCTGCACTACCATCCGTTGTTCAACAACGTGGTCTGGCGGGCGGGGTGTTTGATCGGGCCTCCCTAACCCCTATCCGTCAGCGCCTTCGGCGCTGCCACCTTTCCCCACCGGAGGTGGAGAAAGGATGCTTCAGGGGCTGGGGCAATGCGTGTGGGCCGAGGTGTCACAGCCGGTTCCGGTCGCTGGTCTGTCGTGTCCTTGATCCTTGGGCAGCGCCGGGATCCACCTTCGACCCCAACACGTCAGTCCTCTCCAGCGACAGCTGGGGAGGACAGGCGCGCGACAGCGCGCCGGGAGGGGTTTGCAGGCCGCCGGCGCTCGTCACCGACTTCCGAATCTTGACCTCCCCCTGCCACCACCCCTTCGTACCACCCCACCAACCGCGCGTTCTCCGCCCCCCACCCCCGCGTCCGCGCGTACGCGTTCGCCGCGTCGGCCAGTCTTGCGCGTTCGTCCGGCGCGTCGACCAGCTGGCGCACGACGGCGGCCAGGCTGGCGCGGCTCTCGGCGCGAAACAGCCGGCCGGTGATGCCCTCGCGGACGTGCTCGAGCACGCCGCCGGCGTCCGGCACAACGACGGGCAAGCCGCTGGCCAGCGCCTCGAGGACGACGTTGCCCAGCGTCTCGTTCGCACCCGGGAACACGAAGACGTCGGCGGCGGCGTAGGCTTCGGCGAGTGGGATGCCGGAGCGGAAGCCGGTGAAGACGACGTTCCGGCCGGCGAAGGCGCGTTCGAGGGCGGGGCGGGCCGGGCCGTCACCGACGACGGCGAGGCGCGCTTCGGGGCAGGCGTCGAGGGCGGCGGTGATCCAATCGATCCGCTTCTCGTTGGACAGACGGCCGACGTAGACCAGGAGCGGGGCCTCGATGTTCCCGCCGGCGAGTTCGGCGCGTACCTCGGCCCTGCGACGGTGCGGCCCGTACAGGTCGGTGTCGACGCCGCGGCTCCAGATCGCCACGTTCGGGAACCCGTGGGCGACGAGGTCGGCGGCGGTGGTGTGGCTGGGCGCGAGGTTGAGCGAGGCCTGACCGTGGCCCCACTTGAGCATCCGCCACAGCGTCGGCGCCAGCCAGCCATGCCCCCAGCGCGCGGCGAAGCCGGGGATGTCGGTGTGGTAGCTCATGACCATCGGCACGCCCCGCCGCCGGCCGTAGCGAATGCCGATCAGACCGGTGGCGACGGGGCCGGCGATGTGCAGCACGTCGGGCGCGAACGCGTCAAGGACCGGGTCGATGTTGTGCCAGGGCGGGGAGAGGCGCAGCTCGGGGTAGAGCGGGAACGGCATCGCCGGCAGGCCGACGACCTCGGCGCCGGCGTAGCGTTCCGGCAGGCCGGGCATGCGCGGCGTGACGACGAGCGCCGGGATGCCCACGGCCTCGAGGTGCCGCAGCACGTGACCGAGCGTGTGGGTGATGCCGTCGATCTTGGGATGGAAGACCTCGGTGAACAACGCGATGCGCATGCGGTGGGAATCGTCCGATCCGTTGTGCGTTGCCCGGTCAAGCGGTGCGCCGACCGGTCAATAGGGCAGAGATGCCAGGACGATCGCCGCCACCCCGACCGCCGTCCCGGCGACGACCTGCCGCGGCGTGTGGCGCCGGAGCACGACGCGCGCCCAGCCGACGGCGAGCGGCAACGCGAGCCAGAGCGCGATGTCGGCGCCGACGGCTCCACCGGTGCCGGCCATCGCGCCGCCGGCGGTGAGGGCCATCCCGGCGGCAGCGCCAGCCGCGGCGCCGTGCAGGCTGATCTTCCAGCGCAGCGTCACCCCGCACAGCAGCGCCAGCTGCGCGCTCCACGCGACGCCGAACGCCACAAGCGTCGCCGGACCGCCCAGGTTGGCGAGGACGGCCGTGGACACGACGGCGCACAGCGTGGCGACGGCGAACGGTAGGTGTCGCTGCCGCCTGTCGGAGAGGTCGAAGTCCACGACGCGGCCGGCCCGCACGAGCGCGGCCACGACGAGCGCCGGCGTGACGACGGCCGGCAGCGCGAACATCGCCGCCCACGCCCAAGCCCGCGGCACGGGCGAGCCGTCGACGACGCGCGCGAGGAGCGCGAGGGCCACGACGGGCGGGCAGGCGATCCGCGAGATCCAAACGGCGGTGTGGCGGAACGCGGCGCGGATCGCGTCGGCGGGCGGGTCGCCGGCGTGCGTGGCGCCGACGAACGGACGCGGCGGACGTGGAAGCGAGACGGCTGGGAAAGGCCAGTGAGGTCGTACGCTCATGGTGTCGAGCGTAGTCCGGGCGGGTTAATGGGGCGGCGCTCCGTCGTTAATGGGCGGCGGCAGGGACGTTAAGGATGCTCACTTGACAGAACGGATGGCAGGAACGACGCGGCCATCAGCAGAGCGCCCTTACCGCCTCCCCCAGAACGCCCCCGCCGGACAAGGCAACCGCACCGCGATCGAACTGTAAATCCCCGCCAACGCCTCCGCATCCGGCGCCAGGAACGCGTCCGCCGGCCGGCTCGCGATCGCCCGCAGCGCGTCCACGTCCAGGTCGTACCCGACGCCCACGGTGAACACCGTCACGCCCGCCGCCTTGGCGCGCGCCGCCTCCGCCACCGCCACGTCCGCCGGCACCGGGTTCGCGCGGCCGTCCGTGAGAACGATCATCGCCGCGGCGTTGTCCGCCCTGCGCCGCGCCGGGTCGGCGAGTGCCTCGGCGGCGACGGCGACGGCGCGGTCGAGGCGGGTGAGGGATGCGGTGGTGATGGAGCCGAGCGCGGCGTCGAGGGCGGCGCGCTCGTCGGTCAGCGGCTGAAGGAGCCAGGCGTCGCTGTTGAACGTGATGATCGCAGCCTGATCGCCCTCGGCCAGCCGGAGCGTGCCGAGGAACGTGCGGGCGGCATCGACGGCGGCGGCGAGCTTGGTGCGGCCGGCGGCGGTGGGCTCGGTCATGGACGACGAGGCATCGATGGCGAGGGCGATGTCGACGTTGCGTTGGGAGGGGGTGCAGGATTCGGTGAGGGCG
>Ga0138256_10000902_pt1 | contig 31972 bp, 24 predicted proteins | sample KNB2016incub_MG_FD_105486 | JGI IMG/M metagenome (GOLD analysis project Ga0138256, IMG submission 105486) | Active sludge microbial communities from wastewater in Klosterneuburg, Austria - KNB2014incub_MG | ecosystem: Engineered > WWTP > Activated sludge > Unclassified | place: Austria... | reverse complement strand
GGGTGCCGATATCGGAGCGGGTCTGTACATGGTGCATGTGACCATCGAAGGCAAGCCTTACATCCAGCGCCTGGTGATCCAGTAAGCGCAGGGATCTTCTGAGCAAGGGGCCGTTCCGCAAGGGACGGCCCCTTCGCTTTTGGAGCGGTCCGGGCGAGGGCTGTTCGCATCCGGCAGCGCTCCATCGGATGACGCGCGCCTCACAGTTGCATGCCCGCAACGGAAGAGTGATACCATTTCGATATTCAGACCCACCCAGAGGTGCGCGCATTCTATCGCAGGGCGATTCGAAACAAGGTTAGAGTAGCCGGGAGCGATGGAACCTTCGTGGCGGAGAAACCATGCGGCAACAGGGCAAGCAGAGCGTTGGGATCCGTATGTCGAATGGGTATGACCTGATTCCCCTCAAGAGATCGACTTCGGCAGCGGTGTCGGACCCCAGGATGAGCGACAGCCCACCGCAGGAGCATGCACATCGTTCAGTGGAATGTGTGATGGTGCCACGCCGCGGATCCTTCACCAGTCAGTGTCGCCTTTGCCTGGACGCATGCCCTGCGCACCGGGCCAATTGACCTCTTTCATGATTCACAAGGGTGTCACGGTGGGCCCGTCGAACCGGTTCCACGGGCTCGCCGTCACACTGCTTCGTATCGCGTCCCTTCAAATGCGAAAGAGGTCCGATCGACATCACCGGGGAATGCGGTTCAGACCCGTTGGGGCCGAGAACCGAACGGAGAGTCCACGAGCCCGGCTGTTCCGAATGACGCGCATGAGAAAGCCCCGCCATTCCTGACGGGGCTTCGCGCGTTCCGGAAGGATCCGCTCTTAGTAGTACACCAAGCGGCGCACCCGGGTAATGTGCTTTGCGAGGCGGATCACCTGTTTGGTGTAGCCGAACTCGTTGTCGTACCAAGCGTACACCACGATGTTCTTCCCGTCACCGCTGGCGATGGTGGCGTTGCTGTCGAACACGCTGCAGCAGGTATCGCCCACGATGTCACTGCTCACCAGCTCGGGATCGATCTGGTAGTGGATCTGGTTCACCAGTTCGCCGTTGAGGGCGGCATTACGCACCAGTTCGTTCACCTCGTCCCGGGTGGCGGGCTTCTTCACGCTAAGGCTCATGATCGCCAGCGAACCGTTCGGGGTGGGCACGCGTACGGCGTTGGCGGTCAGTTTGTCCTTCAGGCTGGGAATGGCCTTGGTAACCGCACTGCCGGCGCCGGTGCTGGTGATCACCATGTTGATGGCAGCGCTGCGGCCCCGGCGCGGCTTCTTGTGGAAGTTGTCCAGCAGGTTCTGGTCGTTGGTATAGGCATGCACCGTTTCGATGTGCCCGCGCTCCACTTCCAGACTGTCCTCGATCACCTTCAGGATGGGGCAGATGGCATTGGTCGTGCAGCTCGCCGCGCTGAAGATCTTTTCGTTCTCGATGTCCAGGTCCTTGTGGTTGATGCCGTACACCACGTTGGGCACCTCCTTGCCGGGCGCGGTGAGCAGCACCTTGCTCACGCCCTTGGCCTTCAGATGGCGCTCCAGGTCGGCGCGCTTGGTGAACACGCCGGTGTTGTCGATCACCAGCGCGTTGTTGATCCCGAAGGCCGTGTAATCCACGTCCTCAGGGTTCTTCGCGGCGATCAGCTGCACGCTCTGGCCGTTCACGATGATGGCCTTGTTGGCGATGTCCTCGATCACGGCGCCCTTGAAAGCACCATGCACGCTGTCGTTGCGGAGCAGCGCGGCGCGCTTCACCACCTCCTCGTCGGTCACATTGCGCAGCACGATGGCGCGCAGGCGCAGTTGCTGGCCCTTGCCGGCCTGCTTCACCAGTTCGCGCGCGGCGATGCGCCCGATCCGGCCGAAGCCGTAGAGCACCACGTCCTGCGGCTTGAAGGTGTGCTTGTCCTGCCCGATGAAGTTCTTCAGTGTGCCACCGAGGAACGAGGCGAGGTCCCCTCCGTTCTTCGCGAACTCCCAGGTGAGCTTGCCGATGTCGATCTTGCTGGGGGCGAGGTCGATGGAGAGGAGCCCGCGGGCCACATCGGCGGCCTGGAACACATCGATCGGCTTCTGCACCACGTCCTTCGCGTAGTTGAACAGGTTGAGCAGTTGGCTGTTGCTGATGTCGAGCAGCGGATTTCGGAAGAAAACCAGCTCCACGCCCTTGGCGTACATGAGCTGGCCCACTGAGTTCATCAGGTCCACAGCGGCCTTTTCGCGGTCTACATGGTCCTTCAGCCCGGCTTCGTATCCGGTGTTCGCGGCGACGGTCTCCATTGAGGGGGTGTTGATGGGAAAAGTGTTTCTGGAAAGGAAAAGGGGACCCGTGGAGCCCCCTATTGGTATTGATCAGCCCAAGTAGGCCTTCAGCAATTTGCTGCGGCTGGTATGCCGCAATCGCCGGATGGCCTTCTCCTTGATCTGGCGCACGCGCTCGCGGGTGAGGTCGAACTTGGCGCCGATCTCCTCCAAGGTGAGGCCGTGGTTGATGTTGATGCCGAAGAAGAGCTTCACCACATCCCGCTCACGTTCGGTGAGGGTGCTGAGCGCGCGGTCGATCTCTTTGGCCAGGCTCTCGTTGATGAGCATGCGGTCGGCCGGGGTGCTGTCGTTGTTGGCCAGCACGTCCAGCAGGCTGTTGCTCTCGCCTTCCACGAAGGGTGCGTCCATGCTGATGTGGCGGCCGCTCACCTTCATGGTGTCCGCCACCTTCTCGGGTGGCAGGTCCAGCAGGGTGGCCAGTTCGTCCGCGCTGGGCGGGCGTTCGAATTCCTGCTCCAGCCGGGCGAAGGCCTTGTTGATCTTGTTGAGGCTGCCCACCTGATTGAGCGGCAGGCGCACGATGCGGCTCTGTTCGGCCAGCGCCTGGAGGATGCTCTGGCGGATCCACCACACAGCGTAGCTGATGAATTTGAAGCCACGCGTTTCATCGAAACGCTGCGCCGCCTTGATGAGGCCGAGGTTGCCCTCGTTGATCAGATCAGGCAGGCTGAGGCCCTGGTTCTGGTATTGCTTGGCCACCGAGACCACGAAGCGCAGGTTGGCCTTTACCAGTTTCTCCAGCGCGGTATTGTCGCCCTGCTTGATGCGCCGCGCCAGTTCAACCTCCATTTCGGCGTTGATGAGGCCTTCCTTGCCGATCTCCTGCAGGTACTTGTCCAGCGACTGGCTTTCCCGGTTGGTGATCGACTTGGTGATCTTCAGTTGGCGCATCCTGCTGGTCACGGGCGGCGGGGTGTTAGGGTGGTGGATATGGAGGGGATCGGAACGTACTGACGTTCGGCGGTGAGGTGGGCCACCTCCGAACGGGCGGCCAAGGTACGGCCCCCCGATCGAACCGGACAAGCCGGAGGACCGGGAGGCGTACCCAGGACCGGAATGCGCGCTGGACGCGGGTTTCTCACACGCCCAGTCCGTAGTAGGCCTTCGTGCCGTTGGGGTAGACCCCTTCGATGAGCACACCACCACGTTTCTCATCGAGGGCACGCAGCACATCCTCCGGTTCGCGCACCCGCTCACGATCGATGCGGGTGATGATGAAGCCCTCGCGGATGCCTGAACTGCGGAGCTTCCCGCCGTTGATATTCAGCACTTTCACGCCGCTTTCGATACTCAGCGCCTTGAGTTCTTCGGTCGTAGCGGGCGTCAGGTCGGCCCCCAAAGCGGTGCTCGTGGCGGCGGCTTTCGCGGTGGCGGCCACGGCGGTGTTGCCTTCGCGGCCGCGCAGCTTCATGTCCATCACCTGCTCGCGGCCACCGCGCAGCACGGTAATGGCCACCGCATCGCCAGGGCGGAATTTGCCCACCTGCTCCTGTAGCTGCGGCACATTGTCCACGGCGATGTTGCCCACCTTCACGATCACGTCGCCAGCCTTCATGCCCGCGCTTTCGGCGGCGCCGCCCTGGCTGAGGCCCTTCACGTACACGCCCTTGGGCCGGTCCAGCCCGATCTCCTTGGCCTGGTCCGGGCCGATGTCCGCGATGCTCACACCGAGGTAGGCGCGCTGCACGCTGCCGAACTCCATGAGGTCGGCTGCCACTTTGCGCACGATGTTGGCCGGAATGGCGAAGGAGTAGCCGGTATAGGCGCCGGTGGTACTGGCGATGGCGCTGTTGATGCCGATGAGACCACCACTGGCGTCCACCAGGGCACCGCCGCTGTTGCCGGGGTTCACGGCCGCGTCGGTCTGGATGAAGCTCTCGATGGGGAATACATCACGGCCGGGATCATACTGCAGGATGTTGATGTTGCGGGCCTTCGCGCTCACGATGCCGGCGGTCACCGTGCTGGTGAGGTTCATCGGGTTGCCTACGGCCAGTACCCATTGGCCCACGCGCACATCGTCGCTGTTCGCATAGGAAAGCACGGGCAGGCCGCTCGCATCCACTTTGATCAGCGCGATGTCCGTACTGGGGTCGCGGCCGATCACCTTCGCCTGGAACTGGCGCTTGTCGTTCAGATGCACCAGGATGCGGTCGGCGCCCTCCACCACGTGGTTGTTGGTCACGATGTAACCATCGTCGCTCATGATCACGCCGCTGCCCGCGCCGCGCTGTACCTGTGGTTGCGTCTGGCGGTAGCCCCAGAAGAACCCGGCGAAGGGATCCTGGCGTTGCACATCGGCCTCGGTGGTCACGTGTACCACGGCATTCACCGTGCGCTCGGCGGCGTCGGTGAAGTCGGGCACGCTTACTGTGCTGCCGGCCGGGCCGGGCAGGTTCACGTAGCGTACGGGCAGCCCTACGTCCCCGGCCGCGTTCGTTTCCGGCGTGGGCGGGGTGGCAATGAACCGTTGATGGATGAAGAGCGAGAGCAGGCCGCCGATGACGGCCATGCCCACATAACTGATCGCGCGTTTCATGTTCGTTCGGTTGGGTGGTGTGCGGATCCTTTCTTCCGTCACGTCAAAACAACGCTGGCGCGAAAGGGAAGTATCGGTGTCCGCTGTTAAGAACTGTTTCTGTTCCCCCGTATGCTACGGAGGGCATGCGCCACCATGCGAGCGCTGTGCCAACGCATCTTTGCTGACGACATGGCGCGCATTCCCTTCAGCAAATGGCAGGGCACCGGCAATGACTTCATTGTGGTGGACGATCGCGAGGGCCGCTTTCCTTCAAACGACTTTGAATTGGTGCGTCATCTGTGCGATCGCCATTTCGGCGTCGGCAGCGATGGGTTGATCCTGATCCAGGCCCCCAGGACAGCAGGAACAGCCTATCACATGGAGTTCTTCAACCCGGATGCCAGCCAGAGCTTCTGCGGAAATGGAAGCCGATGCGCTTACGCGGCATGGGCGCAGGGACAGCCGAAGGCGACCCTGCGACACGACGCGGCCCTCGTGCGGTTCACTGCGATCGATGGTGAGCACGCCGCGTCGATGACCGATGGCCTGGTGGTGATCGGCATGCGCGATGTGGCGAGCGTGGAGCGCATCGCAGAGAACATCGACCTCATCCACACCGGCTCACCGCACCTGCTGGTGTGGGTGGATGACCCGGAAGCCATCGACATCGTGCCAGCCGCGCACGTGCATCGCTACGGCGAGCGTTTCAAGAAGGAAGGAGTGAACATCAACTTCCTTCGCTGGAACAACGGGAAGGTGGAGATGCGCACCTACGAACGCGGGGTGGAAGGGGAGACCCTCAGTTGCGGTACGGGCGTTACGGCCGCAGCGCTCAGCGCGATGGTACGTGGGCACGTGGGTGGAACCTGCACGGTGCGCACGCGCGGCGGCGAACTGCGCGTGGAGGCCGAACCCGTGGGTGCAGGCTTCCGCGCCATCACGCTGGCAGGCCCGGCCACGCGTGTTTTCAATGGTGAGGTGGACGTTATTGCATGAAACGCGGACGCCTCATCCTCCTGGCCCTACTGCTGGTTCTCGGTGTCGGCGGCTACATCGGCTGGCAGGTGTACAAGTGCGTCTTCGGCCCCGGACCCCGGTTCGAGGACGGCGATCGGATCGTGCTCATTCCCACCGGATCCGGGTTGGATCAGGTGATCGACAGCTTGAAGGCGCAAGGACTGGTCGCCGATGAGCAGAGCTTCCGCCTGCTCGCTGACCGGAAGAAGTACGGCGCGAAAGTGAAGCCCGGCCGCTACCGCGTGGAGAGCGGCATCAGCTTGAACGGCCTGATCAACAAGTTGCGCAGCGGCGAGCAGGAACCCGTTCGCATCACCTTCAACAACATCCGCACCCTGCCCGAGTTCGCCGCGAAGGTGGCTCCGTACATCGAGGCGGACTCGTTGGAATTGATCCGAGCGATCCGTGATCCCGGCACCATCGAGAAGCTGGGCCTCAGGCCCGAGACCATGATCTCCTTGTTCATCCCCGACACCTACGAGCTATGGTGGACGGACACGCCGGCCGAGCTGATCGACCGCATGGCGACGGAGTACAGGCGTTTCTGGAACCCCGAACGGCAGGCACGGGCGAAGGCCATCGGGCTCGGGCAGGGCGAGGTGTCCACCTTGGCCAGCATCGTGCAGGCTGAAACGGCCAAGCCCGACGAGGCGCCCATCATCGCGGGGGTCTACCTCAACCGGCTGAGGATCAATATGCCCTTGCAGGCCGATCCCACCTTGAAGTTCGCCCTCGGCATCGACAGCCTGAACCGCGTGCTGGACCGGGACAAGCTGGTGGACTCGCCCTTCAACACCTACACGCGCACGGGCCTGCCGCCGGGCCCCATCAACATGCCCGAGCCGCGCTACATCGATGCCGTGCTCAACCCCGCCAAGCACGACTACCTCTACTTCTGCGCCCGCGAAACCCTGGACGGCTACAGCAACTTCGCGAAGACCTACGAGCAGCATCTGGTGAACGCCCGGCGATACCAGCGGGCCTTGAACGAGCGCGGTATCTACCGGTGATGTGTTGAAAGCCCCGATGCCCGCTCATCGCTGGAGCGGGAGTGCTTCTACTTTCGCGGCCCGAAAGCAAGCACATGAGCAAGATCAAATTCGGCACCGACGGCTGGCGCGCGATCATCGCGGATGATTTCACCGTGGACAACGTGGCGCGCGTGAGCGTGGCCGTGGCGCTGTGGGTGAAGAAGAACTTTCCAAAGGATCCCAGCATCGTCGTGGGGCATGACTGCCGTTTCGCCGGTGAACTCTTCGCGGAGACCTGTACTAAGGTCTTCGTGAACGCGGGCATCAAGGTGCATCTGGCCAAGGGCTTCGTGAGCACGCCGATGGTGTCATTGGGCGCGTTCAACCTGAAGTCGGCCATGGGGGTGATCCTTACGGCCAGCCACAACCCGCCGAGCTATAACGGCTACAAGCTGAAGGGTATCTACGGTGGTCCGCTGATCCCCGAACACGTGCAGGAAGTGGAGGACATCATCCCGGAGAAGCATGGTGTGGACCTGGCTTCCATCGACCTGAAGAAGGCGGAGAAGGATGGCCTGCTCACCTACATCGACCTGGAGACGATGTACGTGAAGCACGTGGAGAAGAGCTTCGATCTGGACGCCATCCGCAACAGCGGCCTCAAGCTCGGCTACGATGCTATGTACGGTGCGGGCCAGAATGTGATACCGCGCATCCTGCCGAAGACGCGGTTGCTGCACTGCGAATACAACCCCTCCTTCCACTGGCAGGCGCCGGAGCCCATCCACAAGAACCTGATCGAGTTCAGCGAGCTGATCAAGAAAGAGGGCATCCAGTGCGGCCTGGCCACGGACGGTGACGCGGACCGCATCGGCCTGTACAACGGCAGGGGCGAGTTCGTGGACAGCCACCACATCATCCTCCTGCTCATCCACTATCTGGTGAAGTACAAGAAATTCACCGGCAAGGTGGTTGTGGCCGTGAGCACCACGCCCAAGGTGAAGAAGATGTGCGAGCACTATGGGCTCGAGTACCAGGTCACCAAGATCGGCTTCAAGTGGATCTGTGGCATCATGATCACGGATGACGTGCTGCTGGGAGGGGAGGAGAGCGGTGGCATCGCGATCAAGGGCCACATCCCCGAGCGCGACGGCATCTGGATGGGTTTGACCATCTGGGAATTCATGGCCAAGAGCGGCAAGACGCTGGAGCAGCTGATCGACGAGGTGTACGGCATCGTGGGGCCGTTCAAGTACGAGCGCAGCGACCTGCACATCAGCGAGGCGTTGAAGCAACGCGTGCTGGCCGATGCGGCGAGCGACAAGAACAAGAGCTTCGGACCGTATGCGGTGCGGCGCTTGGAAACGATCGACGGCTGGAAGTACCATTTCGACAACGACCAGTGGCTCATGATCCGCGCCAGCGGCACGGAGCCTGTGCTGCGCACCTATGCGGAAAGCGACACGTTGGAGAACGCCCGGAAGATCCTGGCGGCCTGCAAGGAGACGATCGGGGCCTGAGAGCCTGTTCGGGATCTCTTGAATGATGGACCCCGGGACTATTTTTCGGTCAGGCGCAGCCGGAAAATCAACGCGTAGCGGTGCCTACGGGATAATTTTCCGGCGAATCATGGGCGGAAAAGAGGCCGTGGAACGAGTTTGAAGGGATCCCGAACAGGCTCTATCGTTTGATCAGCGGGAGGGCGCCTATCACAGCGCCCGAGGTATCGCGCAGGAGCACGGAATAGCTGCCCGCCGCGTGCGCCCGCATGTCGATTGCCCATGAGGAACCGTCGCCGGGTGCCGTATCGATGAGCAGTACGCGGCCCTGCGCGTCGAGCAACGAGAGGGAAGCGCCAGCATGGCCGGGGCCCAGCACGATGTACGCCATGTCCTGCACGGGGTTGGGGTACACGCCCGTGAGCCCGCCGCCGCGCGCGATGGAGATGGCGTTGCTGAACTCATCCGCACCGTCGCGATCGATCATGCGCAACCGGTAGGAGCCCGTGGGCGTCGGCGGGAAGGCGTCGGTGAAGGCATACAGCAACGTGCTCTGGCTCTCGCCAGCGGCAGGCACCGTGCCCAACGGTGCGAAGGCCTCACCGTCCGTCGAGCGCTGCACCTCGAACCGATCGCTGTTGTGTTCGGTTGCCGTGGCCCAACGCAGCTCGTTCACGCCCCCTGCGGCCGCGCCGTTGAAGGAGAGGAGTTCGATGGGCAGAATGCCGATATCGCCCACCGCGCTGGCGTAACCATAGAACCAGCGGCTGAAGCGCTGGCCATCGATGAGCTTGGCGGGGTGGTACTCCACCCGCACACGCCACTTGTAGCGCATACGAAAGGGGAATTTGGAAACCAATTCCTTGATCTCGGTACCGGCCAGCGGAAGCATCGTCCAGGCCGCACTCGTGGTCGTGGAGGCCGTGCTGTTGGTGATGGGCGTGTTGCTGTACGGCTGACCCTCGAAGACCACCTCCCAACGAAGGCGTGCGCGGCATCGCTGTATCGGGCTGCGGGCCCTGTGGCCGATACCGAACCAGGCGGTGCTGGCCGGATCCGTGCTGTTGGTGCTGAGGGGGGAGATCAGGTCGGCGTCGTACTGGCGGGTGAGGCGGTTGAGTGCGCGGGCCACCCCGCCGCGGTGCCAGTAGTGGGCGCCCTCGTCGGAGAACGCGGCACTGGCCCTCGGCGCGCCGATCACCACATCGCTGTAGCCGTCACCGTCCACATCACCGCCGCCGCACACGGCCGAACCGAATTGATACCCTGACGTGTTGGATCCGAACTGATCGTACACCAACCCCGTAATGCCGGAGGGGCCACCGCGATAGACACAGGCGATCCCCTCGTCGGGTGTGCCAGCGTTGTCCTCGCCCAGTGGAAGCCCCACGACGGCGTCCGCGTAGCCGTCGCCGTTCACATCGCCCGCCTCGGCCACGCTGCGCCCCATGCCGGCCCCGATGATATTGCGCTGGAGTGTGGTGCTGATGCCTGCCACCGTGCCGGCCACGCTGCCGTGGAAGATGAAGGCGCCGCCTTCGCCGGCCTGGCCGCTGGCCCACTGGTCCGCGCCCACGATCACGTCGAAGAAACCATCGCCGTTCACGTCGCCCACGCCGGCCACGCTCACGCCGAAGTTCGCGTTGGCCAGGTTGGCCTCGAGTCTCTGCTGGTAGGGCGTAACGATGCCGTCCTCCGAGCCGATGTACACGTAGGCGAGTCCCTCGGCCGCCTGTCCATTGCTGGCCAGCCGCGCACCCACGATCACGTCACTGTAACCGTCACCGTTCACGTCGCCAGCGGTGTACACCGAACAGCCGAAGAGTCCGGCCGCTGGTGGTTCGCTCAGGACGATGTGCGGGGTGGTGATCAACCCGGCAGGGCCGCCCCTGAAGACATACGCTTCGCCCGACCCTGGGGCGCCCACGATGACGTCCGCGTAGCCATCGTGGTCCACATCGCCAGCAGGGCCCACGGAGGCACCGAATTGTGATCCCCCGGTCAGGGTAAATGCCGGTGCGGCGGCCAGCCCGCCCACCGCGCCGAGGTACACATAGGCGCGTCCGGAACCGCTCAGTGGTGCGCCCACGATGGCGTCCGCATAACCGTCGCCATTCACATCCCCCGCGCTGGCCACACTGGTGCCGAACGCGGCGCCGGGCACGTTCATGCCAAGGGTCAACGACGGGGCCGAGGGCAGACCAGTGGCATTCCCATAGTGCAGGTATGCGAGCCCTTCGCCGACCTGGCCATCGTCCGCACCGGGAGCGCCGATGAGGATGTCCGAGTAGCCGTCGCCGTTCACGTCGCCCGCGTTCCCGGTGCTGCTGCCGAGCAGGGTGCCGGCCGCGCCGCCGTACCGCGTGGACGATGCGGCCGGGCTGGTGCTGTAAGGGCCTCCAAGGTACACGGCGGTGGCACCGGATGCGCCGTGGAGCGATGCCCCCATGATGAGGTCCGAGTAGCCATCGCCATTCACATCACCGGCGGTGCTGACGGATTCGCCGAAAATGGCGCCGGGTTCGTTCAGTTCGAACCTGATCGAAGGGGACGTGGGTATCCCCGTGGCCGACCCGAAGTAGAGCCAGGAAGCCCCTTCAAGACTCTGCCCGTTCGTGTATCGGGCCACGCCCACCAGGAGGTCGCCGTATCCATCGCCGTTCACATCGCCCGCGGCGCTTACGGAGCGGCCCATCCACGCACCGGCCTGGTTGCTCTCGAGGATGGCGGTGGGCACGGTGTTCACGCCGCTCGCCGAACCGAGATAGACCCGGACCATGCCTTCGTCCGTTTGGCCGTTCTCTTCCAGGTAGCCGGAAACGGCCACGTCGCTGTAGCCGTCGCCGTTGAGGTCGCCCGCGCAGGTCACCCACCAGCCGAAGTATGCCACGTTGCTGCCCGTTCCGAAAAGCTGCTGCGAGAACGACGGGTTCAGGCCAGCGCCGAGCCCGATGGCCGAACCGAACCAGATGAAGGCCGTGCCCTGGTCGCTTGCACCGGAGGTATAAATGAACTTGGAGGCGCCAATGATGACGTCGGAGTAACCGTCACCGTTCACGTCACCGGCACCGGCCACGCTTTTTCCGAAGAATGCACCGCCCTGGTTGCGTTCAAGGCGGTGCAGAGGTGCCGCGTTGAGTCCGGTGGCCGAACCGGTGTAGACGAGGACCGCACCTTCATTGAACGTGGGATAGGAGGCCAGATACCCGCTTACGAGAATGTCACTGTACCCATCGTTGTTGATATCGCCCGCGCAGGCCACGAAGCTGCCCATGGCGTCGTCAGCGTGGTCGGTCTGCAACATCTGGTCAGCCACGGTGGTGATCCCCGTGGCCGATCCGAAGTACACGAAAACGGCGCCCTCGTTGTTCTGCGTGGCCACATCGCTTTCGTAGGAACGGGCGCCCACGAGCAGGTCGCTGTACCCGTCTCCGTTCACATCACCAGCAGTACTCACAGAGTAGGCGAAGAGGCTGCCCGCCTGCGGTCCGTTGAGGACCACGTCCGGCACGGTGCCGATCCCGGTATTGGTTCCGTAATGGACGTACGCGATGCCCGTGTTGTTCCCACCGCCGAGGCTGGAGTACGGTGCACCGATGACGACGTCGCTTCGTCCATCGCCGTTGAGGTCGCCCGCAGTGCATACGGAATAGCCGTACTGCTGGCCCACTACCGGTCCAACAAGGAGAGTGGAAGGCGAGGTGGATACCGGATCGATGGTGATCGGGTACACCGCGTCATGGTCGTCCACGCGGATGGCCAGGCGCCCACCGCCGGGAACATCGGCCAGCGTCATGCGCGCGGGGAGCGGGCGTTGCAGCGCGTCCCAGCAGCGCAGGTCTCGATAGGTGAGCAGGACCGTGCCACGCTTGTCGCAGAAGGAGAGCCCATGGCCGCCGGGATCCAAAGCGGGCAGGAGGTCGCCATCCACATCGAGCAGTACGCTGACATCGCCGCTCCCTTCCGGCGGGGTGAACACGGTGAAATTCTGTCTGAGTCCCTGTGCCGAATGCGCATAATGCACGGCCATGCGCTCCCCTTGGAACCAGGCGGTGGAGCCTTCGGCCATGCGGCCTCCGCAGGCCCAAGGCAGGTCCGTGCGCCCGTTGCGCCCAAGACCTGAAACGCTGAAGCGCACGTGTTCCTGTCCGGTTTCCCCGAGCAGGGTAAAACCCGCATCGGTGATCAGCGCATGGAACCCGCCGGGAATGTGTTCCGCCCGCAGTGAGGTATTGCCGGGCGCGGAGCGCAGATCCCATGGTCCATTCACGGCCACGTATCGTCCCTTGCCATACGCGCTATCGGTCCCGCACAGCAGGGCGATGCCCACCAGTAGGGACAGGCCATTGGCCTTGCCGCGCGCGCGGCTGGCATGTAGGAACAGGGTCATTCGTCAGGCTGGGGCGGGCCGGGGGGCATGCGCAAGGTATAGCGCGGCTTTCAACGCGGATACCTTCGCCGGGTTGCTGACCGGTCGCACAAATATCCCGGGCCGTGCCGCAAGGCGCTGTTACCTCGGTCTTTGCTTTTTCGGAATTCTCTGGGGGGCCCAAGGGCAGCCGCTCCTGAATGCGGACACCACTCACAGGCCGGTCCCCGTGGCACGCCGTTGGGCCGTGGCCGCAGGCAGCGGTGCGGTGATCGCCGGTACGCTCATCCAGTTGGACCGAGCCTGGTACAGCCAGTATGACCGGGGCGGATTCCGCTTCTTCGATGATGGCGCCGAGTGGCAGGAGATGGACAAGGTGGGGCATGGCTTTTCCACCTACACCGTGGGTGTCTGGGGCACGGCCCTCATGCGCTGGTGCCGGTTCCCGGAAAAGACCTCGGTGTGGGTGGGTGGCAGTGTGGGGCTGGCCTACCTCACGGCGGTGGAGGTGCTGGACGGGACCAGCAAGGCATGGGGCTTCAGCGGGTGGGACATGGCGGCGAACGTGGCGGGTACGGGCCTCTTCATCGGGCAGGAACTGGGCTGGAAGGAACAGCGCATCCGCGTGAAGTACTCGGCGCACCTGACCGCTTATGCGCCGCAGCGGCCCGATCTGCTGGGCGAAGGGCTGGCGGAGCGCATCCTGAAGGACTACAACGGCTGCACCTATTGGCTGAGCGTGAACCCGAATTCTTTCGGCTGGAAGGGCTTTCCGCGCTGGCTGAACGTGGCGACGGGCTACGGAGCGGAGGGCATGCTCGGTGCGCGGGACCCGGGAGCCTGGCGGCAATTCTACTTCGCGCCGGACATCGACCTCACGCGCATCCGCACGCGGAGCCGCTTCCTGCGCACGGTGTTCTTCGTGATCGATTGCGTAAAGGTGCCGCTACCTGCGCTGGAGTTCAATGTGGGCGGAAAGGTGAGGGCGCACGCGCTCTACTTCTGAAGCGAGCCGTCCATCAGCATCAGCTTCACCTTCAGAACGGCGGCCACTGTGAGGCTGTCGCGCACCTCGCCGCGCAGCACCATGCTGTAAAGCTCCTCGAAAGGCAGCTTGCGCGGCTCCAGTTCCTCATCGTGGTCGGGCTGTGGCGGGTGGAAGGTGAGACCACGCGCCACGTAGAGGACGGCGTGCTCGTCGCTGGCGCTGTTGCTCAGGTCCATGCGCAGGATCTCCTGCCAGCGCGCCGCAACGATGCCGGTCTCCTCGCGCAGCTCGCGCCGGGCGCTCTCGATCGGCGGAATGTCGCGCGGGCCGCCGCCCTCGGGGATCTCCCAGCTGTACGCCTCGATGGGGTAGCGGTACTGGCCTACGATCCAGGTGTTCAGCTCATCATCCAGCGGCACCACGCCGATGGCCAGGTTCTTGAAATGTACCGTTCCGTAGATACCCTGCCGCCCGCTGGGGTCCAGGATGTCGTGGTGCGTCACCCGGATCCACGGGGTCTCGTAGCGTGTCTCCTCCCTCAGGGTGGTCCAGGGGCCGCGTTTCTTCATGCGTTGACCGCCGGAGCTTTGGCCGGAGGCGGTCGGCGAAGATGCGCTACGGCCTGCGGTTGGCGTCCAACCGGAACACGATGTCCAGCTTCACGATGCTGCGCACGCGCTGGCCGCCCTTGATGGCGGGGCGCCATTTGATGGAGCGGATCAGGCGCATGGCCTCCTCATCGCAGCCCGCGCCCAGCGCGTCCAGTGTACGCAGGTTGCCGGTATTGCCGCTCGTCTCCACGGTGAATTCCACGCCTACCTTGCCCTGGATGTCGCGCCGCCGCGCGTCCTCGGGGTAGCGCAGGTTCTCGGCGAAGTACGCCTGGATCCCACGCAGCCCTTTCGGGATGAGCGGTGCGGCCAGTGAATCGATGTTACGGTCCTGGTATAATACGATCGAGGCGTCGGCGGGCAGGGTAGCGAAGGCGGGCGGCGGGCCATCCTTCGCATGGGCCTTCTTGTAGCGCTTGGCGCTCACGGGCACCAGCAGGGTGTGCTCCTTGTCCAGCGCGCTGCCGCCCACCGAGGCGGGGAACCAGCGGATGAGCGAGGCCACGCGCAGCGCTTCCTTGTCGTTGGCCTCGCCCAGCGTGTGGCTCACGCGCATGTCCTTCGAGGTACCGTCCGCCCGCACGGTAAAGGCGACCTCCACCGCGCCCTCGGTGCCCATGGCGATCTCTTCCGGTGGCATCACGAACTCCTGTTCGAAGAGCCACTTCACTGCCTGGGCGCCGCCGTACGGTTCGGGGGCCATGAAGCCCTGGGCGTTGGCAGCGGTCAACGCGGAGGAGAGGACCACGCCGGCCCAAGCGCTGAACGTGAGCGTGTACTTTTGTGGCGTGGAAATGCAGGGAGGTATAGCCGTGGGCGATGAGGTCAGCTTCGTGGACGAGGCGGGTGGTGGCACGGTCTTGCGCATAGCGGAGCGGGGCAGGGTGGTGGTGCGTACGTGGGACGGCTTCGAGCTGGAATACCCGGTGAAGATGGTAGTGAAGCGCGAAGTTGGCGCGAAGTACACTGTAAGCGATCATCACGCCAAACTGGTGGCCGATAACGATCGTCTGGCCGAGCGCATCGAGAAGCACAAGGGCCGGGGCGCTTCGGAGCGCAACGGTGGCCGCGCGGCGCAACGCACCGAGGACCCGTACTCCATGGAGATCGACCTGCACCTGCACAAGCTGGTGGAGGACGAGACGCGCTTGACGGACGGGGAGAAGCTGAGCTTTCAGCTGAACTACTTCGAACGCATGCTGAATTCGGCGATCAAGTTGCGCAAGCGGCGGGTGGTCGTCATCCACGGCGTGGGCGAGGGCGTGCTGCGCGAAGAGGTGCGCAAGATGCTCCAGTTCTATGAGGGCTGCCGCTTCCACGACGCGGACCCGTTCCGCTATGGCAGCGGCGCCACGGTGATCGACATCGTGCATTACTGAACGCTCTTTGACATCCTGCGCACCGCTCCATCGCTTCTCTTCGTAAGGAGAGGAGAGGAAAGTCCGGGCAGCACAGGGCACCGTGCTTCCTAACGGGAAGGGGTGCGGCCGGTGACGGCCGCATCACGGAAAGTGCCACAGAAAGGGAAACTACCCCGGCTTGCCGGGGAAAAGGTGAAAACGCGGAGTAAGAGCCCGCGCTTGGCGCCAGCGATGGCGTCATTTCGGTAAACCCCACGGGCTGAAAGACCAAATAGGCCGGCAACAGGGCGGCCCGTTCTGCCGGCGGGTAGGTCGATAGAGGTGCTCCGCGAGGGGCATCCCAGATAAATGATGGGGGTCCGCCGTACGGCGGAACAGAACCCGGCTTACAGGTGCGCAGGTACTTCCACGAAGGGCTTTCCGCTAGCGGGAAGCCCTTCACCATTTCGGAGGGGACCATGTTGTGAACGCCTGTGAAGTGGCGCGGTCCTTGGAAAGGGTGGCCCCTACTTTCGGCCCGATGAGGAAAGCGCTTTTGTTGCTGGTGCTGGGCGTGTCGGCGTGGGCCGCGCGGGCGCAGGAGGTAACGGTGCGCGGCCAGGTACAGGGCGGCGACGGTGAGAAGACCTTCTATGACCTGATGATCGTGAACCGGCGCCTGCGTACGGGCAGCTTCGGCAACGTGGACGGCAGCTTCACCGTGAGCGCGCACCGCAACGACACGCTGCTCATCGGCGCGGGCGGCTATGTCACGCGCACCGTACCGCTGAGCGAGTACACCGACGCCGAGCTCGCCGCCCTGCAGGTATCGCTGCGCCCATGGGAGATCCAACTGAAGCCCGTGGCCGTGCTGCCCGATCGCACGCTCAAGGAGATCCAGGCCGACATCGATAAGCTGGGCTACAACGAGCGCGACTACCGCACCGCGGGCGTGGATGCCCTGCAGAGCCCCATCACGTTCCTGTACCAGCAGTTCAGCCGGCGCGAGCGCAGCAGGCGCATGGTGGCCGAACTGCGCAACGAGGATGACAAGCGCGCGCTGCTGCGCGAACTGCTGCACAAGTACGTGGAGTATGACATCATCAACCTCAGCAACGACAGCTTCGACGACTTCATCGATTTCTGCGCCGTGCCCGATGAGGTGATCAAAGGCCTTTCCCAGTATGATTTCCTCGTGTACGTGAAGAAGAAGTATGAACTGTACACCAGCTTGGGCCCAACGCGGAGGCACTGATCGGATGCGGTCGCGGGGCCGCCGTCCCGCCGGGGAACGGGCGGCGGGCAAAGCGATCCGTCATCAAGTTCCGGCGACCGCCGTCGCTTGTCTCTTGGCTACTGTGCTGCTCCCGGCGCGATCGGCCGCCCAAGCGGAGGCGGATACCATCGTCAATGTCTACCAGCTCGGCGAGGTGGTGGTGCATGGCGGCGCGAAGGGGCTCGGGCTCGAGGGCTTCTTCCACCAGGTGATGGACGACACCACCTTCTACCACGCCTTCCTGAACACGAAGTACCATGCGCACAGCGTGGAGAGCGGATTGCGTGTGCGCGACAAGAAGAGCCGCGAGAGCGCGGGCCTGCATCGGAAAGGCCGCCTGGTGCGCACCGGCCCCATGGCCGCGATGGTAATCGACAGTACGCAGGAAACGGGCGAACTGCGCGACCGGAGCGGGGACTTCCGCTTCCTCACGGCCGAGATGTACGACGACGTCTTCTTCCCCAAGGGCACCTGGCGGGCGGACAACCGCATCGTGTCGCGTCAGCAGGAGATCAGCCGCGAGAGCCGCTTCGACCGGTACAAGAGCGAACTGAAGAAGTTCATGTTCAACCCCGGGCAGGAGATCGCCAGCGTGCCCATCGTGGGCGACAAGCTGGACCTCTTCGACAGCACGATGGCGCCGCTCTACGATCTCGCCGTCGACATGGATTTTCGCGACGGACGTCCCTGCTGGCTCTTCACCGCCATCGCGAAGGACAGCGTGGGCGGCAAGGCGGCGGACGAGGACAATACCGTCATCAAGCGCATGCTCACCTGGTTCGACCAGGCCACGATGAACGTACTGGCGCGCGAGTACCGCATGCGGCACGCCGGGCTGCTGCTCGATTTCGACATCAGCATCCGCGTGGCGAACCAGCTCGTCAACGGTGACCTGGTGCCTGTGCGGGTGGATTACGACGGCGACTGGGATATCCCGTTCAAGAAGCGTGAACTGGTGCGCTTCTGGCTGGAATACGCCGACTGGAAGGTGGAGTGACCGTGCTCAGTGCCTGCCCGCCGCCGCCAGCCAGCGTTCGGCGTCCAGCGCGGCCATGCAGCCACTGCCCGCGCTGGTGATGGCCTGGCGGTACACCTTGTCGGCCGCATCACCGGCCACGAATACGCCGGGAATGTTGGTGTGCGTGCTGTCCGGCTTGTGCTTCAAGTAGCCTTGCCCGTCCATGTCCAACTGGCCCTTGAAGATCTCGGTGGCGGGCGAATGGCCGATGGCGATGAACAGGCCGGTGACGTCGAGCTTGCGCTCCTCGCCCGTCCTGTTGTTCACCGTGAGTACGCCTTCCACGGCGTGCTCGCCCAGCACGTCATTCACCTCTGTGTTGAACAATACCTCGATGTTGGGTGTGTTCTCCACGCGATGCACCATGGCCTTGCTGGCGCGGAACGCATCCTTGCGCACCAGCATGTACACCTTGGGACAGAGCTTGGCCAGGTAGGTGGCCTCCTCACAGGCGCTGTCGCCAGCGCCCACGAGCACGACGTTCTGGCCGCGGAAGAAGAAGCCGTCGCATACGGCGCAGGCGGTGACCCCGCCGCCGATGTCGCGCAAGCGGATCTCGTTGGGCAGGCCGAGCCACTTGGCGCTGGCACCGGTGCTGATGATCACCGCGTCGGCATGGATCTCGGTCTTCTCATCCACCCACACCTTGTGTACCGGGCCGGTGAGGTCCACCTTCGTTACCCAGCCGTTGCGGATGTCCGTGTCGAAGCGCTTGGCCTGGGCCTTCAGGTCCTCCATCATCTCGGGGCCGCTGCGGCCCTTGGGGTAGCCGGGGTAGTTGTCCACCTCGGTGGTCTGCGTGAGTTGGCCGCCGGGCAGGGGGCCTTCGATCATCACGGGCTTGAGGTCGGCGCGGGCGGCATAAATGGCGGCGGAATAACCGGCGGGGCCCGATCCGATGATCAGGCATTTGACGTGTTCGGTGGTGCTCATTGAAATGGGGTGCGAAGGTACCCAATGGGCAAGCGATCGTGTGCCCCTGTGCTCAAGCGCCGCTCACCGTAGGATACCAAGGCGGGGCGGCGGGAAGTCATTCGCGCAGGTGGCCACATGCCCATGACCACGATCATTCGCAGATGATGGTGTCGGCGTACACGCCCCGGCCGGTCCAGATGCCCAGGCCACCGTTGATGTTGGTGCGCGCGTTCACGGGCGTGCCGAAAATGTCGCCCGAACTGCTCACGTTCTCCTCGTAGCTGCGGTAGAAATCGTGTTCGGCCCGGCCGATGCTCAGGAACTTCACGGCGATCGTGTCGCCCGTCTTGAAGAACCCGGCCTCCTCATTCTCGTCCTCGGGCCGGTCGCTGAAGGGGGCACGGCCGCGTATGGTGTTCAGGTCCACGCTCAAGCCGTTGAGGTAGCGGTCGTCGAAGGTGGTGCCGAACGGTGAGATGTAGAAGGGGTCCTCCTCGCTACCGTCGGCACGATGGCTCACGCGGCGGGCCATCCAGCGGTAGTAATTGCCCGTGGTATCCGGGTCGGTCAGGCGGCACCAGGCGAAACCGAGCGAATCGTCATCGGGCCGCACGAGCGCAAGCTTGAACCAAACGGAATCGAGCGGCACGGGATGGGGGATCGTCGTGGTGCTTGTGAGCACCTTGTTTTCGGCTTCGACCCGCAGTTGGTAGGTGCGGCCGGCCTCGCCGAAGACCGCGGGGTTCGCCGTGGCGTACACGCAGATGTCCGCGACCTGGAGGAGCAGGGGGTCCAGCCCGGTGAGCTCGCTCACGAGGACGAGTTGTTCCGGCGTGAGGCTGCCGGTGCACACCTGGTCGAGCGCGATGGGGCCGTCACCGTTGTCCACGGTCACGTTCGCACCCCCAACGAAGATGCCTGCCAGCGACGAGGGCGACATGGGTTCGAACCAGCCCTGGGTGCGGGTAAGGATCACGAAGGGCGGACTTCCCGGCTCGATGGTGCCCTCCACCACGAACTGCTCGGGCACTTCGGGCAGGTCCACGTCGATGTCCTTTTCGCAGGAGGTGAGCAGCACGGCGCACGCGGTGATGCCGGTCAGAACTCGAAGTTCCATGTGAGGGAGGGGAGTATGCTGAAGAGCGAGACCTGCTTGGCCTGGGGCCGCAGGTCGCCGGTGGCGGTGGAGCCTTCGGTGGTGAAGTAGTAGAAATACGGGTTGGCGCGGTTGTACACGTTGTATACGGCGAGCGTCCAACTGCTCCGATAGCGGCGTTTCACGATGCTGGTCTCGCCGGTGGTCTTGTCCGTCACGCGCTTTTCCGGCTTGTTCTTCAGGGTCGCCGCGATGTCCAAGCGGTGGTAGGGCGCCATGCGGAAGCCGTTGCGTTCGCTGAACTGGCTGACGAGGCGTCCCTCGATCCAGTACCGTTGCACCGGGAGCGTGGTGGCCTGGCCGGTGCTGTACACGAAGGTGCCGCCGAAGCTCCAGCGGTCGTTCAACTCGTAACTCACCACCAGGCTGCCATCGTGGCGGCGGTCCCAACGGCTGGGGAATTCGCGGCCCAGGTTCACGTCGGGGAAGCGGCGCATGGTGCGGCTCCAGGTGTAGCCGGCCCAGCCGGTGAGCTTGCCCAGCCGACGCTTCAGGAAGAACTCCGCACCGTAGCTCCAGCCCTTGCCGAAGACGAGCATCGCGTCGTAGTTCGTGTTGGCGCCCTGGTCGGGGGTGGCGCCCTCGGCGAACTCGATCTGGTTGAACAGGTCCTTATAATACACCTCCACGCTGGCCTCATAGGTGCGGTCCGCCAGGTCGCGGAAGTAGCCTGCCGCGTACTGCATGGCGATCTGCGGCTTCACGTTCTGGCCGCTGGGTATCCACACATCGGTGGGCAGGCCCACACTGCTGTAGCTGGCCAGGTGTACGTACTGCATGTTGCGGTTGAAGCTGGCCTTCACGCTGCTGTTTTCATCGAGGCGGTACCGGGCCGAGAGCCGTGGCTCCAGCCCCGTGTAGGTCCGGAGGATCTTCCCCGGGCCGTGGTCCTGCTCGCCCGAGGGTTGCCCGTTGGGCCCGAGCAGGTACTCGTGGAAGGGCCCGATGTGGGCGAACCACGAGAAGCGGAGCCCGGCGTTCACGCGCAGGTCCTCGGTGATATCATACTCGTCCAGGACGTACACCGCGGCCTCGTGGGCGTGGAGCTTGCTGGGGGTATCGATGTCGAAGTCGGTATCGCCGCTCTCTACGGCCACCGTGCTGGGCGTGTAGATGTGGCGGGTGTACTGCATGCCGTACTTCAGCTGGTGCCGCAGCGCGGGGTATTGCGTGAGGTCCACCTTCAGGCCGATGTCCTTGATGCCGCTGCTGAGCTTGAAGGCGAACTGGTCCTGCCCGCCGGAGAAGCTGAAGCGGTAGTCGCTGTACACGGCGGTGGCGTTCATGAAGAGCTTGGGCCCGAAGACGTGGTTCCAGCGCGTGCTCACCGTGGCGTTGCCCCAGGGGATGCGGAAGTTGGGGCTGCCCGGCAAACTGCCTTTCAGGTCGAACACGTCGCGGCCGAAATAGCCGCTGAGGTACACGCGGTCCTTGGGCCCCAGGCGGTAGTTGGCCTTGGCGTTGAGGTCGTAGAAATAGTACCCGCTCCCGGCGAAGGTGCTCTCCGGGTTGATGAAGGGCTTCGCCAGCACGTCCACGTAGGTGCGGCGGCCGCTGATGATGAAGCTGCCCCGGTCCTTCACGATCGGCCCCTCCAGCGTGAGGCGGCTGCTGATGAGGCCGATGCCGCCGCGCCCGTGGAAGCCCCGGTCGTTGCCCTCCTTCATGGTGATGTCCAGCACGCTGCTGGCGCGGCCGCCGTAGTTGGCGGGCATGCCGCCCTTGATCAGTTCCAGGTTCTTCACCGCGTCGGCGTTGAACACGCTGAAGAAGCCGAAGAGGTGGCTGGCGTTGTACACCGTGGCCTCGTCCAGCAGGATCAGGTTCTGGTCCGGCCCGCCGCCGCGCACGTAGAAGCCGCTGTTGCCCTCGCCGTTGCTCTTCACGCCGGGCAGGTATTGTATCGTCTTCAGGATGTCCACCTCGCCCAGCAGCGCGGGCAGCGTCTGCAGCTTCTGCACGTCCACGTCGATGCGCCCCATGTCGGTACTCTCGGTGTTGCTCTTGCGCTTCTCCTTCACCACTTCCACCTGCTTCATCTCGGTAACGGCGGACTTGAGGTCGATGTCCAGTTTCAGGCCCGCCTGCAGGTCGATGGTGCGCTCGAAGGTGGCGTATCCGATATAACGCACAATGAACGTGTACCGGCCCTGCGGCAGCGTCACGGAGTAATAGCCGTAGGTGTTGGTGGAAACGCCCTTGCCGATCTCCTTTATGAAGATGCTGGCCCCGATGAGCGCCTCACCGCTGGCGGAATCGTTGACGTAGCCGCTGACCGTGGCGGTCTCCTGCGCACGGAGCCCGATGGCGGTGAGGAAGAGGCCCAACAGCAGGGCGATCGGTCGCATGCGGAACAAGGGGCGGCGAAAGTAGGTCCGCTGCCGGGCGTCCCCTTCGCCGTTCGTCAAGGTATCATGCCGTTCATTTCTCTGTTCGTTTCTTCCGGTGCTGTTCATGTGGGGATCATAATGTCCGTACGTGCGCGTCGGAGCTTTGCCTTCGCTGGCGGCTTACCACGCCGGCACCTGGGCCATGACCGCTTTGCTGCGCAAGTACAATACGAGCCTGCTCACCTTCGGCATCTACATCGCGCTCGCCGCCTTCGCGGTGGCCTGCTCGATCGGGGTGTTCTGAGCGGGGCATTCGGCAGGTGGAACGTAAGCCGGGTTTTGGCTCCCTCTGCCCTCGCCTTGTTCCGCTATGGCCGACTTGGAAGGGTGGCCGCGGTCGAGCGTAGGCCTGTCCGTAGCCTGTCACCACGCCTCTCCGGCCGGTTCCAGAATGAGCGGTGGTGTTGGTCTGAAGTCCGCTTGTACAAAGCACGAAAGGCCATCCTTGCTGGACAGCCTTTCGTTCCGTCGGGGTGACTGGATTCGAACCAGCGACCACTTGCACCCCATGCAAGTGCGCTACCGGGCTGCGCTACACCCCGAAATGGGCCGCGAATGTAAGTGAAGGGAACCGAAGAGTTCCGCTTGCCTTTCATCACGGTGCCGGAATGTGCGTCCCGGCACTGGCGCTCCCCGCATTGGTCCACCTACTTTCGTGCCCGCACACACGTCCAGGTTGCGGCGCGTGCGGCCCCGAACCTCCCATGCGATACGCCTCTTGGCCATTATCCACCGCCATCGCGCTGCTTGTTGCCGCCTGTGGGGCACCGGAAACCGCGCCTGCTGAACAAGAGCACGCCGCTGCGGACCAGAACGCCCCGATCATCATGGATCCCCACAGCCATGCCCGGCCCGATGAGGCCGTGATGACGCACCTCTCCCTGGATCTGAAAGTGGACATGGAGGCACGCCGCCTCACAGGCACGGCGGCCTACGCCATCAAGCGCGGTAAGGGGGACACCATCCGCTTTGACACGGACGGCCTCATCATCCGATCGGTGAAGCTGGCCGACGGCTCCGATGCCCCGTACACCCTCGGTGACACCTCCTTCCTGGGCCGTGAGTTGGCCGTGCGCTTGCCCGACGGAGTGGACAGCCTGATCATCGCGTACGAGACCGGCCCCGATGCACGGGCGCTGCAATGGCTGGCGCCCGAGCAAACAGCGGACAAGGCCAAGCCCTTCCTCTTCACCCAGGGGCAGGCCATTCTGGGACGCACGTGGATCCCTGTGCAGGACAGCCCCGGCATCCGCTTCACCTATGACGCGCAAGTGACCGTGCCGCCCGACTTGATGGCCGTTATGAGCGCCACCAACCCGCAAGAACGCAGCGCTGATGGCGTGTACCATTTCCGCATGGACAAGCCCATTCCCGCCTACCTCGTGGCGCTGGCCGTGGGCGATATCGTATTCAAGCCCATCGATGCGCGCACGGGCATCTACGCCGAACGCACCATGGTGGACAAGGCCGCGTGGGAGTTCGCTGACATGGGCCGCATGGTCACGGCCGCCGAGGAACTCTATGGACCTTATCGCTGGGGCCGCTACGACGTGATCGTGCTGCCGCCCAGCTTCCCCTTCGGCGGCATGGAGAACCCCATGCTCACCTTCGCCACGCCCACGGTGATCGCCGGCGACCGTTCCCTTACAGCGCTCATCGCCCACGAACTGGCGCACAGCTGGAGCGGTAACCTTGTTACCAACGCCACCTGGGACGATTTCTGGCTGAACGAGGGCTTCACGGTCTACTTCGAGCACAGGATCACCGAAAAGCTGTACGGTGCCGATTACAATGCCATGACCAGCCTGATCGGCCACCAGGACCTGTTGCGCACCGTGGCCGACATGGAGGCCAAGGGGCAGCCCGGCGACACGAAGCTGAAACTGGACCTCAAGGGCCGTGATCCGGACGACGGCATGACGGACGTGGCGTACGAGAAGGGCTACGCGTTGCTGCGCTTGGTGGAAAGCCGCGTTGGCCGCGAGAAGTTCGACGCTTTCCTGCGGGGCTATTTCGACCGCTTTGCTTTCCAGAGCATGACCACGGAACGGTTCATCACCTACCTGCATGAGGAACTGCTGGCCCCCTCCAACGTGACCGTGGACGTGGAGCGCTGGGTATACCAGCCCGGGATCCCCGCGGACAACGTCGTGCCCGTCTCCGACCGCTTCGCCAAGGTGGAAAGCCAGATCGCCCGCTGGGAAAATGGTACCCCGGCCAAGGAACTCGCCACGGCAGGCTGGAGCACCTTCGAGTGGATGCACTTTCTGCGCCATCTGCCCCACGGGCTCGAGGAGGGAAGCATGGCCGATCTGGACCGCACGTTCGGCTTCACGCGGAGCGGCAATACGGAGATCCTGGCCGCCTGGCTGGAGCAGTGCGTCATGAACGACTACGATGCGGCCTACGTGCGGCTGGACGAGTTCCTGCGTACCGTGGGCCGGCGCAAGTTCCTGATCCCGTTGTACGAGGATCTTATTGCCACGGAGAAAGGCCGTACGATCGCTGAGGGCATCTACGCCGCGGCCCGCCCCAACTACCACAGCGTGAGCGTGCGTACCATCGACGCGATGCTGGGCTGGGAGGGCCGCCAGGGCTCCATCACCTTGTGAGCAGGCGCCGCAGGAGCAGCGTGTCCAGTTCGTGACCTCCGTCGTGGCGGAGACTCTCGTGCGGTACGCCCGCGCCGCGCAACACTACTTCGTTCGCGGCCAGCACCGATCCCGGTACGATGGGGTCCCTTTCACCGTGTACCAGCAGCGTGCGGGTAGCGCCGAGCCGTGCGGTCCAAGCGCCCGCAGGAAGGTCCGGCGGCAGATTGCCGCCCCAGAGCACGAGCTGTTGCGCCCGCGCATGGCCCAGGCCCAGCCAGCGGCAGGCCGTGGCCACGCCCTGCGAGAAGCCCAGCACGTTCATCGGTGTGCCGGGCGGGCAGGTGGCAAGCAGCGTGTTCGCCAGCCGGTCCAGGTAGCTTATCTGGTCGGCGATCTCATGTTCGCGGTCCTCGCGCGTCATCCACGTGGCGCCCACGCGGGAGTGGCCGTCGTCCATATAGAAGCGGCTCAGGCCCTCGGGCGCGGCGATGAACAGACCGCCCTCCATCCCCTCGAACTTGCGCAGGAAATACCGCGCGAGCTGGCCATAGCCGTGCAGCACCACCCAGAGCGCCTTCGCGGTCGCGGCATCGCCCAGCGTGTGGTAGCGCGCGGTGCGGGGTACGGTGAGGTGGTGTTGCAGCATGGTGGCAAGCTATCGCTTGTTCGGGCCGCCAAGGCGGTTTCGATTACGGACACTTCTTGTGAGGGGCAAATGGGCTCCAGACGGCGCTGGCATCCGTTCCGCCGGGTTTCCTTACCTTGGCGTCATGACCGCTGCGGCATGAAACACCAGTATGCCCCCATATCGCTTCTCGCGCTATCGTTGCTCGCGATGGATGCACGATCACAGGTCGTCGCCCTCACCTTCACCGCAGAACAGGACGGGGCGTACGTGCCTCTGGACAGCATCCGGATCACCGACCTCACGCAGGGCCAGGATACCGTCCTGTTCTTTCCGGACACCGTGCTGGTCCTGGGCGCTACGGGCGTCGTCGGCCTGGACCAGGACCCCGAGGGGCCGGTGCTGGGCCAGAACCACCCGAATCCCTACAGCGGAAGCACCACCGTGGAATTGATACTGCGCGAAGGTGGGCCGGTGACGATGGGCGTGAACGATGCCATGGGCCGCGTAGTGTGCTTCTGGTCCGGCGGTCTGGGTGCTGGCACGCACCGCTTCAGCTTTGCTGGCGGAACGGGCACACATATGCTGTGGGCCACCGCGAACGGCCAGCGCCGCACGATGCGCATGGTGGGATCGGGCGGCGATGGAACCACTAACCTGACGTACAATGGCATGGGCGGATCCGGTACCGCTGTGTACAGGTCACTCTCCGAGTGGGCTCCCGGGGACCAGCTACAGATGATCGGCTATGCGACCCTGGACAGCGGGTATCCGGGCAGCGGCCTGTTGGGAGATGCGCCGGTGGTTTCGGGGACGTACACGTTCGCGTTGACCAACGGGACGCTCTGTCCCGGCGATCCCACGGTAACGGACGTCGACGGCCATACCTACCCGGTGGTGACCATTGGTGCCCAATGCTGGATGGCCGCCAATCTGCGCGTGGCCCGCTACCGGGATGGGAGCGCGATACCGAATGTGACGGATAACGCCACCTGGAACGGGCTCACCACCGGCGCTTGGTGCCATTTCGGGAACAACGCCGGCCACGATACCGTCTATGGCAAGTTGTACAACTGGTACGCGGTGGAGGATCCGCGCGGCGTTTGCCCATTGGGCTGGCATGTGCCCTTGGATGACGAGTGGATCCAACTCGCGGACTTCTTGGGAGGTGAAAGTGTGGCCGGCGGGGCGATGAAGACCACCGGCGATCTTGAGTCGGGCACAGGGCTCTGGCACGCACCCAACACAGGTGCGACCAATTCGAGCGGGTTCTCCGGCATTCCCAATGGAGGCCACTTCAGTTCCAACGGAGGCTTCTTCGACTTTCTGGAAACCTTCAGTTACTGGTGGACCTCCTCGGAACTCGGTCCGGGCACGGCCAGGTGCCGGGTGCTCTTCACCATGTTGGCGGATATCGGCTGGGGCAATGAGCCGAAGGAGAACGGGTTCTGCTTGCGTTGCCTGCGGGATTGATCCCTGGTCCGTCAACGCGGTCGCTGTTCTGGCGGATCAGTAATTGAGGAGTTCGCCGAGTGCTGCGCCCACCTTTTCCGCGCTCGGGATCATGGCCGCCTCCAGCGTGCTGTTCAGCGGCACGGCCGGCATGTCCAGCGCGCCGATGAAGCGCACCGGGGCGTCCAGGTCGCGGAAGCATGCATCGCTGATGCGGCCCGCGAGCGCTTGTGCGAAGGAGTTCGTCAGTTGCTCTTCAGTCACCACCAGACACCGCGCGTGTTCGCGTACGGCGCTCATCACGGTGTCCTCGTCGAGCGGCACCAGTGTGCGCAGGTCGATGATGGTCACACGCCCGGGGAATTCCTTCGCCGCGGTCTTCGCCCAATAGACACCCATACCGTAGGTGACGATGACGGCTGCTTCGCCTTTGTTGATCGTACTGTCATCCGCACGTTGCACGAAGCGCGCCTTGCCGAACGGCACGATGTAGTCCGGTGATGGCTCGATGCTCTTCGCGTCCTCGGTGCCTTTGATCTTGCTCCAGTACAGGCCCTTGTGTTCCAGCATCACCACGGGGTTGGGGTCGTGGTAGGCGGCCTTCATCAGGCCTTTAAGGTCTGCGCCGGTGCTGGGGTAGGCCACCTTGATGCCCTTGATGTTGCAGAGCACGCTCTCCACGCTGCTGCTGTGGTAGGGGCCGCCGCTGCCGTAGGCGCCGATGGGCACGCGCACGATGCAGCTCACAGGATATTTCCCGGCGGTGAGGTAGCAGGAGCGGGCGGCCTCGGTGAAGAGCTGGTTGAGGCCGGGCCAGATGTAGTCGGCGAACTGCACCTCCACGATGGGTTTCAACCCGGCGGCGCTCATGCCAACGGTGCTGCCGATGATGAAGGCTTCCTGGATGGGGGTATTGAACACACGGTGGTCGCCGAAGTCGCGTGCGAGCGTGGCCGCCTCGCGGAACACACCGCCGAGCCGTGCGCCCACGTCCTGCCCGTACAGCAGGCACTTCGGGTCCTCCTGCATCAGCTCGCGGATGGCGAAGAGGGCGCTGTCCACCATCACCGTGGACTGGCGGTCGGTGGGTGCGCGTTCGCCTTTTTCTTCCGTGATGGGGGTAGGAGCGAAATCGTGGGTGGTCACGTCCTCCGGGCGCGGGTCCTCGGCATTGCGCGCGAGTTCGAAGTCGGCCTTCACCGTGGCGATGGCCTGCTGCTCGAGTTTTTTGAGGCCGTCGAGCTGCAGGCGGTGATCCAGCAGTTGCTGAAGGAAGCGCGGATGGGGATCGCGCTTGCGGTGCGCGGCCAGGTCCTGCTCGCTGCGGTAGAAATCCATGCGTACACCGCTGGTGTGGTGGTTCAGCAGGGGGACCTTGGCATGAATGAGGAAGGGCCGACGCTCTTTGCGCACGGTCGCGATCACCTCGCTCAAGGTGGCGTAACTCTCGAAAAAATCGGTGCCGTCGATGGTGCGCGTTTCGAGGCCCGGGAACCCCTTGGCGTACGCCGTCGCATCGCCTTTGCGGAACTCGGGCGCGTGCGCGCTGATGTCCCATTCGTTGTCCTGCACCAGGTAGATGATGGGCAGGCTCTTGAGCACGGCCATCTGGAAGGCCTCGGCCACTTCGCCCTCGGTGATGCTGGCGTCGCCGAAGGAGCACACCACCACGGGGGCTTCACCGTCCCCGCCGTTCATGTCGTGCGGTATGCCCGCGCGTTCCTTGTACCAAAGCCCAAGGGCGATGCCGGTGGCGGGAATGCCCTGCATGCCGGTAGCGCTGCTCTGGTGCGGGACCTTCGGCATGCCCTCGCGCTTCAAGCTGGGATGGCAGTAGTAGCTGCGGCCCGCGCTGAAAGGATCATCGCGCTTGGCCATCAGCTGCAACATCAGTTCGTAAGGCCGTATGCCGATGCCCAGCAGGATGCTGTCGTCGCGGTAGTAGGGAGCCACGAAGTCCTGCGGTTCCATTTGCAGGCCCAGCGCGAGTTGGATGGCCTCGTGCCCGCGGCTGGTGGCGTGCACGTACTTGCTGGTGAACTTGAAGTGCTCCTCGTAGATGTCCGTCATCGCCTTGGCGGTACACATCAACTCCCAAGCCTTCAGGAGCATGTCGTTGCCGATGGCCGGGCTCTTCTTCACGGAGGGAATGGTCGGTTCGTGCATCGGGGTCAAGCGCACCGGCGAAAGTAGGCGGCCAGAGCGGGCGGCCTGTCAGCTGATCGCGAGCAGGGAACGTTCCTCGTCCTTGAGGAAATCCACGATGGCCAAGTGGTGTTTGGCGAGCACCTCGATGACCCTGCGGGTGGGCGCGTTCCCGATCCGCAACCAGATCACCTTGGGCGGCGCGCCGCGCAGCATGCTCAGTTGCTCGTAGTCGGTGTCCTTGGTCAGGATGCTGAACCCGTTCTCCCGGGCGTACCGCCACAGGTCCTGGTCGCTGGTGCGGCCGAAGCCCAGGTTTTCCGTGTGTACACAGCCGGGGAAGGTCCCGGCCAGATGCTTGACGAGTTTGGGCGACAGGTTGTGGTCGATCAGGAACTTCACGCGGCGGGCGGTATCACATGCAGGCGCCGCTCACGGTCCGCCGCGAAGGCCAAGCAGGCCCGGATGTCCTCTTCCGTCAGGTACGGGAAATCGTCCAGGATCTCCGGGATGGACATGCCGCCCGCCAGGTATTCGAGCACGTCGCCCACGGTGATGCGCATGCCCCGGATGCATGGCTTGCCGCTCCGGATGGCCGGGTCGATGGTGATGATCCGCGAGTAGTCCATGGCCTCAAAGGTATACGGAAGGGTTTCTGGAAGGCCCGCGAACGGCCGTGCGGCCGGAAGCCCTGCCAGCATGGGGAATTATGACCAGCGGCGCCACGGGCTGCCGATCGTCATCGGCACAGCGTTCCCGGTAGCGATCTTCGCCCCCCACAATACCCCGAGTCATGAGCCGCACATCACACGAACTGGACCACCGCATCGTCGGTGACGACATGCAATGCGTGGAGATCACGCTGGACCCGCAGGAGACCGTGCTGGCCGAGGCCGGCGCGTTCATGATGATGGACGAGGGCATCGAGATGAAGACCATCTTCGGCAGCGGCAACGGGGAGGAGCAGAGCTTCATGCAGAAGCTCTGGGGCGCGGGCAAGCGCGTGCTCACGGGGGAGAGCCTCTTCATGACCACCTACACCAACATCAGCGGTGCGCGCCGCACGGTATGGTTCGCGGCCGCGTACCCGGGCAAGATCATCCCGCTGGATCTGCGCGACTACGGCCAGCGCCTCATCTGCCAGAAGGAGTCCTTCCTCTGCGCGGCCAAAGGCGTCAACATCGGCATCGCGTTCCAGAAGAAGCTGGGCGCGGGTCTCTTCGGCGGCGAGGGCTTCATCATGCAGAAGCTGGAAGGTGACGGCCAGGTGTACGTGCATGCCGGCGGTACCACGGTACAGAAGGAACTCCAGCCCGGTGAGATCCTGCGTGTGGATACGGGTTGCCTGGTCGCCATGACCAGCAACGTGGACTACGACATCCAGTTCGTGGGCGGCATCAAGAACACGCTGTTCGGCGGCGAAGGCCTCTTCTTCGTCACCCTGCGTGGGCCGGGCCATGTGTGGCTGCAATCGCTGCCCTTCAGCCGCCTGGCCGACAACATCGTGGCCGCCGCGCCCAGGCTCGGCGGGGCACGCAAGGGCGAAGGTTCCATCCTCGGCGGGCTGGGCGGACTGCTGGACGGGGACAATTGATATGTATCAAGTCCCAAGATTCAGGTAGGCTCCTTGGAGCCTTGAAGCTGGGGACTTGATGCTTAGGTTTTGAAGCTTGTTCAGTGTTGTACCACCAGCCGCGTAGCGCCCAGCACCTGGTCGCCATCCAGCAGGCTCACGGTGTAGAGACCATTGGCCAGGCCGCGCACGTCGATAGGGCCGTTGAGAGCGGTCTGTCCGCTCACATCGAGCAGCACACGGCCGCTGTTGTCGTGGATGCGGGCACGCGGTGAGGCGATATGCGGGGAAATATGCACGCGTATACTGGAGGAAGCGGGGTTGGGCCATAGGCTCGGACCGGTCCTGGGTGCTTGCTGCAGAAACCCCGTGTGTGCCGGGGCGAACTCGCTGTCGTGGTAGCGCTTGATCTGGTTGGTGTGGGCCGGATAAATATGGAAACTGCCCAACGGAATGGCATCCGGGGTGTAAGCGGAGGCCGTTCCAAGGGCGTTGGGCTGGCCGATCGCATCCAGGGAATGGCCGGTATTGCTCACATAGATCTTTCCGTCCGGCGCCAGTTCCATGGCGCGCGGACTGGGCGCGTTCAGCACGCCATCGTACGGAACGGCATAGACGCGGGTGCGGGACGCCGCGATCGCTGTCGTGTCACCGGCCAACAGGTCGTACTGGTCCACGTACCGTTCGGCCGAGTCGACCCCCGGGATGTACAGCCTGTTCCCGTCCTGGGAGAATTCGATGCCGTATGCACGGCTGTGCGTGGGCAGCGTCATGCGGTAGTGTACCTGCCCGGCGGCATCGTCGAAATCGAAGAGTTGGGCCAGGCCCGGTTGCAATGTGGGGCTGCCGCAGGGGCCGTTGAACGAGGTGATCGCGATGCGGTCCCCCGCGTAGGAGAATTTCATTTCACCCTGTGCATTGCCGTTCACTTCGCATGTCCCGTATTCCGCAGCATGCACCGCGCCGGCATGGCTCACCACGGGCAGGGTGTCCAATCCATCGGCATCGGTGCGGTAGGCGAGGAACTTGTCGCTCTTCCATTCGTGGAGGAGGACCCAGTAGCTCGCGCCGTCCGCGTGCAGGGTGCCCGTGAGCCGTTCGGTGAGCTTGCGGCCGAAGGTGGTGACCCCGCTGACAAGCGCGCCCGAACCGCCCTCTGCGGCCATATCGACCACCATGTGCAAAGCCCG